>Ga0302311_10006948_pt1 | contig 11613 bp, 7 predicted proteins | sample III_Palsa_N1_3_FD_200449 | JGI IMG/M metagenome (GOLD analysis project Ga0302311, IMG submission 200449) | Peat permafrost microbial communities from Stordalen Mire near Abisko, Sweden - III_Palsa_N1_3 | ecosystem: Environmental > Terrestrial > Soil > Palsa > Peat permafrost | place: Sweden...
AGCTTCGGCTTGGTAGTGGCGCCGAGCAGCGGCCGGCCGAATTTGTCGAGGCGCTCGCGCTCGACCACGATGCCCGTGGCGGGGCCTTGGAAGGTCTTCAAATAAGCGACGGGAATTCGCATGTCCTCGAGCCGCAGCGCCTTCAAAGGCTTGAAGCCGAAGACGTTGCCGATAATCGAGGCCGTTAAGTTGGCAATGGAACCTTCTTCAAATAAATCCAAGTCATAAGCGATATAGCTAAAGTATTGTCCAGGAGCGCCGGGCACCGGATCCACACGATAGGCCTTGGCCCGGTACAGCTCGCACGCGGTCAGCCGATCGGTCCACACCACGGTCCAGGTAGCGGTCGAGGATTCCCCGGCGACCGCCGCCGCGGCCTCGATCGGATCGACGCCCTCCTGGGGAGTGATCCTGAACACCGCGATGAGGTCGGTGTCCTTGGGCGAATAGTGCTCGTCCCAATAGCCCATCTGCGCATAAGGCATGACGCCTGATTTATACCGTTCCGCCTGACTCCCCATAGCTGGGCTCCTTTCAGATTGCTTGAATCCCCGATGGGGAGGACTCTAGCGCGCCGCTTGCATAAGAGATAATCATTAATACTGCGGCTTCTGATAAGCTTTATCTTATGCATCCAGGAAGGGCTTCATGTCGATCCAACACGTATCGCTGCGCCAACTGAGAGTCTTCGAATCGGCGGCGGCGCATAAATCATTCTCGAAGGCGGCCGAGGCGTTGCATTTGACCCAGCCCGGGGTGTCCATGCACATCAAGGAGCTGGAGAGCAACGCTGGATTGCCGCTGTTCGAGCGCATCGGCAAGAAGCTCTACATCACCGAAGCCGGGCAGGAATTGCTGGGGCGCGCTCGGGAAATATTGCGCGGACTGAAGGATGCCGAGGATGCGCTCGACGGCCTGAAGGGACTGCGCCGCGGACGCATCAACCTCGCCGTGGTGAGCACCGCGAAGTATTTCGTGCCGCAGTTGCTGGCGCGCTTTCGCGCCGATTATCCGCAGCTGGAAATCCGCTTGGCGGTGAACAATCGCAACTCCGTGATCGAGCAACTGGTGGCGAACGAGGTCGACCTGGCCATCATGGGCCGCTCGCCGCAGGCCCTGGACACCATCGCCGAGCCGTTCGCGCAGAACCCGCACGTCATCATCGCCGCCCCGGAGCACCCCTTGGCCTCGCGGCGTCGGATCAGCGTCGAGGCCGTCGCGAAGGAGACCTTCATCGTGCGCGAGCCGGGCTCCGGAACGCGCCTGGCCATGCAGCAGTTTTTCGAGGAGCGCGGCGCGATGTGCCAGGTCGGCATGGAGATGGCCAGCAACGAAACCATCAAGCAGGCAGTGATGGCCGGAATGGGGGTGAGCTTCATTTCCCGGCACACCATCGAACTGGAATTGCAAACGCGCCGGCTGGCGATATTGGACGTGCGCGGCACGCCCGTCATGCGCCAGTGGCATGTGGCGCATCTGGCCAAGAAACGCCTGTCGCCTACGGCAGCGGCGTTCAAGCAATTCGTGCTGGCGCACGGCCGGCAATTGTTGAGCGCCCGGGCGGCGCCCGCGAAGTAAGCTTCAGTGCGCCGGCGGGCGCTTCAGCAATTCGGCGCGATCGACCGAGCGCACGTTCACATCCGCGCGCGCGCCGTCGCGGAACCGGGTCAGCGGAATGCCGGTGCCTGCCGGGCCGACGGCCCAAATGCGGCGGTAGAATTCCGGCAGCGTGCTCACCTGTTGTTCGGCGACCCGATCGATCCGATCGCCCTCGCGAATATCCGCGCGGTGCGCCGGACCGCCGTTCACCACACCGGTGACGTACACCTGGCCGCGCGCCTCAGCGGCATAGATGCCGAGCCAAGGTCGCGCCAGGCGCGCCGCGCGGCCACGCGCGATCAGATCGCCGAGAATCGGCTTGAGCAGATCCACGGGCACGAACATGTTGGCATTGATTTCCTCGCCGCCGATGGTTTCGCGCACCAGTAGCGATCCCAAACCGACCAGCCCGCCATTGCCATCGACCAAGGCCGCCCCCGACCAGCGCGGATGTGCGGGGACGGTAAAAATGGCGTCGTCCAACAAGTATTCCCAGGCGCCGGCGAATTCGCGCCTGGCCGACACCGTGGTCGCGAAGGGTTCGGCGAACTCCTGGTAGCTCAACACATGCACGCCGGCTCCGGGCGCCAGATCCGCGGATGACCCGAAGCACAGCGGCGCAGCCTCCAGGCTTTGCAGCGGCAACACCAAGCCAAAGCCAGTGACCTGATCGTAAGCCAGTGCGTGGGCTGCGATCTCAGGCCCACGCCGCACGGTCAGCCACACGTCGCTGGCTTCCGTGATCAAATAGCCGATGGTCAGCACCAGCCCGTCGCTATTGATCACGACCCCGCTGCCGGTGCGTTCCGAGCCCAAGATTCCCGCCGTGAAGGCATCGTCCGGCACCACGGCCCGCAGCTTGACCACCGACCGGTTCAGGGCGGCCAGATCTGGGTGAAGCGGCGTGGACCCCATTTAAGCAGCTAGCCTTCGTTCGGCCTCAGGGCGCCGAAGTCGCGACGAATGATTCGAACTTCAGATTGATGGTCGACCCGGATAGCTGGTGCGGAACGCAGGTCGTGTGATTGTCGAGGTTGCGCGTCGCGAACATCGGCAGCACAGCGGTGCGGAACTGATCCACTAGTTCGCAATCCCCGAGGGCCAGCTCGCGCGGCGAGCGCGCGGAGAGGACCACCGGACGCCAGGCGCCATCGACGGGCTTGTCGCCGGCAGCGCTGGCAGCGTCCACGGGTGCCAAGGTGTAGAAGACCAGATCCGCGCGCGCAAATTGGTCGGCCCGCCCAAACCCTGCGGCGCAGGCGCCGGGCCGCGACTTCGCATCCTTGCGCGCTCCGGCGGCCAGCAGCAGCCGCTTGAGCTTGTCGGCAAGACCATCGCAGGAATAGGTTGAGGTGAATCCCATGTATGCAAAAGAGTATTCGTGCTTCTGCCAGCTGCCGGGTTCGTGCGCTGCGGCCGGTGCGTCCGCAAGCGCGGATCCGCATGCGAGCACGAGCAGGCTGAGGCTCAAAGCAGCGATTGGGTTGCAAGGTGTTGCCATGGCTTCCCCGAACGATGGGCGGCGACGTCGCCGGCCCTAAGTATAACGAAAGCGCCGCGGCCCGGTTGACGCGGGCTTAGGCCCGCGCGGAATTTTTCGTTTCGATCCCGAAACGATGCACAATACCGCCCGGGAATACTCGCTTAAGGATGCCCAATGTCGCTGCGCTGGATGGTCTGCTCGCTGCTCGTATTGATTCCGCTGGCTCTGGTTCGATCGGAACCCGAGTCCGCGCCGGGTGCCGCTCTGGGGGGATACACCACGCAAGACGCTGCGCAGCAAAGAGAGTGGGAAAGACAATTTCAAGACGCGGTTTCCGCCGACCACATCCGCGAGAACATGCGGCGCCTGAGCGCGCGGCCGCACCACGTCGGATCTCCCTACGATAAGGACAATGCCGAGTGGATTCTGGCCAGGTACAAGGAATGGGGTTTCGATGCCAAGATCGAGACGTTCTACGTGCTGTTTCCGACCCCGAAGAGCCGTTCGCTGGAGATGCTGAGCCCGACGCCGTTCAAGGCGCGGATGCAGGAACCGGTCGTTCCCGGCGATCCGACCACCAATCAAACCGACGAGCAGCTTCCCACCTACAACGCCTATTCGGCCGACGGCGACGTCACGGCGCCGCTGATTTACGTGAACTACGGAAATCGAGAGGACTACGAAGAACTGGACCGCATGGGAATATCGGTCAAGGGCGCCATTGTCATTGCGCGCTACGGCGGCGGTTGGCGCGGCATCAAGCCCAAGGTGGCCGCCGAGCACGGCGCCATCGGATGCGTCATCTACTCCGACCCCAAGGAGAGCAGCTACTTCGCGGGCGATGAGTACCCGGCCGGCGGATGGCGCGCCCGGGAAGGCGTGCAGCGCGGCAGCGTCATGGACACGGATTATCCGGGCGACCCTTTGACACCCGGTGTCGGCGCCACCAAGGACGCCAAGCGCCTCGCGATCAAGGACGCCAAGACCATCACCAAGATCCCCGTGCTGCCCATTTCCTACGCCGATGCCTTGCCGCTGCTGTCGGCGCTCGCCGGTCCGGTCGCGCCCGAAGCCTGGCGCGGCGCGCTGCCCATCACCTATCACGTGGGTCCGGGACCCGCCAAAGTCCATCTGCAGATGGCGTCCAACTGGGACATCAAACCCATCTACGACGTCATCGCCACCTTGCACGGCGCGCAGGACGCAAACCAGTGGGTGATCCGTGGCAATCATCATGATGCCTGGGTGAACGGCGCCGACGACCCCCTGGCAGGGCAGGCGGCGCTGCTCGAGGAGGCGCGCATCATGGGCGAGCTGCACCGTAAGGGATGGATTCCCAAGCGCACCATCATCTTCTGCTCCTGGGACGGCGAGGAGCCGGGGCTGTTGGGTTCGGTCGAATGGGTCGAGACTCATCTCGACGATTTGCAGAAGCACGCGGTGGCGTACATCAACTCCGACACCAACGAGCGTGGCTTTCTGACCGCCGGCGGGACGCAGGATCTGCAAACCTTCATCAGCGGCGTGGCACGCGACGTCGAGGATCCGGAAACGAAAATGTCGGTGTACCAGCGCGCGCACCTCGCCGCCATCGCCGCCGCCAAGAACGCGGATGAGCGCAGCGACGTTCGCAAGCGCACCGATCTCGCTGTGGACGCGCTCGGAGACGGCTCCGACTTCACCGCCTTCCAGGACTTTGCGGGAATTTCCACCCTGGATTTAAGCTTCGGCGACGAAAACGACGGCGATCAATACCACTCCATCTACGACGATTTCTACTGGTACTCACACTTCGTCGACACGGACTTCGTGTACGGCCGCGCTCTGTCGCAAATGGCCGGCACCGCGATCATGCGCATGGCGGACGCCGATTGGATTCCCGTCGACTACTCGCCCCAGGCTCAGGTGATCGAAAACTACGAGGCGGAACTGGAGAAGCTGCTCAAGGACAAGCAGGAGGAGTTCGCCGAACGCAATCTGGAACTCAGCGAGGGCGTGTTCAAGGCAACCAACGACCCACGCAGGCCAACCTTGCCGCCGCCGCTCGAAGTCATTCCGCCCTTCATGAATTTTGCACCGATCAAGAATGCGATCGAATTGCTGAAGAAGAGTGCCGACCGATATTCCCAGGCTCTCGCGAGCTTGCAGGCGGCGGGATCGCCGGCGCTGTCGGCGCAGTCGCTGGAATCAATCAACGCGGATCTGCTGCGCGTGTCCCGGCTATTCCTGAATCAAAAGGGCCTGCCCGAGCGCCCCTGGTTCAAGAATCAGGTCTACGCTCCCGGCGCCTACACGGGCTATGGCGCGAAGCCGATCGCGGCGGTACGCGAATACATGGACGAAAAGAAATGGCCCGAGGCGGATGCGCAGATTCCTCAGGTATCGCAGGTGATCAACAACGTGGCCGCGGGCATCGACAAGGCCGCGCAGGACATCGAGACCGCGCTCAAGCGAGGCCGCTGAGGACCGGCGCAAATCATGAACGCGGAGGATAACAAGGAAAATCTGCGCAAGGCGGCGCTCGACTATCATGAATTTCCGACGCCTGGCAAGATCTCCATCGTCGCAACCAAGCAGCTGGTCAGCCAGGCGGACCTGGCTCTTGCCTATACACCGGGCGTGGCGGCCGCCTGCAACGCCATCGTCGATGAGCCGCTGAATGCCTACCGTTACACGGTCCGCGGCAACCTCGTCGGCGTGATCACCAATGGCACGGCGGTGCTGGGCCTGGGAGCCATCGGTCCGCTAGCCGCCAAGCCGGTGATGGAGGGCAAGGCGGTTCTGTTCAAGAAATTCGCCGGCATCGACGTGTTCGACATTGAGGTCGAGCAACGCGATCCGGACAAACTCATCGAGCTGATCGCCGCCCTGGAGCCCACCTTCGGTGCCATCAATCTCGAGGACATCAGGGCCCCGGAATGCTTCCGCGTCGAGCGCGAGCTGCGCATGCGCATGAAGATACCGGTGTTTCACGACGATCAGCACGGCACCGCCATCATCGTGGCGGCGGCCTTTCTCAACGGCCTGCAAGTGATCGGCAAGGACATCGGCAGGATCAAGCTGGTGGTGAGCGGCGCCGGCGCCGCGGCGCTGGCCTGCGTCGATTTGCTCCTGGACCTGGGGTTGCGGCGCGAGAATGTGTGGCTCACCGATCTTGCGGGCGTCGTGTACGAGGGCCGGCGCGAATTGATGGATCCCGAAAAATCGCGCTACGCACAGCCGACCGAGGCCCGGCGCCTGGCCGAAGTCATCGGCAACGCGGACGCTTTTCTCGGCTTGTCGGCCGGCGGCGTATTAATGCAGGACATGGTGCGCAACATGGCGGCGCAGCCGTTGATCCTGGCGCTCGCGAATCCGACGCCGGAGATCCTGCCGGAGGAGGTGAGGGCAGTGCGCAGCGATGCGGTGATCGCCACCGGGCGCAGCGACTATCCCAACCAGGTGAATAATGTCCTGTGCTTTCCTTTCATCTTTCGCGGCGCGCTCGATGTCGGCGCCACCACCATCACCCGGGCGATGGAGATCGCGGCGGTGCATGCCATCGCCGATCTTGCGCGCCAGGAACAAAGCGACATCGTGGCCGCCGCCTACGGTGGCGTGAATGACCTGGCCTTCGGCCCCGAATACTTGATTCCGAAGCCTTTCGATCCGCGTTTGATCGTCAAGATTGCGCCCGCGGTCGCCAAGGCGGCGATGGACTCCGGGGTGGCGACGCGGCCGATCGCGGATCTCGATGCCTACGCCATGCACCTGCTGCAGTTCGTGTATCACAGCGGCACCCTGATGCAACCGATTTTCGCGGCCGCGCGCAAGGCGCCGGTACAGAGGAATCGCATTGTGTACGCGGAGGGCGAGGACGAGCGGGTGCTGCGCGCGGTTCAAATCGCCGTCGATGACAGGCTCGCCACTCCGATCCTGGTGGGACGCCCGGCGGTTATCGAGCGTGCCATCAAGCTGCACGGCCTGCGGATCCGCATCGGCGACAACCTGACGGTGGTGAACCCCGATCACGACCAAAGGTACCGGGAATACTGGCAGGAATATCACCATCTGACCCGGCGCAGCGGCGTCACGGCGCAGTATGCCAAACTGGAAATGCGCCGGCGCACCACGCTGATTGCGGCAATGCTTCTGCGCAAGGGCGAAGCCGACGGCCTGATCTGCGGGATGATCAGCGCCACCGCGCGGCACCTGCACTACATCGATCAAGTCATCGGGCATCCGCAGGGAGTGCAGGTGTACGGCACGATGACCGGATTAATCCTGCCCGGGCGCCAGTTGTTCATCGTCGACACCCATGTCAATCTCGATCCAAGCGCGGAGGAGCTGGCGGAAATCACCGCTCTCGCAGCGGCGCAACTGTGCGCATTCGGCCTCAAGCCCAAGGTTGCGCTGTTGTCGCACTCGAACTTCGGCAGCAGCAACGCACCCTCGGCGCTCAAGATGCGCGCGACATTGGCGCTGCTGCACGTACGGCTGCCGGAGCTGGAAGTGGACGGCGAAATGCACGGCGACTGCGCGCTGGATGAGACGGCGCGCCGCTCCACGCTTCCCGACAGCACGCTGCACGGCAGCGCCAACCTGTTGGTCTGTCCCAACCTCGACAGCGCCAACATCGCCTACAACCTGCTGAAGTCCGCGGCCGGGCACAATGTGGCGGTCGGACCGATTCTGCTCGGCTGCGCCGCGCCGGCGCACATACTCACGCCGGCGGCCACCGTGCGGCGCATCGTCAACATGACCGCAGTGACGGTAACCGAGGCGCAAAGGCTGGCGGACACTCAACTTCCATAGGCGCGATTCTTCCAGCTCGCGCCGCGGCCGAACCAGTAGTGCAGCGCCGAGCCGAGCGTTGCCGACATGTAAAACAGCGCGATCGCCGGCAGCGCGGCTGCCCAGAGCGCTGAGCGGCCGTAGCGGCGCAAGGTGGGCAGGTAGCTGGCCGCCGACAGCAGGAATGCCGCAAGCCCCGCGAGCGCCGGCCAGCCACGCGCGAACAGCATTGCGCCGACCGGCACCAACCACACCAGCGCCAGGCCGGCCAGCGTCACGGCGAGCAGCAGCGCCGAATGACGCAGTTGCGTGAACGCCGTGCGCGCAATCATGCGCCAGACATCGGCAAATGCCGGGTAGGCGCGAATGGACACCGCCAGCCCGGAATGCCCGAGAAACACAGGGCCCGCGGCTTTCACCGCCTTCGCCAGCGTGACATCGTCGATGAGCGCGTGCTTGATCGCGGCGATTCCGCCAATGCGCTCCAGCGCCGCGCGGCGAATCAGCACCGTGCCGCCCGCTGCGGCCGCGGTGCGCGAACCGGGAGCATTCACCCTGGCGAAGGGATACAGCATCTGAAAGAAGTATACGAATGCCGGGACCAGCGCGCGTTCCGCGAGGCTCGAGCAGTTCAAGCGCACCATCTCGCTGACCATGTCCACCCGCGGCTGCAAAATCCTTGCGACCAGCGAGGCGAGATGCCGGCAGTCGTGCACGATGTCGGCATCGGTGAACAGCAGCAGCGGTGCGCTGCTCGCGGCGACACCCTGAGACAGCGCCCAGAGCTTGCCGGACCACTCGGGCGGTTTTGGCTGCGCGCGCAGTATGAGCAAGTTCGGCGCGCTGCCGGCCAGAGCCGCGGTGCCGTCAGTGGATCCATCGTCCACCAGGATGACGCGCGTGGCGCCGGCATACTCCTGCGCCAGCAGCGAGGCGATCACCGGGGCAATGGTTGCCGCCTCATCACGCGCGGGGACTACGATGTCGACGGCGGGGAATTCCGTGGGCAGGGCGGGCGGCAGTTGCGGCATCGAACTCCAAAAGCGGCCGCGCGCAAACACCAGGCAGAGCCAGATCAGCAGCGATAGGACGGCGATCCAGGACATGGTTGCGAACACCCCGGTGCACGTTGCCCGTGACGTTCCGGGTTTGTAGATTTTACATCATCGGCGGCAGCGTTCGCGAGGCAGAGCGCATTTTCGGGCGAAGGCTTGTAAACTTAAGCGCACCCACATAAGAATAATTCGGGGGATGCGCGACGACATGAGCAAATGAAGGGCTGGACTCGAATTCTGGGATCCGCGCCATCGATCGCCTGCCTACTAGTATGGATGCTTGCACAGCCGGCCTGGTCCCTTGAAACGGGGAGCGATGAGAACGAGGATCTCACGCGCCTGTCGCTTCAGGATTTGGCGAATCTCGAAGTGACTTCCGTGTCCAAGGCGGCCGAGGGCCTGCGACGCGCCTCCGCCTCGATATATGTGATCACCCATGACGAGATCATGCGCTCAGGGGCCACCAGTTTGATGGAGGCGCTGCGGCTGGCGCCGAATCTGCTGGTCACTCAGGTGAGCGCGACCAGCTACGTCATCTCCGCGCGCGGCTTGAGCGGCGATCCGCAAGCCCAGAACTTCTCCAACAAGCTGCTCATGCTCATCGACGGCCGCAGCGTCTACACGCCTCTGTACTCGGGTATTTACAGCGACGCCCAGGAAGTGCTGCTGGAGGATGTCGACCGCATCGAGATCATCAGTGGTCCCGGCGCGACCCTGTGGGGCGCCAACGCAATGAACGGGGTCATCAACGTCATTACTCGCGCCTCCTACCTGACGCAGGGGACTTTCATCGACGCGGCCGCCGGCAATCAGGAGCAGGACTTGAGCGCTCGTTACGGCGGGCGCACGGACGGTGCTCTGTCGTATCGGGCTTACGCGCTGGGCTTTCACCGCGCCGCTGAAATGCAGCCGGACGGCGCCTCGGCCAACGACGGCTGGACCAAGGGGCAGACCGGGTTTCGTTCGGACTGGTCGACGGACCAGGACTCGGCGACCGTGCAGGGCGATGTGTACCGGGCGGCGGAGCAGGAATTCACGAATGCGGACGGCTCGATCGCGGGGGCGAATCTGCTCGGCCGCTTTCAGCACCGCGCCGACCACTCGGATTTTCAAGTTCAGACCTATATGGATCAAACCGAGCGCTTTGGTCCGGAGTCGAGCGGCGGCGGCGCCTTCGTACTGCACACCTACGACATCGAGATCCAGCAAAGCATCCAGGCCGGAGCTCATCAGAAAATCGTCTGGGGAGGAGGGGAGCGCGTCAACAGCTACGCGATCACCAACCAGGCTGAACTGTTGTTCGAGCCGCCGCGGCGCAATCTTACCCTCGGCGATGCCTTCGTGCAGGATACGGTTTCCTTGAGCCGGAGCCTGGATGTGACCGCCGGTTTTAAGATGGAGGACGATCCCTACTGGGGCTGGACACCGCTGCCCGACGTGCGCGCCTCGTGGCTGCTGAGCGACCGCGTCGCCACGTGGGCCTCCGCGTCGCAGGCGATTCGCGCACCCACTCCCTTCGATGAAGACATCGTCGAGAAGATCGGGCCCAACGTTGCCTTGTCGGGCAACCGGTTCTTTCATCCGGAACGCGTCACCGACTATGAAACCGGAACGCGCATCGAGGTCTCGACCGCGCTGTCGCTCTCGCTCACGGCCTTCTACAACGATTATGATGACCTGCGTACGGTTGAGCCGACTTCCGCCACGCAATTCTTCCCGCTCTCGTGGGCCAACCTGATGAAGGGCGACACCTATGGCGTCGAGGGCTGGGCAAACTGGCAGGTCGCCGATTGGTGGCGCCTGTCTCCGGGATTTACCGCGTTGCACGAACAACTGCGCTTCAAGCCCGGCGCCAGCGGCCTGTTGGGCAGCGCTCAGGCCGGCGATGATCCAAGCTCACACGCGGATGTGAAGTCCTCGATGCAGCTGAGCCATCGTGTCGTCGTCGATGCGACGCTTCGCTACGTGGGCGCCCTGCCCAGCCCGGCGCTGCCGCATTACCTCGAACTGAACGGCCGCGTCGGCTGGAGAGCATCGGACCTCGTGGACCTCTCCGTCAATGCGCTCAATCTGCTGCATGCGCGGCACTACGAATATTCACCCGCCCTGGGAGGCGAGGGGATTTATCGAAGCGTGATGGCCGAAGCGCGATTGAGGTTCTAGATGCACAGAACGCTCGAGAGTGTGCGTTTCTGGGCCTTCGCGGCCTGCCTGCTGTGTTGGGCAGTCTCGGCTCCCGTGCGCGCGCAGCCCGCCCACTCCGAGGATAGCGTGAAGGCGGCCTACATCTACCGCTTTACGGGCTATGTCGATTGGCCGGAAGACACGCTTGCCGGGCATCCGTTCGTCATCGACGTGTACGGGGATCCGGGATTGGCCGCGGCGCTGAAGCGCCTGCTGCCGGGACATCCCATCAACAAGCAGCCCGCCGAAGTCCACGAGGTGAGCCGCATCCAGGACCTTGCGGGTGCGCAAATGCTCTACGTCGGCCCAGGTCATGCCGATTTCCTGCGTGCCGTGGCCGAACATCAGGGCCGGCCCATGCTCATCGTCAGCGACGACGAACAGGGACTCGATCTGGGCAGTGTGTTCAATTTCGTGACCGTTGATAATCGCGTGCGATTCGAGGTCTCGCTGACGGCCGCGGATCGGGTCGGAGTAAAAATAAGTTCCGAGCTTCTCTCGGTCGCCATCCGGGTGCAC
>Ga0302311_10006954_pt1 | contig 11610 bp, 9 predicted proteins | sample III_Palsa_N1_3_FD_200449 | JGI IMG/M metagenome (GOLD analysis project Ga0302311, IMG submission 200449) | Peat permafrost microbial communities from Stordalen Mire near Abisko, Sweden - III_Palsa_N1_3 | ecosystem: Environmental > Terrestrial > Soil > Palsa > Peat permafrost | place: Sweden...
GGTGAACAGGAAGGTCAGCGAGGTGATCTTGAGGCGCTGGTCGATCGTGAGATTGTCGGCCTTGAAGACGTCGCGGAAGGTCTGGTTGGTCAGCATCCGCTTGGCGGTGATGAACGGCTTGCGCTTGCCGAGCAGATGATGAAGCGCGTCGGCGGCAACAAGCACCGTCGGCAATGCGCGCACGCCGGCATGATTGTCGAGCGACAGCAGCAGCGGGCCGGGACGCAGCACCGTGGTTTCGACCGGCGCGTACCTTTTGTCATAGACCAGCGACAGATGCTGTGGATCCGTGGCCGGCTCGCCCTGCACGTCGATGAAATGCGCGGCATGCGTCACCGGCTCGAAGATGATGATGAATTGCGCCGGCAGTTGCAGCGACAGCGTGGTCTTGTCGCCGGCCGGCAATTCGAGCGCCCTCAGCATCACCTCGTTGGAGAGTGAAGCGAACGATTGCTCGTCGAAATCGACCCCGGAGCTCCAGAAGATCTGCTTGAAATAATCCGCGATCGGCAGCGCATTGGGATCGTGCGCCGCGATGCGCCGGACACGCGGGCTGACCGTGAAGGCGACTTCGACCTGCTCGTCGACCGAGGCCTCGTAATTGCAGGCACATAGGCCGCAATGATAGTCGTCGCTGCGCAGCGATTTCAGCGTCGAATGGGCGTCGAGCACGCCGCCGCAGCCCGGACACAGCACGTTCCAGGTCAGTTCGAACAGGCCGAGCCGCGAGGCGTGGAGAAAGCCCGAGATCACCTGCTCTTCGTCGAGCCCGGTCCGCTTCGAAAAATCCAGCAGGTTGACCCGATTAAGTTCGTGATCCGCGCCGGTCTCGATCAACCGCTCGATGGCGTCGGCGACCGCGGGATCGGCTGCCTGCTTCAATGCTGTAAATTGTGCCTTGGTGTCGCTCATGAGGTGTATGTAGGTTGGATTGCAGCCGCATCCAAGTGATGTCCCGATGACAGTTTTGCAATGGCCGTCTTGCAAGCGATGGCTTGATCAACGCGGCATGATCCGGAACATCGGCGAGCGCTCGGGTTGCGTGGTGACGACCCCGATCGGCATCAGCGGCGCCTTGTCGAGCAGTTCGACGCGAAACGCGCCGATCATCTTGGCCAGCGCCAGGGTCGCCTCCACCAGCGCGAAATGCGCACCGATGCAGACCCGCGCGCCGACGCCGAACGGCAGATAGGCAAAACGATCCGGCGCCGGCTCAGGCGGCATGAAGCGCTGCGGCACGAAGGCGTTGGGATCGCGCCAGAGCTTTTCATGGCGGTGCAACAGCCACGGCGCGATCAGGATCACGTCGCCCTTCTTGACCGGCAGCCCGGCGATTTGATCCGGCGCCAGCGCCGCGCGCGCGATCAGGAACGCCGGCGGATAGAGCCGCATCGTCTCGTCGACCACCGCGCGGGTGAATTTCAGCCGTTCCAGATCGAGCGCGCCGTTGACGGTTGCGCCCTTAACTTCGCTCGCCACCGCGTCCTGCGTCGCCGGATCGAGCGCGAGCAGATACAGCGACCAGAACAGCGCGGTGGCGGTGGTCTCGTGTCCCGCGAGAATCATCGTCGCCACCTGGTCGCCGAGCTGCTCGTCGCTGAAGGCTTGCCCGGTCTCGGGATCGCGCGCGGCGTCCATCAGGTCGAACAGGTCGCTGGATGGCGCGCCGGCCGTCTTGCCGGCGGCGCGGCGCTCGGCCATCAGCATCGCCACGAACGCGGTCCAGCGCTTGCGGAAGCGGGCGCGGGAAAAATCCTGCGGGGTCGGCCAATTCAGTGGCAGCACCAGATCGAGAAAATGCGGCCGCGCCAGCCGCGCGCCATATTCCATCACGAAGTCGCGCAACTCAGCGCCGTGACGCTCCATGCCGAACGAGAACATCGTGCGCCCGGCGATCTCGAGCGTCATGCGCTGCATCGCTTCGCGCAGATCGACCGGGCCGCCGCAGCTTGAGCCAAGCTTCGCGATGGTCTCATCGGTGGCCGCGATCATGTGCGGGATCAGCGTCGTGACCGCGCGCGGCGTAAAGGCCGGCGCCAAGGTGCGGCGCTGATGTTTCCAGGCCCGTCCCTCCGCGATCAAGAGGCCCTCGCCGAGCACCGGCCGCAACACCCGCATGCCGGGCGGGGTCCGCGTGTAGTTCTCGTAATTGTCGACCAGCACATGCCGAATCGCATCCGGCGTATTGAGGATGAAGCTGCCGTGGCCGAAGAAGCGACCCTCGATGATGTCCTCTTCATAGGCCCGCTGGCCCCAGGTCCCGATCACGCTCTTGCGCATCGCCGAGATCCGCCCGAGCACATTCATGCTCTGCGGCGCGCGCGGCGGGCTCGGCGGCACCAGCGGCACGCGCGCGGCTGGGATGTCGTAGGCTTCGGCAATGCTCACGGTCGGCCTCGTCAAAATGTATGCGACCGAACTATAGCGCTTTTGATCGGACGGTTGGTGGCCATTATGGGGCAGCGCGGCGCGGGCGACCTCAGGCGCGATAGCGCAGCGCCTCGACCAGCAAGGCGAACGCGGCCGAAGGTTCGCGCCGGCTGGGATAATACAAATGGTAGCCTGCAAATGACGGACACCAGTCCTCCAGCACGCGGATCAGGCGCCCGTCCGCGAGCTGTTGCGCGACCTGGTCCTCCATGACGAAGCCGAGCCCGAAGCCGGCGGCCGCCGCGCGGACGATCATCCGGGTGCTATTGAAGGCAAGCTGTCCCTCGACGCGTACGCGCAGCTCGTGACCGTCCTTCTCCAATTCCCACGCATAAAGACCGCCGGCGCTGAGCAGCCGCAAATTGATGCACCGATGCCCGGCCAGATCTTGTGGCGTGCGGGGCATCGGCCGTTGCGCGAAATAGCCGGGTGAACCGACCACCGCCATGCGCAGGTCGGGACCGATTCGCGTGGCGACCATGTCGTTGGCGAGCGCCTCGCCCAATCGGACGCCGGCGTCGAACCGCTCGGTCACGATGTCGGTAAAACTGGAGTTGACGTCCAATTCAACGTGGATGTCAGGATAATCGGCCAGCAGTCTCTCAAGCGCGGGCCACACGACGGTGGAGGCGGCGTGCTCGGTCGTGGTGATGCGGATCTTGCCGGCCGGCTTGTCGCGCAGTTCACCCAGCGAGGCGAGTTCGGTGCCGATGCTGTCCAGCGCCGGCCTGAGCGTGCCGAGCAGCCGTTCGCCGGCCCCGGTCGGCGCGACGTTCCGGGTGGTCCGGGTCAAGAGCCGCACGCCAAGCCGCGCCTCCAGTCGCCGGATGGTGTGGCTCAGCGACGATTGCGAGGTGCCGAGCTTGGCGGCGGCACGGGTAAAACTGCGTTCCTCCGCAACCACCAGGAAAGCGTTGAGATCGACCAGCTCCTCGCGCTGCATTCATGAACCCCGGATATAATTCTATCCGGTTTATAGCAGCTAATCCTCACAATGCCGCGCGATTAAAGCATCCGAGGGTCGATGATCCCACGGCCGGCAGCGCTTTAATCCAACCCGATCTTACCCGGCGCCCAATAAGCCTTGGTCTTCACCCGCGATGAAGCAACGCCGGCGGCTTTCAGGGCCCGGCTGACGCGCTGGATCGACGACGCCTTGCCGGTCAGAACGAACTGCGCGGCGCTTGCGGCAAAGCGCAGCATTTCAGCCTCGACCGCCGCGAGATGGGCGTCGTCGGCGACGCGCCCGAGTAACGTCGCCTGGTCGAGGCCGATCGCCTCCAGTACGGGCCGCGATTCCGCGAGATCGGAGACCTCGAACAACACGTGGATGGCGCCGTGGGCCTGCGGGCACTCGCGGAATGCCGCCGCCAGGCCGAACGAGGTTTCATCGCCGAACAGCACCACCGGCGATTCAAGGCTGGAGAGATCGAGCGAGCGGCGCGGACCGAAGAAGTGACACATGTCGCCCTCGCGCAGGCCCAAGGCCCATCGGCTGCCGGGACCCTCGCCATGCGCGAAGGTGAGTAACCGTGTCCTGCCACGGCCGGCGTCCCACGATATCGGTGTGTAAGTCCGCGCACTGAGGCCCGCGCCGATCGAGACCTGGACCTTTTGGCCCGCCGTCCAGGCGACATCCCTCAGCGCTTCGCCTTCCAGTTCGGCGAGCCGAAAGTGCGGCGAGAGCGTCTCGACCGCAGCAACGCGCGCAGGCCGCATCAGCCATCGCAGCAACGTCCGCGTCACTCGGCCCGGCGGGGCAAGCAGGGCTGCGGAATTTTGCATATCGTGGGCGGGTTCGGTCAAAGCTTTAATCCCTTCATCGACATTCCGTCGTCGCGGCCGCGCGGATCACTGTGTCCTCACGGTGAATTCGTTGCCGCGCCCCGGATCGAACGGCAGCGCCAGTGAGCGATAACCGTTGTGCGGATCGCGCACGTAATCGATGTAGCCTGAGGCTTCCTCGAACGCATTCTCGCCGATGATGATCGCACCGGGCTTCAAATAGGGCTCCAGCAGCTTGAGAACAGGCAGGTAGAGCGTAAAGGCGCCGTCGAGCATTACCATGTCGATGTCGCCGCCGACGCCGGCTTTGAGGGTATCCCGCGCGTCACCGACCCGGATCTCGACAACATCGGCGAGGCCCGAGGCGGCGATATTCGCGCGCGCGCGCTCCGCCTTGCTGGGCTCAAGATCAGTCCCGATCAGGCGACCGCCACCCATGTCGCGCAACGCCGCCGCCATGTAGATCGCGGAAACCCCCATCGAAGAGCCGAACTCCACAATGCGTCTCGCCTTGCAGGCGCGGGCGCACACGTAAAGAAAGCGACCGAATTGCGGGGAGACGCTGAAGAAGTTACCGGCATAACCGTGATAAAGCCCGGTCAAATCCCGGGTCTCCGCCTCGATGACCTGGCCCATCGCCGCTTCGACACTGGTCATCTCGCTCGCGAGACTTTGCATCAGCGGCGCATCGGCCACTTCCGCTTCCTGATGGAGCCGCTGGAGAACCTGCGCGACCGCGCCGCTGCTGAGTGAATCCATGTTTGACTCCTTGTACTCGCCGGCACGCCTGTTGCCGGCATCGGAGTCGGAATACGAAATCCATCGGCTGACCGCATAACGCAAACACGACAATATGTTGCGATTTCTGGTCACCGCCGTTGGATTAGTTCGAAGGCGGACGGCGATCAGCCGGCGACGCGGCGTTCCGCCAAATACCGGGCGGGCGGCTTGCCCAGCGCCTTGCGAAACATGGTGACGAAGGCGCTGGCGCCTTCGTAGCCGAGATCAAGCGCCACGGTCTGCACCGACGCCCCCTGGTCGAGACGCTGCAGCGCCATCAGGATGTGGAGCTGCTGGCGCCAGCGGCCGAAGCTCATGCCGGATTCGCGTTTCAGGGCGCGGGTCAGGGTTCGCGGCGCGACCGCCATGCGCCGGCCCCAGTCGTCGATGGTCGCGCGGTCGGAAGGATCGGCCATCATCGCGGCGGCAATCTGACGCAGCTTGGCGTTGACCGGCATCGGAAAGTTCAGCTTCTCGACCGGCGCCACGGATAATTGGTCGAGCAGCACCGTGGCAATCCGGCCGTCGGCGCCGTCGACATCATACAGCACCGGCATCTTAGTGACGTGCAGCAGCAAACGCTCCAGCAACGGCGAGATCGACAGCGTGCAGCATTGCCCTGGAAGCGCCGGCGCCGCATCCGGTTCGAGGAACAGCACATAGACCTCGACATTTCCGGCGACGGTCACGCTGTGCGGCAGATTGCCGGGAATCCACAGCGCACAGCGCGGCGGCACGATCCACACGCTGTGATCGGCTTCGCACCGGACGATGCCGCGCAAGGTCAGGACCAGCTGGGCTTTTCGATGCGCGTGAAGCGGCATCTCCAGGCCCGTGGTGACCATGTCGACGCCGACCGCGACGACGGCGCGTGGCACGTCCTCGAGCGGGAAAGCGCCGTGGGCTGCGGGGTCGAGGTCGTTCTCCAGGTGACGATAGAACGGCATGGCGGGTGACGATCGATCCTGACGTAACTGATCAGAATATCGGTCCGCGATTGCGCGCCTTCAACCGTTGAGGCCCGTGACGACGTTAGAAGGCTTCGATGTTGACCCAGGAGAGCCGTGATCGAGCGTTGGATTGAACCAGCGCCGCAGCGCTTCCTCCAATCCGTCGGTGCTGTTCGCCTCGCCGGCCCAGGCAATGCAGGCATCGGGACGGATCAGCATCGAAGGCCCGGTATCGACGGCGACGCAGCGTATCTGCTGCGTGCTGGCTGCGACGAGCCTGGAAGCCTTGCCCTCGGTTGAAGCGTCGAGCAGAACGCCCCTGCCATCCTGCATGAGGTCATAGAGCTTCGCGCCATCGCTGGACGAAACCTGGTTGATCGCCCTGTCACCGATCACGCGGCCGACGTCGTCGCGCTCCGAACCGAGATCGTAACGGATCGAAAGGCCGCTCATCATCTCGCCGATCAGCCGATTGACGTCATCAAGTTGCATGAGGTTCGCCACGACGTCGCGCATCGCGCCCGATTGTGGATCGGGCCGCATGATCGCGGTCTGGGCGAGGGTATTGGCCAGAACGGCTTCGGCGACAGGTCGCCGCTCGGCCGTGTAGGTGTCGAGCAGGCTTTCGGGCATCTCGCCGCGAATCACCGCGGCGAGCTTCCAGCCGAGGTTTGTCGCGTCGACGAGCCCGAGGCCCAGGCCCTGACCGCCGAACGGCGAATGGATATGCGCCGCGTCGCCCGCAACAAACACCCGGCCTCGGCGGTAGGTATCGACCAGCCGCGTATTGTCGGTCCAGCGGCTGGCGTTTTCGAACGCTTTGACATGAACATCCAAGCCGCTGACACGGCGCAACACGGCTTCGAACTCCTCAACTGTGACCGGAGCGTCGCGGTCTTTCGGCGGCCCGCTGAAGTCCATCATGAAGACACGACCGAGCAGGAACCCGAACATGCCGCCCGATGTGTAACGAAAGCCATGGGGCACCTGGCATTGCGGATGGTCGACCTCGGCGAGCGCCTGGTACATCGTCAACGTCGGATCCGAGCCGGGGAACTCGAAGCCGGCCATCTTGCGAACCGCGCTGCGTCCACCGTCGCAGCCGACCAGCCAGGAACAGCGGATATGGCCTTCGCCGCTCGCAGACGCCCACGCCACATCGATGCTATCAGCCTGTTGCACCAGGCCGGTCACATCGCACTCACGGCGCAGCTCGATCCCGAGCGAGCGCGCCCGATCGGCCAGCATGGCTTCGATGGCCTGCTGATCCACCGGGCTGCCGCGCCGTTCCGGCTCCTTCTGCGCGTCCGTTCGGATCAGAATCAGGCCCGCAAAGTGGCCGCTGTACTTGGTATACTTTGGCCCGCCACTACCCAGGCCCGGTGCGCTCGGCGCAGCGAACTTCTCCATCGCTGCCAAGCTGCGCGCCTGCGCGGCGCCGATGGCCTCGGCCATGCCGCGACGCCGCAAGGCTTCGATCCCGAGAGGTCCAATCCCTCCTGCCTTCAAGACCATGCTCGGGGCGGCCAGACGCTCCAGCACGACAACCCGCGCACCGCCCAAAGTTAGCTCAATGGCGGTCAGCAGACCGACCGGCCCTGCTCCCACCACGACGACATCGACCGAATTTTCCATGGATTAAATCCCAATATGTACTAAGTACATATTTAGATATGGTATAAGCCACCCCATGTCAATTCCATCCGACCGCCGATCCCGTAAGCGCCTCGCCACGCGACAGGGCATCTCCGACGCCGCCACGCGGCTGTTCATGGAGCGGGGCTTCGATCATGTGACGGTGGATGAGATCGCGGAGGCCGCCGACGTCGGGCGGATGACGGTGTTCAACCATTTCCCCCGCAAGGAGGACATGTTCTTCGATCGCGACGAAGAAGGCCGAGAGATCCTGCGCGAAGCCTTGCGCGAGCGCGATCTCCGGTTCCCGCCCACCGAAGCGTACCGTCTGCTCGCGCATCGGCTGCTTGCGGAACGCAGCCCCCTCTTCAGTTTTAACGCGCAGGGTCAAGGCTTCATCGCTACCGTCGAGGCCAGCGAAACCCTCAAAGCGCGGGCCCGGGCGATCCGTGACGAACTCGCCGAGGTTGTCGCGGTCGCGCTATCCGAATGCGTCGGGCGAGAACCCACAGATCCCGACGCCCATCTGGCGGCCGGTCTGCTGCTGGCGATCTGGACCGTGGCCTTCCTCCAGGCCCATCGGATATTTCGACAAACGAAAGATGCGGAAGCCGCGAAAGCTGCCTTTCTCGCTACCGTCGATAAGGGGACCATCGGCCTGAAGGCGACAATGGCGGGCACGCCTTACGCGTGAGCGAATAGGTTTCGCTGCGGGTTTGGTTCACCTCGCCCCGCTTGCGGGGAGAGGTCGCCGCGCTCTTGGCGCGGCGGGTGAGGGGCCAGGCACTGCGCTCAACTCATCTTCTGCATGCGCGGGAGGGCCGCCCCTCACCCCAACCCTCTCCCCGCAAGAGCGGGGCGAGGGAGCAGAACCGGGCTCTCGCATATTTCCGATCAGCGGCCGATGGTCGCCATCAGGTGCGCCGGGTATCGCTCGCCCTCGACGGCGATGTCCGAGAGCGCGCGCTTGATCGCGCCGAGATCGCCTGACGTCAGTTCGAGATCGGCGGCCGCGATATTCTCCTCGAAGCGGGCAAGCCTGGTGGTGCCGGGGATCGGCACGATCCAGGGCTTCTGTGCCAGGATCCAGGCCAGCGCGATCTGCGCCGGCGTGACTTTCCTGTCGCCGGCGATGCGCTTCAACAGATCGATCAATGCCTGGTTCTTTTCCATCGCTTCCGGCGTGAAGCGCGGCAGCAGCTTGCGGAAATCATTCTCGCCGAGTTTTGTGTCGGCGCTGATCGCGCCGGTCAGAAAGCCCTTGCCGAGTGGGCTGTAGGCGACGAGGCCGATGCCGAGTTCCTCACAGGCCTCGAAGATGCCGTTGCTCTCCGGGCCGCGCGTCCACAGCGAATATTCGTTCTGCAACGCGGTCACCGGTTGCACCGCATGCGCGCGCCGCACGGTCGCAGCAGCCGGCTCGGACAAACCGAAATGCCTGACCTTGCCCTCGGCGATCAGCTCTTTGACGGCGCCCGCCACGTCCTCGATCGGCACATTGGGGTCGACACGGTGCTGGTAGAACAGGTCGATCACCTCGATGCCCAGCCGTTTCAGCGAGGCCTCCGCGACCGCGCGGATCTGCGCGGGGCGGCTGTTCATGCCGGCCATCTTGCCGTTCTCGATGTTGAAGCCGAACTTGGTGGCGATCACCACCTGCTCGCGCACCGGCTTCAGCGCTTCGCCGACGATCTCCTCGTTGGTGAAGGGACCATAGACCTCGGCGGTGTCGAAGAAATTCTCGCCGCGCTCCACCGCCTGGCGGATCAGCGTGACGCTCTCCGCCTTGTTCAGCGAATGGCCATAGCTGAAATTCAGACCCATGCAGCCGAAGCCGATCGCCGAAACTTCCAGATTGCTCTTTCCAAGCACGCGCTTTTTCATGGTCTGTCCTCCGATTCGTCGGCCGCCGGCCGTCCTGATGTCTTAGAAAATAGGCGCTCACCACCGATCGATTAGCCGCAACAAACCGCATGAAGTCATATCTGTAATTCATCAATGCTCAGGCGAACGCCGCCGTGGCTGAATGATCTCCCGTTATCTTTCAGTGGGTTATCAGGGCTTCGCGCCCGTCGATGGCCACCTCGGCACTGGACAGCGAAGGAGTTTCACGGGCATCACTCCAGGCGGGATCACACGGCAATCAACGCCCGCGATCGCAAGGCCAGACGGAACGGGGATATGACGGACCAGCCGGAGCGCTCCAAATTTGCCGCTGACAGCCTCGCGGCGCCGCTGCGGCATTCGGTATTTCGGCGGATCTGGCTCGCGAGCCTGCTTTCCAACCTCGGCCTGATGATCCAGGCGGTCGGCGCCGCCTGGGCGATGACGCAGATGACGTCGTCCGCGGACAAGGTCGCGCTGGTGCAGACCGCCTTGATGCTGCCGGTGATGCTGATCTCGATGCCGGCCGGCGCCATCGCCGACATGCATGACCGCCGCATCGTGGCGCTGGTCTCGCTATCGATCTCGCTGTCCGGCGCCACGGCACTCACCGCGCTGTCGTGGTTCGGTCTGGTCACGCCGCCGATCCTGCTGGCGCTGTGTTTCGTGGTCGGCAGCGGCATGGCGCTGTTCGGACCGGCCTGGCAATCCTCGGTCAGCGAGCAGGTGCCGGCGGAAACGCTGCCCTCGGCGGTGGCGCTGAACGGCATCAGCTACAACATCGCGCGAAGTTTCGGGCCGGCGATCGGCGGCGTGGTGGTTGCCGCCGCGGGCGCGGTCGCAGCGTTTGCGGCCAATGCGGTGCTCTATCTGCCGCTGCTGGTCGTGCTGTTTCGCTGGCGCCGCGTCACGGCGCCGTCGCGGCTGCCGCGCGAGCGGCTCAACCGCGCCATGGTCTCGGGCGTGCGCTATATCGCCAACTCGCCCTCGATCCGCATCGTGCTGGCGCGGACCTTCGTGACCGGCATCTTCGGCGGTTCGGTCTCGGCGCTGATGCCGCTGGTGGTGCGCGACCTGTTGCATGGCGGCGCCCAGGCCTACGGAATCATGCTCGGCGCGTTCGGCATGGGCGCGGTGATCGGTGCGCTCAACATCGGCGAAGTGCGCAAGCGGATGACCGGCGAGGCTGCGGTGCGCACCTGCGCGCTGACGATGGGCGTCGCGATCGCGGCCATCGGATTAAGCCGCGAGCCGGTGCTGACCGCGGCGGCGCTGGTGATCGCGGGCGCGGTATGGATGCTGGCGGTCGCGCTGTTCAATATCGGCGTGCAGCTCTCGGCGCCGCGCTGGGTCGCGGGCCGCTCACTCGCCGCGTTCCAGGCCTCGATCGCCGGCGGCATCGCGATCGGAAGCTGGGGCTGGGGCCGCCTGACCGACGCCGCCGGTGTGGAAACCGCGCTGTTGGTTTCGGGCGGGCTGATGTTTTTGTCGCCGCTGATCGGATTGTGGTTGCGGATGCCGCGGATCGGCGGTCGCGACGGCGAAGCCGAGGTGCTGGCCGATCCGGAAGTGCGGCTCTCGCTGACCGGGCGCAGCGGGCCTCTGGTGGTCGAGATCGAATATCGCGTCGCGCAAGACAACGCCCGCGCCTTCCACAATGTGATGCAGGATGTGCAGCTCAGCCGCCAGCGCAACGGCGCCTATGGCTGGTCGATCGCGCGCGACATCGCCGATCCCGAGCTCTGGACCGAGCGCTATCATTGCCCGACCTGGCTCGATTTCCTGCGACAGCGCAACCGCGCGACGCAATCCGAACGCGCGCTGCACCAGCGCGCCATCGACTTTCACATCGGCCCCGACCCGGTGCGGGTTCGCCGCATGCTGGAACGCCCGTTCGGATCGGTGCGCTGGAAGGAAGAGACGCCCGATGGCGCCGCCGGCGACGTCCTGCCGGTGGTCGCAACGGCCGCGGGCAGCAGCACGTAATTCCGAACAAAAGTGCCGTCATTCCCGGACGCGCTCTTGCGCGAGCCCGGAATGACGAGAGCGAAAGTCTACTGCCCGTGGTCGACCAGCACCTGGTTGCAGGCCTTGCTGATCCGGGCGCGGTTTTGCTGCAGGCAGGCCAGCACCGCATTGTCGCCAT
>Ga0302311_10006955_pt1 | contig 11609 bp, 10 predicted proteins | sample III_Palsa_N1_3_FD_200449 | JGI IMG/M metagenome (GOLD analysis project Ga0302311, IMG submission 200449) | Peat permafrost microbial communities from Stordalen Mire near Abisko, Sweden - III_Palsa_N1_3 | ecosystem: Environmental > Terrestrial > Soil > Palsa > Peat permafrost | place: Sweden...
GGCGCTGCCGCCGGTACCCGCCGGCGGTTGGCCCCCTAACCTTTGGCTCCATGGCTCTGTCCCCGGGGGCCGGGCTGCGATATAACTAGCAGTTCTGGTCCACGCGAAGCGTGGGCCTCGAGGCCGCCGAACAATACAGGGGACTTGCTTGATGTTGAGATTTCGTCGAACGGCGATGGTTGCGCTTGGGGCTACGTTATTGGTCGCTTGCGGCGGCAAATCAGGCGGCACGGCGGGTGAGGGGTCGGCGCCGGGCGCCACGGCCGGCGGCGGCAAGGTCCTGAACCTGTACATCTGGTCGGATTACCTCGCGCCCAACACCGTATCCGATTTCGAAAAGCAGACCGGCATCAAGGTCAACGCCTCCTATTTCGATACCAATGAAACGCTGGAGACGCGGCTGCTCGCCGGGCATTCGGGCTTCGACATCGTCGTTCCCACCGCGTCCTATTTCGAACGTCAGATCAAAGCCGGCGTCTATCTCACTTTGGACAAGTCGAAGCTGCCGAATCTGAAAAACATGGATCCGCAGCTCATGGCGAAGGTGGCGCAGCATGATCCCGACAATGCCCACGGCATCATTTACGCCTGGGGTACCAACGGCATCGGCTACAACGAGAAAATGGTCAAGGAACTCCTGCCCGACGCGCCGCTCGACAGCTGGCGCATGGTGTTCGATCCCGCGATTGCTTCGAAGGTCGCGAAGTGCGGCATCAGCGTGCTGGATTCGCCGGCGGAAATGATGCGGGCGGTGCTCAACTACCTGGGTCGCGATGCGAACTCGCAGAAGCCCGAGGATTTGGCGGCGGTGGATGAGACGCTGACGAAAATTCGGCCGTTCATTCGCAATATCAATTCCTCCGAGTATATCGAGGCGTTGGCGAACGGGGACCTGTGCTTGGCGGTGGGCTATAACGGCGACGTGCTACAGGCGCGCGACCGGGCGCGCGATGCCAACAAGGGCATCGAGGTGAAGTATGTGGTGCCCAAGGAAGGTTCCATCGTGTGGTTCGACATGCTGGCCATTCCGAAGGATGCACCGGACGTGGAAAGCGCCTATGCCTACATGAACTACATCATGACGCCGCAGGTGAGCGCGGATATTTCAAGTTTCAAACGGTATGCCACGGCCAATACCCCGGCACAGGAGCTCGTAGCCCCGGCGGTGCGCAATGATCCGGGCATTTACCCGCCGCCCGAGCTGCTGCAGAAGCTGGCGGTGCAATTGGCGGACACGCCGGAGCAAACGCGCGCCATCACGCGCATGTGGCAAAAATTCAAGACGGGACAATAAGGCGTGGCTACCTCTGCCGGTGCCGTCAAAGCCGCTCCCTGGAATGATCCGAGCGCCCGTCCGTACGTCGAGGTCGAGCGCATCACCAAGGCGTTCGGCGACTTCAAGGCCGTCGACGATGTGTCCCTGAAGATCTACAAGGGTGAGATTTTTTGTCTCTTGGGCGCGTCGGGCTGCGGCAAGACCACGCTGCTGCGCATGCTGGGCGGCTTCGAGACGCCCACCGCCGGGCGCATATTCATCGACGGCGAGGACATGACGGGGGTGCCGCCCTACGAGCGTCCGGTCAACATGATGTTTCAGTCGTATGCGCTGTTTCCGCATATGACGGTGGAACAGAACGTGGCGTTCGGCCTGAAACAGGATCGCGTGCCCAAGGCGGAAATTGCCGAGCGCGTGGCCACCATGCTGGACTTGGTGAAGCTCGGCCAGTTCGCCAAGCGCAAGCCGCATCAACTGTCGGGTGGACAGAAGCAGCGCGTGGCCTTGGCGCGGTCGCTCGTGAAGCGGCCCAAGCTGCTGTTGCTGGACGAGCCGTTGGGCGCGCTGGACAAGAAGCTGCGCGAGCACACGCAGTTCGAACTCATCAGTCTGCAGGACAAGCTGGGTGTGACCTTCGTGGTGGTGACGCACGATCAAGAAGAGGCCATGACCTTGGCCAGCCGTATCGGTGTCATGAATCATGGAGAAATCGTGCAGGCGGGTACGCCTTCCGAGATTTACGAATTCCCGGGATCGAAGTTCGTGGCGGACTTCGTAGGCTCGGTGAATATTTTCGAAGGCAAGCTCGTCGAAGATGAACCCGAGTACGTGCGCATTGCCTCCGAGGAACTAGGAGGCACGATTTACGTGAGCCATGGCATCAGCGCTCCGCCGGAGGCCATTGTCTGGGCGGCGGTGCGGCCCGAAAAAGTGTTCATGTCGACGGCGCCGCCCGAGGGAACGGACAACGTCGTGCGCGGTGCGGTGCAGGACATTGCCTACCTCGGCGATTTGTCGATTTATTTGGTGAAGCTGCCCACCGGCAAGGTGGTGCGGGTCACGCAGCCCAATACTTCGCGACATGCGGAAGCCATTACGTGGGAACAACAGGTGTACCTGTCCTGGGACTCCACCAGTCCCGTGGTCGTGACTCGCTAATGCCCGTCGAGGCCCGGTTTTCATGAGACGAGCAGGTTATTTGCAGCGAGTGGGCATCACGGGCCGCGGTCTGGTGGTGGTGCTGCCCTATCTGTGGCTGCTGCTGTTCTTCGTGGTGCCCTTCGTCATTGTCTTGAAGATCTCGTTTTCGGACATCGATCTGGCCATCCCGCCGTACAAGCCGCTGCTCGAATGGGTGGGTCAGAACTCGCTGGCCATCAAAGTCAACTTCAATAATTACGCCTTCTTGTTCACGGACTCGTTGTACGTCAACGCGTTGCTCAATTCCATCAAGGTGGCGTTCATCTCTACGCTGTTCTGCCTACTGATCGGATATCCCATGGCCTACGGCATTGCGCGCGCCAATGCGGCGACGCGCAACATACTGCTGTTGCTGGTGATACTGCCGTTTTGGACCTCGCTGCTGCTGCGGGTGTATGCGTGGATCGGGCTGCTCAAGGCCAATGGCGTCATCAACAACGTGCTCATGTGGTTGGGGGTGATTCACGAGCCCCTCACCATGCTGTACACGCCGTTCGCCATGTATGTGGGTATCGTGTACTCGTACCTGCCGTTCATGATTTTGCCGCTGTATGCCAACCTCGAGAAAATGGATTGGCAGTTGCTGGAAGCCGCGGAGGACCTCGGCTGTCGTCCATGGCAGGCGTTCTACAAGATCACGCTGCCGCTGTCGCGCAACGGCATGCTGGCGGGCTCCATGCTGGTGTTCATTCCGGCGGTGGGCGAGTTCGTCATCCCCGCGCTCCTGGGCGGTCCGAATGCACTGATGATCGGGCGTGTGTTGTGGGATGAGTTCTTCTCGAACAGAGCGTGGCCGGTGGCGAGTGCCGTGGCCATCTTGCTGCTCATCATCCTGGTGCCGTTCATGATGTGGTACCAAAGCGTGCAGGCGCGCGAGTCGGCGGGCGGGAAATGAACCCGCGGCGCTCTTATTTCATCATCACCTGCATCGCCTTCGGGTTTGCGTTCCTCTATATCCCGATTCTGTCCATGGTGGTGTTCTCCTTCAACGCGTCCAAGCTGGTCACGGTGTGGGATACGGCGAACTCGCCGACCTTGAAGTGGTATTACTCGCTGCTGCATAACGATGAGATTCTCGATGCGGCGTGGATCTCGCTGAAGGTGGCGGTGATCAATGCGTCGGGCGCGGTGATCCTGGGCACGTTGGCGGGTTTCGGCCTGGCGCGCTTCGCGCAATTTCGTGGGCGCTTCACCTTGAATGCCATGACCACGGCCCCGCTGGTGATGCCCGAGGTGATTACGGGATTGTCGCTGCTGCTGTTGTTCGTGGCCTTGGAGCAGACCATAGGCTGGCCCGCGGGCCGCGGTATCACCACCATGACCATCGGTCATATGACCTTCTCGATGGCCTATGTCACCGTGGTGGTTCAGTCGCGGCTCGCGACCTTCGATACCGCGCTCGAAGAGGCGGCGATGGACTTGGGCGCGCGACCACTCAAGGTGTTTTTCGTGATTACGCTGCCGATTATTTTCCCGGCCATTCTGTCGGGATGGCTGCTGGCATTCACGCTGTCCTGGGACGATCTGGTGATTTCCAGTTTCACCTCGGGCCCAGGCAGCAGCACGTTGCCCATGGTGGTGTTCTCGAAAGTGCGTTTGGGGGTGAGCCCCGAGATCAACGTACTCGCGACCATTACCATTTCGGTGGTGACCCTGATGATTGTCGGAGTCAGCCTGTGGATGGCGCGCCAGGCAAAATTGGATAAGGCGGCGGCTTAGTGCAACGCGGCGCGCCGGCGAAAGCATGCGCGTAGCGCGACCCGAGGACAGCGGGATTCCCTGTAACGTAGCCCGCTGGTCGGCGACCTTCATTTCCTTGTTCGTCTTGGGGTGGGTGGGGTTTGCCTTGCCGCGATGGGGTGCCCAGTTCTCCATGCCGCTGTGTTCGGGCGGTGTTGCGCTCGCCGCCATGTATCGCTGGGGCAGGGGCATGTGGGTGCCCACCTTTGCCGCCGGCATGGCGGTGCAGCTGTCTTTGGGTGTGCCGCTAGTGGCGGCCCTGACCACGGGCGCGGGCCTCGCGACCGGGGCGTTGGTGACGCATTGGCTGCTGGGATGGATGCGTTTCGATCCTAGCTTCGGCCGCGCCCGGGACATGCCCCTATTCATCGCCGCCACCGCGGTGGGTTTGACCGTCACGCCGAGCATCGGCATGGTGGGCTTTCACCTGGCGGGAGTGCCGCCCATCGTCTCGGACCTGGTTCGCTGGAGCCGCTGGTGGAGCAATTGCGTCATGGGCGCAATCTTGATCGCTCCGGCGCTGATCGCCATCAATCGCTCGGGTCTCGCTCGGCTGGCGGAGCACCCCTTGGAGGGCACGGCGTGGGTCTTAGGAGTTCTGGCCAGCTGTGGGTTCATCGCCCTGACTCCCGGGCCGGTGGGCCGGTCCGTGGTGGTCATGTGCACGCTGTCGCTCATCGTGGTCGGCGCCATTCGCTTCGGCGTGACGCTGTCCTCGCTGGGCGCGATGGCCATTCTCGTGACCACCGCGGTGAGCTTCGATTTCGGTGTGGGATTGTTCGGCCATTTCGCCGAGCTGCCGGGGCGTTTGACCTTGTTCGTTTTCGACGCGACGCTGATCGCCTCGTCCCTGGTGGTGACGGCGCTGCTCGCGGAGCGCGATGCGGCGGCGCTGGAGAAGTTACGCGCGGAACGGCGCTATGCCCAAGCGTTGGTCGACGGCCTGGCGGCGGAGCAAAATCGCATTGCCAGCGAGATACACGACGGCCTGGGCCAGGAATTGACCGGCTTGGCGCTGTCGCTCCGGGCGCTGGCGACTCGTGCCGCGCGCCGGGGCGACGCGGCGGCAGAGGACTTGGATGATTTGGCGAAGTTGGCCACCCATTGCATCGAGGGTTCACAGCGCATGGTGCGGGGCCTGTCGCCCATCAGCGATGCCGGCGGCAGCCTCGAGTCGGCGCTGCAAGCATTGGCGCGCCGCGCCTCGTTGAGCGGTACTCAGGTAAGTTTCCGCATGCGCGGCGATGCGCAGTTGATGACGCGTCCCGCTGCGTCGGATCACATTTACCGGATTGCGCAGGAGGCGGTCCAGAATGCGCTGAAGCACGCGGCGGCGGCCTCCATCGCCATTGAGCTCTGGGCCGACAAGGCCAAGGCGGGGCTGTCGGTAACGGATGATGGTCGGGGGCTGACCAATGCTGCCGTACAGAGCGGCTTGGGGATGCGCACCATGCATTTCAGAGCCAGTGCCATTGGCGGTACGTTGTCCATCGAGAGCTTGCGCAGCGGCGGGACCCTGGTTCGCTGCGAAGCGCCGCTGGGAATCGGCGAGGCGAGCGCTGCGTCGGACTAAAGCGAGCACCCATTCAGGTGCTCGCTTAGATCGTCGAGATTCGACCGCTAGTGGACGCCCAAGACGCGGAACACGAAGAACAGAGCCGCGCCGAATAAGGCCGCGCCCAATATCACGCACACCGGCAGGGTGAGGACCCAGGCCAGTACGATGCTGCGCACCGTGTCCTTTTGAATCCCCGAACCGCTGGCGACCATGGTGCCGGCGATGCCGGACGACAGGATATGCGTGGTGCTGACCGGCAGCCCCAGAATGTCGGCCGCTTCGATGGTCGCAAACGCGACCAGCTCGGCGGAGGCACCCTGTGCGTAGGTCAAATGCGCCTTGCCGATTTTCTCGCCGACGGTGACCACGATGCGCTTCCAGCCGATCATGGTGCCCAATCCCAGAGCCAGGGAAACGGCGATTTTTACCCACAGCGGGACGAAGTTGGTGATGGATTGCAGCGACTTCTGATACGCCGCGGTGTCCTTGTTTTCGAGCACCGCCGGCAATTGCTTGGCTTTGTGCATGCGACTCAAGGTTTCGGCGACCAGGTACACATCGAGGCGAAGGGCGACTCGATCGGCCGGGGACAGCGCGCTGAGGCTATCCAGGTGAGCCAGCCGGGCGGCGGCTCGATCGTTCGTGGTCGCCAGGGCGGCCAGGGTTTCCGGCGCTACTTTCCCTGAACGCAAGTAAGTCGTCAGTTGTTTGTGCGCCGTCTCACCGTCCGCGGGCCGGTGTTGCGTTTCCGGCAGCTGGCTCAAGGTCGCCGTGTAGCTGGAGGAAGTCGCCGCGAGGCTATGCAGGGCGTCGGTGGAGGTCGCGAGGTTCAACGCGAAGGTCGTCGGCACGATGCCCACCAGGATCAGCACGATGAGGCCCATGCCTTTCTGACCGTCGTTCGAGCCGTGCGCGAAGCTCACCCCGGTACAGGTGGCAACCAGCAGCGCGCGGATGCCCATCGGGGGCGGCTTGTTGCCCTCGGGGGCTCGATACAGTGCGGGGTTGCGAAGCAGCCGCTTTGCCAGCAGCAGCAGCAGGGCGGCGGCGGCGAAGCCGAGCAGAGGCGAGAATATAAGCGCCTTGACCGTGTCCGCGACCTTCGCCCAATTGACGCCGTCGCCGAAGGCACTGTCGGGGCTCATCAGAGAATTCATGAGACCTACACCGACGATGGAGCCGATGAGGGTGTGGGAACTGGAGGCCGGCAGCCCCAGGTACCAGGTGCCTAGATTCCAGACGATGGAGGAAATCAGCAGTGCGAATACCATGGCGAAGCCCGCGCCTGACCCCACGTTGATGACCAGTTCCACCGGCAGCAGGGCAACAATACTGAAAGCCACCGCACCGGTTGAGGTGAGTACCCCAATGAGATTCCACATGCCCGACCAGATGACCGCCTGGTTGGGCTTCAGGGAATTGGTGTAGATGACCGTCGCCACGGCATTGGCCGTGTCGTGGAAACCGTTGACGAATTCGAAGCTGAGGGCGAGGAGAATTGCCAGGCACAGCAATATCGCCGTGGGCAGGTCGATACCTAAAGTTGTTAGCACGTGAAGTCCTGTCTTTTTTGTCGGGGCGCGAGCCCGTACAAGGTATGACCGCACCATGACAGTTATGTGACGCCAATCACGGTTATGATGATGCTTTGAAGAGGTTAGCCGCTGTTTCCTCCTTGACCGGCTCGATAGCATGATGAACATGACCACGGAACGTATGGAACTCGCCGGCGCGGATCGGGCACGGTATTTCGTGCCGACGGCTATCTGTGCCTACCTTTCCATTCTGTGCGTCGTGCTCATTATTACCTCGGCCTTCCTGGCGCATATGCAGAATGCCGTGGCGGTTGCCGCCGCAGGGGTGTTTGGCCTGCTGATGACCGGCGGATTGGGGTTACTCTTCTGGCGCGCCCAGCGCCGCGATTTGCAATTCCTTCAGGTAAAGACCGGCGCGGACGCGCCCTCCAATTTCGCGGCCGTGCGCTTCGCTGCAACGCAAGCCGGTTGGCGCATCGTGCGTGAAGACCCTGCGCGCCGGCTGGATGCCGAGACGTCGGCGTCCAGCATGGATGGCGGCGAACGGGTTGCAGTTCAATTCCGCGGCAGCGAGGTGCTGGTGGCGAGTATTTGCGCCCCCAGCGTCGGATTCTCGTTAGTCGGAAGACGCCATTGCGCCGAGAATCGCGAGCTGGTGCGTCAGAGCGTGCTCACGCCGCCGAGAGCGCCCGCCGCCTGACGTCGAGTTCGCGGCAGTTTCGCCGCATCGGCCGCCAAATAGCCTTCCGGCTCGGGGGCATGGATGAGCGAAATGCTCAGCCAGACGGCCACGCTGAAGTACAGCGACATCCAAACGACTTCGGTTTTCCAGGCGTTCCAACTGTGGGTCACGACCCGGTGCGTGGAGACATCATGGAATCCCTGCGCCACGGTCATGTAGTGCCGGCCGACGGCTTCGTCGGCAATCCAGCGCGCCCAGTACATGGGGACGTCGACCATGACCATGTATGCCACGTAGACCATGCCGGCCACGCACCAGCCGATCAGGAGAGGCCTCCGGTTGGCCAGGCAGCGCGGATAAATGGTCGCGACGCTGGCCACCAGTAGGGCCACGGACAGACCCCACAGGGACTCCTCGACGACGTGACCAATATTCGAGGTAGTCAGCACCGAGTACCAGGAAAAGGTCTCTGCAACCATAATGAGGGGTACTACCGCCAATGACGTCACTACGCCGACGGTGCTGCGCGCGGCGCGGGAAATCTCGTTCAGGAGCACCGCCAGCTGTGCGACGAAGCAGAGTTCGGCCAATGTGGCCACCGAGCGGCCCATGGCCACGCTGGATACCCAATGATCGAGTAGCACGATGCGGGGGACGTCGTAGACCGGGAAGAAGGACCGAAAGCCGCAGCCCAGCACGTAAATGGCCGACAGCACCAGCTGCCAGCGGCGCACACGGAAGGCCCCGGTGGGCATGGCCGTGCGACGGCCGTTGAGTGCTATCGCGGACAGGCACCACGCGAGGAGGTTGAATATGGCGACGGCACAGAGAAGGTCGCGCCAGGAAATTACATCGAGTGACATCATACCGTCATGATGCCATGGTAAGGCGTCCGCGCCAATGAACTCCGCTGAGACTAGCCCCTCAGATTAGCGGCCCGCCGAGATGAGATGGCCGGCGTCCCTGGGCAGCCGGATATAGCCGGCGACGGAGCACACAATCAGCACACTGCCGGCGATGAAGGCCCAATGAAAATCCTGCAGGGCGAAGGGGGCGGAAGCGGGGCGGGGTCCATGGAAAAGCGCGGCAACTCGCAGCGACAGTGCGGCGAAGGCGATGCCTAAGCCAATGGTCATTTGCTGAGCGACGCTCCACAGCGTGCTGGCCGGCCCTTTCTGAGCGTCGTCCACATCGGCATAGGCCAGGGTGGCCAGGGTGGTGAACTGCAGCGACCGGAACAGGCCATAACCGAACAAAACCACGATTGTAAAGACCATGGGTGTCGCCGGCAGCAACCAGGCGCAGGCCAGGACAAAGACCGCGGCCAAGATGCTGTTCACGGCCGCCACGCTGCGGAAGCCGAGGGCGCGCAGAATGGGGCTGGTGAACGCCTTCATGCCGAGATTACCCGTGGCGGTGGCGAGCAGCAGCAGCCCTGAGTGGAAGGGCGACAGGCCGAAGCCGATTTGAAAGAGCAGCGGCGACAAATAAGGCACCGTCTCGATGCCTATGCGGGTCGCGGAGCCCGCCAACACCGTGACGGCGAAGGTGGGGATGCGCAGGGTGGTGAGGTCCAGCAGAGGATTCGGCGCCGAGCGGAAATGCCGGACGGCCAACGCCCCCACGAGAATGCCACCTACCATGAATGCCAAGGCCCACGCGAAGCTCGAGTCCTGATGGCTGGCCAGCTCCGTGCCATACAGCAGAGAGATGAGTGCCGCACCGCTCAGCAGAAATCCCTTCACATCGAGAGGACGCTGCTGCGCCGAACGCTGATTCGGCACCACGGTGGCAATGGCAATGAGCGCCGCCACGCCAAAGGGCACGTTGAGAAAGAATACCCAGTGCCAAGAAGCGTAGGTGGTGATGAAGCCCCCCAGCGTGGGGCCCACCACGGGAGCCACGATGGCCGGCCAGGTGATGGTCGAAATCGCCTGCATCAGGCGGCTCTTCTCAGTGTTGCGCACGACGATCATGCGGCCCACCGGCACCATCATGGCGCCGCCCATGCCTTGCAGCACACGCGCCGCGGTGAAGGAGATCAGCCCTTGGGACAACCCGCAGAGCACGGATGCCAGCGTGAAAATCACCAAGGCGCTGCCGAACACGGTACGCGAGCCGAAGCGATCCGCAATCCAGCCGCTGATGGGAATGAACACCGCGAGCGTGAGCATGTAAGCGGTCATGCCGAGGCTCACTTCGTTGGGGCCCACGGAAAAGGATTGTGCCATCTGCGGCAGCGCGGTCGCGATAATGGTGGTGTCCAGGTACTCCATGAAGAAGGTACCTGCCACGATGTAGGGCAGCGCCGCGCCGTGAGTTCGCAACTAGAGGCTCCGCGCCTTCAGACCAGCACGCGTTCGATGCCGCCCTCGTTGGCCTTGCGCACGTAGGCGGGCAGCCAATCAGGGCCGAGCAAATGCTTGGCGATCTCGACCACGATGTAATCCGCGTCGAGTTCCGCGTCGTCGTTGTAGCGCTTCAGACCCTGCAGGCACGACGGACACGAGGTCAGGATCTTGACCTCGCCGGCATGGCCGCCGGCGCGGATTTGATCCACGCCGATGCGCACTTCCTGTTCCTTGCGAAAGCGCACCTGCGTGGAAATGTCGGGCCGTGTGATGGCCAGCGTGCCGGATTCGCCGCAGCAGCGATCGTTCTTTTCGATGACACCGTTCTGCGCGCTGTTCATGAGCGTGTTCACCACAGTGAGCGCATCGTGCTTCTTGATGGGCGAGTGGCAGGGGTCATGGTAGAGGTAACGCACACCGGTGACGTTATCCAGTTGCACGCCTTTTTCCATCAGATATTCGTGAATATCGATGATCTTGCAGCCGGGGAAGATCTTGTCGAATTCATAACCCTGGAGCTGATCGAAACAGGTGCCGCAGCTCACCACCACGGTTTTGATGTCTAGATAGTTCAGCGTGTTGGCGACGCGATGAAACAGGACTCGATTGTCGGTAATGATCTTGTCCGCCTTGTCCATTTCTCCGGCGCCGCGCTGGGGATAGCCGCAGCAGAGGTAGCCGGGAGGCAGCACGGTTTGCACGCCCACATGCCACAGCATGGCCTGGGTGGCGAGACCCACCTGGGAGAACAAGCGTTCGGAGCCGCAGCCGGGAAAATAAAACACGGCTTCTGACTCGCTGCTGGTGGCCTTGGGGTCGCGAATAATGGGGACGTAGTTGCGGTCTTAGATGTCCAGCAGCGCACGGGCGGTGCGCTTGGGCAACCCGCCCGGCATGCGTTTGTTGACGAAGTGAATCACCTGTTCCTTGATGGGCGGCTTGCCGGTGGTCGCCGGCGGGCGCTTGGTCTGTGCCTTCGCGAGTGTGTTGAGCGCGCGATTGGCCAGCCGCTGTGCCTTGTATCCCCAGTCGATCATGACCTTGCGGGTCAGCTTGATGGTCTGCGGATTGGTGGCGTTCAGGAAGAACATGGATGCCGCGGTGCCGGGATTGAAGCGCTTCTTTCCCATGCGGCGCAGTAGGTCGCGCATGGCCATGGAGACAGTGCCGAAGTCGATGTTCACCGGGCAGGGCGTCAGGCATTTATGGCAAACCGTGCAATGGTCCGCGACGTCCGAGAGTTCGTCCCAGTGCTTGATGGATACGC
>Ga0302311_10006957_pt1 | contig 11603 bp, 7 predicted proteins | sample III_Palsa_N1_3_FD_200449 | JGI IMG/M metagenome (GOLD analysis project Ga0302311, IMG submission 200449) | Peat permafrost microbial communities from Stordalen Mire near Abisko, Sweden - III_Palsa_N1_3 | ecosystem: Environmental > Terrestrial > Soil > Palsa > Peat permafrost | place: Sweden...
CGGTCAGGTGCAGGTCCTCGCGCAGCACATCAAGCAGCCGTTTCATCGGAGCAACGTCGAGCGTCTGCCTGTTGCCATTGACGGTGAAGCTAATCGCGCTCATGCGTTCACCTCGGGCGATTCGACTTCGGTGTCTATGTCCGTCAGCGGATCGATGTCTTCGCTGCCGCCGTGGCTCGGAGTCGTAAAGCTGGTGAAGCGCTCGAAGATATCTTCAGGCAGCAGCGGAATGGTGTTGAACGCAACGCCCGTAGCATTCTCAATCGCGTTGAGGATCGCCGGCGCTGGTCCGTCCATCGGCAGTTCGCCGATGCCCTTGGCGCCGCCCGGCCCGTGAATGCTGGGTACTTCTTCAAAGTGAACGTGGATTGGCGGAAGGTCGGCGCTGGTCGGCATGATGTAGTTGGTCATCTGGTTATTCATCATGCGACCGTCCTTCCACATGCACTTCTCATACAGTGCATAGCCGATGCCCTGCGCGACGCCGCCTTCGATTTGGCCCTTGGCCAGCACGGGATGCATCACCATGCCGACTTCCTGCAACGCGTCGAAGCGCGTGCAGGTCGCCATATAGGTGTTCAGATCGACAGCAACCTCGGCAACATACACGGCCCACGCATAACCGGGATAAGCGTCGCCGCGATACAGGTCGTCGTCCCAGAAGATCTTTGCCGGCGGTTCATAGCGAACGGAGCTGCGCAGCGAACCATGCTTGGCGCGATAGGCCAGCGCCGCAGCCTTGAACTCTGCTGGCGAATAGTCTTCGGGCAGCTTCACATCGTCGCGCAGCATCGTCAGCATCTGCAAGGCTGCGCGCTCAACCAGCTTGCCGACGATCATCGCGGTACGGCTGGCGACAGTTGGCCCGGAGTTTGGCACGACGCTGGTGTCCGGTTGTGCGACGACGATGTCGTCATACGGAAGGTTGAGGGTCTGCGCCGCGACCTGGCTGAGAATCGTGTTCGTGCCCTGGCCGAACTCCGTCGAAGAGACCAGGATCTGCGGTCGGCCATCTTCGAGCACATCGAGGTAGACCAGCGAGTTCAGGCGGCGTTCGCCGGAGCCGGTGAATCCTGTCCCGTGCATAAAGGAGGCAAAGCCCACGCCGCGCTTGATGGACGAGTGCTTGTTCTCCTCGGCAAACCGCGCGAGCTTCTCGTGATAGCCGCTCTCTTCGAGCGCGCGGGTCAGCAGATGCTGCATGTCGACGGGCTCAACCAGCGGCTGGCCGGTTGCCGTGCAGTCGCCGGTGGCGAGGAAGTTGCGGCGGCGAAACTCCTCCGGCGTAAGCCCGATGACCCTGGCGATCTTGTCCATGTGGCGCTCCAGCCCAAAGAGCGACTGCGGCGCGCCGAAGCCGCGAAACGCGCCGTGCGGCGGGATGTTGGTTGCCATCGCCTTCGCGCGCACACGAATATGCGGCCACTGATACGGCCCCGGCGCGTGAATGGTCGCGCGAGATAGCACAACCGGTGAGAGCGTCGCATACGCGCCTCCGTCGATGGCTACATCGATGGAGCCGCCGAGCAGCTTGCCCTCCTTCGACACCGCCGTGCGATGGCGCGTGCGCGAAGGATGCCGCTTGGTCGTCGCGGCCATGTCTTCGGCGCGGTCGTAGGTGATCTTCACCGGATGGCTGCACTTCATCGCCAGCAGCGCAGCATGAGATCCAATAACCGAAGGGAAGTCTTCCTTGCCGCCAAAGGCGCCGCCGGTTTCGACCTGGATGACACGGCACTTGTCCTCGGGCAGGTTGAAGACGAGCGTCAGGGCATGAACCAGGTAGTAAGGGCACTGCATCGAGCCACGAACACAAACGTCTGTGACATTGCCTTCGGCGTCCTTGTTGCACTCGGCGATGACACCGTTGTTCTCAATGTAGAGCTGCTCCTGCGCGCCGGTGTGATATTCGCCCTCGACGATGTAGTCGGCGGTTTCGAACGCTGCGGCAAGGCCGTCTTCGGTCTCCCTGGCGTCGCCCGAGTACATCAGATACTGCTTGAAGCAGTTGGCTGTGCCGCCCTGATCGCTGCCCGGCCAGATGATGCGCTCGATATCGTTGTTCTCGACCGCGGCCTCCGATTCTTCGATGGTGAAGACGCCGGGCAGTTCGTCATAGTCGATGCTCACGCCGCGGACCGCCGCGATCAGCGCCGTCTTGTCGGGATGGGCGAGCAGCAGGATGGGCTCTTCGGGATGGTTGACCGCATCGGCGGCTAGGCACGGATGGTCCTTGGTGAGATGGACGATGGTGTTTTCACCGGGAATATCGGAGGCGCGAACGATAGCAAACTGCGACCAGTCGATCTCGGGCGAGAAGGTAATGCTGCGAATGCGCCCACGCGCAATGGAGGAGCGTACAGTAGCGCCGAACCACATGCCGGGCAGCGAGAGGTCGTCGATGTACTGCGCAGCGCCAAGAACCTTCGCGCGACCTTCCTTACGAAGAGGAGAAGCGCCGAGAATGGGTTTGCGTTGCGACATGGAGGTAATGCCCTTAGTGTTGTAAGTTTCCAAGTGTTGTAAGTTTCCAAGTGTTGTAAGTTTCCAAGTGTTGTAAGTTTCCAAGTGTTGTAAGTTTCCAAGTGTTGTGAGTATCCAAGAAGGATATACGAAACCGGCTGCTTGCCGTGGGCTCGGCTAGCGGCCCTGCGCGGCCAGCTTGGACTGAATCAGATCGGCAAGATGGCCGACGGTATGCATGGATTCGAGCTCCGCGGTTTGGAACTTAACGCCAAAGCGTGACTCGATAGCGACGATCAGGTTGATGTGATTGAAGGAATCCCACTCGGGAACGTCCGCCGCGGTCAGGCTGGGATTGAGGACGATGGTATCGTCATCGAAAAGATCGTGAAAGATGGTCGTCAGTTGTGCGTATATGTCCTGCTGTTGCATGCAGAGATTATATCGGCGCTTGGCCGTCAGAAATGGCGGAGTTTGGACCGAGGAGCCTCGCTGGCGTCAGGGAAGGCCGAAGTGTCCACTGGCCGCGCCGCCGGCTTCTCGATACTCTTTTCGATGGAACGGCTGACCAGGTCACGGGAGCCTAGTCCGATGGCAAGTGAGAGTGTCAGGACGATGCCCCCGAAGAGAATGCCGAAGGCCAACTCGACGATTGTGCCGCCGATCTGCAGATGATCGAGCGCCATGGCCGCTGTCAGCACAAGCACCAGCCACTTGACGCCGAGCGAGAGAAATCGCGCGTACTGTAGTTGTGCATTGACCGCACCGATCAGCACGGTGCGGGAGAGGAACCGCGCCAGCAGACTGCCGAAGAGAAGGAGCAGGACCGCTCCCAGGACGTGGGTCAGGTAGGGCAGAAGAAACTGCGACAGCTGTGAGTTCGCGGAATAGGAGGCATCGAAGGCCGAGATCCCGATGGCGATGCCAGCCAGGATGCAGACCCAGAGTATCGCCCGTGAGACCAGCAGTGTGGGTGAGTGCGAGGGCGACCAGTCGGAGAGACTAGCCGGCGAGCCGGAAGTCTCCTTTGCTGCTAGCCGCTCATCGAAGTGCGCGGTAGTCAGCAGGCGTTTGGCCATCGCGGCGAGCAGATGACCGAGCGCCGTCAGCAGGACGACGGCGAGCAGAAAGACCATCACTCCCGGTAGAAAGCTGACCAGGACGACCAGCACGCGGTGCATGGACTGGCGAAGCGCGGATTCGATTTGTTGACCCATGATGGTTGGCTCCTGAAGTTCGATGGTGCCTGCAAACGAAGGTTCGAAGACTGTATCCGTAGCTCGCCTACGGATTGAAACGGTCTGGCCAGCGCCAGCGTGCGACGATATAGGGTTTTTCCGTAACGAACGCCGCGGCCGTCTCCTCAACATGAGATGCGGCGAGCGCATCGTCTCCCGCAGAGCGGCGAAGGTGCGAGGCGACCCATGCGAGATAGAGCGGAGTGAGAGCCCCAAGCAGGTGGCCCCGGTTGATGGTGCGCAGATGATACGCAAGGACGAAGTCGTAGACCGTTCGTGCCCATAGGTCTGGCGGCACCTCAAAGTCCTCCGCCGGCACGCGCGAGACCTTCTTCAACCCCAGCAGCGATTGCGGCGGAAGCACGAGCGACCAGATATCCTGCAGGTTGGTGTACGCATTGCGAAAAGCTTCAGCCATCTCGCGTATATCTTCGAGCTGGCCGCTCTCGGCAGTGGAATGGACGGATTGTGTAGCTGGCTTTGCGGGGACCGTCGCGCGCGCCCGTTGCCAGAAGGAAGCTTTGAGTTCGATATCGCTGAACAACGAACCCGTCACTTCGGTGAGCAATGAGTTCAGGTCGATATCGACAGGCCGCGGTAGCGTGCGTTTGCCGGCATCGATCTCCCGAACGGTCAGCAGAGTGGTCGCGGCTTCGGCCACGGTCCACAGCAAGGGCTCGCTGGCGGTGGTGTTGGCCGGCCTGTTGATAGCGGCGATGCGTTTGGCCATGCGCGTAGAGAACGCGGCGTCCAGAGGCAGCGGCAAGTGAACACTGATGCCGAAGAGAGCACGCGTTAATGGGTACAGCAACGCTGAACTCACCAAGGCATCCTGCGGGCCCATTGTGTAGCGTGGAATGGCGAGGTCGGCTTCTCCGCGCAGGACCGCTTCCGCAAGTCTCTGTAGAGCCTCGGTCGAGAGTGACACGGCCTCCGCACCAAGCACCAGGGTAGCTGCGGCGCCGTGTTCCAACGCGAGCTGCGACGCTCCGAGATAGTCGTTTGCGGTGAGGGCCCAACCTACCTGGCCGCGTGATGTAGCTGGATAATCGACCATGCGGATGTTGTCGCTTGCTTGAGCTTGGGAGGCTGCGCCGGAGTTCTCGGCAACAGCGATCAACGCGGCACGCTCAGGGAACGCGGTAGCCACACGCGTGCGCATGTTTTGCAAACTATCGGCAGTCACCCAAGGCAGGCATACCAGCAGTGGCGATCCAGTGTTGTACTGCTCGCCGGCGACAGCCGATGCCTGCTGCGGGGCAGTGTTTGTAACTTCGGCGATGGGCATGGTGGACATGGGTGATTGTGCAGCGGCAAAGGTTCAAGCAGTGTTGGATGCCAAAACCAGCAGCGCGTTGAGTGGAATGTGCAGCCAGGTTGGACGATTGTTCAACTCATAGAGCAGTTCGTAAAGCGATTTTTCGAGCAGAAAGGCCAGCAGCATAACCTCTGCCTGCGGCGGCTGTGGAATCAGGTCTGAGCGCTGTTGCATCGCCTCGCTGTAGGCTTCCAGGAAGCTGGTGGACACGGCGTTCTCCCAGAGCGAAGCCCATGCGGAGAGCGAGTCTGCCTTCTCTGGACGGCGCTGAACGTAATGATCGAGAGCCGATTGCGAGGCGTAGCTGAAGCTGCGCAACATTCCGGCAACATCCTTCAGCGGCGACTGCTTCTCCCGCCGTTCGGCGAGCGGGCGGGCGGGCTCGCCCTCAAAATCGACGATGAAGAAGTCCGATTCGACGCGCAGCAACTGGCCGAGATGATAGTCCCCATGAATGCGAAGGCGTTGCCCAAAATCTTCCGGCGAACCCACGGCCAATGCCTGAGCGCGATAGAGAAGATCGTCGCGGCGACTGAGTAGCAACGCCGCGCGGTCTGCCAGATCGTTGGGGACCGACGCCACACTTCGTTGCAACGCCGCCATCGCGCGCTCGGCCTGATCGCGAACGCGGGCGGCATCGTGTGCGAGGTCTTCGCGTGTTGCGGCCTGGGCTGTAAAAGCGGAATCGTCCGTCGGCGTCGCCAGCGCCAGATGCATCTCGGCTGTGCGCGTGCCAAGCAGCGTTGCTGCGTTGAGCGCAAGGCCAGCATGTTCCTGGACTTTCGTGGGTATTTCTGCGCAGTTGAGGAAGCTCGCCGGCTTTCCCCGAGACGCTGGCGATGTACAGTCTTCGACCGACTCGTAGAAGCGTGCCAACTCTTCGGCAAACCACGACCAGCCGTCGCCCTGATTGGGTGCGAAGGCCTGTAGGAAGGCCAACGTCGTCTGATCCGAACTGCGATGAAGCTCGCCGAGGTAGGCCGGGATATTTTTGAAGTGGGTGACATCTGTGAGGAAGCGGGTCATCTCCACATCGGGGTTTTCCCCCGGCTGAACCCGGCGGAAGAGCTTCAGGATGGCCTGTTCGCCAAACAGGATGCTGGTGTTGGATTGTTCCGTGGAGCCCACACGCGACCGCATTCCGCTCAGTGTTTGAGGCAAGAACGCCAGCGAACGTGAGGCCGTAATCTCTGCGCCGGCATTGCCGGGTTTGTTGAACAAGTCGAGCAGCGACTGTCGAAAGCCCTCACTGGCGGTAGCGTCGAAAAGCACATATCCAGTCGAAGCGTCGTCCGGCGTAATGCCCAGGTTGGCAAGAATCGCCTTGGGTGCGGCGCGTTGTAGCTCTTCAGCTACTTCGCCGCAGGCGATTGCGAGCGGGAGCTGATAACTTTCGACAGCTTGGTCTGCATAGATAACCTCGACGCAGGCGACCGCATACTCGCCGCCTGCGAGCGTTACAGAGGAGCTGATTCTGGCGGACAAAATAACCTTCGACTTTCCGCCGAACCAGCGTTGGTGCGGTAGGTACTTGGGCAATATTTCTTGCACCAGTTCGAGGCGCATGCCTTGGAGGAGGCTCGTGATGGTAGGTGTCTCCGCTTTGCTGAGTAACGGTGATGCGGATGTTTGGACCATAGTAGAAGCCTCGATGGGCGGCGCTTACGGTTTGAGTGCCGCGGGTTGCAGTTCGAGCCAGAAGAAGCTGTAGGGAGCGAGTGTCAAGGTATATGGCTGCATTGTGATCTCAGGGAATGCGACGTAGCCGAGCATTTCGACGGGTTGACGTTCAGCGTACTTCGCCAGATCGAGTGCGACAGGCTGCGCGAAACGGGAGAGATTCGCAACGCACAAAATGGTCTCCGAGTGGCTGCTGTCCAGCGATTGATAGTCGCGAATGTATGCGAGGACCTTGAGGTTTTCCGGGGCGAGGAACTCCAGCGTGCCGCGGCCGAAGACCTGGAAGAGCTTGCGCAACGCGATCATGTTGCGCGTCCAGTGCAACAGCGACGATGGGTCGCTTTGCTGGGCTTCGACGTTGATCGCCTGATAGCCCCAGATGGGATCCATGATGACCGGCAGATAAAGCCGTGCGGGCACCGCATTGCTGAAGCCGGCGTTGCGGTCGGAGTTCCACTGCATCGGGGTGCGGACGCCGTTGCGGTCGCCGAGATAGATGTTGTCGCCCATGCCGATCTCGTCGCCGTAGTAGAGGATGGGCGTGCCGGGGAAGGAAAGCAGCAGGGAGTTGAGAAGCTCGATGCGGCGGCGGTTGTTGTCAACCAGCGGGGCGAGGCGGCGGCGGATGCCGACGTTGATACGCATGCGCGGGTCGGCGGAGTAGGCCATGTACATGTAGTCGCGCTCGTCGTCGGTGACCATCTCTAGGGTGAGTTCGTCGTGGTTGCGGAGGAAGAGGCCCCATTGGCAGTTGTCGGGAATGGGCGGCGTTTGGGCCATGATGTCGGTGATCGGCAGGCGGTCTTCCTGGCGCAGCGCCATGTAGATGCGCGGCATCAGCGGGAAGTGGAAGGCCATCTGGCATTCGTCGCCGTCGCCGAAGTAGGGGCGAACGTCCGCGGGCCACATGTTGGCTTCGGCGAGGATGAGGCGGTTCTCGTACTCGGCGTCCATGACGGCGCGGATGTGCTTGATGAGGACGTGGGTCTCAGGCACGTTCTCGCAGGATGTTCCGTCGCGCTCGACGAGATAGGGGATGGCGTCGAGGCGGAGGCCGTCGACGCCCATGTCCATCCAGAAACGCATGGCGTTGAGGACTTCCTCCATGACCTGCGGGTTGTCGAAGTTCAGGTCGGGCTGGTGGGAGAAGAAGCGATGCCAGTAGTACTGCTGCGCGACCTCGTCCCAGGTCCAGTTGGACTTCTCGGTGTCGGTAAAGATGATGCGCACGCCGGAGAAGAGCTTATCGGTGTCGGACCAGACGTACATGTTGCGTTCGGGCGAGCCCTTGGGCGCGCGGCGGGCGCGCTGGAACCACGGGTGCTGGTCGCTGGAGTGGTTGATGACCAGCTCGATCATGACCTGCATGTTGCGGGCATGGGCCTTGTCGAGAAACTCCTGGAAGTCCGCGACCGTTCCGTAGGACGGATGGACGCTGGTGTAGTTGGAGATGTCGTAACCGTCGTCGCGCAGCGGCGATGGAAAGAACGGCAGCAGCCAAAGGCAGGTGACGCCGAGGTCTTGCAGGTAATCGAGCTTCGAGATCAGGCCCTGGAAGTCGCCGATGCCGTCGCCGTTGGAGTCGGCGAAGGCGCGGACGTGGATCTCGTAGAGGATCGCGTCTTTGTACCAGAGCGGGTCGGTCGCGCTACAGGGCTTCTTCACGTGCGAATGATCTCCAAGCGGTTGGATGCGGATTGGTGCGCCGGCGCTTGGTTATGTAGCAGTTAGCGGATGATGCGAAAGATGTGGGCGGCGGTGGAGGGTTTTAGGGCGACGTAGTTCCATTGGTCGCGCCAGGTGTAGATGGCGCCGGTGAGGAGGTCTTCTACTTCGAAGAAGCCCTTCCAGGGGAGGCCTAGCTTGTCGAGCTGGAGGTCGACGGTGGCGGCGTGCTCGGCCCATGGGTCGAGGTTGATGGCGATGAGGATGGTGTTGGTGTCGGCATCTGCACTGTCTAGGTCTGCGGCGGTTGATTTGGAGTAGAAGAGGATGTTGGGGTTGTCGCAGGGATGGAAGACCAGGTTTTCGTTGCGCTGGAGGGCGGGGTTGGCGCGGCGGACCTCGTTGAGCACAGTGAGGAGTGGGGCGATGGAGTCGGGGCTGGAGCGGTCCCAGGTTCGGATTTGATATTTTTCGCTGTCGAGGTACTCTTCGGAGCCGGTTTTGCCGGGGGTGGGTTTGGCCGGCCGCCATTCGAGGAGTTCATAAGCCGGACCATAGATGCCGTAGTTGGAGCTAAGAGTGGCGGCGAGGATGACGCGCTGCTGGAAGATGGCGTGGCGGGCGGCTGGGTCTGAAATTTGCAGTTGTTCGTGAAGAATGTCCGGCGTATTGGGCCAGAGGTTGGGGCGGAAGAAATCGGCAACTGGAGGGTTGCATATCTCTTCGAAGTAGGCCTGGAGTTCAGGTTTGGTGGTGCGCCAGGTGAAGTAGGTATAGCTCTGGGTGTAGCCGGCCTTGGCGAGGGAGTACATAACGTGGGGGCGGGTGAAGGCTTCGGCGAGGAAGATGGCTTCGGGGGTGTGGGAGTGGACTTCGGCGATGCACCACTCCCAGAACGGGAGGGCTTTGGTGTGGGGGTTGTCGACGCGGAAGACGCGGACGCCGCGGTCGATCCAGAACTTGAAGACGCCGTAGAGGGCGTCCCACAGGCCGCGCCAGTCGGGGGACTCGAAGTTGAGGGGGTAGATATCCTGGTATTTTTTGGGGGGGTTTTCGGCGTACTGGATGGTCCCGTCGGGGCGATGGGTGAACCAGTCGGGATGTTCTTTGACCCAGGGGTGGTCGGGGGAGCACTGGAAGGCGATGTCGAGGGCGAGTTCGAGGTTTTGGTCGGCTGCGGCAGCGACTAGGGCGTCGAAGTCGGCGAGGGTGCCGAGTTTGGGGTGGATGGCAGTGTGGCCGCCTTCGGGCGAGCCTATGGCCCAGGGACTGCCTTCGTCGCCGGGGGCGGCGGTGACGGAGTTGTTGGGGCCTTTGCGGAAGGCGACGCCGATGGGGTGGATGGGCGGCATGTAGACGATGTCGAAGCCCATGGCGGCGATCTCGGGAAGTCGGGTTGCCACATCTTTCAACGTTCCGTGCTGGCCGGGGACGGCGGAGGCGGAGCGGGGGAAGAGTTCGTACCAGGCGGAGAAGCGGGCGCGTTCGCGGTCGACCCAGAGGGGGAGCTCGACGGGATATTTGGTGGCGTTGGAGAGGTCGGGGTACTTGGCGACGAGGGCGATGAGGGCAGGGGTGATGGGGGAGAGGTAGAAGGGGAGGTTGGCGTCGGCCTGGGTGCGGAGTTCGGCGGCGGCGGCTTTGAGCTTGGTGGCGCCGGCACCCTTGGCGCGGGCGGCTGCGGCGTCGAGGTGGTTGGCGCCAATGCGGAGGGCGAGCGGGATGTCCTGGGGGCCGACTTGTTGGGTGGGTTCGGGTTGGCGGGTTTGTGGCGCGATGCCGGATTGGGCGGCCAGGCGCTTGTCGAGGTCGGAGACCCAGGTGTCGAAGTGGTCGACCCAGGCTTCGAGGGTGAAGCGCCAGGGGCCGAGCTTGTCGACGGTGAAGGTGGCGGACCAGATGTCGTTAGGCAGGGCGGTGAAGGGGGCGGTGTGCCATTTTTTTTGCGATTCGTGGCGGAAGAGGAGGCGGGCGGCGACGTGGTCGTGGCCGTCGGAGAAGATTGCTGCGGTGATGGTGACGGTATCGCCGAGGACGCGCTTGGCGGGGTGGCGGCCGGCGTCGATTTGGGGTTGGATATCTTCGATGATGACGCGGCGGCGGCCCTCGGTTGGTTTCATACAGTGAATCTCCTGCGGCCATTGTCTTTTAGTTGCAGCGGCTTGGAAAGGGTGGGTCGCGCGGGGCGCGGAGACGCATCCTACAAGACGAAGCCCTGGCGTTTCCACCTTACACCGAAGTGCAAGGATGCGCAGGCCTGGAGGCGGATTTGTCGATGTGGTCGAAAGAGCAAGAGAAGCCGGTGCCGCTTCATGCTGCGCGCATTGAGGACTATGCGCTGATCGGGGACTGCGAGACGGGTGCGCTGGTGAGTCAGGAGGGGTCGATCGACTGGCTGTGCTGGCCGAGTTTTTCGTCGGGGGCGTGCTTTGCGGCGTTGCTGGGAACTGCGGAGAACGGGTACTGGAGCTTGAGGCCGAAGGGAGAGATACGGTCGGTGACGCGGCGGTATCAGCCGGGGACGATGATCGTCGAGACAACGTTTGTGACGGATGAGGGCGAGGTCTGCCTGACGGATTTTATGCCGCCGCGGGGGAAGCACTCGGACGTGGTGAGGATTGTGAGCGGGGTGCGCGGCAAGGTGAAGATGCGGATGGAGCTGGCGATTCGCTTCGATTACGGGCTGACCGTGCCGTGGGTGACGATGCATGAGGAGGAACTGAGGGCTGTCGCAGGGCCAAACATGGTGGTGTTGCGCAGCGAATGTGTGAGGGGTGAGGCGGCGAAACTACGCGGCGAGGATTTGAAGACGGTGAGTGAGTTCACGCTGCGGGAGAAAGACCGTGTGTGTTTTGTGCTGACATACGCGGCATCTACTGAAGAGGTGCCGGCGCGTGTGCCGCCGGACGATGCGCTTAAAGATACGCATGACTACTGGTGCGATTGGACGGCGCGGATGAAATATGGGGGCAAGTATGCCGATGCGGTTGCGCGGAGTTTGATGACGCTGAAGGCGATGACGTATCGGCCAACGGGTGGGATTGTGGCGGCGGTGACGGCGGGTTTGCCGGAGAGAATTGGCGGCGAGCGGAACTGGGACTATCGATATTGTTGGCTGCGGGACACGTCGTTTACGCTGCTGGTGCTGATTCGCGCGGGGTATACGGAGGAGGCTGTGCAGTGGAGGCTGTGGCTTTTGCGCGCGATTGCTGGAGCGCCGGAGCAGGTGCAGAGTCTGT
>Ga0302311_10006963_pt1 | contig 11598 bp, 9 predicted proteins | sample III_Palsa_N1_3_FD_200449 | JGI IMG/M metagenome (GOLD analysis project Ga0302311, IMG submission 200449) | Peat permafrost microbial communities from Stordalen Mire near Abisko, Sweden - III_Palsa_N1_3 | ecosystem: Environmental > Terrestrial > Soil > Palsa > Peat permafrost | place: Sweden...
CGTGCTCGGCCGGCGCGAGGCCACGGCCGCGGCCGCTGGTGGTCGCGTCCGACCAGACGATGCAGCCGGCCTCTTGCAGCCGCCCGGACGGCAGGATCAGCCGCCCGCCGACCGCGCCGACGCCGGCGTCGCTGTCGAGCGCCGCCAAGGCGCCCGCGATCGCGCCTGGCCGCAGGAAGGCGTCGCTGTTCAGCATCAGCAAGGCGCGGCCGCGCGCCAGCCGGGCGCCCTGGTTGCAGGCCGCCACGAAACCGGCGTTGCCGCCGTTGCGCAGGATTACGCAGCCGTCCAGCCGCGACAGCAGCGCCTGGGTCTCGGGTCCCGAGCCGTTGTCGACCAGCACGACCTGGACCCGTGGCCCGCCCTGGGCGAGCAGGGCGCGCAGGCAGCGCAGCAGGAAGTGCGGCTGGTTCCAGATCACCACGATGACCGAGACATCGGCGGCGTCCGCCACATCGGGGCAGGCCAGCCGCTCGCCGGACTCCAGGAACCGGGCCAGGTCGGCGCGGGCGTCGGCGATGAGACGGAGCTTTTCGCGGGCGTCGCGCCGCCGCGCCGCCTTCGCCGCGCGCTTGTCGAGGAACCGGCGAAGCAGGCCGCCGGCCGGCGGTGTCCGCGAATGCTGCGCCGAAGCGGTTGGACCGGTTTCCGCTCCCATCCGCCCAGGGTAAGCAGGCGGCCGGCGAGCGGCAAGCCATCCGCGCGCCATTCAACATTGACCGCGCCAGGGCGGCGCGCTCATGCAAGTCTTGATCAGTCGCGCCAAAGCCGCCACGGCCGGACGTCGGGAAGGAGCAACCGCATCAAGTCCGTGCTGCGCTGGATCGGACGAAGGTCGCGAAAACGCGCGCCGCGGGCGGCGTGGGCCCCGTCGAGCGACGAAGTCGCCGCGCTACTCGGCTGGCGTCGCACGGACGCGGCTGACGCCGGGACGCTGGCCGCGACCACCGTGCGGACCAGCGAGACGCCGGTCGTCTCGGTGATCATCCCGACCTACGGGCAGGCAGACTACACCTACCGCTGCCTCGCCTCGATCGCCGCGCATCCACCGGCCGCAAGCTTCGAGGTGATCGTGGTCGACGACGCATCGCCCGAGCCTGACGCGGCGGGTCCGGCGCGGATCCCCTGGATCCGGTTCCTCCGCAACCCGCGCAATCTGGGCTTCATCGGCGCCTGCAACGCAGCGGCCGGCGAGGCGCGCGGCCGCTATCTCTGCTTCCTCAACAACGACACCGAGGTCGCGCCGGGCTGGCTGGACGCCCTGCTGAAGGTGTTCGAGCGATGCCCGTCGGCCGGCCTGGTCGGCTCGAAGCTGGTCTATCCGGACGGACGGCTGCAGGAAGCCGGGGCGGTGCTCTATCGCGATGGGGTCGGCTGGAACTGCGGCCGGTTCGAGGACCCGCTCGCCAGCGCCTACAACTTCCTGCGCGAGACCGACTATTGTTCGGGGGCGTCGCTGCTGGTCGAGCGGGCGTTGTTCGAACAGCTCGGTGGGTTCGACCCGCACTACGCCCCGGCCTATTTCGAGGACACCGACCTGGCGTTCCGCGTCCGCGAGGCCGGGCTGAAGGTGATCTACCAACCTCGCTCGCTGGTAGTCCACCACGAGGGCGTCTCTAACGGCCAGGACCCGATGACGGGGGTCAAACGCCACCAGGCGGTCAACCGGCTCAAGTTCGCGGCGCGGTGGCGCGAGGCGCTGGAGGCCGACCATTCGCCACCCGGCGTAGTCAGTCTGCGTCACCGTGATCGCGCCGGGACGCGGCCGGTGCTGCTGATCGTCGACCACTACGTCCCCGAGCCGGATCGCGACGCGGGCTCCAAGCACATGGCACAGTTGATCGAACTGCTGGTCGAGGCCGGCTTCCTGGTGAAGTTCTGGCCGCTGAACCTGACCTACACGGAAGCCTATGTGACGCCGCTGCAGCAGCTCGGCGTCGAGGTGTTCTACGGCGAGACGCCGCCGTTCGAGCGCTGGCTGCGCACCCACCGCGCCGACCTGGACGCCGTGCTGGTCAGTCGGCCCTATGTGGCTGAGGCGGTGCTGAAGCCGCTTAAGGCTTCGCGTCTGCCGCTGCTCTATCTGGGTCACGACATCCACTTCGAGCGGATGAGCGCGCAGGCGAAGGTCACTGGCGATCCCGAGCTGGCGCGGGCCGCGCAGGAGACGCGCGCGCTGGAGCGGCGGATCTGGCGGGCGGCGGATCTGGTGCTCTATTTCTCGCCGGAAGAGGTGGCGACGGTGGCGGCGCGCGAACCGCGCGCCAAGGCCCGGGTGCTGACGCCCTATGGCTTCGATGCGATCGCGCGGGACGGCGCGGTCGCCGCCGGACACGACATCCTCTTCGTGGCCGGCTTCGCCCATCCGCCGAACGTCGACGCAGCCGAGTGGCTGGCGCTCGACATCCTGCCGCGCATCCTGGCCGAGGTCCCGGACGCGCGGCTGCGCCTGGTCGGATCGCGGCCCACCGACGGCGTCGTGGCGCTGGCCGGCCCGCATGTCAGCGTGACCGGCCATGTCGATGAGGCCGAACTGGCCGCCCACTACGCCGCCGCGCGGCTGGCCATCGTCCCGTTGCGGTTCGGCGCGGGCGTGAAGCTGAAGGTGGTCGAGGCGCTGCGCCACGGCCTGCCACTGATCACCACCTCGGTCGGCGCGCAGGGCCTGCCGGGGCTGGGCGACGTGGCGAGCGTGACGGACGATCCGGCCGCAATCGCGGCGGCGGCCGCGCGGCTGATGCGCGAGGATGGGCTCTGGGCCGAGCGATCGGCGGCGCAGCGCGCCTATGCGGAGAGCCGCTTTTCGCGCGCGGCGATGAAGGCCTCGGCGCTCGAAGCGCTCGCCCCCGCCCTCGCCGCGGCTGCGAGACGGGCGCGCGGCTAGGTCGGCTCGACGATCGCGTCCAGGTTCTGGGCGCCGGCGAGGCGGGCGTAGAGGGCGCCGCGGCGGATGAGTTCGTCGTGCGACCCGGTCTCGACGATGCGGCCGCGATCGATCACATAGATGCGGTCGGCGCCGCGCACCGTTGACAGCCGATGGGCGATCAGGATGGTGGTGCGGCCGGCCATCAGCCGCGTCAGCGCCGCCTGCACCTGGGCCTCGCTCTCGGTGTCGAGGGCGCTGGTGGCCTCGTCGAGCAGCAGGATCGGGGCGTCCTTGAGGAAGGCTCTGGCGATGGCGATGCGCTGGCGCTGGCCGCCCGAGAGCCGCAGGCCCGCCTCCCCCACGCGGGTCTGATAGCCCTTCGGCAGGTCGAGGATGAAGTCGTGGGCGGCGGCCTGACGCGCGGCGCTCTCGATCTCGGCCTGCGGCGCAGCCGGCCGCGAATAGGCGATGTTGGCGGCGATGGTGTCGTCGAACAGGAACGGCTCCTGGGTCACCAGGGCGATCTGCGCCCTGAGCGAGGCGAGGGTCACGTCGCGCACGTCGTGGCCATCGATCGCCACCCGGCCAAGCCCGACGTCGTAGAACCGCGGGATCAGCGCCAGGATCGTGGTCTTGCCGCCGCCGGACGGCCCCACCAGCGCGACGATCTCGCCGCGCCGCGCCTCGAGATTGAGGTCAGTGATCACCGGCGCGTGGTCGGCATAGGCGAAGGTGATCCCTTCCAGCCGCACGGCGCCGTCGCCGCGCGGCAGAGCGGCCGCGCCCGGCCGGGTCTGGATCTCGGGCGCGATGTCGAGGGCGGTGAACAGGCGCCGCGCGCCGGCGACGCCCTCGGCCATCACGGTCTGCAGGCTGGAGAACTGGCGCAGCGCCTGGCCGGCCGCCATCAAGGCGACGAGGAAGGCGCCGAAGGCGCCGGGCGTCATGCCCTGGACCGGAAAGGGCCCGATGTGCATGGGCGGCATGTGCTCGCGCCAGTCGACATAGGCGATCACGCCGGCGATCAGCAGCATGGTGAGGAATTCGGACGTCGGAGCGGCCGCCGCCTTGGTGTCGGCGCCGGAGATGATGTGCTTGCGCCGCTCGGCGATCACCCGCGCCATCCGGTCGCGCTCGAAGTCCTCGCGGCCCTCCATCTTGACGACGCGGACGCCGGCCAGGCTCTCGAGCACCACCGTGGTCAGCGCCGCCGCGCCGTCGCTGGCGCCGCGCATCGCCCGGTTGGCGCGCTTGGAGAAGTCGCGCAACACCCAGGCCACCAGCGGCCCCACCAGCAGCACCAGCAGGGTCAGCACCCAGTCCTTGGTCAGCATCACGGCCAGCAGCGCGACCAGGGTCAGGGCGGCCTGGATGTAGTTGAGAAAGCCGGTGGTCGCCGCCTCGCGCACCAGCCCGGCGTCGTTCAGCACCTGCGACAGGAAACTGCCGGTGTGGGCGCCGCGCAGCCGCGCCAAGTCGGCGTGCAGCAGTTTCTCGACCAGCTGCACCTGGATCGAGCTCACCAGATCCAGGCCGATCCGGTTGGCGAGCATCGACTGGGCGATCGCCGCCAGCGCGCGGCCGAGCGCCAGCGCCGCCAGGATGGCCGGCAAGTCACCGAGCTGCCCAACGCCGCCGCCCTTGGAGAGCAAGGGAGTGATTGCCGGCTGCAGCAGCGTCGCCAGCGCGCCCGTGCACGCCGCCGCCGCCACGGCGCAAAGGCTGCCGACGGCGAGACCGGGCCAGCGCGGCAGCAGGAAGGTCCGCGCCAGGCGCAGCGTCACCGCGCCGGCGGAGGTTTCCGGCTGGCTCATGGTCACGTCACTCAGGCGTCCACCTCATCAGACTGCATCGCACACCCAGGAAAGCGGTGGCCGCGGCGCCGCCGACGCGAAGCCCGCCGCGTATATGCGCGGCCGGCCCAGCCTTGCAAATGCCGCACACGGCGCGCGATGAGACGCGGGGATGCTCAATCACACCGCCTTGCGACGCGTCGCGCTGCTGCTCGCCTGGACCCTCGCCGCTGGCCTGATCGTGGTCACCTGGGGGCCGCTGGAGGTGAGACCCAGCATCGGTCACCCCGAGATCGAGCGATTTGGGGCCTATTTCCTGACCGCCGCGGTCTTCGTGGCCGCCTACCCGAGGCGCGCCCTGGTCATCGCGTTGGCCTCGGTTTTCTTCGCCTTCATGCTGGAGTTCGGCCAATTCTTCGCGCCGGGCCGCGACCCGCGATTTACGGACGCCGTCGTGAAGGCGCTCGGCGGCCTGTGCGGCGTCGCGGCCGCGCACTTCGGGCTGCGCGCGCCCCGCTTGTGGCGCCCGGAACGTCGCGTTATAGGCACGCGCCCTGCTTCGGATGCGTAGCTCAGCGGGAGAGCACCTCGTTCACACCGAGGGGGTCACAGGTTCAATCCCTGTCGCATCCACCAGCCCCGGCCCGCCCGTTGTTCGTTCAGGCGCGTCTGGCTCACCAAGCGCTCGCGTCGCGTCCTCGGGGGACTAATGCCGGCTGGCGAGAACCAAAAGGTCGCCTTGGTGACGGGCGTCACCGGTCAGGACGGCTCGTATCTGGCGGAGCTGCTGCTCGCCAAGGGCTACACCGTTCACGGCGTGAAGCGGCGATCGTCATCGTTCAACACCGGCCGCATCGAGCACATCTACCCCGATCCGCACGTTCCGAATTCGCGCTTCCTGATGCACTTCGGCGATCTGACCGACAGCGCCAACCTGATGCGGCTGGTGCAGGAGGTGCAGCCGGACGAGATCTATAACCTCGCCGCGCAGTCGCATGTGCAGGTCAGCTTCGAGACGCCGGAATACACCGCCAACGCCGATGCGATCGGCCCGCTGCGGCTACTCGAGGCGATCCGGGTGCTGAAGCTGGAAGGCCGGACCCGCTTCTACCAGGCCTCCACCTCCGAGCTGTTCGGCAAGGCGCAGGCCTTCCCGCAGAACGAGAAGACGCCGTTCTATCCGCGCAGTCCCTACGGCGTCGCCAAGCTCTATGCCTATTGGGCGGTGGTGAATTATCGCGAGGCCTACGGGCTGCACGCCTCGAACGGCATCCTGTTCAATCACGAGAGCCCGCGGCGCGGCGAGACCTTCGTGACCCGCAAGATCACCCGCGCCGTCGCCGCCATCCACCTCGGCCGGCAGGAGAAGCTCTACCTCGGCAATCTGGAGGCGCGGCGCGACTGGGGCCATGCCCGCGAATATGTGGAGGGCATGTGGATGATGCTGCAGCAGACGTCGCCGGACGACTATGTGCTGGCGACGGGCGAGACCGCCTCGGTGCGCCAGTTCGTGACCCGGGCGTTCGAGGAGGTGGGGACGCGGATCGACTGGCGCGGCGAGGGCGTCGGCGAACAGGGCTTCTGCGAGGCGAGCGGCAAACTATTGGTCGAGATCGATCCGCGCTACTTCCGGCCGGCGGAGGTGGACCTGCTAGTCGGCGACGCGTCCAAGGCCAAGTCGACGCTGGGCTGGGCGCCCGAGACGCGTTGGCCCGAACTCTGCGCCGAGATGGTGCGCGCGGATATCGCCGCGCTGGAGGCGAACGGGGGCGGCAATGGTGGCGGCGCATGAGGTCTCGCTGACGGGACGACGCGTGTGGGTCCCGGGTCACCGGGGCATGGTCGGATCGGCCATCGTGCGGCGGCTGAGCCAAGAAGGCTGCGAGTTGCTGGCGGCGGATCGGGACGTTCTCGATCTAAGACGCCAGGCCGAGACCGAGGCCTGGATGGAAGCCAACCGGCCGGAGTTCATCTTCCTGGCCGCCGGCAAGGTCGGCGGCATCCTCGCCAACAATAGTTATCCGGCCGAGTTCCTCTACGACAACCTGGTGATCGCCTCCCACGTCATCGAGACGGCGCACCGGCTGAAGGTCGAGAAGCTGCTCTACCTCGGTTCAAGCTGCATCTATCCGCGGCTGGCCGAGCAGCCGATCGTCGAGGACGCGCTGCTGACCGGCCCGCTGGAGCCGACCAACGAGTGGTACGCGGTCGCCAAGATCGCCGGCATCAAGCTGTGCCAAGCGTATCGGCGCGAATACGGCGACGACTTCATCTCGGCCATGCCGACCAACCTCTATGGCCCGTTCGACAATTTCGATCTCGACTCCAGCCACGTGATGCCGGCGCTGATCCGCAAGACCCACGAGGCCAAGCTGCGCGGCGACAGGCAGGTGGTGATCTGGGGCGAAGGCTCGGCCCGGCGGGAATTCCTGCACGTGGACGACTGCGCCGACGCCCTCGTGCATCTGATGAAGACCTATTCGGACAGCCGGCACGTGAACGTCGGCTCCGACGAGGACGGGACGATCCTGGAGATCATGCGGACCGTCTGCGAGGTGGTCGGCTTCAAGGGCGAGATCGTTCGCGACCTGAGCAAGCCGGACGGCACGCCGCGCAAGCTGATGAGCTCCGCCCGGTTGCGGGCGTCAGGCTGGGCGCCCAGAATCTCGCTGCGGGACGGGCTGGAAGCCACCTACGCCTGGTATCTCGACAACCTCGCTACGACGCGCGCCTGAGCGCCAGGGCCAGATCGGCGAAGGCCGGCCCGATCAGCCGCCAGGGCTCCAGCGTGTAGCGGCCGATGAGGCGCGGATTGGTGAAGAGCCGAAACACCCACTCGATCCCGAGCGGCCCCATCCAGCGCGGCGCGGGCGTCTGCGCCCCCGCCTCGTAGTCGAAGGCGCCGCCGACGGTGAACATCACGCAGGCCGGCAAGGCCTCGAAGTTGCGATAGACCCAGGCTTCCTGCCGCGGCATCCCCATGCCGACCAGCAGGATGTCGGGCGCGAAGGCCGCGACGCGGTCGACCACGGCCTGGTTTTCCTCAGAGCCCCTGCGGGCGTCGAAATAGCCGTGATGCGCCGCGATCTGAGCCTTCGGCCACCGGGCGTGTAGCCGCTCGATCGCGCGGTCGGCCACGCCGGGCTCGCCGCCGACGAAGAAGACCCTAAGTCCGTCGCGCTGGGCCCAGTCCCAGAAGTCGTCCCGCCAATCCAGGTAGGTGCAGCGATGGAACCGGCGGCTGGAGCGGCCGATCAGCCGCGCCCACGCGATCAGCGGCACGGAGTCGACCTCGATCAGGTCGCAGAGGTCGTAGAAGGCCCGGATATCCGGATCGTGGCGCATCAGATAGAGGCTGTGGAGGTTGTGGTTGCCGACGATCGCCTTTTGGCGCGCCTTGATCCGGGCGTCGGTGAAGTGGAACACTTCCTCGGGCTTCACCAGGTCCATCAGGCCGCCCAGCACCCGCACCCGCTCCTCCGGACGCCGGGCGAGCCGATATGGGCGTCGCTCGGTCGTCGTCGGTTCGGAAATCGGGCGTTGCTGAGCCAGCATGTGACAGTGCTCCGGCCGGGGCTGGCCAACCGCCATCTTGAGGCAACAAACATACCAACTGCTGACCGGCGCGCGGGCCTCAGAACCGCACAGAGCCCAGCGTTTCCGGCTGGCTGAAATGAGCCATGCGAAGGAACTGCGAGAGGATGTGCATCAGCGACTGGTGCGCGTCCTCGACCACGCCATAGTTCTCGGCCCGCACGTGCAGGGCGACGTCGGCCGCTTCCGCCGCCGCGCCGCCTGAGAAGCCGGTCATGGCGATGCTGGCGACGCCCAGCCGCCGGGCGGATGTCAACACTTGCAGGATGTTGGCCGACGCGCCGGACGAGCTGATGGCGATCAGCACGTCGCCCGGCCGCGCCAGGGATTCGAGTTGGTAGGCGAACACCTCGTCGGGCCCGATGTCGTTGACGATGGCGGTGATCAGCTCGACGGCGCTGGAGAGGCTGTGCACCCGCGGCGCGATGGAGCTGCCGGTGCGCGCGCCCTTGAAGCAGTCGCAGACCAGGTGGTTGGCGATCGCGGCCGAGCCGCCATTGCCGCAGGTGAAGATGGCGCCGCCGTCCCGCACCCGCGCCGCCAGCAGATCGCCGGCGGCGCTGACGGCGTCCAGGTCGACGGTCTTCAGCGCCGCCGCGACCGCGCCGACGTAGTCCGCCGCGAAGGCCCCGGCGCTGGGATAGCGGCGATCCGGAAAATAGCTCATCCCGCCCTGCTCCGCCTCCCGCGTACCGAAACGCGATGGCGAGGCGAACGCTATCATGAATTGTGTAGCTGGGCCTATTCCTGGTCGAAGATGATGGCGCTGCCTTGGGCAGCGAACTTGAACGGGGTCTCGCGCAGCCCGCCGAGCGCCGCGCGGACGGCGTCGTGGCGTTCGGGCGGCGCCATGAACATCAGGAACCCGCCGCCGCCGGCGCCGAGCAGCTTGCCCCCGACCGCGCCCGCCGACCGCGCCGCGTCATAGGCCGCGTCGACGGTCTCATTGCTGATCCCCGCGATCAGCGTCCGCTTCAGCCGCCAGGCGCGATCGAGCATCGGTCCCAGCGCGTCGACATCGCTTGCGCCAAGCGCGTCGGCGGCCTGCACCGCCATGCCCGCGAGTTCGCCGGTGGCATCGGCAGCCGCGCCGGGCGTCGCGACATTGGCGGAGAGCGCGCCAAGCAGCGGCCCGGCCGAGCGGGTGACGCCGGTGTAGAAGAACAGCAACCGCCGCTGTAGCTCCGCCGTCGCGTCCGCCGGGCACGGCGCCGGGGTCACCTCGACCCGGTCGTCCGAATGGAAGCGGATCAGGTTGAAGCCGCCGAAGGCCGCGGCGTACTGGTCCTGCCGTCCGATCGGCTCACCGCCGCGGTCGATCTCGATGACGCAGCTCTCCTCGGCCAGTCGCCGCGCTGACGCGTGGCGGCCCTGGAACGCGTGCAGCGCGTTGAGCAGGCCGACGGTAAACGAGCTGGATGAGCCGAGCCCGGTCCCGCGCGCCGGGATGTCGGCCACGGAGGTGATCTCGACGCCGCCGTCGATATTCAGCAGACCCAGCGCCTCGCGCACCAGCGGGTGCTCGACATCGGCGGCGCGGGCGACCTCCTCGGTGCGCGAATAGCTGACCCGCACCGCGTCGTCGAATTTGCGGCTGACTGTGACGTAGACCGACTTGTCGATCGTGGTGGAGAGCACCGCGCCACCGTGCCGGCGGTAGTAGGCCGGCAGATCCGAGCCGCCGCCGAAGAAGCTAACCCGCAGCGGGGTGCGCGAGATGATCATGCGCCCGAAGCCGACACTGACGCCGCGATGATCTGGGCGGCCGCGGGAAGGTCGGCGGCGATGTGATCGGGCTGGATGTCGAACGCGCCATCAGCGCCGGCGTGACCGGTGCGAACCAGGATCGAGCGCAGGCCGGCGCGGCGCGCCATCTCGATGTCGCGGGTGTGGTCGCCGATCATCCAGGACGCGGCCGGATCGATGTCGAGGTCGCGGCAGGCTTGTTCGACCAGGCCCGGCGCGGGCTTGCGGCAGTCGCAGACGATCTTCAGCTCGGGCCGCTCGCCGGGAAAGCCAGCGTCCGGGTGATGGGGGCAGAAATAGATGGCGTCGAGATAGGCGCCGTCCTTGCCCAGCTCCCATTCCAGGTGGCGATGGATGCGGGCGACGTCGGCCTCGGTGGCCTCGCCGCGGGCGATCACCGCCTGGTTGGTGACGACGATGAGCCGAAAGCCGGCCTCGCGCAGCCGCCGCAGCGCCGGGCCGACGCCAGGGATCAGCTCGAACTCCTCCGGTCGGCGGATGTAGCTGCGCTCGACGTTGAGGGTGCCGTCGCGATCGAGGAAGACGGCGGGGCGGCGCTCGCCGTCCGCCGGCAGCGTGATCCGCCCGGCGCGCCAATCGCGCTCGACACCCTCCAGCCTCGCCGGCGATCCCATGTCCTTGATGTAGTCGGCCGAGCGCCACGCCAGCACGCGGTCGCCGCGCGCCACCAGGACGGGCAGGATATCTCGGGTGAAGTCGAGCTTGCCGGGCCGCGCGAGCGGCCGCAGGGCGTCCCGGCGCACGGCGTAGAGGGCCGCATTGACCAGGTTGGCGAAATCCTCGCCCTCGGGATGCGGATAGGGCCGGATCGCCGTCACCCGATCGTCGTCGCCCACCTCCAGCAGGTCGGAGTCGAACGGATGGTCGTTGGGATGGGCCAGGGGGGTGAAGTCGGCGCCGCGTTCGAGATGGAAGGCGCCCATGCGGCCGAGATCGACGGCTGCCATCACATCGCCGTAGAGGACGAAGAACTGCTCCGGCAGCACGTCCAGCGCCGCCATCAGCGCGCCGGCGTTGCCGAGCGGCGCGTCCTCGGCGAACACCCGGACCTTGAGGCCGAAGCGCGCGCCGTCGCCGACAAAGGCGGCGATCTGGCCCCCAAGATGGCCGACGAACAGGCTCACGTCGGTGACACCGAAGCGCGCCGCGAGTTCGAGTTGATGCTGCAGCACCGGCTTGCCGCCGATCGGAATCAGCGCCTTGGGCGTGCCCTGCCAGGCCGCGCCCATGCGCGCGCCCTTGCCGCCGGCGACGATAGCGAGATGGCGGATGGCGGCGCTCAGCGGACCCGCTCCGCGGCCAGTTCGTCCACGGCGCGCAGCACGGCGGCATCGGAACTCAGCGTCGGTCGCCAGCCCAGCCGCGCCAGCCGCTCCACCGAGGTGGTGAAGCGCGGCACGTCGCCGACCCAGCCGCGATCTCCGCCGGCGTAGGCGATCGGCGTGCCGGGCGCGAGGCGCGCGACCATCGCCTCGGCGATGAAGCGGACGGACGTACCATCGCCCTCGGGACCGATGTTGAAGAGGTTGCGGCGCGCCGTGGCGTTGGCGACGATGAACCGCATCGCCGCGATCAGTT
>Ga0302311_10006967_pt1 | contig 11594 bp, 8 predicted proteins | sample III_Palsa_N1_3_FD_200449 | JGI IMG/M metagenome (GOLD analysis project Ga0302311, IMG submission 200449) | Peat permafrost microbial communities from Stordalen Mire near Abisko, Sweden - III_Palsa_N1_3 | ecosystem: Environmental > Terrestrial > Soil > Palsa > Peat permafrost | place: Sweden...
AGAGAGATGCGGGATGGTAGTCTGGAGCGGTTACGTTGGCGCTTGAAGAGTGCGGTCCAAGACGGCGAATTGCCCATCGACACCGACATCGATGGAACCTCCCGCCTTTTCTTCGGGATTTTTCAGGGAATGGCCGCTCAGGCGAAGGATGGCGCCTCCTCTCAACAGCTCAAGAAAGTCGCCGCGCGGGCGATGGCTGCCTGGCCGGCCGCAAGCCCGGCTCCAACCCCGGAGAGTCATTGAATGGATCATCCGCTGAATCGACCAATTTGGACATCGCTTACGACACGGCAGGCGGATCTCGCCCAAAGCGCCGGTAGCATATTGCGTTACGACCCGGCCTTCGCGCCGTTCGCGGCAACCGCCGACGCTTCGGCGGCGAGCCTGGCAAATCTTGCCGAGTTGGTGTTGCCCGGCGGAAACATCGTCCTCCAGCAGGCCGAGGCGATAGCGCCGCCGTCAGGGCTTGTCATCATCCGCTCGGCCCTGACCGTCCAGATGGTCGCCGAGCGGATCGAAGGCGACCCCGCGGCCTTTGTGTTCGAGGAGCTTGGAGTGACCGATGCTCCGGAGATGGCAGAGCTCGCCGCACTGACAAAACCGGGCCCATTCTCGACGCGAACACACGAAATGGGCCGCTTCGTCGGCATGCGCCGCGACGGCCGCCTTGTTGCGATGGCGGGCGAACGGATGAAGGCTGGGCCGTTCACGGAAGTGAGCGGCGTGTGTACCCACCCCGCCCATCGCGGACACGGCTATGCCGCAGGACTGATGCGAGAAGTTGGTCGCGGGATATTGGGGCGCGGCGAAACGCCCTTCCTGCACGCCTTCGCCGAAAATGTCGGCGCGATCGGGCTTTACGAGAGGCTTGGCTTCGTTACGCGATGGCGACCGGTTCTGATGGTCTTTGAGCGCGCATGACATCCACGATCGAAGGGAGTGTAATCGGGGCTTCGCACTCCCTCGATATCTCAAGCGGGCATTGTAACCAGATCCCGCTCCAACAAGCTCGCAGCGCTTGCGAGAATCGCATCTTCGCCAGATCGTGGCGACCATCCGAGCAGATCTTTGGCCTTTGCGTTGCTCGACCTACGCCGCTTCGTCTCGGCCGAAGGCTCCGCGCTTTTGGTCGGGACGCGAGCCGCCGCTGCCCCAAGCCGATCGCGTAGGATAGTGGCGACAGTAGTCAATGACATTGGCTCGCCTGCCACAGCGATGAAGCGCTGACCGGCTGCGGCAGGATCGGTCATTGCTCGCAAATGCAGATCGGCCACGTCTCGAACATCCACGGCACCGAACCACATATCCGGTAGAACCGGGAATGCGCCGTCGAGCAGCGCCTTGATAAGAGCAATCGAGGTGGAGAGTTCCGAGTTGAGCAACGGGCCAAAAATGCCCGTTGGGTTGATTACACTCAGCTCCAGCGATCCGCTCTCGTTCACGAGATCCCAGGCGGCACGTTCAGCGATCGTTTTAGATTTGATATAGGCCTGGTTCGGAGCGTCGATCGGCGTCCAGTCGTCTTCCGTAAAAATATGGTCCTGCGGCGCGTCACCATAGCCGATTGCGGCGAACGAGGATGTCAGGACAACCCGCTTAACCCCGTGATCGCGTGCGGCGCGCAGGACGCGCAGCGTCCCGTCGCGCGCCGGCATAATCAGGTCGTCGGGATTTTCTGGCTGGACCGTAGGAAACGGCGAGGCCGTGTGAAGGACATAGTCGCAACCGGCGACAGCCTCGGCCCAGCCGTCATCTCGGGTCAGATCAGCAGGATGAAATGCGATTTCAGGCTCGACCCCGCCGCATGCTGACTGCAACAGCGCGCTAACCTGCGGCGCTTTATCGAGACTACGAATGGTCGTGCTGACCTCGTGACCCGCCGCTAGCGCCAAGACGATGCAGCGGCTTCCCAGAAATCCGGAACCGCCGGTGATCAAGATTTTGCTCATGTGATTTCTCCTTGCGCCGGCTTCCACTCCAATTGATGGATAGGCGCAAGTAGGATGAATTTAGTGAGGTAGTATGGAAACCCAGACTATTGGGGCTCGCGTATACGGGGACGATTGCGACGGCTGCACGGGGCCTGAGCCGATCGATGTCATGCGGTTTCAGCACGCGATCCGCGCGATCACGGGCAAGTGGAAGATCGAGATCGTATGTAGCCTGGTCGCCGGGCCATTGCGCTTCGGCGAACTCGGGCGTGCGCTGCCCGGCATCACACAACATATGCTGACCGAACAGCTCCGCGATCTGGCCCGCAACGGGATCGTGATCCGTACCGCCTATCCCGAAGTACCGCCCCGCGTAATATATGAGCTGTCGGCGGCTGGCATTGGCCTGATGCCGACCTTCGGTGCTTTGCGTGATTGGGCTATTCGCTTCGAGGACCAGCTGGCTACCCCATCACAGGCTGCGCCCAAAGCCCACTAGCGAAGGGGAATTAGCGAATGTGATCAGCAAGGTACTACGTGCCTGACGCAAGCCGCAGCAAGCGCCATGCCCAGCGCAAAGCTCGCCCGCATACATGCAGCGACGCTGTCGGGCGAGATCTTTCACGATGTCGCAGCCATTCGTCGCGAGACGGCCGACTGGGCTTAACCCACGTGTGTTTCTCGACTTCGAAACATTCCAGTTCGCCATACCTCGGTGGATCGGCGTGCAAAAGGGGGTCTGACTCAAATTCCGTGCAATCGGCGGTCATGCTGGCGCCATAACTCTGGCCTTGAGTAGGTCGATTTTGGCGCGCCCGTACATCTGGCGCTTGATGGCCTTCAGGCGGTTGACCTTGCCCTCGACCTGACCGCTGGACCAAGGCGTCGAGATGGCTGCGGCAACGGCATCCTTGTCGGCCTCGACACCGGCGGCGAACGCAGCAAGCTTGGTCTTGGCCGCCATGGCGATCCACGGATCGAGCCGCGCATTGTCCTTAGAGCGCATCATGGCATGGAAGCGATCGAGAGCCTCGCGTGCACTGATCAGCGCTGGCACGGCCTTTTCGATCACCGCGTTAATCAGGGCGGTCTGCGCTGATCCTGTGTCGCGCTCGGTGGTCATGCTGCGCGCGATGGTTCGTGCACTTAGCCCCGCACCGCCGGTGTGGCCAAGCTTCTCGTCGCGACGCCGGCGGGTCGCCCATTCGCTTACCACGCGCAACGAACCGCCAAAACCGGATGCCTTCAGCCGCCGCCACAGTTCAGCGCCGATCCGGCAGCCTGCACTCCATTCCGCCTCGAGGGTCAGCGACCAGGCATCGAGCGAACTCTGGCGCGTGCGGAAGGTGTCGTGACGCTGACCGCGCAGGACCTTTCGGATGGTCTTGCGCGACACGCCGGTCGTGCGTGCCATGACCCTGATCGGCACGCCTTGCCCGGCTAGATCGATAATCTGGCGGTTGAGGGCTTCGCGCAATTGGTAGCCATCCCACTGGATGCGCTCGGCACGGGTCAGGGTCGCCGGATCGACCGGTCCCGTCGGCGCCAGCGCGCGCCGCAGACATGGCATTTCCGAACGCACCGCGGCCAGAAATGCTGCCGAGGCGTTCTCGAACAGGTGCCAGCGGTCGGCCACCTGCTGCGCCTGCTGCGCCGCCTCGCTTGCGGCCGCACCATAACCCGGACCACGGTCGCGGCAGATGATCTCGACTTGCGGGTTTTGCCGCAGCCAGGCGATGACCGTGTCGCGCTGACGATCGGGAAGCAGGTCGATCACTTCGCGGCGTTCGAGATCGACCACGATGCTCCCGTAGCTGTGGCCGCGGCGCCAGGCGAAGTCGTCGATGCCAACGACCCGCGCAGGTGGCGGCGGCACGGCGGCAGGGTCGCTGCGTCTCAGAACCCGAAGCATCGTGTCGCGTGACCAAGGCACCGACAGACGCGCCATCATGCGGGAACCCGGCCTACCACCCAGCGCGACCGCCACCGCGCGTACCAGTGCGTCGCAGCGACCCACCCTGCGGCCATATCGCCGGCCAACCGGCGGCGCCAACGGCTCGCTGAACGTCCGCCTTGGGCAAGGCGTGTGCGTGCACCGGAACCGTCGAACCGACAGTCGCCGCCTGACGGTGCTGCCGCTGACCGGCAAATCCGAAAGCGTGCGGTCGTATCGACTGTGGAGGGACGTCGATGGCATTGCGCAGTCCGGGCATTTCGCTCGCACGGCCGCCAAGCGGCCCCACATCTCGACAATTCCGTCAATCACAGTCCGGCTTTCCACGATCAATCCCGGTAACCGCAGGCTACTGTCCCATGCTTTCGAGGCCATCGACGTGTGCTCCTTGCTGACCCCCAATGGAGTTGGCCGGACACAATGCGGAAATGTCAAATCTGCACGGAATTTGAGTCAGACCCCCTTTTGCACGCCGATCCACACGTCAGATGAGCCGGAGACCTTTTTCATCGACCCGTTGAAACAGCAGATCTGGTGAAAATCACCGTCGATGTACAACGCCCCCTGTCGGTCGCGCCGACGCTTGATCGTACCCGACGTCATCGGCCATACTGTGGGCTATGATACCCCCGATAACCACACAACTGATTGCAAACGCAATCCAGACCAAGAACATGGTCGCGGCTGGCTATACCTATTGGCAGGAAGGTCGGGTGAGCGAACTTGCGATCGACACGGATATGGCGCTGATTACCGCCGACGTCAGAGGGAGCGCAAGGCGTCCTTACGAGGTGACCATTGCCTTCGCGGACTTGGACGGCGACGACGACGACGAACCTTTGATCGAATGCACCTGCCCGGTCGGCTTCGACTGTAAGCATGGAGCGGCCGTGCTTTTTGCGGCACAATCAAGCGCTGGGTCAGACCCAGACGCGCAATCGGGTTCGGCGCAGCGCCGGGTTTTGCCAAAGGCGACTCCAAAACCTCCTCCCCTACCCGCGCCCTTGCAGCAATGGCTAAGCGAGACACAAGCCGAAGCAGCTCTGCGCACTCGCGGCACCTTCAATCTGACCTACGTCTTTTCGCCACGCGCCCTGCACGATGGGAAGAGTCGCAGAGGCAAGGCATTGCCAATAACGGGGCAGATGCCACCGCAGCGGCTTGCCATAGCGGCCTGGATCTGGGGACAACGCAGCAGTGGCCAACCGGGATGGCAGCAACCCGCCGCTTATCAGTTGCGGAACGGCCAGATGCCGCTTGATCCGGTCGATCTGTGGCTGGTGCGTCGGATGGATCCATACTCCGGCGATTTCGACACGCACACTTCGCCCAAAGGACCGGCGGGGAGAGACTGGGTCGAAAAGGCCATCGCGACCGGTCGCGCGCACTGGCGCAAGCCCGATGGGCCGGCCCTCCATTGGGGCGAAGACCAAGTGGCGCGATGGTGTTGGGTGAGCCTTGCCAACGGGGAACAACGCCCGTCACTGGAGGGGTTGATCGACGGACAAGTGCTGCTCGCAACTGCCCCGCCTGTCATTGTCGATGAAGCCACCGGCGTGGTGCACCGCGTGGCCGGTATCACCGATGCCCAGCTGGCCCAGCGCGTATTGCTGATTCCCCCGGTGCCACCCGACGCCGTGGCACAATTGGCAACCCATTGGGAAAACATCGCGGGTATTGACGTACCGGCACCGACGCTCGCGGGCCTCAAGGACCTGGGCGCAATACAGCCAGTGCCGGTTCTGACCTTCGTTCAGGAAAAGGTCGATGCGATCATACCGCGTCGGCGTGGGTATCAATCATCGCCCACGTACAAGGCGGACATGGCCTGCGCGCGTATCAGTTTCGATTATGCGGGATACCGCGTGACGCCGAGTGCAAACGCAGTTGAGGTGATCAGCAACAGCGATGCCGGCTTTATCCGTTTCAGACGCTACCTGGCGGCAGAAGCGCGGGCGCTTGGCCTGATGGTCGCCCATGATCTTATGCCCTTAGAGGCATTTCCAGAACTGAAAACCAAGCCTTCGCAGCAATGGGATTTTGCACCGTCCGCGCTCACCAGGGCCACCGATTTCGCCTTGTTCATGCAAACCGCACTGCCGCGATTGCGCGCGGACGGCTGGCGCATCGAATATGGCCCCAAGTGGCAGCTCACCATTACTGAGGTTGGCGGCAGCGACGTGCAGTTCGATGTCACGACATCGGGCACCGATTGGTTCGATATCAGCCTTGGTGCCCGCATCGATGGACACGTGGTCGATATCCTGCCGATGTTGCGACAGTTGCTGGCGCATTTCGGTCCGCAATTGCTGGACGAGGTAGGGGATAGCTTCACTATCGCGATCGGCCCCGGTAAGCTGGCGCAATTGTCCACCGAACAGATCAGGCCTGTGCTGGCGATGCTGCTCGACCTGGCGCTCCACGATCGTGAGGCATCCGGAAAGTTGCGCCTGCCGCGTAGCGATATCGCCGTGCTGGCCGATCTCGAGCAGGCAAGCGCAGGCCGCATCGGCTGGCGCGGCAGCGATGACTTGCGCCAACTGGCCCGCGCCCTCGCGCGCATCGATCTGGAACCGACCGTAACGCCGGTCGGCTTCAAGGCAAATCTGCGGCCCTATCAACAACACGGTCTGGACTGGCTGCAAGCACTCCATAGCGCCGGGTTCGGCGGCGTGCTGGCCGATGACATGGGGCTTGGTAAAACCGTGCAGGCCCTGGCGCACATCGCTACGCTCAAAGCCGCCGGAAAGCTGAAAGGCCCGGCGCTGATCATCTGCCCGACTTCGGTCCTAACGAATTGGCAAGCCGAAATTGCGAGCTTTGTGCCCGAACTGCGCAGCGTTCTCTGGCACGGGAATGACCGGCACAGCTTGCATGACGAGGTTGAAAACGCCGACATTATCGTATCGAGTTATCCGCTGCTGGTGCGCGACACCAAGCAGTTTGCTGCCGAAACGCTGTCGCTGATTCTATTTGATGAAGCCCAGATCCTCAAGAACCCGAAGACTGCCGGCTTCAAGGCGGCGAAGGCGCTGAAGGCAGGCCAGATCATCGCTTTGTCGGGCACACCGGTGGAAAACCAGTTGACCGACGTGTGGAGCCTGATGGATCTGGTCACGCCTGGCCTGCTCGGCGCGCTGGACCATTTCAAACGCACCATAGACCGGCCGATTACCCGCGATGATGATCACGCAGCCAAGGCCTTGCTCAGGCGACGCCTGCGGCCCTTCATGCTGCGCAGGACCAAGGATGAAGTTGCGCGCGACTTGCCTGACAAGACGGAAATGCAAGAGTGGGTCGACTTCGAGAAGAATCAGCTGGCGACCTACGAAAGCTTGCGCCTGCTCATGCAAAAGCGGGTCCGTGACGAAATTTCTCGCGTCGGTCTGCTGCGCTCTCAAATCGTTTTCCTCGATGCATTGCTTAAGCTGCGGCAAGTGTGCTGCGATCCGCGCCTGCTGCCGCAAACAACAGCAAAGGGCGAAGAAAAACCCGCCGGCTCGGCAAAGCTCGCCAGGCTGATGGAGATGCTGCCTGAATTGCTGCGCGAAGGGCGACGGATCATCCTGTTCAGCCAGTTCACGTCGATGCTCGACCTAATCAATCCCGAACTCGACGCGCTGGCGATAGCTTATGTCGAAATTCGAGGGGAAACACAGGATCGCAAAACCCCGGTGCGCCAGTTTCAGGCGGGCGAGGTTCCGCTTATCCTGATCAGCCTCAAGGCCGGGGGCACAGGCTTGAACCTCACTGCTGCCGACACCGTCATCTTGTACGATCCCTGGTGGAATCCTGCGGTTGAAGCGCAGGCCATCGATCGCGCCCATCGGATCGGCCAGACTAAGCCCGTCTTTGTCCACCGCCTGATTGCTAAGGGGACGATAGAGGAAAAGATCCTTGGCCTTCAGGACAAGAAGCGTGCGCTGGCCGCCATGCTCTGGGAGGGTGACAGCGCAACCCAAAGCAAGCTGACAGAGACGGACATAGAATATTTGCTTGGTTGAGGTCCATCTGCTGGGACAAGGCTTGAACGCAATGTATCCCACAAATCTATTTTCCGTCAGAATGTAGGATAAATCGTTACCATTCAGCTCATTATCGGCCTCTGAGGCATATGCGCTGGCTTTATTGCTCAAATTGTGTAATTTCATGAGGCATAAATGAGGGATTTATAACTCATGATCTGGAACTGGGAACAACCGGATTGGCCGAATTTCACCTGGAAGACCGATCCGCTAACGACGCTCGAGGCCCAGTTCCTGAAGCAGTCGGGCATCCTGATCGGCTCAGTCAAGCATCTGGCGCCTGAAGAGCGCACGGCCTTCACTATTGATGTCATCACAGGCGAGGCGCTCAAGACTTCGGAAATCGAAGGAGAGGTTTTAAACCGCGACAGCGTGCAAAGCTCGCTGCGCCGCCAATTCGGCCTGGAAGCCAATGATCGCCGTATTCCGCCTGCTGAGCGTGGCATCGCGGAAATGATGGTCGCGCTCTATCGTGATTTTGGCGCCCCCCTTACCGATAAAACACTCTTCGCCTGGCATAGCCTGGTTGTCAGTGGGCGCAGCGATCTTGGAGCGGTTGGCCGTTACCGCGAGCATGAGGATGCGATGCAGGTCGTGTCTGGCGCATTGCACAAGCCCAAGGTTCATTTTGAGGCCCCCCCGTCGAGCGCCATGCTTTCTGAAATGGGCAAGTTCCTGAACTGGTTCGCTCGAACCGGACCCGATGGTCCAATGCCGCTGCCAGCCCTCACCCGTGCTGGCATTGCCCACCTCTATTTTGTTTCGATCCACCCCTTTGAGGACGGCAATGGACGCATTGCCCGCGCGATTGCACAGATGTCCCTGTCACAAGGGATCGGGGAACCAAGCTTGATCGCGCTGTCACATGTGATCCAGCGCCATCGGTCGGCTTATTATGATGCGCTGGAAGCCGCCAATAAACACAATCAGATCACCGATTGGCTGATCTACTTTGCAAAGGTCATAGTCGATGCGCAAATCTACAGTCAGAATCTCATAGAATTCCTGATTGGGAAGGCCAGATTTTACGACCGCTTCCGACACCATTTCAATGAGCGGCAGGCACGGGCAATCGCTCGCATATTCAAGGAGGGTTTAGATGGTTTCAAAGGTGGTCTGAGTGCAGCAAACTACATGACCATCACTGACGCGTCCCGCGCTACGACGACGCGTGACTTGCAAGAGCTTGTCGCCATGGGGGCGTTAATCCGGACGGGCCAGCTCAAATCAACCCGCTATACCATTCGGCTCTACCAACTGGTAGATTAAGCGAATCCGCAGCAGGCACCGATTGTCGCCGCCATCGCGGTGATAGAGATCTGGCAAGAACAACAGCGTCCCTTCGGCCCGAGCGACAACGGTGAAACCGGCAAGGGTTCGGCAAGGTCTGCGGTGGTTGTCTCTCTGAGGTGGTCCCGGAAAGTTGGACAGGGTGCTAAGCTCTCCCGCGAAGTAAGGAAGCGGGCATGAAGACGACGAGAAAGCGGTACAGTTCGGATTTTAAGGCGAAGGTCGCGCTGGAGGTGATCCGGGGTGAGATGACAACATCTCAGCTGGCCGCCAAGCACGGGATCCACCCCACTGTCATTGGTGGCTGGAAGCGCCAGGCGATGGAAGGTTTGGCGAGTTTGTTTGACGCGGGCGAGCCGGCTGCGAAGGTTGTGGGTGAAGCCGAGATTGAAAAGCTTCACGCGAAGATTGGCCAGTTGCTGGTGGAACGGGATTTTTTGGCGAAGGCCTCCGGTCGATGAGCGTGGAGCGGAGGCAGGAGCTGGTTGAACCGTCGCACGCAAAGCTGTCGATCGTGAGGCAATGCCGCCTCTTGTCGATCAGCCGGTCGACTTGGTACTATGAGCCCGTTCCGGAGAGCGAGGCAACACTGGCGTTGATGCAAATGATCGACACGGTGTTCTTGGATTGCCCGTGGTATGGCAGCCGGCAAATGGTGCGCCATCTGGGCCGGATTGGCCATGAGGTTGGTCGCCATCGCGTGCGACGCCTGATGGCCAAGATGGGTCTTGCGGCGATTTATCAGCGCCCACGGACCAGCGATCCGCACCCGGAGCACCGGATCTACCCGTATTTGCTGCGTAAATTGGCGATTACGCGGCCCAACCACGTGTGGTGTACCGACATTACGTACCTGCCCATGCGGCGGGGATTTCTCTATTTGGTCGCGATCATGGACTGGGCCACCCGCAAGGTCCTAGCCTGGCGGTTGTCGAATACGATGGATGTCGGCTTTTGCGTGGAGGCACTGAAGGAGGCCCTGGCACGCTACGGCAAGCCAGAGATATTCAACACCGATCAGGGCAGTCAATTCACCGGTTTCGCGTTCACAGGCGTACTGCAGGCCGCCGACATCAAGATCAGCATGGATGGTCGTGGCCGCTGGATGGACAACGTTTTCATCGAGCGGCTGTGGCGATCGCTCAAGTATGAGTGCGTGTACCTGAACGACTTCGAGACCGGTTCCGACCTGCGCAAAGGGGTGGGCCGATGGTTCGATTATTACAACAACCACCGTCCGCATTCGACCCTTGCGGGACGAACCCCGACCGAGGCATATGGGCAAATCGATTTTTCAGATCAGGTGGGGCATGCCCCACCTGATCTGAAAACCAAACTGGCGGCGTAACATCAGGCCGGAGAGCTTATTTCAGCCGCCAACCTGTCGGAATTACCGGGCCACTTCACATTGGCGCAATGTCAGCCACGAAAACCAATTCCACCCTCACACAACAATGACGACTCGGCTACGTTCGGACAGTCTGAGATTGGAGCGTAACATGGTCGATGCTTTGCGAGTGGATTCGAGAGAGGCATCGGTCGATCTCTCGACAAGCCGTTTCGCCGACGCCGCAGACTTTTTGAACGCATTACCCTCGCGGGATGCCGCGGGGCTGCTCGCCGGCCTCAACCCCAATCGTGCCGCGCGAATTTTGAACCAGGCCGGATTAGAGCACTGTGATATCTTGGCAGCTCTCCCCTTGAAGATAGCCGCTGATCTGCTTGACCGGATGTCGGCCGATCGGCGGACTGAGATCATTCGGCGCCTCCCAAAGGCAACTTCGGCGGCACTTCGAAACGAGATGACGCCGCGTTCCATCGCCGACCTCGACCATATATTATCGTATCCGGTACGAAGCGTAGGCAGCATCATGACTGTCGAGTTTCTCAGCGCAACGACCAACGCAACAGTGGCTGAGGTGCTGGCGAAAGTCCGCAGCGACGCCGAGCGCGCCGAGATGATTTATGCGATTTACCTCATCGATCCCAAAACGACGAACCTTGCGCGCGTAATCTCGCTACGCGACCTGATCTCTGCCGACCCCAATGTATTGGCCGCTTCGATCGCCCGTCACCAGGTCCCGCTGAGTGTGCTGCCGCTCGCACCGCGTGAAGACGCCGCCAGACTGATCTCGAAATACGACCTTCTGGCGCTACCAGTGGTAGACACAGATGGTCACCTGTTAGGCATTGTCACCGTCGACGACATCATCGACGCGATCGTGAACGAGGATACGGCGGCGACACAGCGGCTCGGCGGGTCGCAAGCTTTGGAGGAACCCTACACAAAGATCAGCTTTGGTCGAATGATCGGTAAGCGCGCAGGCTGGCTATGCGCCTTGTTTCTCAGCGAAATGCTTACGGCAAGCGCGATGCAACACTTTGAAGGCGAAC
>Ga0302311_10006969_pt1 | contig 11592 bp, 6 predicted proteins | sample III_Palsa_N1_3_FD_200449 | JGI IMG/M metagenome (GOLD analysis project Ga0302311, IMG submission 200449) | Peat permafrost microbial communities from Stordalen Mire near Abisko, Sweden - III_Palsa_N1_3 | ecosystem: Environmental > Terrestrial > Soil > Palsa > Peat permafrost | place: Sweden...
CGCCCAGGCCACGGCCGCAGGCAAGCCATGGCCGCCCTATCGCCCCGACAGGACCAAGGCGCCACGCCCGGTCACCGTCGGTCCGATGGTCGACGAAGATCACGCCATGATCCGCTTCGTGCCGGAGACGGGCCTGCCGGGCACCGACGCCTCCTATCACCTGCCGGCCTTCTACGAGCTTTATTCCCGCTGGGGACCACGCGAGGACCGCGCCTTCTGGGCGCGGGCGGCCGAGGTCAGCCGCGACTTTTTCAGCCGCGTCGCCGATCCGAAGACCGGCCTTGTACCGGACCGCAGCGGCTTCGACGGCACGCCCGAACCGTCGTGGGACGGCAAGCCCGGATCGTTCGGCTATGACAGCTGGCGCACGATCAGCAACTGGTCGGTCGACTATAGCTGGTGGGGCAAGGACGACCGCGAAGCCGCGCTCAGCAATCGCCTCCAGGCCTTCCTCGCCGGCCAGGGCATCAACACCTTCCCCGACCGCTACACGCTGGACGGCCAGCCGCTATCGACGCGACACTCGGCCGGGATGCTTGCCGCCGCGACGGTCGGCGGACTGGCCGCAACGCCCGGGCCGACCGCCGACGCTTTCCTTCACGAGCTTTGGGATATGCCGGTGCCGTCGGGCGAGCAGCGCTATTTCGACGGCATGGTCTATCTGATGAGCCTGATGCACGTCAGCGGCGAATTCCGCATCATCGCTTCGCGGGAACCCCGGTGACGATGACCTGCAGGATGGATTTCAACCCGCTCTAAGTCTTTGCCTGGTCGCGCAATTTAACCGATAAAGTGCCAATAGGCGTTTCTGGCACTTTATCGGATTGCGCTCTATCGGCAACCCACGCGGGGACCGAAGATCTGGGTCATCGTATCAAAAAGGTGGGGAAGCGTGGCGTGGATGCTGTCGGCATCGGCATAGAGTCCGTTGACCAGAAGGCCATCGGCGATGATGCGCATCACGTCGGCGCGCCCGCTCAGTTCTTCGGACGGCGCGCCCTCCGGCAGGTAACGTGTAAGAAGCTGCATGATCAAGCCGCGTTCGACCTCGGCGGCGCGTCGCACCACAGCCTCAACCTTGAGGTTTCGGGCCGCCTCGGCGTAGATTTCAAGCCGCAACCCGCTGCGGTCCCGATTGTGCTGGCGCGCGACAAAGCCGGATAAGTTGTCCGGACTACGGCTAAGCTTGTCCACACTGGCCGTGTCGGAGTCGGCGATCTTTAGTCGCAATTCCTCGAGGTCGCGGGTGACGATGGCCTCGATGATCGCTTCCTTGCTACTGAAATAGCGGTAGATCATTCCGACGCTAATGCCGGCCTCGCGGGCGATTGAGTCCATGCTGGATCCGTGGAAACCCGAACGCAGCACGCAGCGCACGGCGGCCTCGACGATTTCGGCCTCGCGCACCTCGCGATTGACCCGGGCCTTTTTCAGCGGTTCCACGAACACCATCCGTTCGTCATTAAGTTTTATCCATGTGGGCTAACGTCCTTGACAGCTGCACTGCAGCACAATACTGCCATATTTTTGAGAATGAGCGTTCATTCTCGTGAATTCACACATTTGTCAATCCTTTCGCCTACCTTCTCTCTGCTGCCTCGTACGAGGCGCTAAAAATCGCACACTCACGCCCTGAGCAAAGGCCGGTCCCCATGTTAGCTGTTTCGCGGGCATCCTTTCTGAAGCCATCCTCTTCGAAGGTCCTTCTCCTGCTGGCCGCCACGAGCGCGATCGCGCTGTCGTCGTGCGGCGGCAAGCCGCAGGCCTACGGTCCGCAAGGCCCCTCGCCGGTCGGCGTCGAGATCATGCACGTCGAAGCGACCAGCCTGACCACGGAACTGAACGGTCGGACGACCTCGTTCCTGGTGTCGGATGTGCGCCCGCAGATCAACGGCATCATCAAGACGCGCCTGTTCACCGAAGGCAGCCTGGTCAACGCCGGCCAGGCGCTGTACCAGATCGACCCTGCCCCCTATCAGGCCGCCCTCTCCCAGGCCCAGGGCACTCTGGCCAACGCCCAGGCGGCGCTGACGACCGCCAAGCTGAAGGGCGACCGCTACAAGGAACTGGTGACCATCAACGCCGTTTCCAAGCAGTCCAACGATGACGCCCAAGCCGCGCTGCAACAGGCCCAGGCGACGGTGCAGTCGGCTCAGGCCGCCGTCGATGCGGCAAAAATCAATCTCGGCTACACCACAATCACCGCGCCGATCGCCGGCCGCATCGGCAAGTCGAGCTTCACGCCCGGCGCCCTGGTCACCGCCGGCCAGACCAGCGCCCTGGCGACTATCCAGGAAACCGACAAGATCTATGTCGATATCAACCGCTCGGTGGCCGACGTCCTGGCCATGAAGCAGGCGATCCAGTCGGGCCAGGTCGGCGCCGCCGACACCGCCGACGTCACCCTGATCCTCGACAACGGCACGACCTATCCGGTCAAGGGCCAACTGCAATTCTCCGACGTCACCGTCGATGAGGGCACCGGCACGGTCGACCTGCGCGCCATCTTCCCCAATCCCGACGGCACGCTGCTGCCCGGCATGTATGTCCGCGCCGAGCTGGCGACGGCCATGGCCTCCAACGGCATCCTGGTGCCGCAGGCGGCGGTGCAGCGCGACCCCAAGGGCAATGCCAGCGTGTACGTGGCGACCGATGACGGCAAGGCCACGCTCGAGCCGATCCAGCTCGGTCAGTCGATCGGCGAAAAATGGCTGGTCCTGTCGGGCCTGAAGGCCGGTGACAAGGTCATCGTCTCGGGCCTGCAAAAGATCGCGCCCGGGGCGCCGGTCAAGGCTACCGTCGTCGATGCTTCCGAATCTGGTGAATCTGGCGCCGCAGCGCAATAAGGACCGGTCCCATGCTATCTCGCTTCTTTATCGACCGGCCGATCTTCGCCTGGGTGGTGGCCATCGTCATCATGATGGCCGGCGTGCTGTCGATCTTCAATCTGCCGGTCGCGCAATATCCCGACATCGCCCTGCCTCAGGTGAGCATCTCCGCCAGCTATCCGGGCGCCTCGGCCAAGACGATCGAAGACAGCGTCACCCAGATCATCGAGCAGAACATGAAGGGCCTCGACGGCCTCATGTACATGAGCTCGACCAGCGATTCGGCCGGCGTGGCCTCGATCACCGTGACCTTCAAGGCCGGCACCAATCCCGACATCGCCCAGGTCCAGGTGCAGAACAAGCTGCAGACCGTTACCGCCTTGCTGCCACAGATCGTGCAGCAGTCGGGCCTGACCGTCTCCAAGGCATCGAGCAGCTTCCTGCTGGTGGCCGGCATCTATTCCGACGACGGCAAGACCTCGGGCTCCGATATTTCCGACTATATCGCCTCGCACATCGAAGACCCGGTCGCGCGCGTCAACGGCGTCGGCAATATCCAGTTGTTCGGCGGCCAGTACGCCATGCGCATCTGGCTCGACCCCGAAAAACTGGCGGCGGTCAACCTGACCCCCAACGACGTGGTCGCCGCCATCCAGGCGCAGAACACCCAGGTCTCGGCCGGCCAGATCGGCGGCCTGCCGGCGGTCAAGGGCACGACGCTGAACGCCACCATCACGGCGCAATCGCGCCTGACCACGGCCGAGCAGTTCCGCGCCATCATCCTGAAAAACAGCACGTCGGGCGCCAGGGTCACCCTGGGTGACATCGCCCGCGTCGAACTGGGCGCGGAAAGCTATACCTCCACCGCCAAGTACAACGGCTACCCCGCCTCGGGTATCGCCGTGTCGCTGGCCACGGGGGCCAATGCGCTGAGCACCGCCACCGCGGTCAAGGCGGAGATGGCTGAGCTGGCCAAAACCTTCCCGGCCGGCATGCACTATGTCATTCCGTACGACACGACGCCGTTCATCACCCTGTCGATCGAGGAAGTCGTCAAGACGCTGATCGAAGCCATCGTGCTGGTCTTCGTCGTCATGTTCATCTTCCTGCAGAACTGGCGCGCCACCCTGATCCCGACGATCGCCGTGCCGGTCGTGCTGCTCGGCACCTTCGGCGTGCTGGCCGCCTTCGGCTATTCGATCAACACCCTGACCCTGTTCGGATTGGTGCTCGCTATCGGCCTGCTCGTCGACGACGCCATCGTCGTCGTCGAAAACGTCGAACGCATCATGACGGAAGAAGGCCTGAGCCCGCGTGCCGCGACCCGCAAGTCGATGGGCGAGATCACCGGCGCCCTGGTCGGCATCGCGCTGGTCCTGTCCGCCGTGTTCGTCCCCATGGCCTTCTTCGGCGGCTCGCAGGGCGTCATCTATCGCCAGTTTTCGGTGACCCTGGTCTCGGCCATGGCGCTCTCCGTCGTCGTCGCCCTGGTGCTGACACCGGCGCTCTGCGCCACCCTGCTCAAGCCCGTCGACCGTGCCCACCCGCACGCCGAAAAGGGCCTTGCCGGCTGGTTCAACAAGACCTTCAACAAGGCCAGCAACGGCTATCAGGGCACAGTTCGCAAGATCCTGGGCCAGGGCTTCCGTTACATGGTGCTCTACCTTCTCATCCTCGTCGGCGCCGGCCTGCTGTTCATGGTCCTGCCGAGCTCGTTCCTGCCGGACGAAGACCAGGGCATCATCTTCACCCTGGTGCAATTGCCGACCGGCGCCACCGAAGAGCACAGCCAAAAGGTGCTGGGCGACGTGCGCAAGTACTTCATGGCCGACCCCGCCGTGAACGCCGTCTTCACCGTCTCCGGCTTCAGCTTCTCCGGCCAGGGTCAGAACATGGGCATGGCCTTCGTCCGCCTGAAGGACTTCGACAAGCGCACCGCCGCCAACCTCAAGGCGCCCGCCGTCGTCGGCCGCGCCTTCGGCCACTTCATGGCCGATCCCGAGGCCGTCATCTATCCGATCATTCCGCCGGCCGTGACGTCGCTGGGCAATTCGTCCGGCTTCGACATGGAGCTCAAGGACATGAGCGGGCTGGGCCACGACAAGCTGCTCGCCGCGCGCAACCAACTGCTCGGCATGGCCGCCAAGGATCCGTTGCTGATGGGCGTGCGTCCGAACGGCGAAGAGGACACGCCGCAGCTCGAGGTCAATATCGATCAGGCCAAGGCCGGCGCCATGGGCTTGTCGACCGCCGATATCAACTCGGTGCTGTCGACCGCCTGGGGCGGCCTCTATGTCAACGACTTCCTCGACCGCGGCCGGGTGAAGAAGGTCTTCGTCCAGGGCGATGCGCCGTTCCGCATGAAACCGGAAGACCTCAGCCGCTGGTACATCCGCAGCGACAGCAACGAGATGGTGCCGCTATCGTCGGTGGCCACGTCGAACTGGACCTTCGGCCCGCCGCAACTGCAACGCTACAACGGCAATGCCTCGTTCGAGATCAACGGCTCGGCCGCCCCAGGCAAGAGTTCGGGCGCCGCCATGGCCGAGATGGAAAAGCTGGTCAAGCAGTTGCCGCCGGGTATCGGTTATGAGTGGACCGGCCTGTCGCTGCAGGAAGAACAGTCGGGCGCCCAGGCGCCGGCCCTGTACGCCCTGTCGATCTTCGTCGTCTTCCTCCTGTTGGCGGCGGTGTACGAAAGCTGGTCGATCCCGATCTCGATCATCATGGTCATTCCGCTCGGCGTGCTAGGCGCCCTGCTGGCCATGAAGCTGCGCGGCCTGAACAACGACATCTATTTCCAGGTCGGCTTGCTGACCATCATCGGCCTGTCGTCGAAGAACGCCATCCTGATCGTCGAGTTCGCCAAGACCCTGCACGAGGGCGGCAAAAGCCTGATCGAGGCCACGCTGGAAGCCGTGCGTATCCGCCTGCGACCGATCATCATGACGTCGCTGGCCTTTACCTTCGGCATCCTGCCACTGACCATCTCCAACGGCGCCGGCGCCGGCGCCCAACACGCCATCGGCACCGGCCTGATCGGCGGCATCCTGTCGGCGACCCTGCTGGCCATCTTCTTCATCCCGCTGTTCTTCGTGCTGATCGAAAAGATCTTCAAGGCCGATGAAAAGCACCTGCTCAAGCTGCAACGGATGCGCGAGGACGAGGCCGCCGAGGCTGCCAAACCTCAGCCCACACCGCCGCATCAGATGTGACGAGGAATCCATGCCCTCTTTTCGATCCCTCCTCCTGTTGCCTATGGTCGCCCTGCCTGTACTGGTAACGTCGGCCTGCACCCTATCGCCGCATTACCAGCAGCCGGCCCTGGCCGTTACCGACGCCTGGCCGGTCACGCCAGCCGATTCTTCTTCTGCAAATGCCTCTGCGACACCGGCCGCCGACACTCTGTCGTGGCAGGCGGTCTTCCACGACGAGCGGCTGCAGCGCGTGATTTCCCGTGCGCTCGACAACAACCGCGACCTGCGCGTGGCGGTGCTGAACATCCAAAAGGCCCGCGCCGGCTACCGCATGCAGCGCGCCAGCCTGTTCCCGTCGCTCAACGCCAATGCCGCCGATAGCCATAGCCTGACACCGGCCCCCATCTCGGGCGTCGGTACGGCGCTCGACGAAAACGTCTATTCGGCGCAGTTGGCCGTTCCGGCCTGGCAGGTCGACCTGTTCGGCCGCGTCCAGTCGGAAACCAAGACGGCCTTCGAGACCTATCTGCAAAACGCCGAAACCAAGCGCGCCGCGCAGGTATCGCTGATCTCGGAAACCGCCTCGGCCTGGCTGACCCTGGGCGCCGACCAGGACCTGCTCAAACTGGCGCAAAGCACGCTGAAGTCGCGTCAGGACACGCTGGGCCTGACCCAGCGTACGTTCGCGCTCGGCGAGGCGTCGCAGACCGACCTGCACAATGACGAGATCCTGGCCGAACAGGCCCGGGCCGACGTCGCCCAGTACCAGGCCCAGGTCAATGAGGACCGTGACGCCCTGGTCCTGCTGGCCGGATCTTCTATTCCCGACGCTGACCTGCCCGACGGCATGCCGGGCGAGGACGCCATCATGACCACCCTACCCTCGGGCGTGCCGACGCAGGTCCTGACGCGTCGTCCCGACGTGCTGGCGGCCGAACACGCCATCAAGGCCGCCAATGGCGATATCGGCGCGGCGCGCGCTGCCTTCTTCCCGTCGATTTCGCTGACCGCGGATACGGGCAATGAGAGCCTGAGCCTCAGCCATCTGTTCGACAACCATACCGGCGCCTGGAGCTTTACCCCGGCCGTGTCGCTGCCGATCTTCGCCGGTGGCTACAATGTCGCCAATCTGAAGAGCGCCAAGACCTCGCGCGACATCGCCGTGGCGCAGTACGACAAGGCGGTCCAGACGGCGTTCCGGGACGTCGCCGACGCCCTGGCCGTGCGCGCCACGATCGAGGATCGTTTGGACGCCACGCGCAAGGCGGCCGATGAAGCCCACGACAACCTGAAGCTCGAAAACGCGCGGTACCAGCGCGGCATCGACAGCTATATCGACCAGCTCGACGCCGAACGCACCGACTACAGCGCGCAACAGGCGGCGATCTCTGTGCGGCTGCTGCGTGACACCAACCTGGTGACGCTGTACGGCGCCCTGGGTGGCGGCGCCGGACCGGACACGACCGGGAAGAAGTAAAATCAGATGCTGCGGGGCGGCTGCTCAAGTCGCGCCGCACCGTGCGACGCTGGATCCGACAGCGAGGCGCGTCCGTCCTCGATATGGCCGGCCAGGCGGACATGGGCGCCGTCTCCGCTGACCGCGAGGTCGTACCAGTTATGGCTGGCGGCCAGGTCAATTGGTAGCACTTGGCTAGCGCCGGCGGCCAGGGTCACGCTTTGCGGCGAGCCGCCATAGGCCTCGTCGGTGATCTTCAGCACGACTGGCGCAGAACCCGGATTGTGCAGCTTCACACCATCAGCCGACATCGATGCCGTCATCAGGGCTTTGCCCATGAAGTGGCGGTGAAAGCCGTTCGGTCCCAGGATAAACAGGTCGGGATTGGCGCCGTCGATGTGCGCTGTGACCGACGATCCGGCAGCAACCGTGTAGCGCGCCGGCCCGACCGCTAGATCGCGTCGATCATAGACGTGGAAGACCGCAGCGCGGCCGCGGCTATCGTTGACGAAAGTCACCCTATCGGCAACCAGGCTGGCCTCCAGCACATAGGGCGTCGGCCGGCGCGAACGCTGGCCTTCGTCCTGCACGGGTGCTGACGGCGCCGGCAGGTCGGGCGTCGAGCGACCCGGCAGGGCCAGCGCCCGGTCGGACGTGTCCTTCGTCGGCGGCAGGCCGGCCACAAAGGCCGTGGCGTCCGGCCGGGCGAAGTCGAAGCACGAGGTCAGGTCGCCGCAGACGGCGCGCCGCCACGGGCTGATATTCGGCTCCTTGACGCCGAAGCGGCTTTCGATGAAGCGAATGACGCTGGTATGGTCGAAGACCTCGCTCGACACGAAGCCGCCCTTGCTCCATGGCGACACGGCGTAGAGCGGCACGCGCGGCCCCAGGCCATAGGCGCGGTAGCGAAGCGGCTCGTCCTTGCCGACGTCGTAATATTCGCCGGCCGTTTCGACCTGTGAGACGCCGTGAAAGCTGCCGTCCTTGCGGCGCGACGGCACCGACGGCGGCGGCACGTGGTCGAACAGGCCGTCGTTCTCGTCGAAATTGATGATCAGCACGGTCTTGGCCCAAACCTCGGGATTAGCCGTCAGGGCATCGAGCACGCGGGCCGTGTAGTCGGCGCCCTCGGCCGGGCTCGATGGATCGGGATGTTCGGAATAGATGTCGGGCGCCACCACCCAGGAGACCTGTGGCAGCTTGTCGGCCAGCACATCCGCCTTGAGCGTGTCGAGGTCGCGGGTGCGCAGGCTGCGGCGGGCGACGTCGACCAGGGGCCCTTCCGTCGCCTTGTCCGCCTTGCGATAGAGCTTGAAGCCGACGAGCGGGTTGTCGTCGAAATTATTGGCCATGTTCTGGTAGATCTGCCAGTCGATGCCGGCCGCCTGCAGGCGCTCGGGATAGGTGATCCACTCATAGCCGCCGTGGCCGTGCTCGTCCGAGGTCAGCTCGTCATAGGCGTTATAGATCACGGGACCATGCCCGGTGCCACCCGGGTCGTTGGTGCCGGTCCAGATGAACAGGCGGTTGGGATCGGTGCCGGCGTGCAGGGCGCAGTGATAGGCGTCGCACAAGGTGAAGGCTTCCGCCAGGGCGAACTGGAACGGCAGGTCGGCGCGGGTGAAATGGGCCATGGCGTGGTTGTGCTTGGCGGCCGGCCAGGCATCCATGCGGCCGTCATCCCAGGCGGCCTGGGCGTCGGCGAAGGTGTGCGGCGTGCCTTCCAGGCGCATCAGCTTGAAATTGGCCTGGGTGTCGACGTGGAACGGCAGGACCGGCGTCGTCACGTCGGGGCGGGCATCGGGCTGGACCCAGACGGTGGCGTTCTTGCGCGCTTGCGTATCGGGCAGCGGAATCGGGAAGCGATCGCCGAAGCCTCGAACCCCCGACAGGGTGCCGAAATAGTGGTCGAAGGCGCGGTTTTCCTGGGTCAGGATGACGATGTGCTGGACATCCATGATCGTGCCGCTGACGCGCTTGGCCGGAATATCGAGCGCCCGGGCGATGGCCGGATGCAAGGCGGCGGCAAGCGGGGCGGCCTTGAGCAGGGAACGGCGGCTGGGCGCGGACATGGGATACCTCGAGACAAATGGTCCGTCCGGCTTAGCACGGCAATTTAGACAGTTTTACGAAGACCCGCTACGCTAACGAACCGGGCGACATAATCATCGGCCGGATGATCGAGAATATCGGCCGGCGTACCGGTCTGCACCACCTGACCGTCGCGCAGGATGGCGATGCGGTCACCGATATGCGCGGCCTCGGCCAGGTCGTGGGTGACGAAGACGACGGTGTTGTTGGTTTTGCGGCGCAGCTCGAGCAACAGATCCTGCATGTCGGCACGAATCAGCGGGTCGAGCGCGCTGAAGGCCTCGTCCATCAGCAGGGTGTCGGTGCCGGTAGCTAGCGCCCGGGCCAGGCCGACGCGCTGCTTCATGCCGCCCGACAATTGGTCGGGCCAGGCCTGCTCGCGGCCGTCGAGGCCGACCGCATGGACCCACTCGCGCGCCGTGGCTTGGGCCTGATCCAGGGCCTCCCCGCGCGCCACCAGGCCAAAGGCAACATTGTCGAGAACGTTGAGGTGCGGCATCAGGCCGAAGCCCTGGAAGACCATGCTGACCGAGCGGCGGCGAAACTCACGTAGCGCCCTGGCGTCCAGCGCGGTGATGTCCTGGCCGTCGAAGGTGACCGTGCCCGAGGTCGGCTCGATCAGGCGGTTGATATGGCGGATCAGGGTCGACTTGCCGGAACCCGACAGGCCCATGATGACGAAGACCCCGCCCGACGGAATATCGAGCGAGACTTCGTTGAGGGCTCTTGTCGCGCCGAACAGCTTGGTGATGTTGCGAAGGGATATTTCGGCCATCAGCCCCGCCTCTTCGTTTGGCCGAACCCCTGGGAGATACGATCGAGCACGAAGGCCAGGATGACGATGCCGAGCCCGGCCTCCAGACCCTGGCCGACGTCACCCGTCTGGATACCGTTCAGCACCTGCTCGCCCAGGCCCCTCGCCCCGATCATCGAAGCGACGACGACCATCGACAGGGCCAGCATGATCATCTGGTTGACCCCGGCCATGATCGAGGGGCGCGCCTGGGGCAGTTCGACGCGCCACAGCATGGCCCAGGGACCCAGCCCGAAGGCCAGGCCGGCTTCGCGGATTTCTGCATCGACCTGTTCAAGGCCAAGCGTCGTCAGGCGGATGACCGGCGGCAGGCAGTAGATCAAGGTCGCCAGCACGGCGGGCACCTTGCCCAACCCGAACAGCATCAGGGCCGGGATGAGATAGACGAAGCCCGGCATGGTCTGCATGGCGTCGAGCACAGGCATCAGCACAGCCTTGACCCGGGTTCGGCGCGCGGAAACCACCCCCAGGGGCAGGCCGATCAACGCTGCCAGAAAACAGGAAATAAGCACCAGGCTGAGCGTTTGGGTCATCAGGTCCCACAGACCCAACGCCCCCAGTACGAACATCAGGACGCCGACGGCGATCGTCAGGAGGAGACGGCGCGTGCCGGCCCAGGCCAGCGCCATCAGTCCGAGGATCAACAACCACCAAGGAATGGCGGCGAGCCCCGCGTCCAGCGCGACAATAATGCTCAGCAGGACAGCGGACACCGCCCGGAAAGCGCCGCCATGCTTGGCGACGAGCGCGTCGATGGCGCGATTGACCGGTGCGCGGATCGAGACGAGGAAAGGGAAGTTGGCTTTCGCCATCGTGACCTGGCCATTGCCCTGCAGGCTCGCCGCGATGCGGTCCGCTGCCTGGGGTGAGACCCAGCTTCGCCACAAATCCGGCCGGTTCTTCAGGAAGGCCAAGGCCTGGGCATCTGGCGCGACATGGGCATCGACGATGGCGACGAGATTGGCATTCAGCAGGTCGAGCGGCACCGTCGCCTTGCCGAGCACGGCGATAATTTCTTGATTTTGGGAATTAAATGGCGCCGACACGCCCCAGGCAATGTCCGCCGATGGCGCGGTACAGCCCTGATTGTGATGGCCATTCTTGCTGGTCAGGTCCGTCCAGCAGGCGGCGCTATAGGGTGGCTCATCGAGGCCTTTCAGTTTCAGCTTGCCGGCGATGGGGCTGGGCGACCAGTAGTAGAACAGG
>Ga0302311_10006970_pt1 | contig 11591 bp, 7 predicted proteins | sample III_Palsa_N1_3_FD_200449 | JGI IMG/M metagenome (GOLD analysis project Ga0302311, IMG submission 200449) | Peat permafrost microbial communities from Stordalen Mire near Abisko, Sweden - III_Palsa_N1_3 | ecosystem: Environmental > Terrestrial > Soil > Palsa > Peat permafrost | place: Sweden...
GCCGCCGGCGCGAAGCTCGCGGGGATCGGATCGCCGGGCTTCAGCCGCAGCGCGTCGGTGATCGCGGCTTCGAGCAGGGCGCGGACGCCGGGATCGAGCTTCTTCTCGCCCGCCGGGCCGAGCCCGATGATTTCCTCGCCGTCGGTCTCAAGCACCGCCATGTCGACGGCGTCGAGCGAGGTGCCGGTCATGAAGCCTAGGACGCGCATGAGCGACTTGACTGCCATGGCCGACCTCAAGTAGCCAGCGCGCCCATGAACGGCCGCACGCCCCTTCGCTCTTACTACCGCTCGCACTGAGCGAGCGGCCGGCCCTTCATGCCCAGCCGCCCAAGGTCGGCGGCGGGCTCTTGCCAAGAGACGGTCTCCGGCCGAAAGCCAACCTCCAGGAGCCCGTCCCGATGTCCGCCGACCCCGAATTCAAGCCCAAGTCCGACTTCCTGCGCGTGATGCGGGACCGCGGCTACATCCATCAGGTCACCGACGCCGAGGCGCTCGACGCGGCGTTCCGGTCGGGCGTGGTGACGACCTATGTCGGCTACGACTGCACCGCCGACTCGCTGCACATCGGCAGCCTGATCTCGATCATGATGCTGCGCTGGCTGCAGAAGACCGGGCATCGGCCGATCACCCTGATGGGCGGCGGCACCACCAAGGTCGGCGATCCCACCGATAAGGACCAGCAACGGCCGCTGCTCACCGACGCGGTGATCAACGCCAACATGGCCGGCATCAAGGGCGTGTTCCAGAAGTTCCTCAGCTTCGGCGACGGCCCCACCGATGCGGTGATGGTCAACAACGCCGACTGGCTGGAGAAGCTCGGCTATGTCGAGTTTCTGCGCGAGTTCGGGGTGCATTTCAGCGTCAACCGGATGCTGGCGTTCGATTCCGTGAAGCTGCGGCTGGAGCGGGAACAGCCGCTGAGCTTCCTCGAATTCAACTACATGCTGATGCAGGCGACCGACTTCTTCGAGCTGAACCGGCGGCTCGGCTGCACGCTGCAGATGGGCGGCTCCGACCAGTGGGGCAATATCGTCAACGGCGTCGAACTGATCCGGCGCATGGCCGCACGCCAGGCGTTCGGGCTCACAACGCCCCTGCTCACCACCGCCTCGGGCGAGAAGATGGGCAAGACGGTCGGCGGCGCGGTGTGGCTCAACGCCGAGCGGCTGAGCCCCTACGACTACTGGCAGATGTGGCGCAACACCGAGGACGCCGACGTCGCGAAGTTCCTGAAGCTGTTCACCGAGCTGCCGCTGGACGAGATCGCCCGGCTGGCGGCGCTGCGGGGCGCGGAGATCAACGACGCCAAGAAGGTGCTGGCGAACGAGGCCACGACCCTGCTCCACGGCGCGGCGGCGGCCGAGGCGGCGGCTGAGGCGGCAAGGGCGGCGTTCGAGGAGGGAAGACTGAGTTCGGACCTACCGATCCGCATGCTGCCTCGGGACGGTTGGGAAATCGGTCGCTCGAACACAGAGGTGGTTTTCGCATCGGGCCTAGTCAGCTCTAAGAACGAAGCTAGAAAGAAGATCACCGCTGGTGAGATACGCATCAACGATCGTGCCGTTTCTGACCCCACCGAGATTGTGAGTTGGGTTGATGTCGATCCAGTATTGGGTGTCTTCAAGGTTCAGCTTGGCAAGCGCGGTAAGATCGTTCTCGTGAAACCTACCTGACTACAATTTCCGTCATGGCCGGGCGTAAGTCCCGGCCACCCAAGAACACCCAATTGCGAGTGGCCCTGCTCTGGCAGGGCCACAACTCGGATCGCGATCTTGGGTCGCCGGGACTGACGCCCGGCGATGACGGAGTTTAGGGGATCTGGTGGAGGAGGGCGGGATTAGAGCAGGAGGCCAGGGAAGAGGTCATCCCAGCCTGGGTTCTCGCGCTCTATCAGATTGATCTTCCAGTCGCGTTTGTACTTTTTGAGCGCCTTCTCGCGCCGGATCGCCTCCGTCATGAAATCGTGCTGCTCGAACCACACCAACCGCTTCACCCCGTATCGCTTGGTGAAGCCGTCCAGCGCCCCGTCGCGGTGCTGCACCACGCGGGAGATCAGATCGCTGGTCACGCCGATATACAGCGTGCCGTGCTTGCGGCTCGCCATCATGTAGACCGCGATGAAAGCCTCGGCTCCGACCATCGCTCAAGCTAGCGCCGCCGCGAACGGTCTTGTAGAGCCGAGGCGCAAACGAGGAGCACCCCCATGACCCTTTCCCCCGGTGACAAGGCGCCCGAGTTCGATCTGCCGACCGATGACGGGCGGGTCTCGCTGAGCGGGCTGAAGGGGAAGACGGTGGTGGTCTATTTCTATCCCAAGGACGACACCTCCGGCTGCACCGCCGAGGCGCAAGGCTTCACCGCCGCGGCGGACGATTTCGCCAAGGCGGGGGCGGTGATCGTGGGGGTTTCCAAGGATTCGGCCGCGAGCCACGGGAAGTTCCGCGCCAAGTACGATCTCGCCGTCACCCTGGGCTCGGCCAAGGACGACGACGTGGTCGAGCGCTACGGCGCCTGGGTCGAGAAGAGCATGTACGGGCGCAAGTACATGGGCATCGACCGCTCCACCTTCCTGATCGACAAGGCCGGCGTCATCCGGCGTGTCTGGCGCAAGGTGAAGGTGACCGGGCACGTGGCCGAAGTGCTGGCCGAGGCCCAAGCATTGTCCGGCGCTTGACAAGAGTCGCCGTGGCGTTTGGAGCCGAACGGGGGTTGTGCTTGCTCCCCTGTTCGGGGCATATCGCGCAGCCGTTGGACTTTCGGGGGGCCCCGGGGGAGCCATGAGCCTTAGACGCCTCGCCCGCCTCGCGCTCTGGTTCGAGGAACTCTTTCCGGAACGCCATCTCTACCTGCGTTCGGGCGGAGAGATGCGCGGCTATGTGCTGAGCTCGAAGACGCAACTCTTGCTGGCCGCGGGCGTCTCGGCCGCGGTGCTGTGGATGGGCGTGACGACGGCGATCGCCTTCGTCACCCTGTTCACGCCCTCGAAGAGCGACCAGGAGGTCGCCAAGACCGAGGCGCGCTACGAGCGCTGGATCGCCGACCGCGACGCCCGCCTTTCCAGCGCCGTCGCCCAGCTGAACGCCTCCGGCGGTTCGTTCCAGGACCTGGCCAGCACGGTGGAGAAGCGCCACGCGGCGCTCGCCCTGCTGCTCACCGACATCAAGAGCGCGCCGGGCGCGGCCGATGCGCTGCTGCCCACGCTGGCCGTTTCGACTCCCGCCCAGGCCTCGCCCGCCCAGCGCATCCAGGACGTGCAGCAGGACCAGGACCGGCTGATCGACGCGGCCGACAGCTTCGCCAGGAACCGCGCCGACCGGCTGAAGCTGGCGTTCCGCCTCGCCGGCCTCGATCCCGCCACCTACACCGGCGCCAGCGACGGCCTCGGCGGCCCGCTGATCGAAGGCAAGGACCCGCGCGCGCTGGCCGCCGTGCTCAACGTCGACGAGGATTTCGCCGGGCGCCTGCAGCACGCCGTCTCCGACCTCTCGGACATGCAGGCGCTGACCGCGTCCGCCGAGTCGATTCCGCTCGCCCGCCCCACCGTCGGCACCCGCGAGACCAGCGGCTTCGGCGTGCGCTCCGATCCTTTCTCCGGCGAGCCCGCCTACCATCCCGGCCAGGATTTCGCCGGCCCCTACGGCAGCCCGATCTACGTCACCGCCCCTGGGATCGTTTCCTATGCGGGCGTGCGCAACGGCTACGGCAACACCATCGAAGTGGACCACGGCCACGGGTTCAAGACCCGCTACGGCCATCTTTCCGCCATCTCCGTCACCGTGGGTCAGCAAGTGGCTGTCGGACAGAGGATCGGCGCGATGGGATCCACCGGACGCTCCACCGGCACGCACCTGCACTACGAAGTGTGGGTCAACGGCCGCCCTCAAAACCCCATGCGCTTCGTAAAGGCCGGCGACGATGTTCAGCAAACCAAATTCTAGCACCACCCCGCAACCCAACCAGCCGGGCGGGGCGCCCGCGCCGACGCCGCAGCCCGCGGCGGCAGCGCCCGCCCCCGCGCCGCACGTCAACGAGCCGCCACGCTCCGCGCCGCGCCCGCCCACCAAGGGCTCGTCGGTGATCGGCGCCGAGATGACCCTGGAGGGCAACATCTCCGGCGGCGGCGAGATCCAGGTCGACGGCCGGATCAAGGGCGACATCCGCGTCGAGCACGTCACCGTGGGCGACGGCGGCCAGGTCGAGGGCGGCATCTACGCCGAGGCGGTGGAAGTGCGCGGCAAGGTGACCGGCTCGATCACCGCCAAGCAGGTGCGCCTCTACGGCGCCTGCCAGGTCGACGGCGACATCACCCATGAGCAGCTCGCCATGGAAACCGGCGCCTTCTTCCAGGGCCGCAGCCTGCGCCTGCAGCGCCAGGCCGCGCCGGCCGCCGCCGCGCCGAAGCCGCCGGAACCGGCCCTCGCGCCCCGTGAAGCGCCGTCGTCGACCAACGCCGTCAAGCCCGCGCCGCAGCCACCGGCGTAACCCTTTAGGCGAAGCGCGCCTCGGCCACCCGCCAGGCGCCCAGCGCACCCAGGATCGCCACCGGCACGGCGAGGGCGAACAGCCACACCGCGGAGGCCTGCGCCGCCGCGGTGGTGACGCCCGCCGACATGCCGAGCAGGTTGGCGATGATGCCGGCGAGGCATGCGCCAGCGGCGCCGCCGACCTGCCGCACGCCGTTGATCCCGGCCGACGCCACCTCGCGCTCCGGCCCTTCCGCCGCCGCGATCACGCGCCGGCCGGTGAAGCCGGACGAGAGGCCGAAGCCGGCGCCCAGCACCGTGGCGGCCGCGAGAATCACCGCCACGGGACCGGCGCGCATCGTCACGGCGAGCACGGCCAGCGAGCCCACGATGCAGAGCGCGCCCAGCCGGATCATCGGCCCGTGCCAGCGCTCGCCGCGGCCGGCCACCGCCAGCGCCGCCACGCTCCAGCCCACTGACTCCATGCCGGCCGCATAGCCGGCCTGCAGCGGCGAGAAGCCGAACAGCTTCTGCAGCAGCGCGGGCCCGTAGACGCTGAAGCCGGTCGCCGCCGCGGTCATGGCGAAATAGGAGAGATAGGCCGCGCCGATGGCGGTCGAGAGGTTGCCGGCGGCGCGTGGAAAGAGACCGCCCTCGCCTCGCCCCGGCAGGCGCACGGCGGCGATGAAGATGGCGACGCTGGCGAGGCAGAGCCCGGCCGCCGTCCACACGTGGGTCACCAGATCCGCCGCGCCTAGCAGTCCCACCCCCAGCAGCACCAGGCCGAGCTGGCCCCATGGCGTCCTGTGGCCGGACGCCGGCGCGTCCCTGGGCAGCAGCCACACCGCCGCGATGATGAAGGCCAGGCACTGTGCGCCGAAGACCCAGAACATCGCGCGCCAATGGTCCTGTTCGGCGAAGACCGCGCCCACCAGCGGCCCCAGCACCGTCGCCACGCCCCAGACGCCGGTCATCACCCCGAAGATCCGCGCCAGGTGCCGCGCCGGGAACATGGCGCCGACCGCCGCGTAGCAGGCGCCCACGATCCAGCCCGCGCCCAGCCCCTGCACCCAGCGCCCGGCCACCAGGACGATCATGTCCGGCGCCAGCGCGCTCACCGCGCAGCCGACGGCGGTGAGCAGGCCCGCGACGACCATGACTCGCCTGAGCCCGACCCGCGCCGAGAGCCCCGCCGCCGTCGCGCCGGAAAGGATCGCGCCGACGCCGTAGGCCGCTGTCGCCCAGCTGAACAGGGCATAGCCGCCGAGCTGGCGGCCGATGGTCGGCATGATGGTGGTGGTGACCAGGCTGTCGGCCGCGTTCAGCCACAGCCCGAGGCAGATCAACGCCATCCGCGCCGCCCGGCCCTCGGCCAGGAAGTCGCTCCAGCTCGAAGTGGTGGTCGCCACGGCCATTTCTGAAAGCTACAAGTTTCTTAAATGCGCCGCCAGCCCCGGAGCGCTGGATCGGGGATCAGCTCTCCAAGCTCGGCCGCGGGCCGCCTTACGACCGGACGTCAGCGGCCGGGGTCGACACTTGGCGCGGTCAGAACCGCGCCGCCGTGGCCGAGGCCGTGGCGTGCAGGAACGGCGTATGCGCCATGGGCAATGTGCTGGAGACCAGGGCGGTCTTCGCTGGGTCCGCCGGCGCGAAGGTCGCGGCGGTCTGGGCGAAGTGGATTGCCTTCGGATCGATCAGAGTTCCGCCATGGCCGTCGCTCAGCACCGGATAGGCGCCGGCGATGCTGCCGCCGAGGTCGAACGTGTAGGTCTTGCCGCCATCGGTCAGCACCAGGGTCGAACCGCTGACCGTCGCGGTCGCGCCGGCGACGAAGGCGATGCTCCTGAGGTCGATATCCTCGTCCGCGCCGCTGAAATCGACAATCTTGTTGGCGAAGGTCCCGCCGGCCGCCGGGGCGTCGGCCGCATCGATCTGCAACACCGCCGAGCCGGTGGCCGGCGCCACGAACTCCACATAGCCCGACCCCAGCGCGCCAGCGGTGGCCAGCTCGATCGTCCCACCCTCGATCGCCGCCTTGCCGGCGAACGCCGCGCCGGCGCCGCCGAGCACCAGATCGCCGGCCGCGGTCTGGATGACGGCGCCGGAGCCCGTAAGGGTTCCGTCCAGCGTCCCGGCGCCGGCGACCCGCGCCTCGCCGTCGAGGGCCAGCGCCCCGCCCGAGAGCACGGTGAGCGCGGACGCCGTCCCGCCGGAGGAGATCACCTCCGTGCCGCCAGCGCTCACGGTCGTGCCGGTGGTCGCGCCCGAGGCCAGCACATACTCGACCCCACCGCTGGACACCGTCTCATCGACGGCGCGGCCGCCCGCGGAGATGGTCGCCTTGCCGTCGTCGACGAGGTCCGCCCCCGATGCGAGGCCGCCGGAGGAGACGTACAGCTTGCCCCCGCTCAGCACCGTGGTTCCGCTCGCGACGCCGCCCGACGAGACGATCTCGTAGCCGCCGTAGCTCACCACCGTTCCCGTGGTCGTGCCGACGGCCAGCACATATTCGACCCCGCCGCTGGACACCGTCGCACCGACGGCGCCGCCGCCGGACGAGACCCGCTCCTCGCCGCCGGCGCTCACCACCGTCCCCTCCGCCGACCCGGAGGCCAGCACATTGTCGACGCCGCCGCTGGAGACCGTCACGCCGACGCCGCGGCCGCCGGAGAAGATGTCCTCCGTCCCGCCGCTCAGCACCGTGGTCGCGAGCGTGACGCCGCCGGACGAGACGAGCTCCTCGCCGCCGGCGCTGACCGTCGTTCCCGTGGTCGTGCCCGAGGCCAGCACATAGTCGATCCCGCCGCTGGAAACCGTCGCGCCGACAGCGCGGCCGCCCGCGGAGATGATCGCCTTGCCCCCGCCCAGCACCGTGGCCGCCACGGCGACGCCGCCCGAGGAGACGATCTGTTCGCCCCCGCTGCTCACCACCGTCCCGGTCGCCGAACCAGCCGACCGCACGGTCTGCGCGCCGCCAGCGGACACTCTGGCCGCGGATGCGACGCCGCCGGCGGAGACGTATTGCCGACCGCCGCTCAGCAGCGCGGTCGCGCTGGCGACGCCGCCCGAGGAGACGAGCTGGTAGCCGCCGCCGCTCACCATCGTCCCCGTGGTCGTCCCGGAGGCCAGCACCGTTTCGACCCCGCCGCTGGACACCGCCGCATCGACGGCGCGGCCGCCCGAGGAGACAACTTCCTGGCCGCCGCTCAAAACCTGAGTCCCACTGGCCAGGCCGCCCGCGTAGACGGTCTCCGTGCCGCCGGCGCCGACCGCCACGCCATAGGTCGCGCCGCGGATGGCGTCGGCGCCGATCAGCGCGCCGGGTCCGTCGACCGACCCGTCAGCCGACACCGTCAGCGAGTCGCCGACTCCGCCCAACTCCAGGTCCACCACCCCGCCGCTGAGGACGACGGTGGAACGCGCATCGCCGCCGGATTCGACGATCTGTTCGGTCGAGGCGCTGACGGTGGTGGCGCTGGCGAAGCCGCCGCTCAAGACATATTGATAGCCGAGCCCGCTCAGGACGACGCTCACCGCCGAACCGCCCGCTTCGACGTACTGATTGGCGGGCGCGCCCGACACCGTCTCGGCGGAGGCGACGCCATAGACGTCCTGACTGCCGTCGATGTAGCTGCCGATATCCACGCCGCCGGACGAGACGGTCTGGGTTGCGCCGGCCGAAACGGTGTCGAGCACGGATGAGCCGAAGACGACTTCGGCGCCGCCGCTCGCGATGTGGTTGGCGAAGCCGAGGCCGCCGGAGAAGACGGTGAGGCTCCCACCGGAAAGCACGCTGTTGAAATAGCCGGATCCACCACTTTCGACATTCAACTGGCCGACGGCCGACACCGTCGCGGACTCGACCAATCCAGAGTCCGCCAGCGTCCCGCCGCTGAGGACGACGGTCGACCTCGCATCGCCCCCCGACTCGACGATTTGGTCGGTGCTGCTGCTGACGGTCGTGGCGCTGGCGTAGCCGCCGCTCTCGACCCACTGGAAGCCAACATCGGTCAGGCTGGCGCTCACGGCCGACCCGCCGCTCTCGACGTATTGATTGGCGGGCACGCCCGAGACGGTCTCGCCGGAGCCGACGCCATAGACATACTCGGCGCCGCCAATGAGACTGGCGATATCGGTGCCGCCATGCTCGACGGTCTGGGTTGCGCCAGCCTCGATGCCGTCGAGGCCGGCCGAACCGCCGGACGAGACGATCTGGGTTCCCCCGCTCGAGACAGCGTCCAGCACGGACAGGCCGAGGACGATTTCCGTCCCGCCGCTTTCGATGTGGTTGCCGAGGCTGCTGCCGCCGGAAAAGACGCTGAGCGTCCCACCCGAATAGACGCTGTTGTAGTTGCCCGAACCCCCGCTCTCGACGTTGAGCAGGCCATGGGCCGAGACCTTCGCGCTGTCGACCGTCCCGAACGCCAGGATCGTGCCGTAGGCGTTCACCGTGGTGGATATGGCCTCGCCGCCGGAATCGACCCACTCGAAGCCTTCGCCGTCCAGCGTCGCGCCCAGCTCGCTGCCGCCGCTCTCGACGAAGACGAAGGCGCCATCGCCGCCCGACGAGCTGGCCCCGAGGACGCCGTCGTCGCCTAACTCCACGGCGTCGCTATAGGTGAAGTTGCTGGTCGTGCCGCCGGAGTGAACCACCACTTCGGCGCCAGCCATGGCGTCGTAGCCCGAAAAGGATTCGCCGCTGGTGACGCTTAGAGTGTTGCCCGAGGTGACGACGTCCATGCTCCAGCCGAGCACGTTCATCAGCTCGAGGTCGACTTCCGAGATGTACGACTCGCCGGTGCCCACGGTGCCATAGGCGTCGTTGGGGACCGGGCCGCGGCCCTGAATCCAGTCACCGTAGTCGCCATGATTGGGGTCGTTGGGCCACCAGCCCAGGTTGGTCGCGCCGTTGTCGATCGAGAAATAGGCGCTGGAGTTGATCGTGCTGCTGCTGGTGGCGCCCGTGGTGAGGTCATGTTGGCCCGAACCGCTGAACCTGAACATGTCCATGACGTCGAGGCCGCCGACTTGGCTGAACCGCCCCATCCCCCTCTCGGAAATCTCGTGGCAGATGGCGCCGAACGCATCGAGCGGCGCGAACCCGTCGTCGCCCAGCCAATTGGCGGAGCTGTTGACGTTCACGTAGATGTTGACGGTCGCCTTGGGTTCCAGGCCCAGAATCATGGCCTCGGCCGGCGCGATATAGACGCTGCTGACGCCCGAAGTGGGCATGTTCGCATAGGCCTCGTCTTGCGTTGCGTATTGCGCATGCGACTGCAGCGCGGCGCTGAGCGTCGAAAGCGAAGATGTCACCCCGTTTGTGCCGCTGGTGATGTTGTTGCTGGCAAGCGTGCCGCCCTCGTTTGTGGACGTCTGCGACCACGCCAGCGGCACCCAGTTCAACGTCACATCGATGGTGATGTTGTTGGTGAAAAGACGGTCGTAGAAACTCTGGATTTGGTCGAGGACCCCGCCGGCGCCCGTCAGCCACGACGGCGCGCTGCTGTAGTTGGTGCCCTTAATAAAATTGATCTGCATGACGAGCCTCGTTTGCCGCGTGTATATTTGCCACGCCGGAACAATCGCCTGAATAGGCGCGCGAGAATCTGTCGTCCCAAAAGAAGACTCTGTCGGGGCGCACTAAGTTGGGCGCACTGAATACAGGTCAATTATATACTGCGCCTGGGCGGGCGCATCACCCGTTCGGGGGAGAACGCGGCGCGGAATTGCTTGCGCCGTCCGCCGGGTTGCGGCGCGGGAACCTCGGCCAGGACATCGCTCCAGCTCGATCCGGTGTTCACCGCGGCTATTTCTGAGAGCTGCAAGTCTTTTAAATGCGCCGCCGGCCTCAGGCGCAGATCTCGCCTCGCAGCGCCAAGCTTAAATCCCGAGGTCGAAATCGGCCCGGCCCCTGGCCCACGACTTGCTGCCCACGGTTGCTTTCGGGACTGGAGGGTTGGCGATGGGCGGCTGGCGGGGCGGACTGTCCCATCCTGGTTCCGCTTGTCGCGCCGCGGCGGGCTCAAGATGACCGACAGCCCAACGTTCGGGCGACGCGGGCCGCCTTCGACCGGGGCTTCAAGGCCGCCGCCGCCGCGCGGGCCGCTGCCCCAGGTGTTGTCGTACACGCCGGCGCCGATCGAGCCCGAGCTCAGGGCCGAATGGGCCGCCAGGGACGCGCCCCGTCCCTGGCCGCTCCTGACCCTGGCGATCACCGCCGGTCTGATCGTCATCTTCGCCGCGGAATATTGGTTCAACGTCGGGCCGGCGCCTGGACTGGCGCCCGGCCCCAACAGCCTGGTTGCGCTCGGGGCGATGAGCCGCAACCTGGCGCTTGACGCCGGCGAGCCCTGGCGGCTGCTGACCGCCGTCTGCCTGCACCTCAACCCGGCCCACCTGATCGGCAACGCCATCGTGCTCTGCCTGGCGGGCGCCACGCTCGAGCGGCTGGCGGGCCGGGCGTGGCTGGGCGCCACCTTCGTCGTCAGCGGCGTCGGCGGGTCGATCGCGGCGCTGTGTTTCGATCCGGCGGCCCAGATCAGCCTCGGCGCGTCGGGCGCGATCATGGGCCTGGTGTCGGCGGCGTTCATTTGCAGCTTCCACAGCCAGGCGGCCGGTATGCGGCGGACGATCCAACTCGCCTGCCTGCGGACGGCTATCCCCGCCCTGATCCCGTTTTCCAGCCTCCAGGGTGGGCTTCATATCGATTACAACGCTCACGCTGGCGGGTGCATCGCGGGGGTCCTCATGGGCATGCTGATGTGCGAGGCCTGGCCCGCCGATCAGCGCCATCCGCGTCTCCAGCGCCTCGCCGCCGACGCGGCCTGGACAGGACTGGCCCTGGTCGCGCTCTCGTTTCTCATGGTCATCCTGCACTATCCGGCCTACGCGCAAGCGGGCGAACGTTTCGCCGGCGAGCTCCCGGCCCTGACCCAGAGATCCATCGGCACGCCCGCCATGGCCGAGGAGACCTCGAAGCTGGTCCAGGCCTATCCTCACGACCCGAGAACCCATTTCCTCCGCGGTGAGCTCTTGCTCGGCAACCGCGACCTGGCCGGCGCGGAGGCCGAAATGCGCGCGGCGCTCGCCGAGGAGGACGCGATCACGACTGACTTTCCCGCGCTGG
>Ga0302311_10006971_pt1 | contig 11588 bp, 8 predicted proteins | sample III_Palsa_N1_3_FD_200449 | JGI IMG/M metagenome (GOLD analysis project Ga0302311, IMG submission 200449) | Peat permafrost microbial communities from Stordalen Mire near Abisko, Sweden - III_Palsa_N1_3 | ecosystem: Environmental > Terrestrial > Soil > Palsa > Peat permafrost | place: Sweden...
CCGGACGGCGGGGGCTGCCGCCGGGTCCGCCATGGGCCTCAGCAGCGGCGCGGCTCCGGGCGCGGCTCCAGGCCCGGCCCCGGGCGCGGCTCCGGGTCCGGCCTCGGGCAGGTCGCCGGGCCTGGCTGTCCGGGCCCGCTGGAACAGGTAGTCCACCACCGGGACGGTTCCCGGCACCCCGCCGTTCGCCAGGAAGGGGGAGGTCCGGTAGCGCCCGCCGACGATCACACTCGGCATTTCGTGGACGTCGTACTCCTCGCGCAGCGCCGGAGCGGCCTGGGTCTCCTGGGTGACCTCGGGCGAGTCGTAGGCCGCGCGGAAGGCGTCCGCGTCCAGTCCCTGCTCGGAGGCCCAGCCGGTGGCGGCGTCGGCCGTCGTCAGGTCGCGCTGCTCGTCGCGTACGGCGTGGAAGACCTGGAGGGCCAGCTGCTGGGCGACGCCCAGCCGGTCCAGGGTGTAGTAGAGCCGCGCGTACGCCAGCATCACCGGCGTGTCCGACCAGGCGGCGGGGATCCGCAGCACCCGGACCGGCGGGCTCTGCCGGGCGGCCCAGTCGTCCAGCGGGGTCTCCAGCTGGTACGAGTGCTTGCAGTTGTACCAGAAGACCTCGACCACCTGGTCCCGCGGCACTCGCGGCACCGGGTGCGGCAGCTGGACGTAGTCGGTGCCCGCGCGGGGCGCGGGGGAGGCCAGCCCGGGCGGTGCCTGGAACGCGAGCACGGTGGTGGCGAGGCTCAACGCGGCGCAGATGCGGAGCAGTGACTGCTTGAACGGCTTCTGGCTCATGGGGGCACCCTTCCAACAACCTGTGGAGGGAGCCCCTGGGACACGACGGCGGGCCCTGGTATTCGCCCGCCCGGAGGACATGCACCGGGCGGGGTGCGGCGGCCTTCGGTCAGCTGCCGCCGGTGCTGGAGGCGGGCGGCGGGACGATGGTGTGGATGCCCAGGTCGTAGTACATGACCCCGGAGATGGCCAGGCCGATCAGGCCGAGGGCGAGCGCGGCCCAGGCGACGGCGCGGGCCCAGCCCGGCATCGGCCGCGCGGCCAGGAAGTACCCGCCGATCAGCACGCCGATGCCGATGACGACGGCGGCGATGGCGAAGAAGCCGTTCAGCATCGCCACCTTGTGCCACGGCGTGGCGTACTCGGCCGAGATCACCTGGGCGCTGGACTTGCCGCTGGACGCGATGCTGCCGATCAGCTGCTGGCGCTGGTAGACCATGTTGCTGAGCCAGGTGCCCGAGGTCGAGGCCAGGCCGAGCGCGGCGGCGGTGATGGCGAAGGCTCCGCCGAGCACACCGTGGGAGGTCTCGCCCTGGGTCAGGGCCTCCAGCTCCTCGTCGGTGAGGTCGGCCGGGTCCTTGTCCTCGGGGCTGAGCTGCTCGTGCGGGCGAGGGGTCCAGACCGGGGCGGCGGGCTTGAAGCCCTCTTCGGTCTTGGTCAGAGCCGTGGTGGCGGTGCCGGTGGCGGCCGTGGCTGCGGCGATCGCGACTGTGGGGTCGGCGGTTATGCCTTCCCGGGGGTCGACGGGCGCCGGGGAGTCGGTGGAGTCAGTGGTGGACATGCGCCGCACCCTAGCCGTGGATTGTGAGATCCGGATGAAACTTCCAGAGATCCGATTTGCGGCGTCTCCGCAGTTCTGCGGCCATGTGCCAGGTGGATGGGCTGATCCTCCTGTTCAGCTCTGCCATGGAATCGCGTCAGGTGTTGTACAGAACCGACTGCCTGCTTCGGGGGGTAGGGCTCGTAGGGTCGAAGGGTGAGCTGGTCGCTTTCCCAGCGGCGGTCCGGTTCGGGTCTGACCTGGGTAGACATGGAGTGCTGAAGAAGATGACCGATCTGCGTGAGGCACCCGAGGCAGTCGACGGATTCGACGCTGCCCGATCGGCCGTGCCCGGCGGTGACAGCCGGGGGCGGGTCGCGGAGCTGCGGGCCATCCAGGAGTCGGCGCTGGCGGGGCCGAGCGAGGCCGCCACCGAGGCCCAGCACGCCAAGGGCAAGCTGACGGCGCGGGAGCGGATCGCCCTGCTGCTGGACGACGGTTCCTTCAACGAGGTGGAGCCGCTGCGTCGGCACCGGGCGACCGGGTTCGGCCTGGAGAGCAAGAAGCCCTACTCCGACGGTGTGATCACCGGATGGGGCTCGGTGCACGGGCGGACGGTCTTCGTCTACGCGCACGACTTCCGGATCTTCGGCGGCGCACTGGGCGAGGCCCACGCCCAGAAGATCCACAAGATCATGGACATGGCGATCTCCGCCGGTGCTCCGCTGGTCTCGCTGAACGACGGCGCCGGGGCCCGGATCCAGGAGGGCGTGACCGCGCTCGCCGGGTACGGCGGGATCTTCCAGCGCAACACCCGCGCCTCCGGGGTGATCCCGCAGATCAGCGTGATGCTGGGCCCGTGCGCGGGCGGCGCGGCGTACTCGCCGGCGCTGACCGACTTCGTCTTCATGGTCCGCGAGACCTCGCAGATGTTCATCACCGGCCCGGACGTCGTCCAGGCGGTGACCGGCGAGAAGATCTCGCAGAACGGCCTCGGCGGCGCGGACGTGCACTCCGAGGTGTCGGGGGTCTCCCACTTCGCCTACGACGACGAGCGCACCTGCCTGGAGGAGGTCCGCTTCCTGCTGTCGATGCTGCCGCAGAACAACCGCGAGACCGCTCCGGTCGAGCCGACCGAGGACCCGGCGGACCGGCGCTGCGAGGCGCTGCTCGACCTGGTCCCCGCCGACGGCAACCGCCCGTACGACATGCGCAAGGTGATCGAGGAGATCGCCGACGACGGTCAGTACATGGAGATCCACGAGCGCTGGGCGACCAACGTAATCGTGGCGCTGACCCGGCTCGACGGCCAGGTCGTGGGCATCGTGGCGAACCAGCCGCAGTCGCTGGCCGGGGTGCTGGACATCCACGCCTCGGAGAAGGCCGCGCGCTTCGTGCAGATGTGCGACGCCTTCAACATCCCGCTGATCACGCTGCTGGACGTGCCCGGGTTCCTGCCCGGCGTGGACCAGGAGCACGGCGGGATCATCCGCCACGGCGCCAAGCTGCTGTACGCGTACTGCAACGCCACCGTGCCGCGGATCTCGCTGGTGCTGCGCAAGGCCTACGGCGGCGCGTACATCGTGATGGACTCGCGCAGCGTCGGCACCGACCTGGCCTACGCCTGGCCGACCAACGAGATCGCGGTGATGGGCGCCGAGGGCGCGGCGAACGTGATCTTCCGGCGGCAGATCAACGCCGCCGAGGACCCCGAGGCGATGCGCGTGCAGATGGTCAAGCAGTACAAGGACGAGCTGATGCACCCCTACTACGCCGCCGAGCGCGGCCTGGTGGACGACGTCATCGACCCGGCCGCCACCCGCACCGTGCTGATCCGCTCGCTGCACATGCTCCGCACCAAGCACGCCGACCTGCCCGCCCGCAAGCACGGCAACCCGCCCCAGTAGCAAGCGCCCGGCCCCCCGTCCACCGTTCGACCGCACACCCGAGGAGTAAGCAGTGGCCACCGCAGTCGCACCCGATGTGAAGACGTCCGCAGACCCTGTGGTCCGTGTCGTCAAGGGCAAGCTCGCCGACGAGGAGCTGGCCGCGCTGACCGCGGTGCTGCTCGCCCGTGCCGCCGCGACCCCCGGGCACGGTGCCAAGGGCGGCGGCCGGATGCAGGCCCGCTGGCAGCGGCCGGAGCGTCGTCCGGACTACCGCTCGCCGGTGAGCTGGCACAGCTGACCGCCCGCGGCCCGCGGCCCGCGGGCGGGTAGGGCACGGGAGAGACGACGCGGCGCGGTGACACCCTGTGGGGTGGCACCGCGCCGCTGGTGTTTCCGGGACCGGACGCCGGACGCCGGGCGCCGGACGCCGGGTGTTACCGGTGGGCCCGCCGGTTCAGCAGGGGCCGTCGTTGGTCCACACGCCGGCCGGGCCGCCGGGGGTGTCGTTCTGGGTCCACCACTTGGCGGTCCACTGGCTGCCGTTGTAGCTCACCACCGCGCCGCCGGTGTACGCCGTGGTCGAGTTCCAGGCCGCGGCCGTGCAACTGCCGCTGGTGGGGGTCGAGCTGGGCGTGGAGGTGGCGGTCGGCGTGGGCGTCGGGGTGGCGGTCGGCGTACCGGTCGGGGTCGACGTGGCGGTGGGCGTCGGGGTGGGGCTGCTCACCGGCGGCGTGGCCCCGGCGAACAGCACGCTGTACTTGGTGAAGTCCCAGGGCTGCTGCGGCACGCTGCTGCAAGTCCCGGAGGTCTGGCCGTTGTTGTCCACCGGGGTGCACGGCTGGTCGCGGTTGACCGACCAGTTGGTGTAGCGGGCCAGGCCGACACTGGTGGCGAAGTTCAGCACGGTCTGGAAGTCCGACTGGTAGAAGTACTCGCCGGTGTCGGAGCGGCCGTTCATCATCGAGATGCCCTCGTGGGCGTACGCCTGGGCGGAGGTCCAGCCGAAGGTGTTCATCAGGATGGTGTTGAACGCCTGGAGCGCGGAGATCTGCGAGGCGGCGCCGTTGAAGCCGCCGTCGAAGGGCATGATCGAGAAGTTGTTGGGGGTGAAGCCGTCGGCCTTCGCCTGGTCCAGCATCTGGGTGCCGAACCAGCCGGTCCCGGCGGTGGTGCCCGGGGTGGTCACCGAGACGTACAGGCCCGGGTCCTCCTGCTGGAGGATCTGCGCGGCGCCGATCTCGTTGGCGACGGCGGTGGTGTTCTCGTACTCCGGCTCTTCGAGGTCGAAGTCGATGGCGTGCAGCCCGTAGGTGGAGATCACCTGCTGGTAGGCGGCGGCGGTGGCCGCCGGGGTGCCGCAGACCTGGCCGAGCTTGGTGCCGTTGTAGCCGCCGATGGAGACCGAGACGTCACCCCCGGCCGCGCGGATGGCCGAGATCATCGGGCCCACCGTGGTGTCCGTGGCGACCGGGTTGGTGCCGTCCCAGGTCGGAGTACAGCCACCGCTGTTGGGCGCGAGGATGAAGGCGAGCTGGAACGCCTTGATGCCGGTCGCGGCCATCACCGCCGTCGGGTTCGGCGGGTCGTTCTGAAGCGGCATCAGATAGGGCGCGGCGGCGTACCAGTTGCTACTCAGGGCGGTGGTGCCGGCCCCGGCGGTGGACGCCTGGGCGCTGCCGTCGGTGACCACGGCCAGTCCGGTGGCGACGAGCCCCGCCGCGGCGAGCGCGGCCAGGACGCGTGGGGCATTGAAACGGAACACGTCGGGACTCCTCGTGGGGGAGAGGAAGGTGGTGCGTACGGGTGCCCACGATGGAGGAGGCGTCAGCCGGGCGTCAATAGAATGGACTAGACCTAGGACTAGACCAATTTTGGTTGAACCTCTCTTAAGCGGGCGTTCAGCCCGCGATCAGGAACGCCACCGTGGTACCCCGGCCGAAGGCGCCCTCACCGAGCCCGGCGAACACACCGAACAGGGCCTTCGCCTCGTAGCAGAGGTCCAGTGTGATCCCGTGCCGCTGCCGGAAGTCGTCGGCGAAGGTTGTCAGTTCGGGCGTGGTCCGGCCGTAGCCGCCGAAGACGTGGCCGTCGTCGATGCGCCAGTTCGGCGTCCGCGCGCCGAACGCCGCGCATTGCAGCGCCGCCGTCTCCGCCTCCAGCGGCGCGTGCTTCAATGCCGCGAAACCGATGGCGAGCTGACTGTCAGTCAATCCCGCTGCCAGGCCCGCGAGAGTGCCGCCGGTGCCGACCGAGCAGCACACCACCGAGGCGCCGGTGCCGGCCAGCTCCCGCCCCAGGGGCAGGCATCCGCGTACCCCGGCGGGATTGCTGCCGCCCTCCGGCAGCACCAGCGCCGGGCCGTGCCGCTCCAGCAGCGGACCCAGGACCGACTCCGAATCGCGCTGCCGCCAGCTCGCCCGGTCCAGGAAGTCCAGCTCCATGCCCCAGTCGGCGGCCCGGGCCAGCGAAGGGTTCAGCGGCCGTCCGCGCAGCTCGTCGCCCCGCACCACGCCGACCGTGCGCAGCCCGGCGGCGCGCCCGGCGGCGGCGGTCGCGCGCAGGTGGTTGGAGTACGCGCCGCCGAAGGTCAGCACCGTGCCGAGGCCCGCCGCCCGGGCCCCGGCCAGGTTCGGCAGCAGCTTGCGCCACTTGTTGCCGGGGACGTCCGGGTGCAGCAGGTCGTCCCGCTTCAGCAGCAGTCGCACCCCGGCCCGGCGCAGCCGCTCGTCGGCCAGCTCCTCCAGCGGCGACTCCGGCAGTGCCGTGACCAGCCCGGGCAGCCCCGGCAGCCCCGGCGGTTCCGGGTGGCCGGGCGCCGAGAGGGTCATCCAGTCAGCCCGTAGGCCTCGGCGACCAGCTCGTACGAGTGCTGCCTGGCCTCGTGGCCGTGGACGTTGCTGGTGATCATCAGCTCGTCCGCGCCGGTGTGCTTGCGAAGCTCCTCCAGGCCCTGCCGGACCTGCGGCACGTCGCCGATCACGACGTTCGCCAGCCAGGCGTCGACGAAATCGCGCTCGACGTCGGTGTACGGGTAGTTCTCGGCCTCCTCCGGCGACGGCACCAGACCCGGCTGGCCGCGCCGCAGCCGCAGCATCGCGAGCGCCCCCGACCCGGCGAGCCGGCGTGCCTCGGCGGGGGTGTCGGCGGCCACCGCACCCACCCCGATCAGGGCGTACGGCTCGCTCAGCACCTCCGAGGGCTGGAACGACTCCCGGTACAGGTCGAGTGCCGGAACGGTGTTCGCGGCGCTGAAGTGGTGCGCGAAGGCAAACGGCAGCCCCAGCTGCCCGGCCAGCCGGGCGCTGAAGCCGGACGAGCCGAGCAGCCAGATCGGCGGACGCCCGCTGCCCGGCGCGCTGGCCTGCCCGGGGACAGCCCGCAGCCGCTCGTACGGGTGGCCGGCCGGGAAGTCGGCGTCCAGGAAGTGCACCAGCTCGGTGAGCAGCCGGGGGAAGTCCTCGCCGGTCTCGTCCAGCTGGCCGCGGCGCAGGGCGCGCGCGGTCGCCGGGTCGGTGCCGGGAGCCCGGCCCAGCCCCAGGTCGATGCGTCCCGGGTGCAGCGCGTGCAGCGTGCCGAACTGCTCGGCCACCACCAGCGGCGCGTGGTTGGGCAGCATCACCCCGCCGGAGCCGAGGCGGATGGTCCGGGTGGCGGCGGCGAGGTGCGCCAGCAGCACGGCGGGTGCGGAACTGGCCACGCCGGGCATCCCGTGGTGCTCGGCGACCCAGAACCGGTGGAACCCCCAGTCCTCGGCCTTGCGGGCCAGTGTCGTGGTCGCGGCCAGGGCCTGGGTCGGGGTGTAGCCGACGCCGACCGTGGCGAGGTCGAGGATCGACAGCGGGGTGGATGCGTCGGCGTGGCTCACGGTGGTCTGCTCCCGGACGGACAGGCTTAACGGACAGGCTTATCGGACACCTGGATCCAACCCGGGCAGGCCCTGGTCTGTTCCCGCCCGGGGCGCGGCGCTGCCGCCGGGGCCCGGTCCGGGCGGGGGTGGTCGGCAGCACCGTCCCAGGTCAGGTATTATTTCTGCTGTGCCCGGGCGGGAAACCGCAAGGCCGGGCACGATGCGCCGCTAGCTCAGTTGGTTAGAGCAGCTGACTCTTAATCAGCGGGTCCGGGGTTCGAGTCCCTGGCGGCGCACAGCAGATGGGTAGTGCGATCAGGGTCTCCCCGCTTCGGCGGGGAGACCCTGATCGTTTTTGCGCCCGTGAGGGAAAAGCGGTCGCTGGGGCTGAGGCCCGGCTTCTAGGCTCAGGCGCGTGTGCCGGTACGGGACGCATGCCTACAAGAGCCGCTTGGCCTGCCTGGGATGCCGCCCCTCGTTCCGACCGCGCAGTCGGGCCGAGGTACGCGAGCGCCGGACCGCCGCTGAGCGGCTCGGCCTCCCGCTGAGTACCGCGCTCGCTCGCCACGACCCCTGGGAACCGCAGGAAGACCAGCGACCCCGGCCGGACGACCGGCCGAGTCGGCGGGTGCCTTCGCCCGGGGCCGGGGTGGAGGGGCGTCATGGGCTCGGGGACGGATTGTCAGTGGCGGCTCCTACGATGCGCTGCATGGGGATCGTGAGCGTCGTCGACGAGACGACATCGGGTGGGCGTGGTGAGGCCTGGTCGCTGGTGGTCGCGGAGCAGCGGCTGCCGTTGCGCGAGGTGATCCGGCGGCGTGTCTGCGATGAGGTGGCGCGGTACAACGCCGCCGCCGGTGAGGTGTTCCAGGGGCTGGTGCAGCCGACGGGCACCGAGCGGCTGCTGAACGGCTTCCGGATGCGGGAGCGGCGGGAGATTGACCCGCAGGCGCAGTGCCGGCTGGCGCTGGAGGCCTTCGGGCGGAACGGGTTCCTGGTGCTGGTGGGGGAGCGCCAGGTGGAGGATCTGGACGCGGAGATCGAGCTGGAGCCGGGGGTCGAAGTCTCGTTCCTCAAGCTGGTACCACTGGTCGGAGGGTGAGCATGGACATCACACTGCTGGGCGAGGAGCCCGGGGTGGCCGAGTACCGGGAACGGCTCACGGAGCTGCGGCGGTCGCTGGCGATCAAGGAGCGTTCGGCTGCGGCGATCCAGTTGGAGAAGATCGCCGAGCTCTGCGACGGCGACTGGCAGGGGCGCGCGGCCGAGGCGGTCGGGGCCGTCGAGGAGCTGGGGCTGTCCGAACGTGCGGTGACCGTCGAGTATCTGATGAGCCGGCTGGACCAGCTCTCCTGGCATGCCCCGCAGGTGAGCGGGTGGATGGTCGATCTGGTGGTGCTGGTTTCGCGGGGGCTGCCGGAGGCGGTGCTGAGCCGCTGGCGTACCGGGCATCTGCGGCAGGTCGAGCAGAGCTTCACGGTGTCGAACGCATTGCTGCTGGCGAAGCTCGCGCAGGCGGAGATCGCCGAGGGCAGGCCGCTGAGCCCCGCCGTGGTGGGCGCGATCCGCCGCACCGGGATCGAGAACTGGCAGCGGGCCTACCTGGCCGACCTCATCGCGGCGCACCGTGAACCCGCGTTCAACCCCGGCGAGCCCTGGGCGGACCGGGCGCTTGCGCATCTGGCCGAGGCCGGTCCGGCCTGGACGGCCCTGTGCGTGCACGTCGCCGGAGCGAACACGGCCAAGCCCTCGGCCAAGTGGCAGCGGACCGCGCTGCAGCTGATGGAGGGGCTGGAGCCCGCGGTGGTGCGGGCGGAGGTGTGCTCCTGGCTCGCGCTGAGCGGGACACCGCGCCGGACACCGCTGGTGCTCCCCTACGGCGGCGAGGCCGACCCGAGCCAGTGGGATCCCTACAACGAGGACGCGTTGCGCGGGCTGGCCTGGCTGCTTTCGCTGCTCCCCGAGGGGGCGGACGGGGTCCGCGTCCTGGCCGGGCTGGCGGAGACCGCGCTGCGGAAGCTGCCCGGGGTCGGGCCGCGCTCGCCGAAGGTGGCGAACGCCGCCGTGTACGCCCTGTCGCGGCTGCCGGGGCCGGACGCCCTCGGCCAACTGGCCAGGCTGGCGGCCCGGGTGACCTTCAAGGGGACCCTGAAGCAGATCACCACCGCGCTCGACGCCCGGGCGCAGGCGCTGGGCCTCAGCCGCGAACAGGTCGAGGAACTGGCAGTCCCCGGCTACGGACTGACCGGGACCGGGCAGCGGACCGAGGTGTTCGGCGACGACGCGGTGGCCGAGCTGACGGTGGACGGCAGCAGCGTGCGGGTGGCCTGGCGCACGGGCGCCGGGCGCCCGGTGAAGACACCCCCGCAGGCGGTGCGGCGCGACCACGCGGAGCAGCTGAAGGAGTTCAAGGCGGCGGCCAAGGACATCGAGAAGATGCTGACCGCGCAGTCCGAGCGGCTGGACCGGCAGTTCCTCGGACGGCGCCGGTGGACTCTCGCCGCCTGGCGTGCCCAGTTCCTGGACCACCCGCTGGTCGGAACCCTGGCGCGGCGCCTGATCTGGTGCGTCGACGGCACCGCCTACTGCTGGGCGGACGGTTCGCTGCGCGACCTGGCCGGAGCGGACCTCTACGACACGCCCGGTTACGACACGCCCGGTGACGACGCTCCCGGCGCGGGCGCCGACACGCCCGTCGAGCTGTGGCATCCGATCGGCAGCGAACCGGGCCAGGTGCTCGCCTGGCGGGAGCGGCTGGAGCGGCTCGGCATCGTCCAGCCGTTCAAGCAGGCCCACCGCGAGGTGTACCTGCTGACGGCCGCCGAGGAGAACACCGGGAGCTACTCCAACCGGTTCGCGGCCCACCTGCTCAAACAGCACCAGTTCCACGCCCTGGCCGCGCTTCGGGGCTGGCGCAACCACCTGCGGCTGGCGGTGGACGACAGCTACCCGCCGGCCACGCGCGAGCTCCCCGAGTGGGGGCTGCGCGCGGAGTACTGGGTCGGGGGTTACACCGGCGGCGACTCCTACGACGACCTCACCGCGTCCGGGAGCTACCTGTATCTGCAGACCGACCAGGTGCGCTTCTACCCGATCGACGCGCCGGGGAACTCGGCTCATGCCGGGGGCGGTCACGGCTACCGGCAGTGGCTGCCGCACGGCACGGCCGGGGTGGAGCCGCTGCCGCTGACGTCGATACCGCCGCTCGTCCTGAGCGAGGTACTGCGGGACGTGGACCTGTTCGTCGGGGTCGCCAGTGTCGGGAACGATCCGACCTGGAGCGACGGTGGGCCCGAGGGCCGGTTCCGGGCCTACTGGACGTCCTACGGCTTCGGGGAACTGTCCGAGACCGCGAAGGGCCGTGCGGAGACGCTGGCGCGGCTGCTGCCGAGGCTGGCCGTGGGTGAGCGCTGCCGGGTCGAGGGGAAGTTCCTCCATGTGCGCGGCGATCTGCGCAGCTACAAGATCCACCTCGGCTCCGGGAACATCCTGATGACCCCGGACGACAGCTACCTGTGCATCGTCCCGGGCCGTGAGGAGGGCGGCGCCGGAGCCTCCGTCAGCCTGCCCTTCGAGGGGGACCGGACGCTGGCGATCATCCTCAGCAAGGCGCTGATGCTGGCGAAGGACACCGCGATAACCGATCCGACGATCACCACTCAACTGCGGCGCTGACGCCGCCGGTGCGCGAGCCGGCCGTCCGGCGGCCTCAGTAGTGCCTGGTGCGCGGGCCCGGCCGGGGCGGTGACCGGCCGGACCCGCACGGGCTGCCTGCTCAGAAGAGCAGGGAGTAGGTGTTCCAGCCGGTGACCTGGTACGGGGGCCGGACAGCCGCGGGCGCGGACAGCGCGCCCGCCTGAGCCGGGGTCGCGGCGGGGGCCAGCGGACAGCCGCTCAGGCAGAGCAGGGTCGGTGCTGTCCAACGCGGCGCGAATCGTGGTGCGGACAAGGGCAAGGCTTTCCCCCGGAACGAGATGTCTACGGGCCGACGTCGCACAGCGGACGCTCAGCGCGTGCGGAGCTTACTCCCAACGGGTGACGGCGAAGTGACGCATCCGCGCACGCCGGACGCGGCTGGGCGTCAGCCGGGTTGCGGCCAGGGGTGGTTGGCCGGGCCGGGCATGGGGCGGCGGGGGTATTCGGGTGGCCCGGGCGGCGGCGCTGCCAGGAGAATGCCGGGATCGAGCTGAGGGGATGTCCTGCCATGAGTGTTCCGCGCCGCGCCGCCACCGCCCTTGAGGGGCTGGTGCTGGGTGATGCCTTCGGCGACAGCTGGTTCCTGCGTTCCGGCGTGGACGTGGAGGGC
>Ga0302311_10006973_pt1 | contig 11588 bp, 7 predicted proteins | sample III_Palsa_N1_3_FD_200449 | JGI IMG/M metagenome (GOLD analysis project Ga0302311, IMG submission 200449) | Peat permafrost microbial communities from Stordalen Mire near Abisko, Sweden - III_Palsa_N1_3 | ecosystem: Environmental > Terrestrial > Soil > Palsa > Peat permafrost | place: Sweden...
CATGTTGGATTTACACCGGAAGATTGAAGGGACCCGCTCGCTACAGGCAATACAGGTGACGCAGACAACACAAGTAATGCGCGTGGCGTACAACGCTTGGCGGCGCCTGCGGGTGAAAAGTTAATATAGAGGGAATCGAAGTCGTCATTGATTCATTGATTTCCTATCAATGAATCTTTATTGGAACCAATAGGATGCAGGCATGAGCGACAAGCTCCACGGCGTGACAACCTTCGTCCAGGTGGTCGAATCCGGCAGTTTCGCGCTGGCCGCCGAGCGCATGAACCTGACGCGCTCGGCCGTCGGCAAGGTGATCGCCCGGCTCGAATCACGTCTCGGTGTGCGCCTGCTTCATCGCACCACACGGAGCCAGAGCCTGACCGAAGACGGGCAGACTTACTACGATCGCTGCGTGCGGGCGCTGGCGGAACTGGACGCGGCTGAAGCCGATCTGGAAAGCGGCCGGCGCGAACCGCGCGGCCGCTTGCGCGTCAGCGTGCCAATCGCCTTCGGCCATCTCTGCGTCGCGCCGGTCCTGTTGCGCCTTGCATCCAGGCATCCGCAATTGCAGATTGATATTTCGTTCAGCGATCGCGCGGTGGATCTGGTGGAAGAAGGTTTCGACCTCGCCATTCGCATCGGCGAGTTACGCGATAGCGTGAGCCTCGCGGCGCGTCGTCTAGGCATGCAGTACTCGAGCATCGGCGCTGCACCGTCGTATGTTGCACGGCACGGGCTGCCTGCAAGACCCGAAGAGCTGGACGGACACGCGGGTATTGCTTACTCGCGCGCCGGCGCATCGTCGCCCTGGCAGGTGCGGGATATCGACGGCCAAGTGAGGCAGGTGCACATCCAACGGCAGGTGAGCCTGGACGATGTGCAGGCGATAGCCGCGGCGGCCATCGAAGGCTTCGGGTTGGCGTGGCTGCCTAGCTGGCTACTGTCGCGATACGAGAAGACCGGAGAACTGGTGGTTGTCATGAATAGCTGTGGAATGCTGCCGCAGGATATTCACGCCGTGTGGCCGCAAACCCGCTACCTGCCCTTGAAGACACGGCGTGCTATTGACGCCCTGGTCGCCGAGATTCCCGGGATGATCGCGGGTTGAATCAGCCAAGGTTGGCGCCTTTTACCAGTGGGCGCCTTTTACCAGTGGGCGACTTTCGGCAACTGCCAGCCATACGTGACAGACGCCACGCGCAAGGTGAAACACGCGGCTGCGCCGAGGAGCGCGGCGGCCATCGGCGAAAGACCCAAACGGCGGCTGACGACCAGAACGACCCCGCCCACGAACGCGGCGCTCGCATAGATATCGGCGACCAGGACCATGGGCACGCGGGCAAGCAGGATGTCGCGTATTACACCACCGCCCACGCCGGTGATCGTACCCATCAGCGTCGATATAAAAGGTCCGATTCCGTAGCTCAGCGCCTTTTGCGTGCCCGCCACGGCGAATAGCGCAAGCCCAGCCGCGTCCAGTGCCATGAGCACGGGTGCCGACAGATTGCGGGCCTCGGTGTGAAAGATGAAGGTAAGCAAGCCCGTGATGAACGCAAGCGCCGGGTAGCGCCAATCGCGCACGGCATTGGGAGGCGTCGCGCCGATCAGCAGGTCGCGAATCACGCCGCCGCCAAGTGCCACGACAAACGACAGGACCATGACTCCGAGCAGATCAAGTCCACTCTGCATGGCAGAGATCGCGCCCTCGGCGGCAAACACGGCCGTGCCCGCAAGATCGGCCACCAGGACTATCGTTTCTATTTTCTTCATCGTTCAGGTCTGCGATGGCTATTTTTGGTATTGCGCGAGTATCGGGGAGCACGCGGCATTCCATCAAGCAGCACGGTCAAGATAACGCTTCACCTCGGCGCCGATCCATTCCATGAAATGCGTCTGCTTCACGCTCAGCACTTCACGCTGCTGCCAGACGAGCCAATACGGATACGGGTATGGCACGTGTATATCGGTAATCTGAACGAGCTCGCCGCGAGCGATGGCATCTGCAACGAGCGTGCGTCGTTCAAGCGCGATGCCCTGCCCCAATAACACGGCTCCCAGCACGATATTCGAATCGTTCGCGAACAGGCCACTCACATTCTCGGGTTCGCGCACGTTGGCGGCACGGCACCAGTCGGTCCAAGGGGCATCGGTGCTTCTAATCAATGGACACGCCATGACCTCCTCAGCGGAGCGAGGAAACTGACCTTCGTTGAAATGCGGAGCGGCCACGATCAACAGTTCGTCGCTGAACAACTCTTTCTGAGCGAGACCGGGCCAGTGCCCTTGTCCCATTCGAATGCTGATGTCGGCAAGACCGTGCCGCATGTCCTGTATCTCGAGACTCGTTTGCAGCCGAACCCGGTAATACGGATGGCGCTCCCGGAAACTCGATAAGCGAGGCAGCAGCCAATGCAAGGCAAACGACGGCAGCGTGGCGATGACCAGTTCGCTTTCTTGAGGGCGGGTCTGGGCCAGAAGCGTCGCGTTTGCAATGTCGCGAAGCGCCGAGCGTATTTCGAGCGCATAGAGACGTCCCTCTTCCGTCAGGCGCAATCCTCTCGCTTCACGCACGAAGAGTGCAACGCCCATGGTGTCTTCGAGAATCCTGATCTGCTGACTGACCGCCGAGTGCGTGACGTGTAGTTCGCGCGCAGCGAGCGTGACGCCGCCGAGCCTGGCAGCCGCTTCGAAACACCGGAGCGCGGTTAAGGGCGGGATGTTGTTCATGTAAGTTTTTCTTACGGAAGACGTCTGTTTATGTCGCTTTTCACGCGTCGACTAACTGTTTAACCTGATGAGGCTGGCTGTCTCACATCACTCGTGCAAGCGAGTTCGGCGATATGCATAAAGACGGCGACATGATAGATATTCTAACGGGAAGCGTATGAAACTGATCGGAATGCTGGACTCGCCTTATGTCCGCCGGGTGGCAATTTGCCTCAAGCTGCTTAAGCTTGATTTCGGGCATCGGCCGGTTTCTGTATTCAGGGACTTCGAGGAATTCCGCAAGCTCAACCCGGTCGTGAAGGCACCGACCTTGATCCTCGACGACGGTCAAAGCCTGATGGATTCAACACTCATCCTGGACTATGTGACGGCCATCGCTGGGTCAGCGGTCACTTCGATACCAGATCGCGCGGACGATCGTTTGCGCGCAACGAGGCTCACTGGACTCGCGTTGGCAGCGTGTGACAAGACGGTCCAGATTGTCTATGAACGCAACTTGCGTCCCGTCGAAAAACAGCACGAGCCGTGGATCGATCGCGTCAGTGTTCAGTTGCTCGCGGCGTACGCGGAACTCGAAGCTGAAGTGGGTTGGCTACTTTGCCCCTGGACGCGGGACGGCTTGGACAAGCAGGCGTGACCGTCGCGGTCGCCTGGAGATTCACCCAGATGATGGTGCCGAAAATTGTTGTCGCCGCGGAGTATCCCAACCTGCAATCGTTCTCGGCTTTCGCCGAGCAACAGCCTGCTTTCGAAAGCACGCCGCCTGAATGAGCGACGTCGAAGGATAGCCGCCGTCTAGTCCACGATAACCAGCTTGGCGCCGGTTGCAGATGACGACCTATGCACCTCGGCGTCATCGGCGACCGGGTAGCTCATGCACGCAACGCTTGCCTAGTCAGCGTCGGAGCCAGACTCAGCGTCCAGCGCCAGCACGGTCACCCCCACATCGATCCGATGCGACCCGCCCCCGAGAATCATCCCGCGCAGCAGCGACACATCGCTATAGTCCCGCCCCGTGGCAAGCGTCACGTGCTCCAGGTCGGCGAGCACATCGTTCGTCGGATCAAGATCGATCCATCCGCTGCCGGGACAAAACACCGACACCCACGCATGCGACGCATCCGCGCCGATCAACTTCTCCTGCCCCGGCGCGGGGTCATTGCGCAAATATCCGCTGACGTACCGGGCCGGCAACCCGAGCGAGCGCATGCAGCCGATCATCACCTGCGCAAAATCCTGGCAGACGCCCCGGCGCATTTCAAACGCGCGATGGGCAGGCGTGTCATACGACGTAGCCAAAGGCTTGTACTTGAAGTCGCCATGAATCCGGTGCATCAGGTCGATCGCCCCCTCTGCCAATGGCGTGCCCGCAGGAAAACTTTCCAGCGCGTAGTCGCGCAGGTCCTGACCGAGACTGATATTGGGCGACGCGAAGCAAAACTCCGTCTCAGGGCGAAACGGCGCACTGGCGCTAAAACGCATACCCTTCGCGACTTCGTCCCACGCCGGCGTGGTCGCTGGATCGAGCGAAGCCCAGCGCGGCGTGAGTTCAACGGTCGTTTCGCTGACCATCTGCAATGACCGGTGTGGTGACTCGAGCGAAAAATACAGCACGTCGTTACCGAACGTATCAACGCGACTATTGATGTACGGCGGCTTCGGCTCAATGCTTTCGGTGTGTGAGATCACCCGCTGCCACGCGCAGTTTTGCGGCCGGATGGTCGCGAGATGCTGAGCCGTTTCCACGTACGTTGAATAGCGGTAGGTCGTCCGGTGCGACACCCACAACACGGTTTTCGGAATCTTCACGACGACACCTGCAATGCCTGCGTATTCGCGTGGCTGAAGTAACGTGCGCTGATTTCATGCGCAGCGGCGCTCACGTGATCGCCAAGTGTCTCGCAGGCCTGGATGAGTTCGCCATAGTTGCCTTCCTCGTCGGTCGTGCACAGTTGCTCGAGTCCCCGCAGCGACTTCAGCAACAGCGTTGCGTCGCTGAACGCGCCGTGGTTCGTATTGCCTGCCGCAATCGAAATCTCATTGAGCTTCGTGCATAAGCGCGAGTACACGCCGTACAGGCCGCGCGGGTTGGTCGGCTCGACCACCAGCAGGTCGATCAGCGCGGGCACTTCGAACCGCCCCGGATAAAGCGATCGATACGTGAGCGTACTGTCGAACAATTGCAGCAGCAGGTCGAATCCGGCCGGCGTCGTCATCTGGCCATGCTCCGCGGCTACGCGCAGGAAGGTGGTCATCGTCCATACCCGTTCGATGTGCCGTCCCGCGAACACCAGCTTCCACGCTTCGTCGCGCGTCATGCGGTCGCCCTGCGCGCCGCTGATCGCGAGCAGTTGCGTTGACAGTGTTTCAAGCGTTCGCGTAAGTTTCACGCGGTCATAACGTTCCACGCCCGGTCCCGGCTTGAACTGCTGGATGGCGTCGCGGAAATCGTTTCGCGCGGCCAGGATCGTGCGCCAGTGATCGGTCGAAAGACGTCCGCGAATCTCGCTGCTCGCGCGCACCTGGCTCGCCAGGTTCTGGCCAATACTTGCCGCCGTGCCGTTCTCGCCAATATTGGCGATCAGCAAACGTTCGAGCCCGCGCGCCGTGTGCCCCTGGATCGGCGTGCCCGGCGGCAGAAGGCCGCTCTGCCACGCGAGGTCCACCAGGGTCTCCAGCATGCCCTCGGAGTCGTTGCTGTCGATAGACGAGAGGATCACACGCAGCAGCCGCACGTTGTTCTCGGCGCGTTCTCCGTATCGTCCGGCCCAGAAGAGGTTTTCTGCAGCGCGACTCGATACCGTCCGATGCTTGCGCGCAAGGTCAGCCGGTTTGATCGGCGTGGGGAGCAGCGAGAAGCTCGAACCCGGCTTGCTCGACAGCACCCAGGTGTCGACGCTGCTGCTGCCGTATTGCATTGATACCGACGGTTGGCGCTCCGCCCCAAGCCGCGTGAATCCGCCCGGCATCACGGACCAGCCGCCATCAATATTCGCGATCGCATAAACACGCAACACCGACGGCCGTCCCGTCAGCGTGTTGTCTTCATAACGCGGCGCGTGTGAACTCGGGAACAGGTTCTGGATGGTGAACGCGTCCGGCATCGCGTCGATCCGCGCGCGCCAGCCGGCGAGGGGTTGCAGGCCGTCGCCGAAACCGCGCGGGCCGCCGCCGTTGAGCGGCAAACCCGGCCAGGTAGGAATCACAAAAGCCTTGTCCAGACGGGCCAGCACCGCTTCACGCGCCGCTTCTTCACCGCACCACCAGGTCGGCACGCTGGCGAGTTCCAGCGGCTCGTTCAGCAGCGCCCGCGAGATGGCCGGCAGGAAACCATGCAGCGCCGGCGATTCGACAAAACCCGAGCCCGGCACGTTGGACACCATCACGTTGCCGGCCCGCATCACCTGCAACAGGCCCGGCACGCCGATGGTGGAGTCGGCGCGCAATTCGACCGGATCGCAGAACGCGTCGTCCAGGCGGCGCATCAGTACGTGAACCCGTTCCAGACCGGCGAATGTCTTCAGGAACAGCATGTCGTCGCGCACTGTCAGGTCCTTGCCTTCGACCAGCGTGACGCCGAGGTAGCGAGCCAGGAACGCATGCTCGAAGAAGGTTTCGCTGAAAGGCCCGGGCGTCAGCAGCGCGATGTGCGGCGAACCTTCGCCCGACATCATCGCCCGGCCGCCCTGGACCAGCGCGGCGATCAGTTGCGAGTAGAACGGGGCGAGCCTCTGGACCTTCATCGAACGGAACGGCTCGGTGAATACGTCGGAGACGATGAGGCGGTTTTCGAGCGCATAGCCGAGTCCGGACGGCGCTTCAGTCCGATGCGCCATCACGGTCCATGTGCCGTTGGGAGCACGCGTCAGGTCCACGGCAACAAGCTGCAGATACTGCGCGCCGGGAGGCATGAAGCCCTTCACCGAGCGCAGGTACCCTGGGTGTCCGAACACCAGCGCGGGAGGCAGCAGGCCGTCATGCAGCAGCGTCTGCGGCCCGTAGATATCGGCGACGATGGCATTGAGCAACTTCGCGCGCTGCGTCACCGCGCGCTCGATCACCGACCACTCGCCTTCATCGATCAGAAACGGCAGCAGGTCCAGCGACCACGGACGAGGCTCGCCCTTGTCCGCGTAGACGTTGTAACTGATGTCGTTATCGCGGACCTGCTGCGCGATGGAGGCGGTCGCCCGGTCGAGGTTGGCGATGCCGTCATCACCAAGCAAGTCGAAGAACTGCTGCCAGGAAGCGCGCAACTGGCCCGACGCGTCGCGCAGTTCGTCCCAATGACCCTCCCGGGCCGGTACCGCGCGAAGGTGTGACGACACACTCGCGCGGTTCGTGATTGCTTCAAACGGAAGCGTGGATTGGAAGGCCAAATTGAGCAGTTATCGTTGATGAGGCTACCGTCGGCGCAAATCGAGCGTGAACGGAAACTCCAGGCTGCGCTTCGGTTCCTCCACGTCCATCCGTCCGGGCGTATGGCCGATTCTGAAAAAGCGCGCGCGCCGCCGGCTTTCCGCCTCGTATGCGTTGACCGGATAGGTCACATAGTTGCGGCCACCCGGATGGGCTACATGATACCGGCATCCGCCTATGGACCGGTTGCTCCAGGTGTCAACGATGTCAAAGGTCAGCGGTGCATCCACGCCAATCGACGGGTGCAGCGCCGTCGGCTGGGACCATGCCCTGAAGCGCACGCCGGCCACATGCTCGCTCACCCGCCCGGTGGGTTGCAACGGCAGCGGCACGCCGTTGACCGTCACCACGTGGCGGTTGTCGTTGAGCCCGAGCACGCGCACTTCGAGCCGTTCCACCGACGAATCCACATAGCGCACCGTACCGCCCGGCGACCCCTGCTCGCCCATTACGTGCCACGGCTCCAGCGCGCTGCGTACCGTCAGTTCAATACCGTTTGTCTGGACCGCTCCCACCAGCGGGAAACGGAACTCGAAATGCGGCGCGAACCACGCGGCATCGAACGCATAGCCGGCTTCGTTGAGGTCCGCGATGACATCGTGGAAATCCATTTCGATGAACGTGCCGAGCAGGAAACGATCATGCAGTTCCGTGCCCCAGCGCGTGAGGCGCGTGGTGTACGGCTTGTCCCAGAACCGCGCGACCAGCGCGCGCAGCAGCAATTGCTGGACGAGGCTCATGCGGGCGTGCGGCGGCATTTCGAAGCCCCGCAGTTCGAGCAGGCCGAGGCGGCCGGTCGGACCATCGGGGGAATACAGCTTGTCGATGCAGAATTCCGCGCGGTGCGTATTGCCGGTCACATCGATCAGCAGGTTGCGCAACGTCCGGTCGATCAGCCACGGCGGCAGCAATGCGCTGTCGCGACCGCCCAGGCGTTCGAGCTGATGTTCGATCTCCTTGAAGGCTATCTCCAGCTCATACAATTGGTCGTTGCGTGCTTCGTCAACGCGCGGCGCCTGGCTGGTCGGTCCGAGAAACAATCCCGAGAACAGGTACGACATCGACGGATGGTTGATGAAGTACGCAATCAGGCTTGCAAGCAGGTCGGGACGCCGCAGGAACGGGCTGTCGGCAGGCGTTGCACCGCCGAGCACGAAATGATTGCCGCCGCCCGTGCCGGTGTGACGCCCATCGGTCATGAACTTCTCGGTGCTGAGATAACTTTCGTGCGCCGATTGATACAGGAACTCGGTGTGATCGACGAGTTGATCCCAGCTCGACGCCGGATGGATGTTCACCTCGATCACGCCCGGATCCGGCGTGACTTGCAGCATCTTGAGGCGGGCATCGCGTGGCGGCGGATACCCTTCTATCACCACTTTCATGTGCAGATCGGCGGCTGTTGCCTCAATGGCCGCGAGCAGGTCGAGGTAGTCATCGAGTTCGGTCAGCGGCGGCATGAACACATGCAGCAGGCTCTTGCCGCTTCCAAACGATTTCTCTTCGACGTCAGGTCCCGCCGCACGCGCCGGATCTCGCGCTTCAACACATAGCGCAGTACGCCGGATCCACGATGCAGACTCTCCGCGCGACGGCTCGCGGGTTGAGGTTGCGGGTCGTGATAATCCAGTGCCCGGTGTTGCGCCAGTGCCAGTTCCCGCACCAGTTCCCGCACCACTTCCCGCACCTTCGCCCGCTTTTCCTTCCATACTTTCGCCAACCAGGGCTTCGCCGCGATATTGCATGCGCAATTCCATCGCCTGGCGCAACGGTGCAGGCGGCCCGAACGGATCGTGCGGGTGTTGATACGGAAAGTCCCCCGCACTCACCCACGGCAGCGATTCGAGCGGCAACCGATATCCCATCGGCGAGTCGCCGGGAATCAGGTACATGCGGCCATCGCGGAAAAACCAGGGACCGCTGACCCATGTCGGCGCTTGCATCGGAACATCGCGCTCGCGCGCTATAGGCAGCACATAACCCGTCACCTGCGACAAGCCTGCATCGAATACACGACGCAGGCGCATGCGTTCCATCTCGTCTTCGAGTTCGGATTCGAACGGGTCCACGTTCACCGGCAGGCGACGCTCACGCCACAGGTAGTAGAACGTGTCTTCGTAACCGGGCTGGATATACGACGGATCCAGCGAAACCTTGTCCGCCAGATGTTCGATAAAGCGCCTTGCATCCTCGGCCGTGTAGTTGCCGGGATCGCGTTCATCGGCAAATAGCTTGGGGTCTTCCCAGATCGGCTCGCCATCTGCGCGCCAGAACAGGGACATGGCCCAGCGGGGCAACTGTTCACCCGGATACCACTTGCCTTGTCCGAGATGCAGAAAACCACCTACGCCATAACGTGCACGCAGTTTGTCCATCAGCGAGACGGCATAACCGCGCTTCGTCGGCCCGAGTGCATCCGTGTTCCATTCAGCTGCATCGCGGTCGCTCACGGCGACGAACGTAGGCTCGCCGCCCATCGTCAGGCGCACGTCCATGTCGGTCAGTTCCTGGTCGACTTGCGCGCCCATCTTCTGCACCGCGGTCCACACTTCTTCTGTATATGGCTTCGTCACGCGTGGCGTTTCGAGTACGCGCTGCACCTGCATGATGTGCTCGAACTCGACTTCGCTTTCATCGACAGCGCCCGAGATAGGCGCGGCGCTGCCCGGTTCAGGCGTGCAGGCGACGGGGATATGCCCCTCGCCAGCCAGCAGTCCCGAAGTCGGATCGAGGCCGATCCAGCCCGCGCCGGGCAGGAAGACTTCGCACCACGCGTGCAGGTCGGTGAAGTCGACTTCGGTGCCGCTCGGGCCATCGAGGGACTTTTGGTCGGGGGTGAGCTGGATCAGATAACCGGAAACGAAACGCGCCGCCAGCCCGAGCTGGCGTAAAGCCTCGACGAGCAGCCAACCAGTGTCGCGGCACGATCCCAGCGCTTTTTCGAGCGTCTCCTCCGGCGTCTGGACGCCGGGTTCCATGCGAATCACGTAGCCAATGTCGTGCTGCAGCCGCTGGTTCAGTTCGACCAGGAAATCGGCCGTTACCTTGGGCGTCTTGTCGATACTTTCAACAAACTTGGCCAGCAACGGCGTGGGCTCGCGTTTGATCAGGTACGGAGCCAACTCGGCCGCGAGTTCCGGTTCATACGCGAACGGGAATTTTTCGGCGTAGGGCTCAAGGAAGAAGTCGAAGGGGTTGTACACCGCCATCTCGGCGACCAGATCGACCGTGATCTTGAATTCCCGCGTTTTCTCGGGAAAGACGAGCCGCGCCTGATAGTTGGCGAACGCGTCCTGCTGCCAGTTGATGAAGTGTTCGGATGGCTCGACCCGCATCGAATACGAAACGATCGGGGTACGGCAATGCGGCGCAGGCCGCAGGCGCACGACCTGCGGTGAAAGGCCGACGAGGCGGTCATAACGGTAGTGCGTGACATGGTTCAACGCGACACGGATTGACACACCTGACTCCTGGACGAATTTTGGCAATCTTCAAAAGCAAACTCCATGCCGTTTGGTCGAACGTACCATCGGGCAAGGCTTCTGGGCACTTCCATGCACTCAATACTGCTTTGAACCCACTTCCAGCGCCCCTTGATGCACCAAACTGGCGCGTAAAACGCCCTTTGCGTCTGGACCGGAGCGTTCCTGCGGCGGCACGTGGCTTGCTTGATAGCCACCATCAAGCCACCACGCCCTGTATTCCAGCCTATCTCTTCAATATGAAAACATTCCACTGCGGCCGTTGCCAGCATCACGTTTTTTTCGAGAATGTGAAATGCGAATCCTGTGCGGCGTTGCTGGGCTTCGTGCCTGAATTATCAGAAGTTTGCGCGTTCGAGCCAGCCGGCGACACGTTGTGGCGCGCGTTGAACCCATCGGCGAACGGTGCGCTGTTCCGGCAGTGCAACAACTACGCGCTCGAGAACGTCTGCAACTGGATGATCCCGGCCGATTCGCCGGACGTGTTGTGCCCGGCGTGCAGCCTGACGCGGACTATCCCCAACCTCTCCCGCCCGGAAAATCGCGTCTACTGGTACAAGCTGGAGACGGCCAAGCGGCGCCTGTTGTTCGCGCTCTCGGCACTCGGCCTGAACACCGATTCGCGACGGATCAACCCGGAAACCGGTTTGCAGTTCGAGTTTCTCGAGGACGGAGCCATGGGGCCGAAGGTCCTGACCGGTCACGACAACGGCCTCATTACGATGAACATAGCCGAAGCCGATGACGCCTTGCGTGAACGCATGCGCGCGGACATGCACGAGCCGTACCGGACTTTGCTGGGACATTTTCGGCATGAGATAGGCCACTACTATTTCGACCGTCTCGTGACGAATACAAGCTGGGAAGAACCGTTTCGCGAGATCTTCGGCGATGAGCGCGCGGACTATGCCCAATCACTCCAGGCCCATTACGACAATGGACCACCAGCCGACTGGGACC
>Ga0302311_10006984_pt1 | contig 11581 bp, 9 predicted proteins | sample III_Palsa_N1_3_FD_200449 | JGI IMG/M metagenome (GOLD analysis project Ga0302311, IMG submission 200449) | Peat permafrost microbial communities from Stordalen Mire near Abisko, Sweden - III_Palsa_N1_3 | ecosystem: Environmental > Terrestrial > Soil > Palsa > Peat permafrost | place: Sweden...
CCGGGCCAAGGCCGTGGGTCCGACCACGCCGCAGACCAAGACCTATGCCGATGACGCCGCCGTGGAGGCCGAGGCGGGGCTGAAGGCCCTGGCCGTCTGGAAGCCGCCGGTGGGCGCCGCGGACGCGGACGTCACCGACATGCGCAACCAGATGATCGCCGCCTTCAATGGCGCCCTCGGCTTTCGCGCCCTGATGCATGCGGACTACGCCGCCGCCAAACCCTTCTACCAGGCGGCGCTGAAGGCTGATCCGACAGACCTGAACAACACCTACCAATACGCCGTCTGCCTGATGCAGTCCGATCCGGTCGACCCGGCCGGTTTCTGGTGGGCCGCGCGGGCCGCCGATCTGGCGGAGAGTTCAGGCGCGGCGGGCGCCAAGACCGCCATCGAAACCAACGCCAAGGCCCGCTTCACCCGCTATCACGGCACGGACCAGGGGTGGGATGTGCTGGTGTCCCAGGCCGCGAACCAGACCGAGCCGCCCCCCGGCTTCGCCGTCAAGCCCGCGCCGTCCGCGGCCGAGCTGGCCGTGCTGGCGGCGCAGGGCGGTTCGCTCGCGGACCTGTCGGTGTCCGACTGGGAGTTTATCCTGGCGCAGAGGGACGCCTCGCCGGCCAACAAGGCCGCGGCGGACAAGGTCTGGAAGGAGATCGTCGACTTCCAGGCGCGGGGCGCCCAGCTGAAGATTCCGATCAAGGTGCTGGCGGTCTCGGCGGCCGGCCTGGATGGAGCGATTCTCGCCGCCAACCAGGAGGCCGGCGTGCCGGACCTGCATCTGAAATTCGCCCAGCCGCCTCAGGCCGCGCCAAAGGTGGGGGCGATGATTTCGGTGGTGGGGACGTTCACGGACTACTCGACCAGCCCGTTCGCCTTCGCCATGGACAAGGCCGGCGTCGCCCCCTGAGGCTCAGGGTTTCTTGCGCATGGCCGCGCCGCCGCGCCAGCCCTCAAGAAAGGCGCTCAGAACGGCGGCGATCGTGCGGGGATTGCGCATGGCCATCAGCCCCGCGGCCGCGGCGATGCCGGCGGCGGCAAAGGGCTTTTCTCGGACCAGCCCCATAATCTGTTCGGCGAGACCAGCGTCCGGGCGGCTGGCGGCCCGCGCGCGTCGCCGACCCTGGGCCATCAGGCCCAAGGTCAGCGCCGTAAGCGCGATGGCCAGCGCAAAGACGCCAGCCGTCGCGGCGGCCGCAAAGGCGCGGCCGATCATCGGTTCGAAAGCGGCGTAAACCGCAAAGGCGATGGCGATGGTGATGACGCCGGTCGCGGCCATAAGCGCGGCCGCGGCGGCGATCAGCAGCATGACACGCCTAAGAATCACCGGCGACGACCGCCGCCCATGAGCAGGCCCAGCAGAACGCCGACGCCCAGGGCGGCGAAGGTGATCGTCAGCGGGCGCTCATGCACGCGTTCGACCACATATTTCTGCGTGTCCTCGAGGCGGCGCTCGGCTTCCTCGGCATAGGCCCGGCCGCGAACCCGCAGCTCTTCAAGGCTGTCCTGCATCACCTTGTCGGCGCGCTCGGTCAGTTCGTGGACGTTCTTTTCGACTTCAAGAATGGTCTTGTCGGCGCGGTCGGCGGTATCGGCGGCGAGGGATTTGGCGGCCATGGGAATTCCTCCAAGGACTTCAGTCGGGATCGGCGAGGCGGGAACGCGAAGCGGGACCGTAAAGTTCCTTGCGGGTCGGGGCGTCCTGACCCTAGCCTCAAGGCTAAGGTTGGGACCACGAAATCGTGCAATACGCTTTCCTAGTCCCTTCGCAAGGTGTTCTGTACCGTCAACGCTTGAGTTTCTGTTCACGCGGGTCGGAAGACAGACGAAATCATGGTCGGAATTCGCGGACGTTCATGACTCTGGCTGATCCGGTACTGATCGGTGACGAGACCGGGGCCGCGGCTGGGCCGCGCCTGGAGCGCATTGCGCGGATCGCGGCCCAGGCTGCGAAGAGCGAATTCGTGGCGGTCGTGCTGCTGACAGACGATGGACCTATGCAGGCTGGTGGGGCGGACTGGCCCCTGGCCCGGGCCTTTGCCGGCAGCCGGGCGGACTGTTCGAAAACCTTCGTCAGCGTCGACCTGGCCGGCGATCCGGCGGGGAGCGCGTTTTCCGAGTTCGCCGACGGGGCGCGCTTCTTCGTCGGCCTGCCCCTGCGCGATGGCGAAGGCCAGGCCGTGGGGTTCCTCTGCCTCGGCGACCCCGCCCCCCGCGCCGGGCTGACGGCCCCTGATCTGGCCGCGCTTGAGGATATCGCGGGCATGGCCGCCGACATGGCTGCGATCGACCGCGAGGATGAACGGCGCGAGACCCTGGTGGCCGAACTGGACCACAGGATCAAGAACGTCCTGGCGGCGGTCCAATCCCTGGCCTTGCAGTCGGCGCGGCGCGCGCCCTCCCTCGAAGGGTTCCTGAAGACCTTCAGCGGCCGGCTGAAGGCCATGGCCTCGGCGCACCAGCTGCTCACCGCCACCCGCTGGCGCGGGGCGGCCATGCGCAACCTCGCCGCCGCCGAGCTGGGCGGGCTCGCGCCCGGCCAGACCCGCTGGGAAGGCCCCGACCTTTTGCTGACGCCCAAGGCCGCCAACGCCCTGTCCCTGGCCCTGCATGAGCTGGCCACCAATGCGATCAAGTTCGGCGCCCTGTCGGTGGAGGCCGGGCGGGTGGACATCCGCTGGTGGGAGCGCGCGGGCGGGGGGCTCGAGCTGGAGTGGATCGAGAGCGAGGGACCGGTGGTGCCGACCCCCACGCGAACCGGATTCGGCTCGACCCTGCTGGAAAAGGTGACCGGCCGGGAACTGGGCGGCTCGGTGAAGATCGATTTCCGCCGGGAGGGTCTGCGCGCCACCCTGACCGCCTCGGCGGCGGCGATCGCCTCTCGCACCAGCCAGCCGGAAGCCGCGCCCAGGGCCGAGCCGCCCGCGCCGGTGCAGGGCGCGTCGGTGGGCGCCGCCAACCTGAATGAGGCGCCCAGGATCAACGGCCTTCGCCTGCTGATCGTCGAGGACGCCCTGCTGCTGACCCTGGAACTGGAGTCCGGCCTGCAGGAGGCCGGCGCCCAGATCATGGGTTCGGCGGCCGACCTGGACGAGGCGATGCGGATGGTCGACCTGCCCCTGGACGCCGCGGTGCTGGACGCCAACCTGAACGGGGTGTCCGTGCTCCCCGTGGCCGAAGCTCTGGCCGCCCGCGGCATTCCGTTCGTGTTCGCCACCGGCTACGGCGACTCGAAGATGGCGCCCCAGGGTTTCGACGCCCCGATCATCCGCAAACCGTACGACGTCACCCAGGTGGCGGCGGCCTTGGCGGAGATTACGCGGAAGGATTGAGGGCGGATCCTTCGATATGCCCGTCCCTGAATGCTCGTCATCGTCGGGCGTGACCCGACGATCAGGCAGGCCGGTTCTCATACATCGTTCGCATAGGCTGCGGCCCGTCCGATCCCGGGTCTCCGCTGCGCTCCGCCCGGGATGACGAGGGGCGTTTGCTGGCCAAATCACGCCGCCCGCAAACCGCATGATGGAATGATATTTCGAGGCCAGGCCTTGCTCAGGGACGGCCCGACCGGGCCGCCGCTTCGCGGCCGGCAAAGCCGATCCTTGACCAAGTCCTGGCCTCGAAAACAGACTCGGCATGCGGATTTAAGGGGAGCCGCGGTCGAACGACTTACGCTCGACTGACTGGACAACAGGCCTGCCGGCTACGTCACGATGAGGTTGAGCGCGGGCGTCCAAAATCGGCCTGTCACGAGCCTAAAGCCCACTTGGGATGCCTAAGAGCCGAGCGCGGGAAAGGCGACGACCTGGTCTCGATGTCGGGGAGATGTATGTTTGGCCAATGGACGCACCGTCACTCCAAAGACCTCGGCTCTGGCGCATTACGATTGCGTGCTTCATTACGTTTTTGGTCCAATTTGCGGCATGGCCGGTATGGTACTGGTGCGGCGGTCTGCCGAGCCATTGGAACCTAGCAGGGTTTCTCTTGCCGCCGATGGTGGTCGGCTATTTCGCCTTCCGCACATGGGTGGGCCGAGCGCTCTCCCCGGCGCCCTTGATCATGCTGAGCCTCATAGGAATGATGGCTTCGGCGATTTTCATCCCCAGTGGCTATTACTGACCGTCGCGGCGGTTCAATCGTCCGCCGCCGTGAGCCGTAGGATCGACACGGCCGCGCCAGAAAGCTTGAGCGTGCGCGGAATCGAGGCGTCCACTTCGCCCGTCGTCACACAGACCACCCGCAGGCCTTCCCCCGCCAGCTCGATCAGCCGCAGAGTCGCCATCTGGGCCAGCGGCAGGCGTCGGGCGTCGCGGCGGGCCACCGCGAGGATATCCGTCGAACGCCCTGGATCGGCGATCAGGACGTCGGCCTGGCTGAGCAGGCGGGCGGCGCGCAGGCTGAGCAGGTCGGCGGGCCCGTCGCCGATTACGAAATCGACCCGACCCATCGTTGAGGCCTTCCCGTCGAAGGTCTTCAGCGCCGCATGCAGCAGCGCCTCGGCGCCGGCGCCATCCCCCGCCAGCGCCGCTTCGGCGGCCGGGCCGCGCATCATCTCGCGCAGGAAGGCGCGCCTGGGGCCCATGTCCGGCAGGGCGGCGCGGACCGCGTCGCGGGTGGTGCGGAACAGGTCGGCGAGGCCGCCGAGGCCAGGCGGCAACACCGCCTCGACATCGTTGCGCAGCATGGCGGCCAGCAGGGGCGCGGCGCCGCTGGCGCCCACCGCCGCGACGATCGCGCCGCGATCGATCACCGCCGGGGTGTAGAAGTCGCACAGGGCAGGATGGTCGACCACGTTCACGGCGGCGCCCGCCGCGCGAGCTCTGGCGGCCGCGGTTTCCAGAAAGCCTTCATCCTCGCTGGCCAGGAAGACCAGGGCGGCGGCGTCGAAGGCGGAGGCCGTCGCGGCTTCGGCTTCCGTGAGCCGCACCAGCGTCGCCGGCGAGCCCTCGAACAGCCGCGCCTTATTCTCCGCCGCCTCGCCGGAGCCGGCGACCACGACCCTGCGGCCGGCCAGGGGAAAGAAGGCGGGAAAGCTGTCCATGGACCAAACTCTACCGGCTTGAGCGCCAAACGCCCAGGTTTGAGCCAAACCCAACAAGCGCTGGCGGCGATACCGCTTCCTTAATCGTTTGGCGCGCATGGTCCGCTCAAAGACGAACAGATCCGGTGGGACGCAGTTGCAAGCTCCGCTCTCCAAGCTCGGCCTCGGGGCCGCTCAGTTCCGTCTCGACGCGCCGTCGGCCACCGTTCGTGGCCGCTCGCCCGAGGCCGAAGTCGGCGACATCCTGGCCATCGCCGCGCGCTCGGGCGTGAAGGTGTTCGACGCCGCCACCAGCTCCGCCTATGGCGAGCAGGTGATCGGCGACCGCCTGCCCGCGCCCTGTCCCTTCCGCGTCATCGTCAAGACCGGCCGCACCGATCGCGGCGGCGACCATATCGAGGCCGAGGCCCGCGCCAGTCTGCGGCGGCTGGGCTTGCAACGCGCCGACGCCATTGTCGTCCAGGTCGCCAGCGACCTGTTCAGCCCTCACGGCGGCGAGGCCTGGACCCGGCTGCTGCAACTGCGCGACCAAGGGCTGTTCGAACGGGTTGGGGTTTCAGTCTACGCTTCCGACGATCCGTTGGGCGTGGCCCGCCGGTTCAAGCCCGACATCATCCAGGCGCCCGCCAGCCTGCTGGACCAGCGCCTGCTGGTGGACGGCACCCTGGCCCGCCTGGCCGAGATGGGGATCGAGGTGCAGATGCGCTCGATCTTCCTCCAAGGCCTGCTGTTCCTGCCCCCCGACCGGGTGCCTGGCCCGCTGAAGGGCGCGGTGACCGGACTTTCGCGCGTTCGCCGGATGATCGCCGAGGGCCGGTCCGATCCCTTGCAGGCGGCCCTGGGTTTCGCCCTGTCGCGCGAGGAGGCTTCGTCGGTGATCGTCGGCGTGGCCACCGCGCCGGAACTTCAGGCCGTGGTGGCCGCGGCCATGAGCCCGCCGCCGGACCTGGACTGGAACGAGATGGCGCTCGAGGATCCGGGCGTGCTGGACCAGCGCGGCTGGGTCGCCGCCTAGAAGGCTTCGGCGTCCAGCGCCATCAGGCTGCCCGCGCCGGTCTTCAGCTTTGCCAGATGCGCGCCCGCGTCAGGCAGGATCCGTTCCAGGAAGTAGCGGCCCGTGGTCAGCTTGTTGGCGTAGAAGGCATCGCTTGAGCCGGCCGTGATCGCTGCGTTGGCCGCAAGCGCGATCTTCGCCCACATATAGGCCAGGCCGGTCAGGGCGAACAGGTTCAGATAGTCCATGGAGGCGGCGCCGGCGTTGTCGGGATTGGCCAGGCCGTTCTGCATCAGCCAGGTGGTGCCGTCCTGCAGCTGGGCGCGGACCGACTTCAGCCCTTCGATGAAGGGGGCGACGGCCTTGTCTTCCTCGTGTTCGCCGACGAAGGCGTCCACATCGGCGAAGAAGGTCATCACCGCCCGGCCGCCATTGGCGGCAAGCTTTCGGCCGACCAGGTCCAGGGCCTGGATGCCGTTCGTGCCCTCATAGATCAGGCTGATGCGGACATCGCGCAGATACTGGCTGGCGGGGAAGTGTTCGGTGAAGCCGGAGCCTCCGTGCACCTGCATGGCGTCGGAGGCGATCTTCAGCCCCTTGTCGGTGAAATAGGCCTTCAGCACCGGGGTCATCAGACCCATGTAGTCCGAGGCCTTCTGCCGTGAGGCTTCGTCCGGCGCCAGGTGGATCAGGTCTCCCTGCAGGCCCGCCCATAGCAGGAAGGCTCTGCCGCCCTCCAGGGTCGCCTTGGACTCCATCAGCATCCGGCGGATATCCGGGTGGACGATGATCGGGTCGGCGGGGCCGTCGGGGTTCTTCGGCCCGGTCAGGGAGCGGCCCTGTAGCCGATCCTTGGCGAAGGTCACGGCGGCCTGATAGGCGGCCTCGCCTTGCGACAGCCCTTGCAGGCCCACCCCCAACCTGGCCTCGTTCATCATCACGAACATCAGCTTCAGGCCGGAATTCTCCTCGCCGATCAGCCAGCCGGTCGCCTCCTCATAGGACATGAAGCAGGTGGCGTTGCCGTGGATGCCCATCTTCTCTTCCAGGCCCACGCATTTGACGCCTTCGTTGCGCGGCCCGACCCCGCCGTCGGCGGTGGGCAGGAACTTCGGCACGATGAAAAGGGAGATGCCGCGCACGCCGGCCGGGGCGCCCTCGATCCGGGCCAGCACCAGATGGACGATGTTGTCGGCCATGTCGTGTTCGCCGCCGGAAATCCAGATCTTCTGGCCGGAGATTTTGTAGCTGCCGTCGCCCTGCGGGACCGCCTTGGTGCGCAGCAGGCCCAGGTCCGTGCCGCACTGCGGCTCGGTCAGGTTCATGGTCCCGCCCCATTCGGCGCTAGCCAGCTTGGGCAGATAGAGCGCCTTCTGCTCCGGCGAGCCGCCTTCGAGGATGGCCGAATAGGCCCCGTGGGTCAGGCCGGGGTACATGGAAAAGGCCATGTTGGCCGCCGAGGACATCTCGGAATAGGCCAGGCCGATCACCCGGGGCAGGCCCTGGCCGCCGAACTCCGGCTCCGATCCAAGGGCCGGCCAGCCGGCGTCGACCATGGCCTTGTAGGCTTCCTTGAACCCCTTGGGCGTCGTGACCGTATTGTCCGCCGACCAGACGCAGCCCTGCTTGTCGCCAACGCTGTTCAGGGGCGCGAGCACCTCTTCGCAGAATTTCGCGCCCTCGGTGAGGATCTGTTCGACCAGTTCCATCGGCGCGTCGGCAAAGCCGGGCAGGTTGGAATAGGCGTCCAGACCCAAGACCTCCCGCAACACAAACAACTGGTCGCGAACGGGCGCGCGGTAGGTCATGGCGATGTGATCCGGAAGCTTAGGGGTGCGGCTACTTTGCCGCGAGTTCGTGGACGTCGTCCAGCCTCGCCCGCAGCACCGAGTCATAGTCCGTCGCCTGAGGCAAAAGATCCGGCCGGTTCTTGGCCAGGAACTCCTCCAGTCGTGCGCAAGCATGACGCAGCTCTTCGAGATGCAGGGTAATGTCCTCCTGCTGGGCTTCGAAGGCGACGATGCGTTCGCGGAATTTCTTCAGCGAGCGGGCGTTCTGGACCGCCCCGCCGTCCTCGGCCCGATAGAGGTCGAGGATCTCGCGGATTTCTGAAAGGCTGAGGCCGACGCGCTTGCCGCGCAGGATCAGGGTCAGACGGGCGCGATCGCGATAGCCATAGACCCGGTTCATGCCATCGCGCTTGGGCGACAGCAGACCCTTGTCCTCATAGAATCTGAGGGCGCGGGCGGTGACTTTGAATTCAACGCAAAGCTGACGGATGGTGTAGGTGCGCTCAAGACGGCGCAGATCACTGGGCATGACGCTTCCTCCTTGTGTTTTGAGGAAGGGCTAGACCTGCATTCCGTGAACGTCAACGTAAACTTAACGCCGATCACATGGAGTTGAGGGGCGGCCTCAGGCGGCCAGGTCCTCGCCGTTCAGGGCCCGTTCGATCAGGTTTATCGTGCGATCAAGGCCGAAAATTGCCGCGAAGGAGCCGAACCTCGGCCCCTGGGTCTGGCCGAGCAGGACTTCATAGAGGGCGGCGAACCAGGCGCGCAGGGGCTCAAACCCGGCGTCCTTACCGACCGCGTAGACCTCATTCTGGATCGCCTCGGCGTCCTTGCAATCCTTGGGCAGGGCCTTCAGGCGCGCGGCAAGGTCGGTCATGGCGGCCCGCTCCTTGTCGTCCGGCGCCCGGAACTGCTTCGACGGCCGCACGAAGTCTTCGTAATAGTGGATCGCATAGACCGTCAGCCGGTCCAGCAGGGGTTCGGTCTCGGGAGTCGCGCCCGGCATATAGGCCTGGATGAAACCCCACAGGATCGTCCGGTCCGACGCATTGGCGGCCGAGACCAGGTTCAGCAGCAGGCTGAAGGAGACGGGGGAGCCCTTGTCGGGGGGATTGCCGCCATGGACGCTCCAGACCGGATTGTCCAGCTGGGGCGCGTTGGCGCCGGGGCGGTTATAGGCGTCCAGCTGCTGCAGATATTCGTCCGTCGCCTTGGGGATGACGTCGAAATAGAGGCGCTTGGCCGACTTGGGCGACTGGAACAGATAGTAGGCCAGGCTCTCCGGCGCGCCATAACGCAGCCAGTCCTCCATGGTCAGGCCGTTGCCCTTGGACTTGGAAATCTTCTGATTGTGCTCGTCCATGAACAGTTCGTACTGGAAGCCGTTGGGCGGCTCGCCGCCGAGCACCTTGCAGATCCGGTTCGAGACGCGGACGGAATCGACCAGGTCCTTGCCCGACATCTCATAATCGACGTCCAGGGCCGTCCAGCGCGCGGCCCAGTCGGGGCGCCACTGCAGCTTCACATGGCCGCCGGTGACTGGCGCCTCGGTCAGGGTCCCGTCCTCGTCGGCAAAGACGATGGTTCCACGCTCTATATTGCGGTCGAGGGTGGGCGCCTGCAGCACCTTGCCGCTCTTGGGGCTGATCGGCAGGAAGGGCGAATAGGTGGCCCTGCGCTCCTCGCCCAGGGTCGGCAGCATGATCGCCTGCACGGCGTCAAACCGCTCCAGCACCCGCAGCAGCACCTCGTCGTATCGCCCTGACCGATAGCAGGCGGTGGCCGAGACGAACTCATAGTCGAAGCCGAAGCCGTCGAGGAAGGCGCGCAGGCGGGCGTTGTTGTGGTCGCCGAAGCTGGGATATTCGCCGAAGGGGTCGCGGACGCTGGTGACCGGCTTGTCCCGATCGGCCTCCAGAACCTCCCGGTTCGGAATATTGTCGGGAATCTTCCGCAAGCCGTCCATGTCGTCGGACACCACCAGCAGGCGGGTGGGAATCGCCCCGCCGGTCAGGGCCTTGAAGGCGGTCCTGACCATGGTGGGTCGGGCGACCTCGCCGAAGGTCCCCAGATGGGGCAGGCCCGATGCGCCATAGCCGCACTGGAACACCACCGGCCGCGCCAGCGCCGGCAGGGCGGCCAACGCCTCGTCCATCTTGCCCGCGCCGATCAGCAGGCTGGCGAGGTCCCTGTCGGCGTCGCTGTCGAGCCGGGTGCGGAGCACGCGCGCCAGCAGCTCCCGCGCCTGCTCGAACGGCCAGGCGCGGGCTTGCGCCGCAAGATGAGAAAGGCTGTCGGTCATGGCCGCGATATCAGGCCGCTGGCGGCGTTGGTCAACAGCGGCGTAGGGCATGCGGCGAATTGCAGGGCAGAAATATCGCCACGCACGCGAACATGCCGCCAAGCAGTTGTAAGGCCGGGCGAATATTGTATAGCTTGGCCTCGTACGCTTAAGACGAGCTGTGCGAGAATTGCGGTGGGTGTGGCTCCGGCGACACCCCAGCTCTGTTGCTGGCTTGCTATAACAATAATTCTGACGGGCTCGGCCTTGCCGGGAAAAGAGAGAGGGCTCTTGAAAATGAAGCTGAAATTCCTTGCGGGCGCCGCGGTTGCCGCGATGTTCGCCGCGACCGGCGCCTATGCGCAGGACGCGGGCTGGTACGGCGCTGTCGACGCCGGCTGGCACCAACCCGAGCACATGTCGATCAACACCTCGGGCATTGGCGGTCCGTCCGTGAACCTGCCCGTTCACATGGATTCCGGCTGGGCTGGGTTCGCCCGCCTCGGTTACCGGTTCGACCCGCACTGGCGCCTTGAAATCGAAGGCGGCTATCGCGAAGGCAAGATCGGTTCGATCTTGGGGGCCCCCGCTTCGGGTCACACCGATGTCGGCTCGGGCATGATGAACCTGATCTATGACGTCGCCCCGGAATGGTCGATCCACCCCTTCCTGGGTCTGGGCGCCGGCGTGGACCACGCTGACGTCAATGAAAAGGTCGGCGGCCTGAAGTTCTCCAGCACCGGTCAGGACGAATTCGCCTGGCAGGGCCTCGCGGGCCTGACCTGGCAAGCGACCCACCAACTCAACGTCGACCTGACCTACCGCTATTTCGACGGCGGTCACTTTGACCTGAACTGCAACTCCCCGGCGGCGTGCCCGGTTACGGCCAGCAAGTATATCGATGACTCGCTGACGATTGGTCTGCGGTATTCGTTCGCGGCTCCGCCGCCCCCGCCGCCTCCGCCCCCGCCGCCTCCTCCGCCCCCGCCGCCGCCTCCCCCGCCGCCTCCGCCGCCGCCGCCTCCGCCGCCTCCGGCGTTTGTGGCCAAGGACTTCGTGGTCTACTTCCCCTTCGATCAGTACGTCCTGACGCCGGAAGCCCAGAGCGTGGTCCAGCAAGCGGCTCAGTACGCGAATGACGGACATGCGACCCGTATCGTGGTCGTCGGTCACACCGACACCTCGGGCAGCGTGAAGTACAACCTGCGTCTGTCCGAACGCCGTGCGAAGGCCGTCGCCGACGCCATCGTCGGCCTGGGTGTCGCCCAGGACGTTCTGAAGGTCGACTGGGTCGGTAAGACCGACCTGGCCGTTCCGACCCCGGATGGCGTCAAGGAACCGTTGAACCGCCGGTCCACCATCTCGATCAACTTCTGATCCGAGGCGGAAACCTAAGGTTCTAGAACTGCGAAGAGCCCGGCGTAGCGCCGGGCTCTTTTTTTTGCCCCGTGTAACTTGCACTATGAGCCCTGCGT
>Ga0302311_10006990_pt1 | contig 11573 bp, 10 predicted proteins | sample III_Palsa_N1_3_FD_200449 | JGI IMG/M metagenome (GOLD analysis project Ga0302311, IMG submission 200449) | Peat permafrost microbial communities from Stordalen Mire near Abisko, Sweden - III_Palsa_N1_3 | ecosystem: Environmental > Terrestrial > Soil > Palsa > Peat permafrost | place: Sweden...
GCGACCACCTCAGCCGCGAGCAGTCGCGCGCCCTCTATGCGCCGGGCACCGAATTCGCCATCGGCAAGATCGAAATGGTCTCCAACACCGGCACCTATCTGGATAGCCCCTATCACCGCTACGCCGACGGCAAGGACCTGTCACAACTCGATCTGGAATCGCTCGCCGAAATCGAAGGCGTGGTCCTGCGCCTCACCGGCATGAGCGCCCGCGCCATCCCCCACAGCGCCTTCGCCGCCAGCGAAGTGCGCGGCAAGGCCGTGCTGATCCACACCGGCTGGGACGCCCACTGGCGCACCGACCAGTACTTCGAAAACCATCCCTTCCTCACCAAGGATGCCGCCCTCTGGCTGCGCGACCAGGGCGCCCGCCTCGTCGGCATCGACTCCCTCAACATCGACGACACCACCGACGGCCACCGCCCAGTCCACACCGCCCTGCTCGGCGCCGGCATCCCCATCGTCGAACACCTGCGCGGCCTCGAGCACCTGCCCATCACCGGCTTCCGCTTCTCCGCCGTCCCGGTCAAGGTCAAAGGCATGGGCACCTTCCCGGTCCGCGCTTACGCAACGCTACCGGCTACTTAATAAATCTCCGTCCGCCCCGAGTGCCCGCGCAGCGGGTGTGCTGTTCCGACCGTCCCGAGTAGCGTCGCACAGCGACGCATATCGAAGGAGGGGCTAGCACCGGGCTTGGCCCCGCAAACGCCCACCATAAGGCGGCCCGCACCCGCCGCTTTTTACGGAACCCACCCGCAAAGGCATACTCGCCTCTCAGGATCGCCACACCCGATCCAACAAGAGGAAGGCCCCATGAACACCCCATCCAATGCCGCAGTCGAACTCCGCAAGCTGGATAGCGCGCGCGGCTGGAACTGGCTGACCGAGGCCTGGGAACTGTTCATGCGCGCGCCCGGCAACTGGATCGCCATCATCGTCATCTACATCCTCATCTCCATCGCGGTCTCGATCGTCCCCGGCGGCTCCTTCCTCACTACCCTGTTCGAGCAGGTCTTCAGCGGCAGCCTCATCCTCGCCTGCCATGCCCAGGATTCCGGCCAGCCGCTGAAGATCGAGCAGCTCTTCGCCGCCTTCAGCGGCAGCCGCTTCGGCAAGCTCCTGCTGCTCGGCGTACTCAATATGGTGGCCCTGTTCGCCCTGGCCCTGCTCGGGCTGCTGCTTGCGATCGCCTGCTCCGCCTTGTCGCCGTCCGACTTCAGCGCCATGGACGTCGTCTCGCCGGATGGCGTCGCCGAGCGGCTCGCGCCCCAGTTGCTGAGCAACCCGCCGCTGCTGCTGGTCGTCGCGATCCTGCTGTCCCTCTACATCCCCTTGCTGATGGGCATGTGGCTGGCCCCGGCGCTCATCGTCCTGCGCGGCCAGGAGCCCGTCGCCGCCTTCAGGCTCAGCTTCAGGGCCTGCCTGGTCAACGTCATGCCGTTCCTGATTTACAGCCTGGCCGGCCTGCTCATCGCCATCGCCGCCACCATCCCCCTCGGCCTGGGCTGGCTGCTCGCCGCCCCCATGTTCGCCATCTCCATCTACACCAGCTACCGCGATATCTTCCCGCCGGCGCCGGACTTCAGCGCCGCCCAGCCCATCCCGCCGCCCCTGGTCTGAAACCCAGTAGGGCGGGCCACGCCCGCCAGCTTTTTTGAGAACCCGGATTTTTCCGGAAGGGCTGGGGGCAGAGACGCAACCCCACCCCCTGTCATCCTGAGCGCAGCGAAGGATCTGGCCTCGAATCCGCGCCTATAAAACTGCGCGTGTCTCCCGGCCCACATGCCGCATCAAAAACCCGCTGATCGCCGCATTGAACGCATCGTTCCGATCCCCCGCCACCATATGCCCGGCGCCGGCCACATCCACCACCTCGCATCCGGGAATCGTCCGCTGCAACTCCGCCGCCGCTTCCGCCGTCACGATATCGCTCATCGCCCCGCGCACCAGCAGCGTCGGCAGCCGTATCCGCGCCGTCGCCGCATCCATCCGCTCCTGGTAATCCTGTGGATTCAGCCGGTGATCCGGCGCCAGAAACTTCGGATCCCAGTGCCAGTAAAGCCGCCCGTCCGCGCGCTGGCGCAAATTCTTCATCAGCCCCGAGTGATCGCGCGCCCGTGGTCGGTGCGGGTTATAAGCCGTCACCGCGTCCGCCGCTTCCTCCAGGCTGGCAAACCCCTGCGGATTCGCCCCCATGAAGCGCACGATATTGCTCACCCCCACCGGGTCCGGCCGCGGCACCATGTCCACCAGTACCAGCGCGCTCGCAATCGGCGTCTCGCTTTCCCCAATCGTCAGCAAAGCCGTGCCTCCGCCCAGCGAAGCCCCGATCAGCGCCGGCGGCCGCTGCAGCGTGCCGATGATCGCCCGCAGATCCGCCGAGAACGCATCCAGCCGGTAATTCCCATCCTCCGCCCAACTGCTATCCCCATGCCCCCGCGCATCCGGGCAGATCACGTGATACCCCTCCGCAATCAACTCCCGCGCCGCGCGCGACCAGGCATGCCGTGTCTGTCCGCCCCCATGCATCAAAACCACCGGCGGCCGCGACGGTTCTCCGCCCACATCCGCCGCCAGGCTCACGCCGCCAAATCCCGCATAGTGCCGCAACTGCATGAGCAAACCTCCAACCTCAAATCACCGCACAACTCTCACAACGTCATTCCCGCGAAGGCGGGAATCCAGTTTTAGCGGGCTGCACCCGCTGTTGTAAAACTCAAAGACCTGAAGAGGTCCGTTCGTCCCGAGTACCCGCGCAGCGGGTGTGCTGTTCCGACCGTCCCGAGTAGCGTCGCGCAGCGATGCGTATCGAGGGAGGGACTGGCGCAGCTCTCAAAGAAATTCCCCTCTCCCGTTTACGGGAGAGGGGCAGGGGAGAGGGCCGCGCCCCATCAGCAAAGCGCGCCACTTCATATCCCCGGAAGCCTAAAAACTAAGCCGTCTCCCGCGCCGCCTTCGCCGCCGCATGCTTCTTCTTCCCCGGCAAAATCCCCATCAGCTTGCAGATGATCCCCAGCATGATCTCGTCCGCCCCGCCGCCGATCGAAACCAGCCGCGTATCGCGGAACGCGCGCGCCACATTGCTCTCCCACATATACCCCTGCCCACCCCAGAACTGCAGGCAGCCATCCGTCACCTCGCGCCCCACGCGCCCCACCTTCAGCTTCGCCATCGAAGCCAGCATCGTCGCATCGCGCCCGCCCACATAGTCCTCCGTCGCCTGATACACCAGCGCCCTGAGCGACTCCACTTCCGTCTTCAGCTCCGCCAGCTTGAAATGCACATACTGGTTATCCACGATGGATTGGCCGAAGGCCTGCCGCTGCCGCGTGTACTCGATCGTCTCGTTGATGATGTTGGTCATCCCGTCGATCCCGCTGGCCGCGCCGAACAGCCGCTCCTCCTGGAACTGCAGCATCTGGTACATGAAGCCCATGCCTTCCTTGCCCACCAGGTTGCGCTGCGGTACCCGCACATTGTCGAAGAAGATCATCGCCGTGTCCGAAGCGCGCATCCCCAGCTTGTCCAGCTTGGTCTTGCGGTCCACACCCTTCGCATCCATCGGCACGATGATCAGCGACTTGTTCTCGTGCACCTTGCCTTCGCCCGTATTCACCAGCGTGCAGGCCCAGTCCGACTGCGTGCCGTTGGTGATCCACATCTTCGAACCGTTGATCACATAGTCACCGCCTTCCTTGCGCGCGCTGGTCTTGATGCTCGCCACATCCGAGCCGGCTCCCGCCTCGGACACCGCGATCGAAACCACCATGTCCCCCGCAATCGCCGGCGCCAGATATTCCTTCTTCAGTTCCTCCGAGCCAAAGCGCGCCAGCGCCGGCGTCGCCATGTCCGTCTGCACGCCAATGCCCATCGGCACCGAGCCGCAGATGCAGTTGCCCAGCGCCTGCGCGAACATCACCTCGTACGAGTAATCCAGCCCCATGCCGCCGTAGGCCTCCGGCTTGGAGATGCCCAGCAGCCCGAGGTTGCCCATCTTCTTCAACACTTCCCGCGCCGGCCAGATGCCCGCTTTCTCCCACTCCGGCACATGCGGGTTCAACTCCTTCTCGACGAAGGTTTTGACCTGGCGGTAGATTTCTTTGTGTTCATGGGTAATCAGCATTACTGTACTCCGGCAGAAGGGCGGGCTGCGGAATATATACGGGAACAGTCGGACCCGGTCAAATCAATAACTGAGGGCCGCGTTTATTCACGGAAAGACGGTAATTATATTTACCAATTGTCATCCCCCGACTACAACCTCGGGGGCAGGCTCTGAGCGCAGCGAAGGAGCTGGCCTGTCAGTCTCCAGGTCTGCCGCGCATTTCAAGCCCGCATACCGCAATCCCCTCTCCCACTTGTGGCAGAGGGGCAGGGGAGAGGGAACTCGGCCAGAAACTCACAGAAAGCCTTGCTCGCAGCGCAGTATGTTGTCCCGGTTCAGCGCTGGACACCACCTATCTACCTGTATATACCTCTCCTGCACAGGAGGCCGCCATGCGATCAACCATCGCCCGCTGGGGCAACAGTCTCGCCGTCCGGCTCCCCGCCGATCAGATCAAGGCGCTGGGTCTTCGCGAGGGCGTCGCGGTGGAAGTGACCTTGACTTCAGCCGGAGAGATCCGCATCACCCCGAACCAGCCGTTCGACAAGGCAGCATTCGTCGCGCGCCTGAAAGCCATGCAAGCGAGCATGCCCGAGTCAAGCCCCGTGATCGAGATTCTGCGCGGCCAAGCCCATTACTGATGACCTACGTCGATACAAGCGTCGTTCGTGCTATCTCCCCTGTAGTCATAATAAATCGCTAAGTTCCTATGCCAGCTGGAATGCCAAGTGGCCAATTGCTGATCAAGGAAGGTGCTTGGTTCTCGTTAGACACCAATACCATTCAATCAGAGGGATACAAATTTAGCGATGGGAAACTGTATGTCTTGCGTTACCAAATGCTGCCATGGATGCGGCTAGTTCTTTCACATATTGTTGTTGAGGAAGTAGTCGGTCACCAATTGATTCCAGTTTCAGCGGCGGTGGGAAAATTGGAGAGCGATAAAGCGATAGAGGGTGAAATAACGGGCCGTCCCGAGCTGATCCTGGCTCGGGGCGGACCCCTGCTTAAACGGCCTGGTCGAAGCCGGTGAAACCCGTAACACGCCTCGCGGGGCGCAATAGGCACAGCGCATAGCACCGCATGCCTGTCACCTGCCTGCCGCTCCCCGGCTAAGATAAAGCGGGCCGCGCGGAAAATATTTCTTTGCCGCGCCGCAAGGCTGTCGTTTTTCCGCTGGCCAGTTCGACTGTAAGACGGCAAGTCACGCCGACCACTGACAGGAGCTGCACATGCAATACCTACTGCTGATTTATGCGAGCGAGTCCGAAGAGACCAAGATGAACGAGGCCGCCATGGCCAAGGTGCTGAGTGAATATCACGAGTTCACGCAGGGCATCGTCCAGGGCGGCCAGTTCAAGGGCGCCGAGCGGCTCCGCCCGGTCGCCAGCGCCAGCACCGTGCGCGTGCGCAACGGCAAGACGGTGATCACCGACGGTCCTTTCGCCGAAACCCGCGAACAGCTCGGCGGCTACTACTTGATCGAGGCGAAGAATCTGGACGAGGCCACCGCCATCGCCGCGCGCATCCCCAGTGCCAGATTCGGCAGCGTCGAGGTGCGGCCGATCTGGCCGATCACCTGAAGGCAGATGGATGCACCGGCAAGGATGATTGCAAGCCCGGCCGCCGTCGCGGTGGAAGATATCTTCCGCCGTGAGGCCGGCCGTGTCCTCGCCACGCTGATCCGCCTCCTCGGCGATTTCGAACTTGCCGAGGAGGCGCGGCAGGAAGCGTTCGCCGCCGCCCTCGAGCAATGGCCTTCAAACGGCATTCCCTCGAATCCGCGAGCCTGGCTGGTCGATGTCGGCCGCAACAAGGCCATCGACCAGATCCGCCGCCAGGCCTTGTTCCGCAGCAAATACCCGGATCTGGAATTCGCGGCGCTGGATCAGGCCGCCGCTGTTTCGTCCGACGATCAGGAAGACGATGCCGCTTTCGGCGACGATCGCCTGCGCCTGATCTTCACCTGCTGCCATCCCGCACTGAACATGGACGCCCAGGTGGCGCTGACCCTCCGCGCTATCTGCGGGCTCGGCGTCGAAGCGGTGGCCCGCGCCTTCCTGGTCGGCGAGGACACCATGGCGCAACGCCTGGTCCGCGCCAAGAAGAAAATCCGCGATGCCGGCATTCCCTACGAAACCCCGCCGCCGCATCTGCTCGACGAGCGCATCGCCGGCGCGCTTGCGGCGGTCTATCTGGTCTTCACCGAAGGTTACGCCGTCACTTCCGGTGCCGACCTGATCCGCGAAGACCTGTGCTGCGAGGCGATCCGCCTCGGCCGCCTGCTCGATGCGCTGCTGCCGGAGCGCCCGGCCATCCACGGCCTGCTGGCCCTGATGCTGCTGCACGACGCGCGGCGCAAGGCCCGCGTCACCGCCATGGGCGATGTGGTGCTGCTGGAAGATCAGGATCACAGCCTGTGGAACTGGCCGCAGATCGACGAGGGCCTGGCTCTGGTTGAACGCGCGCTGCGCGCCCGCGGGCCGGTCAGCCCGTATGCGGTGCAGGCCGCCATCGCCGCGCTGCACGCCCGCGCCCCGCGCGAGGGGGCCACCGACTGGCCGCAGATCGTGGGTCTATACCAGGTGCTCATGCGCCTGCAGCCTTCCCCGGTGGTGGAGCTGAACCACGCCGTCGCCGTCTCCATGACCGACGGCCCTGCCCGCGCCCTCGACCTGGTCGACTCGCTCGCTGCCCGCGGCGGGATCGACGACTACCATCTGCTCGCCGCCGTGCGCGCCCGCCTGCTGCAGGGCCTGGGCCGCCGCGACGAAGCCCTTGCCGCCTACCGCGCCGCGCTCGCCGTCGCGAAGCTGGAGCCGGAGCGTCGCCTGCTCGCGCGTCGCATCGCCGAATTTGACTGTCTGCCGCGGCAGCCGGTTTAGGGAAACTCTGAACATTTGGATCATCGTCATTCCCGCGTAGGCGGGAATCCAGTTTTGTGAAGGGTGGAAGTAAAAACTGGACCCCCGCCTGCGCGGGGGTGACGATTTGATCCGGTATTCCCTAAATCCCAAACAACGCCGGCAGCGCCACTCCCGCAGGCTCGCGCACGCACTCCGCAAACAGCCCCGACATCTCCGTCTCCTCCGGATTGATCTCGATCATGCGCGCCCCGCTGCGCGCCGCCGCCGGCACCATGCCCGCCGCCGGATAGACGATCCCCGAAGTTCCCACCGCCACGAATAGCTGCGCCTGCGCGATCAGTCGTTCGGCCTGGGCGAATACGGTCGCGTTCACCGAGTCCGCAAACCAGGTGATGTCCGGCCGCAGGGTGTTGCCGCAGAGCCCGCAGTCGCGCCGCGCATATTCGGCCGCGGCCAGGTCTTCGGTGGCGCCATGCCGCGCGCAGCGCATGCGCCACAAGCTGCCGTGCAGCTCCACCACGTTTTTCGCTCCGGCCCGCTGGTGCATGCCGTCGGTGTTCTGCGTGATGATGCTCAAGCCCGGATGCGCGCTCTGCAAGGCGGCCAGATGGAGGTGCCCGGCATGCGGCTGGCAGGCCAGCACACGGCCGCGCCGCTGCTCGTGGAAATCCAGCACCTTGACCGGATCGGCGTCAAAGGCGTCCTGACAGGCGTATTCTTCCCATCGGTATTGCGACCAGATGCCGCCGCGTCCGCGGTAAGTGGGGACGCCGCTCTCGGCCGACATGCCGGCGCCGGTGAAAAATACGACACGCGAAAACTGACTCAGCGAGATCGACTTCATCATGAACCTCTACGACCGTTATCTGTTGCCCACCCTGATCGACGTGCTGTGCGGCATCAAGCCGGTGCAGCGCCAGCGCGCCAAGATTGTGCCCCGGGCGCAGGGCCGCGTGCTGGAGATCGGCATCGGCACCGGCCGCAACCTGCCGTTCTACGACAAGTCACGCCTGCAGCAACTCTACGGCCTCGACCCGGCCGCGCAGATGCACCCGAAGGCGCGGCAGCGCATGCTCGACGCCGGCCTGGAAGTGGAGCTGCTGGAACTGCCGGCCGAGAAGATCCCGATGGCCGACGCCAGCTTCGACACCGTCATCACCACCTTCACCCTCTGCACCATCCCCGACGCGGTGGCCGCGCTGCGCGAGATGCGGCGCGTGCTCAAGCCGGGCGGGGTGCTGCTGTTCTGCGAGCACGGCACCGCGCCGGACGCCTCGGTGCGCCGCTGGCAGGACCGGCTGACGCCGCTGTGGAAGCCGCTCGCGGGCGGCTGCCATCTCAACCGGGATATTCCGGCGCTGCTGCGGAAGGGTGGTTTCCGCATTGTCGACATGGAGCAGCTCTACCTGCCTGGGCCGCGTCCGCTGACTTACAACTACTGGGGTAGCGCCGTGGCTGCGGAAACTGCGCCGACCTAAGCCTCCTGTCATCTTGAGCTAAGGAAACTCTTAACAATTGGATCATCGTCATTCCCGCGTAGGCGGGAATCCAGTTTTGCGTGGGGCGGAAATCAAAACTGGACCCCCGCCTACGCGGGGGTGACGAATTGATCAATGGGACCCTAAGGCTTCCCCGCGCCCGCCACCGGATCAAGCGCAATCTCGAACAGCTTCGGCCAGCGCTTGCCGGTAACATAGAGATGCCCGCTGTGCGGGTCATAGGCGATGCCGTTCAGCACATCGTCCCGCGGATCCCAGTCGGCCGGCTTGGGAAAGCTCTCCTTCAGCGGTGCCAGGTCGATCCAGCTCTCCACCACGCCGGTTTCCGGCACGATCACCGCGATGCGATCGCTGTGCCAGACGTTGGCGTAGATGCGCCCGCGCGCATATTCCAGCTCGTTGAGCAGGATGATGGCGGTGTCGCCGTCGTGCACATCGATATGGCCGTTGGTGAGGAAACTCTGCGGATCGACGAAATACAGCGAGGCGGAGCCATCGCTCTGGATCAGCTGCTTGCCGTCATAGGTCAGCCCCCAGCCCTCGCCGTTGAAGCTGAACTGCCCGATCTGCTTGAGCTGCAAATCGTAGACAAAGCCGGTTTTCTCCTTCCAGGTCAGCTGCACGATATGGTCGCCGACCAGGGTGGCGCCCTCGCCGAAATAGCGCGGCAACAGCGGCACCGAATTCACGATTTTGCCGCTGGCCAGGTCGCGGATCGCCAGGGTGGACTGGCCGTAGCTGCCGGCGCTTTCGATCAGCCGTCCCTTGCCCTCCAGCGCCAGCCCCTCGGTGAAGGACTTGGGGTCGTGCGGGTAGTCCCGCACCAGGTGCCAGTGCAGCAGGGGCGCGGAGGCCTGCGGATCGGCCGCGCCGGCTCCGGGGGAGCCGAGCGCGGCGACGAGAAGGGCCAGTGCCGGTACAATTCGCATGCCGTCTATCCAATATAAAGAAGTGGTTCACATGATTCGCAGCATGACGGGCTATGCCCGCGCCGAACAACAGGGTCCGTGGGGACGACTGAGCTGGGAACTGCGCTCCGTCAATCATCGCTATCTGGACCTGCAAATCAAGGTCCCGGACGAATTTCGTGTGCTGGAGCCGGAATTGCGCGCACTGGCCGGCGGTCGCATGGGCCGCGGCAAGGTCGAGGCCGGGCTGCGCTTCAGCCGCGAATCCGCGGTCACCGCCGCCGCGCCGGACCGCGCCCGCCTGGGCGAGTTGCGCGATGCGCTCGCCGTGCTGGCCGAGGAGCTGGGCCCGATCGGCCAGCCCGAGCCGATGCGGGTGCTGGCCTGGCCGGGCGTGATCCGCCAGGATGCGGGAGAAGTGGCACCGCCTCTGGCCGAAGCCACCGCGCTGTTCCAGCGCGCGCTTACTGACTTCGCCGACACCCGCGGCCGCGAGGGCGAGCGTACCGCCGCCTTCCTGCGCGACCGCCTCGAAGCCCTGGCCGCCCTGGTCGAGCGCGTGCGCCTGCGCGGCCCGCAGGTGCGCGATGCTTGGCTGGAACGCCTGCGCGCCCGCGTCGCCGACCTGGGCGTGGACGTCGACCCCGCGCGCCTGGCGCAGGAAGTGGCCCTGGCCGCTCAGCGCGCCGACGTGGACGAGGAAATGTCCCGCCTCGGCAGCCACATCACCGAAGTCCGCGACACCCTGGCCCGCGACGAAGCCATCGGCCGCCGCCTCGATTTCCTGATGCAGGAACTCAACCGCGAAGCCAACACCCTGTCGTCCAAATCGCAGGACGCCGAAATGACCCGCTGCGCGGTGGAGATGAAGGTCATCATCGAGCAGATGCGCGAGCAGGTGCAGAACATCGAGTGACGTTTCAGGGTATTTCATTACATCTCAACCTGCGCAGTATTATATTGAAATATAAGAATAAAATGTCCAATGCGGTCTCGCCCTGTCTCACGCGATCTCACCTCAGCGCAGCGTTGACTTGTAGCCCAGCTTGTAGCCCAATGCAGCATGAACATCGATTGGGGCCTTTTCCCAGTCGGGCTACAAGATGGGGTGTAACTACATGGCTGCGCAGGAAAAAAGGATCACCGATCTAACGATTCGCGGTTGGGCGAAGCTTCGGCCGGATAGCGCCAAGAGCTGTGGCGACAACCTGTATTTTCGTGCACACGAGAGCGGCGTTAACCAATGGTATTTCCGATATACGCTCCACGGTAAAGCCCGGTGGATGTTCCTTGGCAACTATCCGGACAAATCACTGGAAATGGCGCGCAAGGACGCGCGTCGCGCAAGAATTGGGATCGATGATGGTAAAGACGTCAGCGTGGTGCGGCTTCGCGAGAAACTGAGTGCGCGTAACGCGAAGACTGTTGGAGAACTGGCCAACGATTGGTATCGAGAAAAAGTTGAACGGAGTATTGAAAACCCCCAAGTCGTTCGCCGCGTATTGGATAACCACGTCTTACCTAAGATCGGCAACGTCCTGTTGACCGATGTGAGGCCCACGGATATTGAGCGCGTATTGAAGGCGGTCAGGCACAAGTATCCGTCGACAGCAAATAGCGCTCTGAGGCATATGCGGAAGATTTTTCGTCACGGGGCGAAATTAGAACTCATGACGCACGATCCCGCCGTACCGTTCGATCTGACTGATGCTGGTGGTGTGCAAAAGTCGCGTAAACGCGCTCTGAAATTAGGAGAGCTAGTTGCGCTGTTTAAGAAGATGAGAGATGCCCGTGCTTTCGGCCGCGAAAACGAACTGGCGACCAAATTGCTATTGGCTCTGTGTGTCCGAAAGATGGAATTGCTTGCTGCAGCGTGGCGCGAATTTGATTTGGACAAAAGCGTCTGGACTTTGCCGGCAGAGCGAACTAAAACGCGACAGTCAATTGCTATTCCGCTCTCTGTTCAGGTTGTCGCGTGGTTGCGTGAGTTGAAGGTATTTGCCGGTCGAAGCGAGTATGTTTTTCCAGCGCGCCGCATTACAAAACAGCGAAGATTCGATCACGTATCACCTGACACGCTGAATTGGGCGCTCAAGAATTTGGATTGTGGCTTGGAGCACTTCACTGTCCATGATATGAGGCGGACAGCACGCACACATTTATCCGAATTGAAAGTTTCGTCACACATCGCAGAG
>Ga0302311_10006992_pt1 | contig 11569 bp, 6 predicted proteins | sample III_Palsa_N1_3_FD_200449 | JGI IMG/M metagenome (GOLD analysis project Ga0302311, IMG submission 200449) | Peat permafrost microbial communities from Stordalen Mire near Abisko, Sweden - III_Palsa_N1_3 | ecosystem: Environmental > Terrestrial > Soil > Palsa > Peat permafrost | place: Sweden...
CAGGGCCGCGAAGACGAGCCCGAGCAGCCCGGTCGGCAGCATCCGCATCATTGTCGGATAGGCCTCGTCAGGCTTGGCGAGGTTGGGGGCGAGCAGCACCGCGGCGATGCCGGGCAGCACGATGATCAACGGCATCAACAGTTTCAGGAAGGCGGCGAAGATGATCCCCTTCTGCGCCTCGGGCAAATCCTTGGCGGCGAGCGCGCGCTGGATGATATATTGGTTGAAGCCCCAATAGCTCAGGTTCGCGATCCACATCCCGCCGATCAGCACCGACAGGCCGGGGAGATCGGCATAGTGCGGGTCGCCCTTCTTCAGGATCATGTGGAAGTGATCGGGGATCGATGTCGCGAGCCGGTGCCAGCCCGCCGCGATCCCGCCGCCGTTGCCGAGCTTGCCCAGCGTCAGCCATGCGATGATCAGGCCGCCCAGCACGAGCAAGGTCACCTGCACGATGTCGGTCAGAGCCACCGCCTTGAGCCCGCCGCGGATCTGGTAGAGCAGCGCGAACGCGCCGAGGCCGACCAGCGCGACGTTCTGGTCGACGCCCGCCACCTTGGTGACCGCGATCGAGCCCAGCCAGATGATCGAGGTGAGGTTCACGAACACGTAGAGCGCAAGCCAGAACAGCGCCATCAGCGTGCGAATCCGCGTGCCGTAGCGCCGCTCGAGGAACTGCGGCATCGTGTAGATCTCGTTGCGCAGGAAGATCGGCAGGAAGAACTTGCCGACGATCAGCAGCGTCAGCGCCGCCATCCATTCGTAAGATGCGATCGCGAGCCCAATCGCATAGCCCGATCCCGACATGCCGACGATCTGCTCGGCCGAGATGTTGGCCGCGATCAGCGACGCACCGATCGCCCACCAGGGGAGATTCTTCGACGCGAGGAAATAGTCGGTGGTATTCTTGGGACCGGCGCCCGCCTTGTCGCGCGAAACATATTGCGCGAGGCCGAAGATGGCGATCGCATAGGCGACGATCACCGCGATATCGATGGTGTTCAGCTGCATGTCCTGTTTCCCCTGCCGATGGCGCCTGTCCCGGCAGGCTCAGCGATGCGGTGTTCGGTGCTATCGTTGCGCATCGAGCGAGCCCGAGCGGAATTGATCGAAGCGATGGCGGTCGATCAGCGCGACGTCGCCCGGTATCGAATGTTTGAACAGGCTGAGCGCGAGCCCGGACTGCGCCATGTCCAGCGGCGCCAGGCCGAGCCGGTGCGCATCGAGTACGCCCGCCGCAAAGGCATCGCCGGTCCCGACCCGGTCGACGATTCCGGGCGCCGCCTCCGCATCCGTCTCGAAGCCGGCCTCCGGCGTATCGACGCGCGCGGTGAGGACGTGATGATCGACATTGCCGAGCGATCGCGCGGTCGATGCTATCAGCTTCAACGTCGGGTAGACGCTGAACGCTGCAACCGCGGCTTCGCGCCGGTCGGTGCGGGTCTCGGCCGAGTAGGAACGATCGAGCAGCAGGGCGACGTCGCGGTGACCGGCGAACAATATGTCCGCGCACGCGACCAAGGCGTGGAGCGTCTCGCGCGGCGTTCCGTCCCACGCGTCCCAGAGTCGGCTGCGATAATTGCCGTCGAACGAGATCGGCACGCCGAGCCGTCGCGCGGCCTGCGCTGCAGCAAGCGCCGCGCGCGTGCCGTTAGGGCCGAGCGCCGGCGTGATCCCCGACAGATGGAGAAGATCGGCCCCGTCGAGCAGCCGGTCCCAGTCCCACTGCTCGGCGGGCAGGCTCGCGAATGCCGACCCGGCCCGGTCGTAATGGACTTCGGTGGCGCGCAAGCCCGCACCGGTCTCGACGAAGTAGAGCCCCATGCGCCCGGGTGCGTGCCGGATTTCCGTGCAGTCGACGCCGTGCGCGCGAATCGCGGCGATGGCGCCGTGTCCGAGCGGATTGTCGGGCACCGCAGATACCATCATGACGGGGTGGCCGAGCCGTGCCAGCGCAGCGGCGACATTCGCCTCGGCGCCTGCCGTCCAGACATCCAGTCTGGGCGTCTGGAGAAGAAGCTCGCGTCCGGGCGGCGACAGGCGCAACATGATCTCGCCGAAGGCGACGATCCGGCCCCGGCCCTTGATCATTTCGGGCATCAGCTTCTCCAGATGGCGACGTCGTGGGGTGCGATGGTGCGCGCGCCGAGCACGAACCGCGCGTCGATGGGTGCGGGAAGGCTTTGCGTGGTGGCGCCGTAATTGACCGCGAAGGTCAGATCGCCGCGGCGACGGAGCCGGACGTCCTCCGGTAGTGCGGTGCGGCCGAGCCTCGCCCTGTCGAGTGCCAGGGCAATTACCGCATCGGCGAGTTGGTCGTCCGGCCAGCCCGCGACATAAAGCGCGCGCCCGGCATCGACGATCGCCTTTTCGCCGTCCGCGAAGCGCGCCAGGGCCGGGAGGTCGGTCTCGATCCACTCGCGCCAATGGGTTACCGTGCCGCTGATCCCGCCGCCCGTCACGCGATCCGCGAGGCCCGGTCGCATCGATGCGACCTGCACCACCTTGAGCGGCAGGAGATGCTGAACCTTGCCCGGCGGAAGCTCGTCGGGGATGTGCACGTCGGTCGTCTTCGAACCCGACCGCGGTCCGAACAGGAGCAGTCCCTTGCTTGCCTCGAGCGCGGCGACCGCGGCGGGGGTGGGCATGGCGAGCATCGGCACGACGATCAGCCGATAGCCGGCGAGCGATGCACTTGGCGGGACGAAATCGACATCGAGCCCCTGGCGCCGCAGCGCCGAGTAAAAGGCAAAGGCGAGCAACGATGCGTTGAAATCGGCGCCCTGGGGCTGAACCTTGGCATACCAGATGCTTTCATAGTCGTAGACCAGCGCGACCTGGGCCTTCTGGGGAGCGGCAAGCGCGCCGACCTTCGCGATCTCGCGATGCACCTGTTCCACTTCGAGCCCGCCCGGCGAGATCTTGCGGTCCGGACGGTTGAGGCCCGCGTGCATCTCCTCCTGCCCGAACGTCGCCTGGCGCCACCGGAACATCGACACGGTCTCGGCGCCGTGGCCGAACGCCTCCCAGATCCAGGTGCGGACCATGCCGGGTTCGGGCACGCCGTTCCAGGGCGACCAGTTCACCGGCCCGGGTTGCTGCTCCATGATCCAGAACGGCCTTCCGCCCGACGCGCCGCGGATCAGATCATGGTTGAAGGCGGGTACGTCGGGATGCCCGGTGCGGGCATAGCGCTCGAGCAGGGCCTCGCCCTGGAGATATTCCGCGGTGTGGCCGAGCGGATAGGAATCCCAACTCATGAAGTCCATCTCGCGCCCGAGCGCGAAATGATCGAAGTCGGGAAAGAAGGCCATCGCATTGGTCGTGACGAAGCGGCCGGGCGATCCGGCGCGGATGATCCCGGCCTGCATCCGGGCATAGGAGACGAGCTGCTCGGCACTGAACCGCCGGAAATCCATCCGGGCGGTCGGATCGGTTTCGGTGACCGCACGGGCCGGCAACTCGATGTCGTCGAAACTATTGACGTGCATCGACCAGAAGCTGGTGCCCCAGGCCTCGTTCAGCGCGTCGATCGTCGCGTATCGGTTGCGCAGCCAGAGCTTCCAGGCGGCGAGATCCACCGGTCCCCAGGAGAGGACGGTGTCGTGGCAGCCCAGTTCGTTGTCGACCTGCCAGCCGGCAACGTCGGGATGGCGTCCGTAGCGCTCGACCATCATCGATACGATCCGCCGGCTCTCGCGCCAGTAGACCTGGCTCGACAGCGTGCAATGGCGCCGCGACCCGAAGCCGCGGACTTGTCCGTCCAGGGCGACCGGCAGGATCTCGGGATATTTATCGACCAACCATTTGGGCGGCGTGGCGGTCGGCGTGCCAAGCACGACCTTGACGCCGGACCGGCCCATGGTCGCGATCGCGTCGTCGAGCCAGGCCCAGTTGTAGCGACCGTCCTCGGGCTCCATCAGCGCCCAGGCGAATTCGCCGATGCGGGCGTAGGAGATGCCGCGGTTCGCCATGTCGGCGGCGTCCGACGCCCACCAGGCGTGCGGCCATTGCTCGGGATAATAGCATACACCGAGTTGCGGTGGCTGTCCGCCGGTCCGCGTGCCGGCGCGGGCCGGTGCCGTCCCCATGGTCGCGGCGATCGCCATCGAGGTGCCGAGGAACGCGCGGCGATCGATCGTCATGCCGTGCGGTCCCGCTTCCAGTCGCCAGCCTTCACGCCCGCCCATTGCTCGCGCAGCATGTGCGCCGCGCGCTTGGGATGGCGATCGCGGGTGAAGACGCCCTTCAGGTTGAGCGAGCCGACCCGCATGATGCTCTGCGAGGTGCGGAAATCGGCGAAGCACCACGGATGGGTGCCGACCACATAGGGCAGCGACCCCAGCACATCGAGATACATGGCGATCAGATCGGACTGATAATCCTCGCTCCACATCTGCGAGGGGTCGCCATGGACGCCGGACATCGCATCGGCGCCGAATTCGGTGACGATGATCGGCTTGGCACCGCATTTCGCATGGAGCGCATCGATCTCCCGGCGCAGTGTTTCGGCGGCGTCCTCGAGTCGGCCCGAGACGGCATACCAGCCATCGTAGGAGTTGGTGCAGATCACGTCGCCCTGGCTCACCCACTCGACCGGCCCACCCTGCACGCTGACCATCGCGACCGGGCGCGTCGGATCGAGCGTGCGGGCATACGCGAAGATATCGGCGAAGAAGCGCGTGCCCTTGGCGACCGCGTCCGCCGGCGGGGTGTCGGTGGTGTGGAAGGGCTTGGTGAGCGACTCGTTCGCCATCGACCACATCACCACGCAGGGGTGGTTTTTGTCGCGCGAGACGAGGTCCTCGATGTCGGCGCGCAGCTGGACACGCCGCTTCTCGATGATCTCGGGCCGATCGGAGAAGGTGAGGCTGACGCCCGGCGTCTCGGCGATGACGAGGAAGCCATATTGGTCGGCGAGCATCATCGCCTCTTCCGAATAGGGATAGTGCGAGGTGCGGAAGCTGTTCGCGCCGATCCACTTGAGCAGCTCGAAATCGCGGACGATCACCGCGAGATCGAGCCCACGCCCGTGCAGGAAGAAGTCCTCATGCTTGCCGAAGCCCTTCAGGTGGACCGGTTCGCCATTGAGCAGGATGCGCTCGCCCTGCACCTCGATCGTGCGGATGCCGATCTGCAGCGCATATTCGTCCACCATGGTGCCGTCGCCGAGCCGCACCGTCAGCGTGTAGAGATTGGGGTGCTCAGGGGACCAAATGCGCGGAGAGGGGACGCGGATCGTCGCACTCCCACTACCGCCGCGGATCGCGATCGGCTGGCGGATCGCGCCATTCGATCCGGCGAGCTCCAGCATCGCCGCGCCGGACCAGCCGCCGCTCACCTGTACCGCCACGTCGACCTGCCCGGTCGAACCGGACTGCCCGGTCGTGACGCGGACGTCCTCGATATGATCGTTCGGCAGCGCGATCAGCCAGACCGGTCGGTGCAGGCCCGAATAGGGAAAGAAGTCGTAGGCGGTCTGCGGATAGTCTTCCTGGTAGAAGTGCGACGTGTTCGGGTCGGGAATGGCGGGTACGCGGTCGAGCAGCAGGCGGTTCTCCACCATCACGGTCAGCCGGTTCGGACCGTCGGCGCGGACTTGGCCGGCGACGTCGAAGGCGAAGGGCAGGTGGCCGCCGACATGCTCGCCGATCGGCTGCCCATTCAGCCAGACCTTCGCGCGGTAGACCGCCGAGCCGAAGCGCAGGTGCGTGCGTCGTCCCGGCCAGGCGGGATCGAGCCGGAACTCGGTCTCGTACCAGGCCGCACCGAAATAGTCGGCGGCATCGTCGAACAGGTCGTTCCAGCTGCACGGCACCGGGATGCTGCGCGTATTGGTCAGGCCATCGCACCAGCGTTCGCTTTCGCCGACATCCTTCGGATCGAGCCGGAAACGCCACAGACCCGACAAGTCGCGCACCGACCGCGTCGTGCTCTCGTGCGGATAGAGAGGGGTGAAGCGCGGATCGGTGGGCCTCGCCACCGAGATCGCGACCGGCGCCGCTCCGGGCGCCGCGGTCGCCATCATCGTCGTCGCGCCGACCGCCGCGACAGTCATTGCCTCGCGACGCGACAAGCCCCTGTCACGCCCGCGCTGCGAGCCCTCTCCCTGTCCCACAAACCTCTCCATCTTGTTTTCTGATGCCGCTCAGTCTGCGGCGAGGAACCGTCTGCGATGCTCGGCGACCTTGGCTTTCGCCTGTTCGATTTCGTGGACCTCGGTCGCACCGAGCAGCGACTCCGTGACACGGGAGATATGCATCCGCATCGCAGCGCGCGCGCGTCCGGGTTCGCCCGATCGCAACGCTGCGATGATCGCCGCATGCTCGTCGGGAATCGGGATCACGCCGGCGACATGCGCCTTTCCGTCGAGCGAGCGCGACTGCGGCGAGCGTCGGCGCGCATCCCACAACATCTGCACCGTCGCGATGATCACGCTGTTTTGCGTCGCCTCGGCAATCTTCATGTGAAACGCCCGGTCCGCCTCTTCCGCGACATTCACGTCCTCGGCACTCATTGCGTCGACGAGGCGCTCTAATTCGTCGAGTTCCTCATCGGTAATGCGGGTCGCCGCGATCGCACAGGCTTCGGTTTCGAACGCGCGACGGGCTTCCAATAGCTCGAACGGCCCCACATCGGGCTTGGCGTGCGCGGACTGTTCGATGTGGCGCGCGGCGACATAGACGCCCGATCCCTGGCGGACTTCGACCAGGCCGTCCAATTCCAGCGCGATGATCGCCTCGCGCACCGTCGGACGGGACACGCCGAAGGTCTGGGCAAGGTCGCGCTCGGAGGGGAGGCGTCCACCCACTTCGTAACGGCCTTCCGCGATGCGACGCACGAGCTCCTCGGCTACCTGCTCGTATCGCCGCCCTATTCGACCCTCGTTTGCCATGCGCTCGACATAACCGGTATGACCGCATTGGGCAAATAGGAATAAGCGGACGCAGAAGCACGTAGATCTTGGCCTTACCAGCTTGCGGCTATCTGGTTCGAAGCACTTGTAAGTGGTCAGGCCATTAGGTATGGACGATTCGCGAGCCGGACGCAGGAAGTGGTCAGGTCGTCAAAGGGGATGTCATGAACAAGGATCATCGCTTCATCGCAGCCGGCGTTCGCGCGGGCCTGCTCGCCACTGCAGCCTGCGCCGTAACCTTGATGGGGGCCGGCAGCGCGAACGCCCAGACCGCCGCCCCGGTCGCCGCCGCACCCGACGCCGCCGCCTCGGGCACCGGCGAAATCATCGTCACCGCGCAGAAGCGCGCGCAGAATCTGCAGAGCGTGCCGCTCGCGGTGAATGTCGTGACGGGCGCGCAGTTGCAGGCCAATGGCGTGCAGGATTTCGCCGACCTCAATCGCGTGGCGCCGTCGCTGACGGTCCGCCCCGCCGAGAACCCGGTCAATGCCGACGTGTCGATCCGCGGGGTCGGAACCTTCGCCTTCGCGATCGGCGTCGAGCCGAGCGTCGCGGTCGTCGTCGACGACGTGCCGATCTCGTTCCAGGCGCGCGCCTTCGCCGATCTGTCCGACATCGAGCGGATCGAGGTGCTGCGCGGACCCCAGAGCACGCTCTACGGCAAGTCCGCCTCGGCAGGCCTGATCAACATCGTGACGCCGCCGCCGTCCAAGACGTTCACCGCGAAGGTGACGGCGCTTGGCACGACCGACGCCGAGCGGCAGTTCAACGCGGTGCTGTCGGGTCCGATCACCTCGAACCTCGGTTTCCGCAGCGCCAACAATTACGACAAATATGACGGTAACGTCCATAATCTCGCCGACGGCAAGAAGGTGAACGGTCGCCGGATCGCCTCGACGCGCAACAAGCTGGTCTGGACGCCGACGCCCGAACTTGAGATCGCGGCGGGCGCGGACTATATCAACGGCCGCACCACGATCGGCCGCCCCTTCATCCGCGTCGATCCCAACGCCGATCTGCGCGGCATCCCCTCCTATCCGGTCTCGGTGTTCGCGCCGGGGATCAACATCGGCCCGAACAATACCGACGTCTCCAACAACCTGACCTCGGGCACGCGATATCACGACTTCGCGCAGTCGCTGCATATCTCTTACGACACCGGTGGCCCGACGCTGATGTCGATCAGCAGCCACGACAAATTCTGGATGCACGATACGCTGGATCAGGATGAGTCCGCGATCCCGGGCTATTCGAACTACCAAGACGGCAAATTCACCTCGCGGCAGTGGACCGAGGAATTCCGCATCGTCTCGCCGTCGCACCAGCGCTTCCGCTACACGCTCGGCCTGTTCTATTCGAACGTCGACTTCACGCGCCCCTTCTTCCGCGGCCCGATCTATTCGCTGTCGCATATCCTTCCGACCGCCGGCGACATCCAGGAGGCGGGCTTCGGACAGCTCGAATATGACATCCTGCCGCACACGACGCTGATCGGCGGCGGTCGCTACGCGCACGAGAAGGTGAGCTACACGTTCCGCGACTTCAACGCCGGCACCTATTTCGCCGGCCACGACGGCGACAGCTTCGGCACCTACAAGCTCGGCGTCCAGCAGCACCTCACCGACGACATCATGGCCTTCCTGACCTATGCGACCGGGCACAAGGGCGAGACCTACGATCTCTCCAGCGGGTTCAACCAGAACCGCGCCGATGCGGGCCCAGTGAAGCCGGAGACGTCGAAGGACTGGGAACTCGGAGCGCGCACCCAGTTCTTCGATCACCGCCTGACGCTCAACGTCACGCTGTTCGACACGCATTATCGCAACTTCCAGGCGCAGGGCATCGAGACGCTGCCCGACGGCACGACCAACTTCCGCCTCGCCAATGTCGGCAAGCTGCGCACCCGCGGAGTCGAGGTCGAGGCGACCGGCCGGATCGAGCGCAACCTGTCGGTCGGCGCGGGGGTGACCTACGACGACGCGAAGATCACCGACTTCCCCTTGGCGCAATGCTATGCCGCCCAGACTGCCGCGGAAGGGTGCGTCCCGCTGGCGGGCACGACGCCTGCGCATCAGGACCTTTCCGGCAGCCGTGCGCCTCAGGCGCCGGAGTGGAAGGTGACGGCCAATTTCGACTATTCGCACGACCTCGGCGCGCTGCCGTTCCAGGCCATCGCGACGGGTGCACTGACGTATCAGAGCAAGCAGAACTTCTCGCTCAGCGCCGATCCGGAGACCGAACAGGGCGGCTACGCGATCGTCAACGTCTCAGTCGGCATCCGGCAGCCCGAGCATAAATATGAAGCTACGCTCTTCGTAAACAATCTGTTCGACAAGCATTATTATGAGAACATGACGGACTCGCGAGGCAATTATAACAACCTGCTTGCGACGCAGAGCTATCTGCCGCGCGACTTCCGCCGCTATGGCGGCATTCGGGTCTCCTACTCCTTCTAGTTCCTCCCTGGGGGACGGTGCCATCGCGCGCACCGTCCCCCTTCTCTCCTTGTCTTCACGGAGCCCGCTCATGCCCAGGATTACCGGCGCAAAGGTCATCGTCACCAGCCCGGGCCGCAATTTCGTCACACTCAAGATCGAAACCGACGAGGGCCTTTACGGACTGGGCGACGCGACCCTCAACGGCCGGGAACTGGCGGTCGTCAGCTACCTCACCGACCATGTGATCCCCTGCCTGATCGGTCGCGACGCGCACCGCATCGAGGATATTTGGCAGTTCCTCTACAAGGGCGCCTATTGGCGGCGCGGCCCGGTGACGATGAGCGCGGTCGCCGCAGTCGACACCGCTTTGTGGGACATCAAGGGCAAGGTGGCGGGCCTGCCCGTCTATCAGCTGCTCGGCGGCGCGAGCCGCGAAGGCGTGATGGTCTATGGTCATGCCAACGGCAAGACGATCGAGGAGACGATCGAGGCGGCGCTGGTCTACCAGGCCGAGGGCTATAAGGCGATCCGTATTCAGTCCGGCGTCCCGGGCCTGGCATCGACCTATGGCGTTTCGAAGGACCGCTATTTCTACGAGCCCGCCGATGGCGACCTGCCGAGCGAGAATGTCTGGTCGACCGAGAAATATCTGCGCTCGGTGCCGCCCTTGTTCGAGAAGGCCCGCGAGGTGCTCGGATGGGATGTGCACCTGCTTCACGACGCGCATCATCGCCTGACGCCGATCGAGGCGGGCCGGCTCGGCAAGGATCTCGAGCCGTTCCGGCCGTTCTGGCTCGAGGATGCGGTAGCCGCCGAAAACCAGGCCAATTTTCGCCTTATCCGGCAGCACACCACCACGCCGCTGGCGGTAGGTGAGATCTTCAGTTCGATCTGGGACTGCAAGCAGCTCATCGAGGAGCAACTGATCGACTATATCCGGACGACCGTGGTCCATGCCGGCGGCCTCACGCACCTGCGCCGCATCGCGAGCTTCGCGGACCTGCACAACGTTCGCACCGGGTGCCATGGCGCGACCGACCTCTCGCCAGTCTGCATGGCCGCGGCGCTGCATTTCGGCCTGTCGGTGCCCAATTTCGGCGTGCAGGAATATATGCGCCATACCCCCGAGACCGATGCGGTCTTCCCGCACGGCTACAGCCTCGACAAGGGCATGATGCACCCCGGCGAAAAACCCGGCCTCGGTGTCGAGATCGACGAGGTGCTGGCCGCCAGATATGAGTATAAGCGCGCCTTCCTGCCGGTGAACCGCCTGGAAGACGGAACGATGTTCCACTGGTGACACCGGTGGGCGCACAGCCGCAGCCGGCGGGACGGCTTCGCTGGGTCGTCTGCGGCCTGCTCTTCGCGGCGGTGGTGCTGAGCTATGTCGACCGCCTGGTGCTGCCGGTGCTCAAGCCGATGCTGCAGGCGCGCTATGGCTGGAGCGAGACCGGCTATGCCGATCTCGCGATCTGGTTCCAGGGTGCCTATGGCATCTCCTACGTCCTGTTCGGCCGGCTGGTCGATCGGGTGGGCGCGCGGGTCGGCTATGCGATATCGGTGACGCTGTGGACGATCGGGCACGTCGCGCATGCGCTGTTCACCTCGACGGCGGGCATGGCGATCGCGCGCGTGCCGCTGGCGATCGGCGAAGCGGGCGCGTTCCCGGCGGCGCTTGCCGCGATCGGGGAATGGTTTCCCAAACGCGAACGCGCGCTCGCGATCGGCATCTTCAACGCGGGATCGAACGTCGGCGCGATCGTGACCCCGCTGATCGTGCCCGTAATCGCCGTGGCGTTCGGCTGGCGCATGGCGTTCGTCGCGACCGGCGCGCTGACCGCGATCTGGTTGGCGGCGTGGCTGCTCTTCTATCACGCCCCGCGCGCGCATCCGCGCATCACGCCCGAGGAGCTCGCCTGGGTCGAAAGCGAACCCGCCGAGGTGCAGCGCCCGGTGCCATGGCGCACCCTGCTGCGTCTGCGTCAGACCTGGGCCTATATGGCGGGCCGCTTCCTGATCGATCCGATCTGGTGGACCTTCCTGTTCTGGCTACCCGATTTCTTCAACCGGCAGTTCGGCGTCAAGATGCTCGACTTCGGGCCGCCGCTGGTCGCTGTCTATCTGCTCGCCGATGTCGGATCGGTGGGGGGCGGCTGGCTTTCGTCGCGCTGGCTGGCGCGCGGATGGACGCCCGGTCGCGGGCGCCCGACCCCCA
>Ga0302311_10006993_pt1 | contig 11565 bp, 14 predicted proteins | sample III_Palsa_N1_3_FD_200449 | JGI IMG/M metagenome (GOLD analysis project Ga0302311, IMG submission 200449) | Peat permafrost microbial communities from Stordalen Mire near Abisko, Sweden - III_Palsa_N1_3 | ecosystem: Environmental > Terrestrial > Soil > Palsa > Peat permafrost | place: Sweden...
CTGCGCGTTCTTGCCGATGCTTGGGTGGATCAGCGCTTCGGCCAGACCCAGTTGTCCCCCGTTATGACGTGCCATCGGTGATCTCCGCTTCAATGCCCTCAGTCAGAGCATTTTCGCAAAGATCCCCACCAAGGGGAGAGGGGCGTCGGTCGGCGGCCAGAGGCCGCCGTTGCTCTATACCGCGAAGCTTTCGCCGCAGCCGCACTCGCCCTTGACGTTCGGATTGCGGAACTTGAAGGCCTCGTTGAGGCCTTCCTTCTGGAAGTCCACCGTCAGCCCCTGCAGCATCGGCAGATGCTCGCGCTTGACCACCACCGCGGCGCCGTTGGACTCGAACACCTCGTCCTCCGGACCGGCGGCGTCGGCGTAGTCCAGGGTGTAGGCATAGCCCGAGCAGCCGGATTTCTTCACGCCCACGCGCAGGCCCAGACCCTTGCCACGGCGGGCCAGCTGCGCCTGGACGCGGACAGCGGCGGATTCGGTCAGCGCGATGCTCATGAAATCACTCGATTTTTCAGGACTTTGCAGCATAACTGGCGAGGGCGGCCTGGAGGGCGTCCTCCCCTAATAACGCACAATGGGCGCGATCGTCGGCGATTTCAAGCGCTTTGCGCAAATCGGCGGCGCGCAGGGCGGCCAGTTCCGCCGGGGTCTTGCCCAGGCTCCACTCCACGATCCAGGCGCCGACGGCGATGCTGCTGGGGCAACCATAGGCCCTGAAGCGCACATCGGCCACCCGCCCGCCTTCGAAACGCAGCTGCAGGCGCAGCACCGAGCGCGCGGCCTTGCTGCCAGCCTCGCCGCTGACCACGCCCGGCGTACCCGGGGCGAACTCCCCGACATGCCGGGGATGGGTAAAGCGCTCCCAGATCGGCTGGGCGTAGCCGAAGGGATTGGCTTCTGTGCTGTTTATGGCTTCCATAGTGGGCTTAACTCCCGCAACCACTGTACCTGTTTGATCACCGATTCGGCGGCTTGTTCGATCTGCTCGGCCGTGGTGCCCCGCCCCAGCGAGAAACGCAGGCTGGCATTGGCCAGCTCGTCGTCGCGGCCGAGGGCGCGCAGCACGTAGGACGGCTCCTGCGTGGCGGAGGAGCAGGCCGAGCCGCTGGACACCGCCAGGTCCGGCAGGGAGGCGCGCAGCGCCTCGCCCTCGACGCCCTCGAAACTGACGTTCAGCACGTGCGGCGCCGCCCGCTGCGGATCGCCGTTGCGCAGGATGCGTGGCAGCGCCTGCAGCCGCTGCCATAGCAGGTCGCGCAACCCGGCCAGGCGCTCGGCATCGGCCTGCAACTCGGCGGCGGCGATTTCGAATGCGGCGCCCATGCCGGCAATCTGGTGGGTGGCCAGGGTGCCGGAGCGCATGCCCCATTCATGGCCGCCGCCGTGCATCTGCGGCGCCAGCCGGGCGCGCGGCTTCTTGCGCACAAACAGCGCGCCGGCACCCTTGGGGCCGTAGATCTTGTGGGCGGAGACGGAGAGCAGGTCGATCGGCGTGGCGCGCAGGTCGATCGGCAGCTTGCCGGCGGCCTGCACCGCATCGACATGGAACAGCACGCCACGCTCGCGCAGCAGCGGCGCCAGCCGCTGCACCTCCTGCACCACGCCGATTTCGTTGTTGACCCACATCAGCGACACCAGCACCGTCTCCGGCGTCAGCGCTTCCAGCACCTGCTCGGGGCTGACCACGCCGTCCGTCCCCGGCCTGAGAAAAGTCACCCGCACGCCCTGGGTTTCGAGGTGGCGGCAGGTGTCAAGCACGCACTTGTGCTCGGTGCGCGAAGTGACGATATGGGGGCTTCGCCCGTTGTGGCCGCCGTTGAACTCCAGCGCGCCCTTGATCGCCAGGTTGTTGGATTCGGTGGCGCCGGAGGTCCAGACGATTTCGGCCGGTTCGGCGCCGAGCAGCGCCGCCACCTGCGCACGCGCCCTTTCCACGGCGGCGCGCGCCTTGTAGCCGGGGCCATGGGTCGAAGCGGGGTTGGCGAAACTGCCATCGGCCGTCAGGTGCGGCAGCATGGCCTGCAAAACGCGGGGGTCGAGCGGCGTGGTGGCCGCGTAGTCGAGATAGATCATCGGCAATTATGGACCGTCGCGGCACAAGGATCGACTGGGGTTCGACTGGGGTTCGACTGCGGATCGACCGCACGGCGGTGCAGGCCCGGCATTCACCGGCACCGGTAAACCCCTTCCATCACGGCCTGCCAGCTCTGGCCGCCGTCGAAGGAATTTTCCAGTATCAGGTGGTAGCTGTCGGGGCCGTCGAAGCGATAGCTGTGGCGGGCCATGCCGCGGCTGGAGCTGCGCGTCAGGGTCAGCGTGTCGCCCTGCCATTGCCCGCTGCCGGGCGCCTGTGGCGCGAAGCCGTAGCTGTCGAACCAGTACAGCAGGTATTGGCGCTGCTCCTCATCCCAAGCGAAGACGGCATGGACCTGGATGGTGCGGTGACCATCCACTTCTTCGGTGTAGTCCTGCACCAGGTAATAGCCTTCCAGATCGGCGCGCGCGCTGACCCGTGCCGTGGCAGGGCCGCCGGGGTTCCAGCGCGAGGCGGCGAGCTGTTCCTCGCCGGTCCATTCGCCGGCGAAGGCCTGCAGGCGGAGCGATTCCTGGCCGGGGGTTCGATTCATGCGCGGCGGCTCCCTGCGTGGGCGGCTATTTCTGGTTGAGGTAGGAGTCCAGGTCCTGCTCCACCTTCAGCTCGGAGGTCCCGAGATCGTGCAGCAGGCCGCGGCATGTCCGGATATCGAAACCGTGGGCCTGGTTGGCAATCCACTCCTGGACCATCCAGTCCAGCGTCTTGCCATAGAAGGCATCGTAACGATTGAACCCGGCGTAGAGGGTGGCGATGCGGCGGGTGTTTTCGAAGCTCACGTCGGCGAACACCCCGCTGGCCATTGCAGTGTCGTAGGCGGCGCGCAGCAGCGGCGTCTCGACCGGCGAGTAGAAACCGTGCCAGCCGTCCACGTCCTGGCAGTAGATCGGTGGATGAGGCGACTTGAGCGCCGTGTCGACGCCCTCGATCAGGCTCTGGTGATAACTCCTGCGGCTTTCCAGGGTCTCCCGGTCGGAACGCAACTCCTGGCGGATGCTGGTCATGGCCTCGTCGACCTTGTCCTGGGTCTGCCGCTTCTGCACCCAGGCATTGATGAGCAGCGCCAGCAGCACGCCCAGCAGGACCGAGAAGGTTTCGACCAGCAGGTCGCTGAGATCGAGATGGCCGATGCGCAGCCAGCCAAGTTTTTCGTCGGAAGGATCGCTCATCCGCGCAGATTATGCCGCCGCCAGCGCCGCCGCGCGCAGCTCGTCCAGCACCGCCAGGAAACGGTCGATCTCCGCGGCAGTGTTGCCCTGGCCCAGGCTGACGCGGATGGCGCCGTAGGCGACGTCGCGCGGCAGGCCCATGCTCAGCAGCACATGGCTGGGCTCGCCCTTGCCGCTGGAACAGGCGGAGCCGCTGGATACGGCGATGCCCTTGCGGTCCAGCGCCATCAGCAGGGCCTCGCCTTCCCAGCCCTTCAAACCGAACTGCACGGTATTGGACAGGCGCGGCGATTGCTCGCCGAAGATGCTCACACCGGGCAGGACATGCAGGCCGGCAATCAGGCGCTCGCGCAGGGCCAGCAGATGGGCGTCGCGCGCCTGCAGCTCCTGCTGCGCCAGCTCCGCCGCCGCGCCGAAGCCGACGATGGCGGCGACATTCTCGGTGCCGCCGCGCAGGCCGCGCTCCTGGCCGCCGCCGTGTAGCAGGGGCGCCAGCTCCACGCCGGCCTTGACCAGCAGGGCGCCGACGCCCTTGGGGCCATACAGCTTGTGCGAGGACAGGCTCATCAGATCGGCGCCGCTGGCGGTGAAGTCCAGCAGCAGCTTCCCGGCAGCCTGCACCGCATCGGCCAGCAGCAGGGCCCTGGCGGCATGCACGGCCGCGGCCGCGCGCGGCACGTCCTGGATCACGCCGGTCTCGTTGTTGGCGACCATCAGCGCGGCGATGCACAGCGGGCCGCGCGCCAGCTGCGCCTCGAATGCCGGCCAGTCGACCAGGCCCTGGCCGTCGATGGCGATGGTTTCCACCTGCCAGCCGTGACGGCGCAGCGACTCCGCCGTCTCCAGTACCGCCGGGTGCTCGGTGCCGCCGTAAAGGATGCGGCTGGGCCGCGCCGCCACCGCGGCGGCGCCTTGCAGCGCCAGGTTGTTCGACTCGGTGCCGCCCGAGGTCCACACCACTTCCGCCGGCTGCGCGCCGGCCAGGGCGGCGACCTGCACCCGCGCCGCTTCCACCGCGTCGCGCGCCGCGCGGCCGTAGCGGTGCACGCTGGACGGATTGCCGTAGGGGCCGGTCAGGTAGGGCAGCATCGCTTCCAGCACCCGCGGGTCGAGCGGCGTGGTGGCGTTGTGGTCGAAGTAGATGGGCATCATTCGTTCCCGTCGCGGTCACGCGACCACCAGATGGGAGGCTTCAACCGGATGTCGTCCTCGTCGGCGAACAGCAGCCACCAGAAATCAAAAGCAAGGAACAAAGCCGCCACCGGAGCCAGCAACAGCCACGCCCATTGATTCATTGCCGCACACAGCACCATTCCGCAGAACAAGCCGAGAACGCCACCCAGGGCGGCACGCCAGGGGTGAAATGAAAACGGATCCTTCCGCCGCCCTTGACTCGGCGCCTGAGGAACGAAGTCGCGATTCGTGTCCATATGGTTCTCAGCCGGCGCGTTTCACCTTGGTCTCGAGCAGAGTCTGTTCACCGGCCACAAGTGCCGGCGCCTGTACCTCACCGCAGAAATCCGGCAACTCGAGCTTGGACAGCTCCAGCTCCGGCATGCGCGAATCCATCTGGTGCAGCACCTTGCACACCTGCACCAGGCGCTCGTCCAGCAGCTGGATGTGTTCCAGCATGGAGCCGATGGCGTTGGCCACGGGATCAGGCATGTCGCGGGTCAGGCCGTAGGCGTCGAAACCCAGGGTCCTGGCGATGGCCACGACTTTCTCGGACGGCGGCGGCGCTTCTTGCACCACGCGGGCCGGGATGCCAACCACAGTGGCGCCGGGCGGCACTTCCTTCACCACCACCGCGTTGGAACCGACGCGGGCGCCGTCACCGACCTTGAACGGCCCCAGCACCTTGGCGCCGGCGCCGACCACCACGTTGTTGCCGATGGTGGGATGGCGCTTGCCCTTGTTCCAGCTGACGCCGCCGAGGGTGACGCCCTGGTAGAGCGTGACGTCGTCGCCGATCTCCGCGGTCTCGCCGATCACCACGCCCATGCCGTGATCGATGAAGAAGCGGCGGCCGACGACGGCGCCCGGATGGATTTCGATGCCGGTGAGCCAGCGCGACAGATTGGAATGGAGCCGCGCCAGCCACTTGAAGCCATGCGTCCACAGCCAGTGGCTGATGCGCTGGCCCCAGATCGCATGCAGCCCCGGATAGCAGCTCAGCACCTCCCAGGTGGTGCGGGCGGCGGGATCTCGATCGAACACGGATCGGATGTCTTCGCGGATACGGGCAAACATGGGATGCACCTCAATAGCGAATCTTATGCGGCGGCCGCCTGCACCAGGCGCACGCGATGGAAGCTCAGGGCCACCGAGCGCACGCTGGGCACATTGAGCAGGCGGCGTGAGAGCTGGCGGGCGGCATCGGGTTCGGAGGCGAATTCCACTTCCAGGCGCAGCGACTCGTCGTCGAGATTGCGGGCCAGGAAGCTGGACGGCAGGCGCCCCAGTTCGGCGAAACGGCCCAACACGCGGGCGGGCAACTGGGGATCGAAATCCGCCTCTAACACCAGACGGGCGGAAGAGGGGGCGAAACTATGAAAATGAGTGTGCGACGAATCCATGACGGGAGAACTCCGGAACGGGATGGCAAGAAAGGCGCGTACGACGACAACACCGGCCCGCGGCGTGGGCCGGGCCGGTAATTCGCGTCGTCTGCGGCATTCGCATGCTGTGCATCACGTTCAGTTCTGCTGCGTCACGGTCGAAAACACCGCCTGTGCAATGGCGGAATATGTTTATTCTGCGCCCGAAGGGGGCGCATCTCAAGCCGGAAGACCTGAGCAACAAGGGCTAAGCTGCGGCGGGACAAGCATTTTCTCCTCGCAACACTCGCCGGGAAACCCCCTACTCCTGCACTTTCGGGGCCTTCACCCGCTCCCGCTCCAGGGCATCCGTCACCGAGGTGAGGATCCCGCGCAGGATGTTCATTTCATTGGAATCCGGCGCGGCGCGGCCGTAGAGCTTGCGCAGCCGGCGCATCAGCAGGCGCGGGTTGGTGCGGTCGATGAACTGGGTGCGCGCCAGGATCTGCTCCAGGTGCACGTAGAAGCGCTCCATCTCGATCTGGTCCACCGGCTCGTGCACCGGCAATTCCAGGGTCGAGGCCCCGGCCGCCAGCAGCAGCTCGTAGCTGAGGATCTGCACCGCCGAGGCGAGGTTGAGCGAGGTGTAGTCGGCGCTGGTGGGAATGGCGATCAGCTCCTGCGCGCGATCGATTTCCTCGTTGGTCAGTCCGGTGCGCTCGCGGCCGAACATCAGGGCGATGTCGCCGGCCACGTCGGTCTGCACCAGGCGCTGCGCCCATTCGCGCGGCTGGTAGGGCTGCGCCGAGATGTGCCGCGGCCGCGCCGTGGTGGCGGCAACCCGCGTGCAGCCGGCCAGCGCTTCGTCCAGGTCGGCGCAGATCCGGGCTTTTTCCAGCAGGTCCACCGCGCCCACGGCGAGGGCGTCGGCACGAGGGTCGGGGAAGATTTCCGGGGCCACCAGGACCAGGTTGTGCAGGCCCATGGTTTTCATCGCCCGCGCCGCCGAGCCGATGTTGCCGGGGTGCTGGGTGCCGACGAGAACCACGCGAATGCGGGATAATAGGGACATTGAGGTATTCGTTGCTGCCTTAAAAATCTGCCGACGGCGCCGGAGTTTCCGCTTTCCGGCCCGTGGTTTCCAGCCCCGGGGTGGTTTTCCCGACTGGAAACCGTCCCCTGGAAACTGGAAACTGCTGCCCATGCACCCGCTCGTCAACATCGCTGTTTCCGCCGCGCGCTCCGCCGGCAACTTCATCATGCGCAACGCCGATCGCGTCGATCAGTTGCAGATCGAGCGCAAGGGCCGCAACGATTTCGTCACCCAGGTGGACCGCGGCGCGGAAAGCGAAATCATCAAGATCATACGCAAGGCCTATCCGCAGCACGCCGTGCTGGGCGAGGAAGGCGGCCAGGACGGCGACAACGAAGTGCTGTGGATCATCGATCCGCTTGATGGCACCACCAACTTCCTGCATGGCCTGCCCCACTACGCGGTGTCGATCGGCATCCAGGTCAAGGGCAAGCTGGAACACGGCGTGATCTACGCCCCCAATACCCAGGACCTGTACTGCGCCACCCGCGGCAGCGGCGCCACCCTCAATAATCGCCGCATCCGCGTCAGCGGCACCAAGGAACTGGACAGCGCCCTGATCGGCACCGGCGTGCCGATCCGCGCCGCCAATCTCGACGCCTACCTGCCGATGTTGCGCGCCGTGGTGGAGAACACCGCCGGCGTGCGCCGCGCCGGTTCGGCCGCGCTGGACCTGGCCTATGTCGCCGCCGGACGCCTCGACGCTTTCTGGGAACTGGGCCTGAAGCCCTGGGACATCGCCGCCGGCCTGGTGCTGGTGCAGGAAGCCGGGGGCATGATCAGCGAAATCTATGGCGCCGAGGATGCTCTTCTCGAGACCGGCAATGTGCTGGCTGCCAATCCGAAGCTGCACCCCATGCTGGTCGACGCGCTGGCCGGCGTCGCCCGCGCCGCCGCTGCCCAGGAGCAGCGGGAAGGCTGAACCGTTCAGCCACGGATAAGCTCAAACTGCTAAGGTCGCTGCTTCAGCCACAGGGAGAGTACCGATGCGCATAGGACTGATCGTTGCCGGACTTTTGATCGCCGCCCTCGGCGTGGGCGTGCTGATGGGCAAGTTCCAGTACACCCAGAACAAGGAAGTGCTGAAGATCGGCGATCTTTCGGCCAAGGTGCAGGAGCAGCAGACCGCGCCGCAGTGGCTGGGCATTGCCGGGCTGGTGCTGGGCGGTGTGCTGGTGCTGGGCGGGGCCCTGAAGAAGAGCTAGCGCAGGATCTTGGTAGCCCCCAGGTAGGATGTGCTGAGCGCAGCGAAGCGCATCGTTTACCGCGATACAACGCTCGATTGATGCGCTTCGCTGCGTTTATCCCGGGCGCAGCCGAGGGACTCAGCACATCCTGCGTTTTACGCCGCTCCCTCTCTCCCCATCGTTGGAGAGAGAGGGGAGCAGTAACCCCCAATCAGACGACCGCGCCATCCTTGTTGCGCTTTTCCGCCATGGCGTGATCTTCCGGCGGAATCAGGTCCTCGCGCTTGATGTTGAGCAGCACGGTGACGCCGCTGGAGATGTAGATCGAGGAATAAGTCGCCACGATCACGCCGACGATCATCGCCACCGAGAAGCTGTGCACGCTCTTGCCGCCGAAGAAGAACAGGCAGAACAGCACCATCAGCACGGTGAAGTGGGTGATGATCGAGCGCAGCAGGGTCTGGTTGATGGACAGGTTGATGATGTCCAGCACCGGCTGCTTGCGCAGGTTGATCAGGTTCTCGCGCACGCGGTCGAAAATGACGATGGTTTCGTTGTTCGAGTAACCGAGCATGGCCAGCACGCCAGCCAGGGTGGTCAGGTCGAACTCCACCTGGAACAGCGAGAGGAATCCCACGGTCATGATCGCGTCATGGCACAGCGCGGCAATGGAGCCGGCGGAGAACTTCCACTCGAAGCGGAACATGACGTAAAAGAAGATGCCGGTGAACGCGGCGATGAGGGCGATGACGCCGTCCTCGGACAGCTCCTTGCCCACTTCCGGGCCGACGAACTCGATGCGCCGCAGCTGCACGCTGTTCTTCTGCGCATCCAGTGCCTGCAGCACCTTGGTGCTGATCTGCGACGCGGCGTTCTTGGAGTCGGCGTCGACGCCGGCCTGCGGCAGCAGGCGGATCAGCACGTCGCTGGTGCCGCCGAAGTACTGCACCACCGCATCCGGAAAGCCGCCCTTGCCGAGCGAGCTGCGCACATCATCGAGCTGCACCGTCTGCGGATATGCCACCTCGACCAGCACGCCGCCCTTGAAGTCGATGCCGAAGTTGAGGCCGCGCCCGACCAGCAGGCCGATGGCGATCAGCGACAGCAGGATGGATAGCCCGAGCGCGACCTTGCGCTGGGCCATGAAGTTGATTTTCGGAACTCTGGAAAATACACGCATGGATCTTTCTCCGGACCTGGTGCCGGCTTAAACCGGCAGGTCCTTCAGCTTGCGGCCCTTGAACACATAGTGCGCGATGGTGCGCGTGCCCACAGTGGCGGTGAACATCGAAGTGGCGAGGCCGATCATCAGCGTCACCGCGAAACCCTTGACCGCGCCCTGGCCGAGCAGGAACAGCACGAAGGCGGCGATGAAGGTGGTGACGTTGGAGTCGGCGATGGTGAGGAAGGCGCGGTCGTAGCCGGCGTTCATCGCCGCATGCGGCGACAGCCCCAGCCGCAATTCCTCGCGGATGCGCTCGTTGATCAGCACGTTGGCGTCCACCGCCATGCCCAAGGTCAGCACCATGCCGGCGATGCCAGGCATGGTCAGCGTGGCCTGGAAGACCGACAGCAGCGCCACCAGGATGATGACGTTGAGCAGCAGGGCGATGTCGGCGAACAGGCCGAACACGGTGTAGTACACCGCCATGAACACCACCACCAGGCAGAAGCCGGCCACCGCGGCGGTGGTGCCGCGGCGGATGTTGTCGGCGCCCAGGCTGGGGCCGACGGTGCGCTCCTCGACGATGGCGATCGGCGCCGCCAGCGCGCCCGACTTGAGCAGTTCGGACAGGTCGTGCGCTTCCTTCTGGCCCAGGCCGGTGGTCTGGAAGCGCTTGCCGAAGGGCTCGCGGACGCTGGCCACGCTGATGACGTCGGCGACATCGCGGCGCTCGCGGATCGCCTCGCCCTGCGCGTTGTAATTGGTGTCGTAGACGGTTTCCTTGTAAAGCACCGCCATCGGCTTGCCCACGTTCTGGCGGGTGAAGTCGAACATCTTGCTGGCGCCGGTGCTGTCCAGCGTCACGCTCACCGCGGGAGTGCCGCTCTGCTGGTCGATGATCGGCGCGGCGTCCACCAGTTGTGGGCCGCTGGCAATGACGTCCCTTTTCAGCAGGATCGGTTGATGATTCTCGCGCCTATAGAACAGTTCATCGTCCGGCGGCACGATGCCGGTCTGGGCGGCGCTTGCCGCCGCGCCCAGGGTCTCGTCCACGGCGCGGTACTCGAGGGTGGCGGTCGAGCCCAGCAGTTCCTTGACGCGGGTCGGATCCTGCACGCCCGGCAGCTGCAGCAGGATGCGGTCGGCGCCCTGGCGCTGCACGATCGGCTCGGACACGCCCAGCCGGTTGACGCGGTTGCGCAGGGTGATCAGGTTCTGCTGCACGGCGTAGTCGACGATGCGCTTGGCCTCGGCATCGGACATGCGTGCCTGCAGGGTCGGCGTGGCCAGATTGGCCGGCACCGTCACGGTCAGCTCGTGGTATTCCTTGCTGATGGCGGCGCGGGCCGCTTCGAGCTTGGCCGCATCGGCGAATTCCAGCACCACCGTATCGCCTTCGGCACGGCGGCCGGTGTAACGGATGTCCTGCTTGCGCAGGAAGGTGGGCAGGTCATTGAGATAGCGCTGCACCGCGGCCTTGCGGGCGTCGTCAATGTCCACTTCCAGCAGCAGATGCACGCCGCCGCGCAGGTCCAGGCCCAGCGGCATCGGCTTGGCGCCGATCGCTTCGAGCCAGGCCGGCGTGTTGGAGGCCAGGTTGAGGGCGACGATGTAGTTCTGCCCCAGCGCCTGCTTCAGCGTATCCACCGCCTTGAGCTGGGCCTCGGGGGTGCCGAAACGCACCACCCACTGGTCCTTTTCCGCGTGCGAAGACTGGTCGCTGATCTGGTCGGCCGCCAGGGCCTTGGCCACCTGGTCGCCAAAGTCGGCCGGCAGCGGATCGCCGCTGACCGTGGCGATCTGCACCGCCGGCGATTCGCGATAGATATTGGGCAGCGCATACAGGGCGCCGAGCAGGGTGGCGACAACCAGCGTCACCGTTTTCCAGAGGGGATATTGATGCATCGGAATTCGCTTTAAGTGAGTCGCGAGCCGCTTGTTTGAACAGTCGGGGACATGGATGTCCCCGTTTTGGACAGGATGTCATGCACCCAAAGGTGCGCTCAAGACGCTATAGCGTCTTGAGGGTACCTTTGGGTAATACACTGGTGATCGCGCTCTTCTGCACCTTGATCTCCACCCCGGGGGCAATCTCCACCGTCAGGTAGACCTCGCCGATATTGGCGATGCGGCCGGCCAGGCCGCCGGTGGTGATGATCTCGTCGCCCTTGGCCAGGGTGCCCAGCATCTGGCGGGTTTCCTTGGAGCGGCGCATCTGCGGCCGGATCAGCATGAAATAGAACAGCGGGATCATGACGATGAACGGGAACACCGTCACCAGCAGGCTTTGGCCCTGCGGAGCGCCCTGCTGGGCATAGG
>Ga0302311_10006996_pt1 | contig 11563 bp, 13 predicted proteins | sample III_Palsa_N1_3_FD_200449 | JGI IMG/M metagenome (GOLD analysis project Ga0302311, IMG submission 200449) | Peat permafrost microbial communities from Stordalen Mire near Abisko, Sweden - III_Palsa_N1_3 | ecosystem: Environmental > Terrestrial > Soil > Palsa > Peat permafrost | place: Sweden...
CGGCCTTGGCCTCCTGCAGCACGGTGTCCCAGCCCGACTCGACCACCGGCGACAGGCCGATCACGTCCACCTTCTGCGCGATGAACGAGCGGATCGCCTTGATCTGGTTCTCCTGCTTCTGCTGCGCGTCGGAGAACTTCAGCTCGATGCCGGCGTCCTTGGCCGCGCTCTTGATCGACTCGGTGTTGGCCGTGCGCCAGGCGCTCTCGGCGCCGACCTGGGCGAAGCCCAACACGATCTTCTTCTGCGCGAACGCCATCGTCGGGGTGGCGATGGCGGCGGCCACGAGGGTCGCGGCCAGGACCGCGCGTCGTTGGATGGTCATGATGCTCGTCTCCTGTCGTTCGTATTGCCGCTTCGAAGCGAAGCGGTCCCTGGCCCGCGAAGCAGTTGCCGATGCGCGACCAGTGGCCCGCATGCTAGGCAGCGATGCGATATCGGGCAAATCGTTTTTGCACTCGAACGTATATGGGTTTTGGCATCCATGCGCCGCATGCCCGGCGGACGCTCGCCAGGCTGTCCGATGCAGCCAGAATACCCAGGGTGAACACCTACGACATCAGCACCGACCCGAGCCGGTTGCAGCTCGCGGCCATCCACGCCTACCTGACCGGCAGCTACTGGTCGCCCGGCGTGCCCGAGGACGTCGTCGCGCGCGCGATCGCGAACTCGCTGTGCTTCGGCATCTACCTGGGCGATGCCCAGGTGGGCTTCGCGCGCGTGGTCACCGACAAGGCCAGCTTCGCCTACCTGGCCGACGTCTACGTGCTGGAGGAGCACCGGCGGCAGGGGCTGTCGAGGCGGCTCGTCGAGGCCATCCAGGCGCATCCCGACCTGCAGGGACTGCGCCGCTTCATGCTGGCGACCCGCGACGCGCACGGCCTGTACGCGCAGTTCGGATTCAGGCCCGTGGCGGCGCCGGAGCGGCTGATGGAGATCCGCACGCTGCCCGCCTGGTTGAAGGACACGGCCACGCGCTGATGGCCGTGGCATAGACTGCGCCGATTCTCATGAGGTGAGCCATGCCAGCAGACACCCCGCGCGACCAGCTCGCCTCCGCCCTCGGCACCGACGCCGGCCACGTCGTCATGGAACGCGGCTATTCGCTCGCCTTCGTCGGCGTGCGCGGCCAGGTGCGGCTCGTCCAGTTCCGGTTGAGCAAGAAGGGGTTCGACGCCGACCGCGCGGCCGACGACGCGGTCTTCGCCGGCCTGCTGGACGAGTTCGCGGGCGTCGTCGACCGCCTGATGCGCGTGCGCTGGGGCGGCATCGCGCTGCGCGCCGGCTTCGACGCCGACGGCGAGCTGATCGAGCGGCTCTACGAGACGGGCACGCTGGAGCGCTGCGACGAGGTCGACCCGGTCAGCCCGAGCGGGCGGCTGGTGGAGGACGGCGAGGTGGTCGATGCGCGCGAACTGCTGATCCGCGCGTCGGCGCGCCTGGTCGAGAACTGGGGGGTGTTCGAGCAGGCCCCGGCGCTGGACGACGGCGCGCATCCGCACGCGGCGCGCTGCGCGCAGCGCGTGTCCGGCAGCCCGGCCTGAGACGAGACGGGCCAGGCATCGCGCGGCCCGACGGGCCGTGCGCTCAGCGTGGCGCGTCCGTCCCGCGGCGGCGTGCCAGCGCGCCGGCCGCGCCCAGGCCCGCGACCAGCAACGCCCACGAGCCCGGCTCGGGAATGGCGGGCGGCGGCGTGATCGTCACGCCCTCGCTGAGCAGGTTCAGCGACAGGAAGGCGCCCGTATCCTCCCGGTCGGCGTAGAACACGTCGATCGTGTGGTTGCCCGCGTCCAGCGTCGGCGAGTCGAAGGTGACGTTGGTGACGCCGTGGATGCCCGGATTCTGGCCGATCAGCACCCCGTCGACGTAGATGAACGAATCGTCGTCGGAGCCCAGCTGGAAGCTGACCACCGCGCTCGACGAGAGCGTGAAGTCACCCTTGAAGACGGCGGTCTCGAATTCCTGGCTGTCGTTGGTTCCCGTGCTGTTGGGCGCGTACATGTCGGAGTCGTAGGGCAGCGAGATCGTGCCGGTGCCCGTCTGCGTGACGATGGCCGAGGGCGTCCACCACTCGAGCTCGTTGCTCGAGTTGACCATGGTGACGCCCGGATCGGTGCTGGACACCACGGGCATCCCGTCCGGCCCCAGCATGCTGCCGATGGCGAGGTTGGGATAGCCGCTGCCGCCGAAGTCCGGGCTGACGCCGGTGTTGGGCACCTGGAAATAGGTCGCCCCCAGGGTCGCGTTGACCGGATCGGCGTGGGCCGGGCCCGCGAGTCCGGCCAGCGCGAACGCGCACGCCAGGGCCGGACCGGCTGCCGCTGCAAATGTCTTTTGGGTCATGAAACCAACCTCCGAATGGATTGAATGTGCACAGGGACAGGCGCCCGCCGTCGCAGCGGCGGCAGTGCTTCCCAAGTGCGCGAGTCTGCGACCCGCCCGGAGGCTTTCCATCCCTAGCACGCACGTCCTGAACCCGGTCTGAAGCCAGGCTTTCCACCGTCGAGCGAGGTGGACGGCAGCACGCCAGCTTCACGACGCGCGTGCGCACGCGAGCGGCCGCGCACGCGTCACGCGCGCGCCAGGGCATCCGATTACCTCCCGGGTAATTGAGGCGATTCGACCGCGCGCCGACCATGCAGCCTCGTTCATTCGACCGGCCTCTTCCATGACATCCCAACGCATCTCACCCCTCACCGCCAAGGAAAACCCCATGACCACGACCCCGTTCACCAAGATGCCCACGCCCGACTGGCTGCTCGCCTTCTGGAAGGAGATCGACGACAAGACCTGGGGCGCCGGCTTCGACTGCTTCGCCGACGACGCCGTCTGCCACCTGGGCGTCGCCGACTGGCACGGCAAGGAAGCCATCCGCGCCAACCTGCGCCAGTTCGTCGACAGGCAGATGACCACGCACCACGACGTCGTCGAATACCTCGACAGTCCCCGCCTGAAGGTCTTTCGCGGCTTCGTCACGATGGTGTTCGACGACAAGTCGATCGCGACGGTCAAGCCGACGATGCAGCACTTCTTCTACATGGACGAGAAGGATCCGGCCAAGGTGATCGCCTGGTACGGCTCGGTCGGCCCGACCGGTTTCTGACCTCGCGGCGCCCCGACCGCGCGCGATGGCGATACTCCGTCATCGCGCGTGTCCCATCTGCAGCCATGACCTCCAAACCCATTCCCAGTCCCGTCGGAGCGCTGCTGCGCCGGTGGCGCGGCGCGCGCGGCCGCAGCCAGCTCGAACTGGCCATGGATCTCGGCGTCTCGCAGCGCCACGTCAGCTTCGTCGAGAGCGGCCGGTCGTCGCCGAGCCGTGCGCTGCTGCTGGGCGTGGCGAACGCGCTCGACGTGCCGCTGCGCGATCGCAACGCGCTGCTGCTGGCCGCCGGCTATGCGCCGATGTACGCCGAGCCCGCATGGGACGCCGCCGCGATGCGCGTCGTGCACCGCGCGCTCGAGCGCATGCTGCGGCAGCACGAGCCGTATCCGGCGCTGGTGATGGACAGGCACTGGAACGTGCTCATGACCAACGACGCGGCGCCGCGCCTGTTCGGGCGCATGGTCGATCTCGGCAAGCACCCGAAGCCGCGCAACCTGCTGCGGCTGATGTTCGATCCCGCCGGCCTGCGGCCCTTCGTCGCCGACTGGGACAGCGTCGCCGCCAGCCTGTTCCAGCGCCTGCATCGCGAGGCCGTGGGCGGGGTGCTCGACGACGCGACGCGTTCACTGATCGCCGACCTGCTCGCGTTTCCGGGCGTGGCGCCGGACTGGCGCACCGGCGATGCGGCGACCACGTCGCCCGTCGTGCCGATCGGCTTCATGCACGACGGCCGCACGTCGCGCTGGTTCTCGATGGTGAGCACCGTGGGCACGCCGCAGGCGGTGGCGGCGCAGGAGTTGCGCGTCGAGTGCATGTTTCCGGCGGACGACGCCACCGAGGCCTGGCACCTCGCCGATGCGGAGGAGGCCGCCCGGCGCTAGCGCTCAGGCCGCGAGCGCCTCGCGCCGTGCCATCAGGCTCTCGCGCACCACGGCGATGTGCCCGCGCAGCCCGTACAGCAGGTCGCCGAACGCCGGCGGCACCGCGAGCTTCATCACGGTCGCCTCCATGTGGCCGAGCCGGTGCAGCAGCTCGTCGCAGCGCTGCGCGTCCAGCGGGCCGTCGTACGAGTCGCGCTCGATGCGCTGCAGCACCGCGTACCAGCGGTAGATGCGCGACACCACGCGCCAGCGGAAGATCGCCGGCGCGATCTTCAGGCCCGGGATCAGGATGATGGTCACCGGCACGATCACCGCCAGGATGCGCTCGATCAGGCTCGCGATCCAGAACGGGAACGTGCGGTACAGGAAGCTGCGGCCCGAGGCGTAGTAGCGCGTGGCGTCGGCGCTGATCGGGAAGTCGTGCTCCAGCGGCGTCGGGAACTCGCCGGCCTTCTTGTACAGGCCCGCGCGGCCGTGCACCTCGCGCGCGGCCTCCAGCAGCAGGTCGGACAGCGCCGGGTGCAGGCTCTCGCGCGCGACGAGCTCGACCGTCGGCGCCACCAGCGCGACGTCCTGCGCCGGGATGTCCTCGCCGAAGTCGATCGCGCCGCGCGGCAGCACCAGCCGGTTGAGATAGGTGACGCGATGCGTGTAGCCCTCGGCCTGCACGAAGTTGAAGAGATGGATCTGCTCGTCGCGCAGCAGCTCGCGCATCATCGCGGTGGGCGTCGAGTCGCTCATCGCGAACAGCGCGTCGATCTTGCCGGCCAGCAGCGCCTGGATCGACGCCTCGGGCGTGCGATGCCCGATCTGCGTGCCGTCGCCCGGCTTGATGCCGTTGGCGTCCAGCAGCGTCTGCGCCAGCGCCGACGCGCCGCTGCCTTCGAGGCCGATGTCGATGCGCTGCTTCCTGAACTCCGACAGCAGCGTCTTGGGCGCGCCGCGATAGAAGATCATCAGCGGCGTGTACGACACGCTGCCCAGCGAGACCAGGTGCTGCTGCGCGCCGGAGGCGGGCGTCTCGCCACCCACGACGAAGCCGACGTCGACCTTGGTCTTCCCGTCCTCCAGCTTCGCGAGGTTGTCGCGCGAACCCTGCGACGGCAGGATCTTCAACGTCACGCCCTCGCGCGCCAGGATCTTGCGGTACGACTCGGCGCTCGCGCGATACGCGCTGCCGTCGGGGCCGCTGGTCATCGTCAGCGTGCTCGGCGGCGCCGAGTTCAGGAAGACGAACGCGATGATGCCGGCGACGAGGCTGATCAGGAGGATCAGGCCGATGCTGATGGGGAGCTGGCGGCCGATGAGTTGCGTGAAGCGCGCGTTGGCTTGGTCGGCGCGGGTGCGAATCGAGTCCATGGGCGAGGGGCGAGGTTCACTCATCGGCGTGCGCCTCCTTGTTCTCGATCAGGATCAGAAATACGTTCAGCCACGGAGCAATAAGCGCAACGAGGCTGAGGCACAGCCATGTCACGTCGGTGGACGAGGTACCGCCTTCGCTGTACCACCTGCCGCTGAGGAAGAACGCGACGATGGCGGCCACTTCCACGACCCAGCACAGCAGCGAGATTGCTGGTCGCAGCCAGGAGCGGCCGGCGGTCGTCCTTCGACGGATGGCCGCGATCGACAGAAAGGGTACCGACAGAAACATCGCCCACAAGGCCAGCACGCTGACGTTCATTGGAGCGGGCCATTCATTTCGATGGACATGAGACGGGGCTTCAAGGTGGTTGGAGCATCAGTACCGACGAGGCGCAGCCAGGGGCCGGGGCACGCCCGGCAATGTACTCCGCGCGATGGATCAGGGCGTCGCGGCTCGCGCGTTTCGAGATGCATGCGGGCGAAAGAATCAATGCCTGCACCGACGGCCCGCATGCTACAGTCCCGGCGTCCTTAGGGGAGTAGCCGCCTTCGCGCCAGCGCGAAGAGCTCCGATCAACACACTTGCCGCCCCATCGCGGCATGGTCGGCGCGGCCCGCAGCGCGGGCTTGGCAAGACCTTTGGCGCAGCGTCCGACCCGGAGCCGGGAGGGACGTTGCGTCATTGGTTGGTGATCCCGGCTCCCTGGAAATCCCCGTCTTGAAACACCCCACGAACACCGTGCCGTCGTCGACGCCGGCCTTCGCGCGCGCCTGCGCGCCCGAACGCTCGCGCGGGGGCGCGCGCCAGCACGCGTCACGCGCGACGCGCCCGGGAGCGTCGCGATGATCCTAACGTTCGCATTGCTGCTCGGCTCCGCCGTCGTCATCTACCTCGCCTGCGGATTCTTCGTCAACGGCGTCGAGTGGGTCGGGCAGCGCTTCGGCGTGTCGCAGACCGCCGTCGGCACCGTGCTGGCCGCGTTCGGGACGGCGTTGCCGGAGAGCGTGGTCACGCTGGTGGCCGTGGTGTTCGGCAAGACCGGGGCGCAGAAGGACATCGGCGTCGGTGCCGCCCTCGGCGGCCCGCTGGCCTTGTCGACGCTGGCCTATGCCGTGGTCGGCGCGATGTTCCTGCTGGATCGTTCGCGCCACCAGAAGAAGATCGCGCAGGAGTTCAGCACCGTGCGGCTGGCGCACGACCAGGGCTGGTTCCTGGCCGTCTTCGTGTTCAAGGTCGGGCTCGGCCTGGTCGCGTTCGCCTGGAAGCCCGGGTTGGGCTGGCTGTTCCTGGCGGCCTATGCGCTGTACGTCTGGCGCGAGCTCAGGAGCGAGGGGCTCGAGATCGACAGCTGCGAAGGCCTGGAGCGCGAGGCGCTGAAGCTGCGTCCGCACGACGAGCATCCGGCGACGGCCTGGGCCGTGCTGCAGACGGTCGGGGCGCTGGGGGTGATCTTCTTCGCGTCGCAGCTGTTCGTGCACCAGCTGGAGACGGTCGGGCCGTGGCTGGGGCTGTCGCCGCAGCTGGTCGCGCTGCTGCTGAGCCCGATCTGCCACCGAGCTGCCGGAGATCCTCAACGCGGTGATCTGGGTGCGCCAGGGCAAGACGTCGCTGGCGCTGGGCAACATCAGCGGCGCGATGATGATCCAGGCGACGGTGCCCAGCGCGCTGGGCCTGTTCTTCACGCCGTGGCTGCTGAGCCCGGCGCTGCTGTGGGGCGCGGCGATCACGATGGCGGCGATCGTCGTGATGCTGGTGCTGCTGCATCGCCACGCGTTGACGGCGAAGCGGCTGTTCGCGATGTCGGCGTTGTATGGCGCGTTCGCGATCGGGGTGGCGACGCGCTTCCATTGAAGCCGTCGCGCTCCGCGTGCCGAGTCAGCGCGCGATCGGCTTGAGCAGGCTGCGCACCCGCGTCTTCTTCGCCGGCGGCGGCATCTCCATCGCCGGCACGTGCGTGCCGTCGACCTCGGTCTCGGCGACCACCGACGTCTCGACCTGGTGGTGCGAGCGGTCGGCGTAGCGCGGCGGCCAGTCCTTGAGCACGGTGCGGCGCAGCAGCGCGAGGCCGGGGCCCGCGGTGAAGGTGCGTTCGAACACGTGCGTCACGAGCTGGCGCTTGATCTTCTCGGTGATGATGACCGTCGAGCAACGAGTGCCGTAGCTGCCGTCGGGCGTGCGGATGAACGCGGGGCTCAGCAGGCGTTCGCGCTCGCGGCCGATGCCGGTGTTGGGCAGCTGATCCTCCGGCGCGAGTTCGCGGTCGGCGAGCGCGGTGAACAGCTGGCTGGACAGCGAGTCCACCGATTCGGCGGTCTTCAGCGCCTCGGCGAGCCGCTCCTTGAGCGTGGTCACCTTGGGCCACGGCGTGTCGAGCGCGGCATTGGACAGGCCGAAGATGCCGCGTTCGATGCGGCGCGGGATCGCTTGGTCGTTGCTGGCCCAGTAGCAGTCGCCGCGGCGGAAGTCGGCGGCGATCAGGTTGAACGGCGCGTAGCCGGACAGCGAGGTCTGCATCCAGAACTGGTCGGCGCGCATCTCGGTGCGCAGCCAGTGCGGCACGATGCCGCCGCGGCTGGGCGCCGACGGGTCGGCCTCGTGCGGGCGGCGCACGTTGGTGACGAGCGCGAGGCGGCCGGAGGCCGTCAGGCCCAGCCAGGTGCCACCGGCCTGCAGGTCACGGCCGGCGAGGATCTCGGGGCCGCCTTCGGCCGGCGTCCACCAGCCCATGCGCGCGGCCGGGCGGTCGAAGAACTCGTCGCGGTTGGTGGCGATCACCAAGGGAAAACGGCGGTTCTCGTCGATCGCGAGGGCTACAAGACACATGGGGCAAAGAGTTCGACGTGGCGGGTGCCGCGCAGCAGGCTGGCGTGCGGCGCCGAGGCCGCCTGCAGCGAGTCCAGGAACGCGCGCACCACGGCGCCCGCCTCGGGGCCGGCGGCAGCCGGCAGCGGGAGGCGGTAGGTCTCCATCACGGTCGCGTCCGCCGCGGGGTCGACGGAGGCGTCGCGGCCGGCGGGCGGTTCGAAGGTGACAGGGGACGCGGGGCGGTCATCGGGCAGCGGGGCGGATGAAGCTTGTGAGGGCAGGTCGCATCGTAAGAGCACTTCCGCCTCGATCGCGCCGCCGCCAGTCCGCAATGTGCGCTGGAATTCACGCACACCTGAAATGACTCGTCGCGAATCGCCGGCGGCCACGCGGTAGTAGACGCAGACCAGCATCGCGGGCGTGCGGTACGTCACGGCTTCACCCCGTTGCGCGGCGCACTGGCGTGCGTTATCACGGCGCGTCGGCCGGAATCTCGTACGGCAGCTCGCGCAGGCGCACGACGGGGCCGTCGGCCGCCCCGATGTGCAGTTCGCCGGCGGCGGTCAACGCGCGCTTGACCTCGATCAGCGCCGCATGCCGCGCGCCGCCCTCGGGGTGGGGCAGGCTGGCCGACAGCACGACCTGGCCCGCGGGCTGGCCCGGGTCGGCGGCCGCGAACACCTCCGCGCCGGCCGCGGCGCCGGCCGCGCCCTCGGCCAGCACCATGCGGCGCTTGAGCGTGCCGCGGTACTGGCTGCGCGCGACGATCTCCTGGCCGGGATAGCAGCCCTTCTGGAAGTTCACGCCGCCCACGAGCTCGAGGTTGACCATCTGCGGCACGAACGCCTCCACCGTGCGCGCGACGATGCGCGGCACGCCCGACTGCACCTCCAGCCAGTTCCACACGTCGGGGCTGGACGTCGTTGCCCACGGCGGCGTCGCGTCGGCCGGCGCGGCCCACAGCAGGCGGGTCGAACCGGCCGCGTCGGCAAGGCGGATCGCGGTGCCGCCGGTCACCGTCGACGTCGCGTAGGCCGCGGCGGGAACCGGATGCGCGGCGTCGTCGTGCAGCAGGCCGGGCAGCGCGACGCCCCACAGCGCGATCTCGCCCGACGCGTCGGCGAGCTTGCACCTGGCGCGCAGCACGAACATCGAGAGACGCTTCAGCGTGGGCGCGAGCAGGTCGGCGCTGCAGGCAAGCAGGATCTCGTCGGCCGCGGCGCGCCACATCACGAAGCTGGCGAGCAGCCGGCCCTTGGGCGAGCAGTAGCCCGCGAGGCGGGCCTGGCCCACGTCGAGCTTGACGGCTTCCTGCGTCAATTGGCCGTTGAGGAAGGCGGCGGCATCGTCGCCCCTGGCGCGGATGACGCCCCAGTCGGCGAGGCGCACGGCCACGGGGGCGCCGAGCGCGAGATCGGAGGCGGCGAGGTCGGTCTGGGTCATGCGCCGATTATCATGGCGACCCCGCATTCCCATCGCCAACAGGGCCTCCTCGCCGGGCGGCCCTGCGTCCATGTTCAAACGTCTTTTCCTGTTGCTGGCGGTGCTCGCCGCGGCGGCCGCCGGCGCGGCCCTGTGGTGGCTGCAGCATCCGCTCAAGCTGGCGCACGACGAGGTCGAGGTCTCGATCGAGCCCGGCACCCCGGTGCGCGAGATCGTGCGCCTGTGGCACGACGCGGGCGTCGACGAGCCGCCCGAGCTCATGTACCAATGGTTCCGCTGGTCGGGGCAGGCCAAGCGCATCCGCGCCGGCAGCTACCTCGTCGCGCCCGGGGCGACGCCGCGCTCGCTGCTGCGCAAGATGGTGGTGGGCGACGAGGAGCTGGAGTCGGTGCACATCATCGACGGCTGGACGGTCCGGCAGATGCGCGCCGCGCTCGCCGCCGCGCCCGGCCTCAAGGCGACCACCGCCGGCCTGAGCGACGACCAGCTGATGGCGGCCATCGGATCGCCCGACGAGAAGGCCGAAGGCCGCTTCTTCCCGGACACCTACGTCTACAGCAAGGGCGTCAAGGACATCCTCGTGCTCAAGCGCGCGCACGACGCGCTCGAGCGCCAGCTGCAGGCCGCGTGGGTGCTGCGCGCGCCCGACACGCCGCTCAAGAGCGCCGACGAGGCGCTGACGCTGGCCTCGGTCATCGAGAAGGAGACGGGCGCGGCGTCCGACCGCGGCAAGGTGGCGGCGGTGTTCGCGAACCGGCTGCGCATCGGCATGCCGTTGCAGTCCGACCCGACGGTGATCTACGGCATGGGCGCGGCCTACGACGGCAACATCCACAAGGCCGACCTGCAGACCGACACGCCCTACAACTCGTACACCCGCCAGGGCCTGCCGCCGACGCCCATCGCGCTGCCGGGCCGCGACGCGCTGCGCGCCGCGGTGCGGCCCGATGCGTCCAAGGCGCTGTACTTCGTCTCGCGCGGCGACGGCACCAGCGTCTTCAGCGAGACGCTCAACGCCCATAATGCGGCGGTGAACCAGTACATCCGCGGGCCGCACAAATGACGGTCGGAGACCCCCTCGCCGCCGGCTCGGCCGGCCGCTTCATCACCTTCGAAGGCATCGACGGCGCCGGCAAGTCCTCGCACATCGAGGCGCTGGCCGAGTGGGCGCGTGCGCGCGGGGCGGACGTCGTGCTGGCGCGCGAGCCGGGCGGCACGCCGCTGGCGGAGAAGCTGCGCGCGCTGTTCCTGCACGAGCCCATGGATCCGCTGACCGAGGCGCTGCTCGTGTTCGCGGCGCGGCGCGACCACCTGCGCGCGGTGATCGAGCCCGCGCTGGCGCGCGGCGCGGTCGTGCTGTGCGACCGCTTCACCGATTCGACGTTCGCCTACCAGGGCGCCGGCCGCGGCTTCGATCTCGCGGTGCTGGCGCAGCTGGAGACCTGGGTTCAGCAAGGCCGCCAGCCCGACCTGACGCTGTGGTTCGACCTCGACCCCGCCGAGGCCGCGCGCCGCCGCGCCGCGGTCCGCAGCGCCGACCGCCTCGAGCGCGAGGACGAGGCCTTCTTCGCCCGCGTGCGCGACGGCTACGCGCAGCGCGCGCAGGCGACGCCCGCGCGTTTCGCGCGCATCGACGCCGCGCAGACGCGCGAGGCCGTGCGCGCCGACGCGCTCGCGGCGCTCGCGTCGCGCGGCTGGTTCACCGAACGGACGAGCGATGACCGCCGCGCCTGACGACGCCGCGCTGCCCTGGCTGGCTGCGCCCGCGCACGACATCGCCACGAAACAGCGCGGCCACGCGCTGCTGCTGCAGGGCCATCCCGGCGCGGGCGTGTTCGAGCTGGCGCTGCGGGTCGCGCGCACCTGGCTGTGCGAGACCGAAGGCGCCGACGCGCCGTGCGGCCGCTGCACCGCCTGCCACCTGCTGTCGTCGAACAGCCATCCCGACTTCCGCGCGCTGCTGCC
>Ga0302311_10006997_pt1 | contig 11563 bp, 9 predicted proteins | sample III_Palsa_N1_3_FD_200449 | JGI IMG/M metagenome (GOLD analysis project Ga0302311, IMG submission 200449) | Peat permafrost microbial communities from Stordalen Mire near Abisko, Sweden - III_Palsa_N1_3 | ecosystem: Environmental > Terrestrial > Soil > Palsa > Peat permafrost | place: Sweden...
AATATGGTCCGAAAGACATTACCTCGAACCACGAATCTGACTTGTTAGTTAAATCCGCTTTCTTTGAAGATGTCACAGCCACGCCTAGCGTCCGCATCACCAGTATGTGATTAGATACCTGCACGCTCGACCTATAGATTGTTCGAGGGATCGGGGAATAGACCGCTGCTTTAACGGTTCCGCCAGCATCTTTACTACGCACGGGCTGTCCCCCGTGCTATACCAACTCATGCGCCCCAGCCGATTCCTCCTAGCCGCCGCGGTTCTCTCCATCCCACTCTCCGCCCAGACCACCCACACCCTCCTCGCCACCCCCACCACCGTAGCCTGGGGCTACTACTCCGCGCACGCCAAGCCCGTCCTCACCGTCCACTCCGGCGACACCGTCATCATGCAAACGGCCTCCACCTGCGGCCCACCGGAGCGCCTCCAGTCCGAAGGCGTCGCCTCCGCGCAAATCCCCTCCTGGCTAGCCCCCCTCTACGCCGGAGTCCCCGCCACCGACCGCGGCCCCGGCGGCCACATCCTCACCGGCCCGGTTGCAGTGGCCGATGCAGAACCCGGCGACGTCCTCGAAGTCCGCGTCCTCAAAATCGACATCACCACCAACTTCGCCTGCAACGGCTTCGGCGCCGGCCGCGGCTTCCTCCCCGACGACTTCCCCTACGGCCGCACCAAAATCATTCCCCTCAACCGCGAGAAGATGACCGCCGACTTCGCCCCCGGCATCACCATCCCGCTCCACCCCTTCTTCGGCTCCATGGGCATCGCGCCCCCCGAGTCCGCCGGCAAGTGGAACTCCGCGCCCCCCTGGATGCACGGCGGCAACATGGACAACAAGGAGCTCACCGCCGGCTCCGTCATCTTCTACCCCGTCCACGCCGAAGGCGCTCTCTTCGAAGCCGGCGATGGCCACGCCGGCCAGGGCAACGGCGAAGTCGACATCACCGCCCTCGAAACCTTCCTCACCGGCACCTTCCAGTTCGTCCTCCACAAAGGCGAAGCCACGCGCCAGCGCCTCCTCTGGCCCCGCGCCGAAACTCCCACCGCCTACATCGCCATGGGCTTCTCCCCCGACCTAAAGACCGCCACAGAGATGGCCGTCCGCAACATGATCACCTTCCTCTCCGAGCAAAACCCCGACTACCCCCACCTCTCCCGCGACGACGCCTACGCCCTCATCTCCACCGCCTGCGACGTCGACATCACCCAACTCGTCGACACCAACGACGGCGTCCACGTCCTCTGCCCCAAAACCCTCTTCACCACCCCCAAATCCCCACCCAACCACTAAAAACACTCGTCGTGTCGACAGCGAACTTTCCGACAACCTGACTTTGCGGAAATCTGGCCTGAACGCTCTGCCTTCGTCGGTGAGTGCATTGGCGATCATGCACTCACCGAGATCCTCCGATTCAGATGGCCGAGAAGCCGCCGTCGACAGCCAACTCCACCCCATTCACGAAGCTGGAATCGTCTGAAGCAAGAAACAGCGCGACCGTCGCGATTTCCTCAGGTTGACCCATCTTTCCCCGCGGGATTAGGGACTCGAACATCTCCTTCGCCTCCTTGGTGAGAACTTCTTCCTGCATCGGTGTGGCGATCGGCCCCGGGCCCAGCACGTTTACCCGGATATTCCTGCCCTTCAGTTCGTTGAGCCACGTGCGTGCGAAGGAGCGCAATGCTGCCTTGCTCGCCGCATACACGCCGAAACCAGGAAAACCCTTCACCGAAGCAACTGATCCGGTCATGATGATCGATCCACCGTCGTTGAACAGCGGCAACGCCTTCTGAACCGTAAACAGCGTTCCGCGCGTATTCAGGCCGAAGGCCGCATCGAAGTGCTGCTCGGTAATCTCGCCCAGTTTGGCGGCTTCGCCCGTGCCAGCGCTCGCAAACAGGATGTCGATCTTGCCCTTTTCCCGCTTGACTGTATCGAACAGACGGTCGAGGTCGTCGAGATTGGCCGCGTCGCCGCGCACGCCGGTCACGTTCCGGCCAATCAGCTTGACGGCCTCATCGAGCTGCTCCTGCCTCCGGCCTGTGATGAAAACGTAGGCACCCTCTTCAACGAAGCGCTTGGCACTCGCCAGCGCTAAGCCGCTTGATCCACCTGTGATGACTGCAACCTTACCTTCAAGCTTTCCCATAATGACTCCCTTTGGTAGATGTGTAGCATTCAGTACAGTAGAGTAGAGTTCTTTGGCGGTGGACGAGAACTGCTCAGGAGTCCTAATTTTTTGTCCACTCGTCCAAAAGAGAGAGGCTACGTTGGATCCGATAACAGATATCTTCAGGACGATGCACGTAACCGCTTTCGGTCTGCACAGGCTCGAAGCCACAGCCCCGTGGGGCTTGATACAGGACAAGCAGACTGAAGAAAAAGTCACGCCTTCCGACAAAATGATGTCACCTACAGATTTGGCGCACTTCGCCATGCTTTCGCGCGGCAACTGCTGGCTGAGTGTGGAAGGGATTCCGGAGCCGATTCCTCTCATCGGTGGCGATTGTTTTTTGCTGGCCCGGGGGACTTCGATTGTTTTGCGGGACAGCCCGCGAACACGTCCGAGGTGGAGTTTCCGCGAGATCGCAGCCAGGGCCAACAGCAATGTCGCTCATTATGGAGGTGGTGGCGCACCGACGACAATCGTCTGTGGGTCCTTCAGTTTCGATCGCGCCAGCCTGAAGCCGATCACCCAGTTATTGCCGAGCTTCATTCTGATGAAGGCCGATGAGGCACGCACGCTTGCTCTTCACAACACAGTGCAGGCGCTGGCATCAGAAATGGCAGAACAGGCGCCGGGAACTGAAGTCGTCGCGACTCGGCTGGCCGAGGTCCTATTTATCCAGGTACTCCGGGCGCATATCGCGTCGGGACCGGAACGCAACAAAGGATGGCTTCGTGCTGTTTTCGATCCTCAAATGGGCACTGCCCTGAGTGCCATTCATGACAGTGTGAAGACACCCTGGACGGTCGAATCCCTGGCCGAAGCGGCGGGCATGTCTCGCTCCGCATTCGCAGCGCGTTTTAAAGAGCTACTCGGACAAACACCACTGGAGTATGTAACCGAGTGGCGGATGCAGAAGGCGATGCAGCTACTACAACAGCGTGACAAGAAGCTCATCGACGTTGCCCGGTCGGTCGGTTACGAGTCCGACGCTGCGTTCAGTAAGGCGTTCAAGCGAGTTGTCGGGGCCAACCCAGGTGAATACCTCAAACGTGTTTTTTAGGGCCAAGGTTATGCCGGAATGGTGAGAGGTTTTTGAAGCCAAGGATTCTGACTTTGGCGGCGGGGCCAGGGTGCCATGGAAGCGTGTTCTTCCACTGAAATGGGTGCCCCAGAAGCCTCGCACTTGGGATCGGGAGATCACGGACCCAATACCGACCGAAGCAGACCACGATAAGGGCAGAGCCTTCGTGCGAGATTCCCGCATTATCCGCAACTTCGGGTCGTTGGTGGGGGAGGCGGCGTTTTGCGGGGCTGACGAAGCAGGTTGTTTCGTTCCTGGAGCGCGAAAAGACATCGCGACACAGATTTGCTTGCGGCCTTGGTGTGGGCTGTGGGCCTTCGCGTGCGAGTCGGCGATCGGCTACTTCCTGGGATCGTTCATGTCCTGTACTGCGATGATCTGCCATTTGCCGTTGCGCTTCATCCAGGTGTCGGTCCAGATGAGGGTGCGCTTGAAGTCTTTGCCGTCCGCGCCCTGGTGGATGGCGGTTTCGCTGCCGTAGATGATGGCGACGTTGGGGCCGAAGTAGCGAACCTTCGCGCTCAAGAGCTTGCAGTCGCGAGCGGCCGGTGGGGCCGAATGCTCTTTCATCATGTCCGCCTTGGTGTAGATGGGGCCGGCCGGAGAGGTGCCGACAAAGTCGTCTGCGAGATATTCGTCGACGACATTGCTGGGCAAACAATCATCGACAGCCCACTTGCGCTCGGCTTCGATCATCAGCTTCGCATCCGCGTCGTTGTCTGCGGCCCAAGTACCCTGCTGAGAGGTTTGCGCGAAGGTCGTTTGCGAAGGAAAAAACAGCAGGAAGGTTGCAACAATGAAGGCTGAAGTCCAAAACCTCAATGTCAGCATTTTTGATCAAGCTCCTGTTTGATTTAGCAGAGGTGAAATGTTCAAGGCGCGGCAACCCAGGTGCCATCCATACTAGCGTGCAGGGCGGACGCAGTGGCCAGACAGGTTGTTTCCCTATACCCTTGATTGGAAAACCGCATTTGCTTCACTGCCGCCTGAACATTGCCTCTCCCATCCATACAGTAACCGGAACGTCGGTTGCCGGGCATGGCTCGTCGACGAATCTTCGAAGCAGCTACTGCGTGCTATCCGCCAAAAAAAACAGATTGGATGGATGCCTGGGCAAAGTGTACAGGGGTAGACTGTGACCCGCCTGCTATCAATCGCTTTGATCGTCAAGGCCATCGCGACGGTTGAGCGGAAGATGCCGAATTGTTTCAGGCGGGTTTATTCTTCCGGATCGCCGAAAAGGATCGTTTGGTTGACGGCAATGCATTGGGCGCCGTGCTAAAGTGGCGGCAAGACTCATGGAATGAACGAATCGTTAGCTAGGGGGGACTTTGACGGACCCGTTGTCTCCGCGAAAACTCGGGCGGCGTTTTAGTCCGTGGCTGGCTGTAGGAGCGGCTCTGCTGGCGGCGCAGGCTGTGCTCACGCTGACGCTGAGACAAGGGCCGGCGCTGGTGGCGTACTGCGAAGTCGGGTATTGCATTTTGCTGGTCCTGGCGAGTGGTGTGGCGATCCGGAACGCGGTGCGGAGCAGGCAGTCGACGAGGTTATTCTGGTCGTTTCTTGGAGCGGCGTTTGGGGTGTGGGCGCTGGTTCCGTGCAGCTGGTTTAACAGCGTCGTGCTGCACAGTAAGATTCCAGCATTCCTGTTCGACAATCCTCCTTTGTTTCTGCACACCGTGTTGATGATTGCGGCGGTGGCTTCGCGTCCTCATCTGAAGTTGCCGATCCGGAGGCCGTATCGATCGACGCTGAACTTTCTGCTGCTGCTGTTTGTGTGGGTGTTTGCGTATGCCTTCTTTTTGTTCCCGTATCAATACGGAAACGAAGGGACGGCGATGATCCTGCGATTCGAGGTTATCTACTTCGTTGAAAATGGCTTTCTTCTTGTGATTCTGGGCAGGTGGGTTTTGCAATCGCAGTTGCCGTGGAAGCGAGTCTACCTGCACATGCTGGGGGCGTCGGCGCTGTATACATGTGGTTCGCTGATCACGAATGTTCTTTGGGCGTTGAAAGACCCTTCGGGCGATTTGACGGGGCCGAGTTATTCGGTATTACGGGGGCTGATCGGGATGGCGTTCACGGCGTCCATTTTCTGGTTTTTGTGGATCGGGGTTGAGGGCAACAGGCTTGAGACGGAACTGAATCACGCGGTGGTGCTGGACACGACCGATCCGAAATACAGTTCTGTGCTGGCGATGCTGGCGGTGCTGGGCGTTCCGGTCTTGGGGGTATGGGAGCTGTTCCGAACGGGCGAACCGATGGGAACGCATGAAGTGCGGCTGCTGGTGGTGATGGTGGCGGGGCTGATCCTAGCGGCGGGTGCTTTTGCGGAGCATTATCTTGCGAACCGCGAGTTTACTTCGGATGTGGCAGTGGCGCACGATAGGCTTCGGCTGGCGATGCGATCGGGTAAGTCGATGGGATGGGACTGGGATCTTGCCAGCGGACAGAGCATCTGGTTTGGGGATCTGGAGCCGACGTTTGGGATCTCCCTGGATCCGTACCTTGCTCGCGAGGGGGAATTCATGGAGCGGCTACACCCGGACGATCGGGAGCGCTTATCGAAGCTCATCGCCGATGCAGTGAAGAGCCGAAGCGAATATCAAGCGGAGTATCGTGTGGTGCGGCCCGATGGCGCCATACGATGGCTTTCGGACAGCGGGAAGTTTTTCTATCCGGCCAATGGGGATCAGCCGCGCGCGCTTGGGATCGGCGTGGACATTACGGAACGGAAACAGGCGGAGTTTGCGCTGCGAGAGAGCGAGGAGCGGTTTCGGCTCATGTCCCACACGGCACCTGTGCTGATTTGGATGGCGGGCACCGATAAACTTCGCACGTACTTTAATAAGCCGTGGCTCGACTTTACGGGAAGAGCGCTGTCGGCCGAACTTGGAAACGGCTGGGCGAATGGGGTCCACGCAGACGATTTAGGAGCGTGTACGGAGGCCTACACGCACGCATTTGATCGGCGGGAGCCGTTCCGAATGGAGTATCGGCTGAGGACGAGGGACGGTGAATATCGCTGGCTGCTGGATATAGGCGTGCCGAGGTTCCATGCTGATGATTCCTTTGCGGGATACATTGGATCGTGCATTGATGTGACGGAGCGCAAGCTTGCCGAGGAGGCGCTCAACACGATCAGCAGCCGGTTGATTGAGGCGCAGGAGCAGGAGCGGACGCGCATTGCGCGAGAACTTCACGACGACTTCAGCCAGCGAATGGCGTTACTGGCCATTGAACTTGATTTGCTTAAGAAGGATATTCCGGGATTGAGCGGCGATGCGCTGAATCGGATGGAGGGTCTTCGAAAGCACACGGTTGAGATGGGAGCCGATCTGCAGGCGTTGTCTCATGAGCTGCATTCTTCGACGTTGGATCACCTGGGCATTGTGCTGGCGATGCGAGGGCTCTGCCAGGAGTTTCGAGATAAACAGAAATTGAAAATTGACTTCCTTTGCAAGGACTTGCCGAGCCCGGTGTCGCCGGAAATTTCGCTTTGCCTGTACCGGGTTTTGCAGGAGGCGTTGCACAATGCGGCGAAACATAGTCGGGCGTCGGAGTTCAAGGTGCGACTGTTGGGAATGCCCGCGGAGATTCGACTCACGATGAGCGACGACGGGGTGGGATTTGATATGGAATCGATGAAGAAGGGGCGGGGGCTTGGGTTAATCAGCATGCGGGAGCGAGTGAAGCTGGTGCAGGGCACGTTCTCGATTGGGTCGAGGTTGAATGATGGGACGGAGATCAACGTACGGGTACCGGTGAGGGCGACGCGGCAAGTTCATTGAGTCACCCTTGCGGGTCGATGATTATTTTTCGTTGAACCGAACTTTCTGCGATCGCACGACCTCTCTTGAGCATGCAGACACCAACGGAAGCGACGGAAGCCGGGGCGCAAGACCAAACGCTGCTGGTGCTGCTTGCGCAGAGCGGCGACCGGGGTGCGCTGGAAGAACTTCTGCGCGAGGCGTATGCGCCGTTGCGGCGGTACGTCGTGTATCTTACGGGGGCGGATTTCGCGGATGACATTCTGCAGGAGACGTCGCTGCAGATTTTTCGCAAGCTGCCGCATTTGCGCGAGCCGGCCGTGTTTCGGGCGTGGACGTTTCGGATTGCGTCACGGATTGCGTTCGCACATTTGAAGAGCGCACGGCGGTGGCAGCCGCTGGAGGATGCGCCGGTGGAACAGCTGACGACCTTCGATGCGGGGATGGGGGAGCCGCCGGACGAGGGGTTTTTGCGGTTGGTCGAGAACGTGTCGCCGGCTAGCCGGGCGGTGCTGCTGCTGCGGTATCAGCAGGATTTATCGGTGGAAGAAGCGGCTGCGATTTTAGAAATTCCCGTGGGTACCGCGAAGTCGCGGCTGCATTACGGGGTGACGATGCTTCGAAAATATTTAACTGAGGAGAGGAAACCAGCATGAGCCCTGAATCTACTAATCCTGAAAATCCGAACGCGGAGCGCGCGTTTGTGCAACAAGCTTTGGCTGATGCTGACCGGTCGGAACGCACGTCGCGGATTATTGTTGGCGTGCTTGCCATCCTTGCGGTCGTCGTCTTTATCTGGATGCATATGTACATGTTTCCGCCAGAGACTCTGGCTAGTCTCCTGCATTCCATTTTGCGCGTTGATCTTTTCTTCCTGGTGCTGCTGTTTGCGATCACGATGTATCTGCGGCGGGAGATGAACAAGAACACGCGGACGATTCTGCGGGCGCTGGCGAATACGCGGCAGCGGTGATCAAAATGAGGCGGCCCGAGGTGGGCCGCCTTCGTTGCGCGGGCTGAAGTGAAGGCTAGTGGGATTTTTCGCTGGCGATGCGGGCGGACGCGAATTCGTCGCCTTTGTTCCACTCGACGGTGTGAGGAGCGTTGATGACTTGCCAGCCTAGGTCGATGCCGAAGCGGGCTAGCTTGGCGTCTCCGGTGAAGTCCCAGGTGGGGTCAAAGTTGTCGGAGAAGTTGTGGTAGTGGTTGTCGTTGAAGTCCTTCTCTTTGGCTACGCCCCAGGCGCGCTCGTGGCCTTCGTAGAGGGTGCCGGAATCTACGCTGAAGGCGGGGATGCCTACGCGGGAGAGGCTGAAGTGGTCGCTGCGGTAGTAGCTGCCGGCTTCGGGGCGCGGGTCGGGGACGATGGCTAGGCCGAAGCGTTTCGCGGTGGCTTCAACGCTTGGGTAGAAGGTGGTGCGCTGGGCTCCGTTGACGTTGATTTCTTGTTGCACGCCGATGGGGAGGAGCATGTCGAAGTTGATGTCGAGGGAGATTTGGGATGCGGGGATGGGCGGGTGTTGGCCTAGATATTCGGAGCCGAGGAGGCCTTGTTCTTCGGCGGTGACGGCAGCGAAGATTACGGAGTGGGGTGGTTTGATTCCGGATTGGGCCCAGGCGCGGGCCATCTCGAGGATCATCGCTACGCCGGTGCCGTTGTCGGCGGCGCCGTTGTAGATGTTGTCGCCGGGCATGTTGGGGACGAAGCCCAAGTGGTCGTAGTGGGCGGTGTAGAGGACGGCTTGGTCGGTGTGAGCCGCATTCTCTTTACGGAAGGCTTCCTTCTGGGCTGCACGTTCCTCGTCGTTCTCCGGGAGCCTGCCGTCTGACTCGCTGATGACCACGTCATCGCAGATTGTGCTGGGCGGGCATTTCTGAGGACTGGCTACAAAGGATGTATTCTGCCCCGGCAAAACTCCCACGACGTTGGGGCTTTGGAAGGGGCGGACGGTGCTGGTTACTGTGGCCTTGAGGCGGACGGGGAGTTCGATGGCGTGGAAGCCGGGCTTGCCGGCGGCTTCGAATTCTTTGTCGAGGTCGAGGTTGCTTAGGGCGAAGATCTTGCGGGCTACATCTAGCTGAATCCAGCTGGCGGCTTGCAGGCGGGGGTTCGTGTCGTCGCGGAGGAAGGTTTTTTCGCCGGAGTTGGAGTTGTGGACTACGTTCCAGCCGTAGCTTGCCAGGTCGGTGCGGTGGATGATGAGGGCGCCGATGGCTCCTTTGCGGGCGGCTTGTTCGAACTTGTAGGTCCAGCGGCCGTAGTAGGTGAGGGCTTTGCCGGCGAAGAATTTCGGGTCGTCGGAGGGTGGGTCGCCTACGATGCAGAGGATTACTTTTCCTTTGACGTCTACGCCGGCGTAGTCGTCCCAGTTGTACTCGGGGGCGGTGGCGCCGTAGCCGACGAAGACGATGGGGGCGTCGAGGGTGGTGGTGGGTGTGAGGGTTTGGTTGGAGACTACGAAGTCGTCGCCGAATTTCAGGAGGACGGGTTGGCCGGTGGCGGGGATGAGGGTGAAGGTGGTCTCGTCGGGGATGACTTTCATGCCGACGAAGTTGACTTGCTGGAGGTAGGTGCCGTTGTCGCCAGCGGGGGCGAGGCCGTCGAGGGCGAATTGCGTGGCGATGTATTTGGCGGCTAGCTCGCCACCGCGTAGGCCGGGATAGCGGCCTTCGAGGAGATCGTCGGAGATGAATTGGTCCTGGGCGCGGATGTTGGCGGCGCTGACGGAGGCCTCGACTGCGGCGATGGAGCCTAGCGCGACGTTGGGTGCGGTTTGGGCCAGGAGGGGTGCGGTGGCTGCGGCTGCGAGGATCGAGAGGAGGGTGGCTGCTGCTGTCGTGAGTTTCTTGAGGGGCTTGTTCGGCATCCCTCCTTTATAAAGGGCGCGGCGAGGGGCGTCTATTTTGGGGCGACGTTCTGTGCTTGAGAGTTCGAGGGCAGGGAGAAAGGAGGAAGCAGATTCCCAGAGGGAATGACAGAAAGAAAAGCAAGGGCAAAGGCAAGAACGAATACAGGGGTCTCTCCACTGCGCGCTGCGCGCTTCGGTCGAGAGGACGAGGTTGGTGGTTGGAGAAGCAGATTCCTTCCCCTTCGACGAGCTCAGGGTGCGGAATGACAGCCAGAAAAGCAAGGACAAGGGCAGAAGCAGATTCCCGGAGGGAATGACAGAAAGAAAAGCAACCGCAACCGCAACTGCAAGTGCAAGTGCAACTACAGGGGTCCTTCCCCTTCGCTATGCTCGAGGGTCAGGATGACGGGTCCCGGTCGGTACTAGCAACGTGTTCACGCAGGGGACTAGCATGGAATTTCAAAAGTGCGTGGAGGGCGTATGGGTGAAGAACAGATCCGTGAAGCGTTGGAAGCGCATTGGCGGGCTTCGGCTGAGGGCGATGTCGAGGCCGAACATGATATTTACGCGGACGACTCGATCTGCGATTACCCGCAGTCGGGCGAGCGGATTTTGGGGAGACGGAATTTGCAGGCACTGCGGAGTCATCATCCCGGGAAGCCTTCGGGGTTTCAGGTTAGGCGAATGGTTGGGCGGGAGGACTTGTGGGTCACGGAATATACGATCACGTACCAGGGGAAGCCGGCGTATACCGTGAGCCTCATGGAGTTTCGTGACGGCAAGGTGGTGCACGAGACGCAGTATTTTGCGGACCCGTTTGAGGCGCCCGCTTGGCGGAAGCAGTGGGTTGAGCAGAAGGCTTGACGTGGGAGCGCGCGGGAATCAGAAGTTGAAGACGGGGCCTAGTTGCAGGACGAAGTTGCCGCGGTTGATGAATTGTTCTTTAGAGAGCCAGCTGTAAAAGGGCGGTGCGCCGGTGCCGGGGTCGTCGACTTTGTTGGTGCGGTAGCGGACGATGGCGTCTTCGAGGCCGACGCGGAAGGCGATGCGTTGGGTGAGGCGGTAGTCGAGGCCTAGCTGCCAGTCCCAGGCGAAATGATGAATGGAGCCGAGGGGCGGCTCGTCTGGGGTGCCGTTGGCGTCGGTGACGCCGGGGTAGGGGAGGCCATCCGCGTTGCCGCCGGTGGTTGCGATGCGCGGAGGTGAGGTGAGGACGGAGTATAGGACGGGGCTGCGCAGGTACGCCTGGCTGAACTGGATCATGCCGGGGCGCATGGCGAAGTGGAGGGCGTAGTAGTGCCATTGCTTGCTGGCGCTGAGACCGAAGAAGGCGGCGAGCATGTTGCCGCCGGCGCGGTCGCTGGGCAGGGGGCTGGCGTTGGGGTGATAGCTGACGGCGGTGTCGAAGCCGAGCCAGCCGCGGATTTTGATGGTGGTCTGGAGGCCTCCGCCGATGGTGGTCTCGCGGCAGTTGAAGCAGGTGGACGTGTTAGAGGCGATGCTGACGCTGTTCCAGAAGGGCGCGAGCTGGACCTGGGGAAGGGCACGGTACTCGGCGACTTCTTTGGAGGGGAACCAGTAGACGCGGTTGGGCGGCTGGATGGGCTGCTCATAGTCGCGATACCACGGGACCCTCCAGCGCAACATGTTGGCGAAGGAGCGCGAAGGGCTGAGGCCACTGCGGACGGCGAG
>Ga0302311_10006998_pt1 | contig 11562 bp, 9 predicted proteins | sample III_Palsa_N1_3_FD_200449 | JGI IMG/M metagenome (GOLD analysis project Ga0302311, IMG submission 200449) | Peat permafrost microbial communities from Stordalen Mire near Abisko, Sweden - III_Palsa_N1_3 | ecosystem: Environmental > Terrestrial > Soil > Palsa > Peat permafrost | place: Sweden...
GGCGCGGAGCGCTGTCTCAACGCCCCCATCGACGGCATCGAGATCGACGTCCAGATCACCGCCGACGGTCATGTGGTGGCCCATCACGACTATCGCCCGCATCAGGATCAGGCGCGCCTGGACGGCGCCTGGCTCGACGCCGCGGGACCGGCGCTGAAGACGCTGACGCTCGATGCGCTGGGCCGCTACGACATTGGCCGCGCCAAGCCTGGATCGAAGCTCGCGCGTCGCTATCCCGGCCAGACCCAGATGGACGGGGTGCGTATCCCGACCCTGTCCGAGTTGCTCGACCTGTTGAAGGCGGCGCCGGGCCCGCGCCGGCTGCTCTATGTCGAGATCAAGACCGACCCACAGAACCCCACCGACGCGCCCGCCCCCGAGACCATCACGGCGGCGGTGTTCGACGATCTGGAGGCGGCCGACTATCTCGACCAAGCCAAGATCATCGCCTTCGACTGGCGGGTGCTGCGCCTGTCGCGGATGCGCCAACCGGATATCCGCACCGCCCATCTCACCATCCCCCACGCCATGGCCGCGCAGGTGAAGCGCGACGCCGACGGGCGCTCGCCCTGGACGGACGGGTGCGATCCCCTCGACCACGGCGGCTCGGAACTGGCCGCGATCAAGGCGCACGGCGGCATGGAATGGTCGCCGCACCTCAGCGACATGACGCCCGAACGGGTCGCCGAAGCGTTGGGGCTAGGCCTGCTGGTCGGCCCCTGGGGCGTTTCCAGCGCCGAGGACATCCGCGCCGCCAAGGCCATGGGCGCTTCAGCCTGACGGTGTCCGGCCCGGAATGGGGTGAAGGATGACCGCCGCCGAGATCAAGACCATAGACGCCTATATCGCCGCGCAGCCGGAAGCGCTCCAAGGCGTGTTACAACAGGTCCGAGACGTGATCCGGCGCGCGATCCCGAACGCTGCGGAAGCCATCTCCTACAAGATACCGGCCTTCCGGGTCGCTGGCCGCGTGGCGATCTTTTTCGCCGGCTGGACGAGCCACTATTCCGTCTACCCGGTAACGCCCCGGATCGCCTCGCAACTGGGCGATAAGCTTGCCGCCTATCCGACGAGCAAGGGCACGGTGCGCTTTCCGCTGGACCAGCCAGTCCCCGAAGCGCTGATCACGGAAATCGCCATCCTGCTCTCCCGCGACGCCGAGAGTCGCGCTGTGGCGGCGAAGGCAAAGAGGGCGGCGCGCGCCAAAGCTTGACCACGGCTTCTGGCGCCGGCCGCCAAGGCATGCCATCGATTTTGACTTCAGCCGGAGGCGGTCATGCGCTCGCGTTTTTCACCCGCCCTTGACCGCCGTCGGATGCTTCAGGGCGCCGGCATGGTTGGCGGCGTCGGGCTGCTCGGCCTCGAAGGCTGCGCCAGCCTGGCGCAATCCAGCGCGTGGCCGCCGTCCCGGCGCACCTTCGCGCCGGTGCGCGCCAGCGAGGACCGATTGTTCGACGTGACCGTCTGCCTGCGCCCGTTCCGCGCCGCCGGACCTCGGCTGGACACCGAACAGGTGGGCGACACCCTGGTCGTCCACAACTATGGCCACGGCGGCTCCGGCTGGTCCCTGTCCTGGGGCTCCAGCACCCTGGCGGTGCAGAAGGCGATGGCCTCCAGCCCCGCCGAGGTTGCCGTGCTGGGCTGCGGCGCGCTCGGCCTGACCTCGGCCATCCTGGCGCAGAAGGCCGGGGCGCAGGTGACCATCTATGCCCGCGACTGGCTGCCGGAGACCCGCTCGTCCCGCGCCACCGGCAGTTGGACCCCGGATTCCCGCATCGCCCTCACCGACAAGGCCGCCCCCGGCTTTCCCGCCCTATGGGAGCAGATGGCGCGAATCTCGTTCAAGACCTATCGCAGCTATCTCGGCCTGCCCGGCTCGCCGGTGGAGTGGAACGACCGGTACATCCTGTCCGACGCGCCGCGCCCTGCGCCCAGTCCGCTCGCGCCTGGCGAATTGGACTTCGCCGAATACGGCGACCGCATCCGCGACATCACCCCGGCCTCGACCCCCGCGCCGATCGGCTCGACGCCGTTTCCGACCCCCTTCGTGCGGCATTTCTCCGGCATGATGTTCAACATCGCCGACTACGGTCACACCCTGCTGACCGACTTCCGGCTCGCGGGCGGCAAGATCGTGCGGGCGGAATTCCACACCCCCTCGGAGCTTACCGCCTTGAAGCAAAAGGTGGTGATCAACTGCCCCGGCTACGGCGCCCGCGCCCTGTGGAAGGACGAGTCGATCGTCCCGGTACGGGGCCAGATCGCCTGGCTGATCCCGCAGCCGGAAGTCGACTACGGGGTCATTTATCAGGGCGTGAACATGCTGCCGCGCCGCGACGGCATCGTCATGCAGATGGTCGACGGCGGCGACATGCGCGGCTACGGCGACGACAACGAGACCCCCACCCACGCGGAAGCGATGACCGCGATTAAGCGCATCGCCGACCTCTATGCGCGAATGCGGGAGGCCTAGGCTTTTTCCACCTTCATCTCCGCCGCAAACGCCTCGTCGCTGATCGTATTGCGGCCGATCAGCAGGCTGCAGCCCAGGTGGTCCACCAGATAGGCGCCCGACGAGCCGGACCACCAGCGCTGGATCAGCTTCTGCTTGCGGTGGCCGACCACGACGAGGTCGGCGCCGATCTCCCGGGCGAAGGCGCCGATCTCCTCCGCCGGGTCGCCGATCACCAGCTTGGCCTTGGGGGTAAAGCCCAACTGCTTCAGCCGCTCCAGCCCCTCGTCCAAGATGGCCTTGTAGGTGTCGTACAGCCGGTCGATGGCGCCGCCCTGGACGCTTTCGGCGAACTGGACGCCCGAGGCGTTGGGCGTGACGGACAGCAGAAAGACCTCCGACCCGCATCGGCGCGCCAGCAAGGCGCCTTCGCGCAACGCCGCCCGACCCTCGCGGGTGCCGTCATAGGCTAGAAGGATGCGGCTATACATTGCGCCTCTCTCAGGCCAAGCGGCCCATCAACCGTTCATCCCGACATTCATCACCCGATCCGGGCCATCTGCAATTGTCTCTTAAGCTGTCGGCTTCGAAAGTCCGTGGCGTGGCCAAGGGACTGCGGCGATGCGCCGGATGGCGGGCGCCGGCGCGGCCGGTCACAGAAGACGAAATCGCCAGTTCGGGATCCGATGCATGACCGAGACCCTCTATTCGCTGCTGGGCGCCGCCCTCGGCGGCTTCCTGTTCGTCTTCGCTGGGCGCGACCCCTTGCGCCGCCTGATCGCGAGCTTAAGGCAACGCTAGCCAACGGCGGCTTGTCGTCCGCCCCCAGCCTGGATAACGTCAGGTTGAGGGGGCCGACCACATGCATGCTTCAACTAGACTAGCGTTATGGGCGGCGATCGGCCTGTTGGCCGCGCCAACGGTGACCGTCGCGGCGAGCCTGAACCAATCCGCCTCGGCCGGATATACCTATTTCTACCGGCCTGGCGCATCCATGCGGACCCACGACGAGGACGTGACGACTTGCCGGACCCTATCGTCGGCAACCGTTCAGCCTGGACATGCCGCTTACCTAGCGACCACCGACCCCTATGCCTCAAGCGGCTTCTGGGAGCGGATGCAGAACGCGGGCCAGTCAGAGAACCGCCTCGGACGCGAGGTCAATCTCGACAACTGCATGGTCGTCAAAGGCTGGCGAATCGTGGCGGTCGATGTGGCGACCGGCACGGCGCTGGCGGCGCAAAGCCGCGCTAGGCGGCTAGCCGAGATCGCCGGCTGGGTCGGCGCCGAGCAACCGCACGGCGTTATTGTCAGGCGTTTCGACAACGAGGCTTTGGACACGGCGACGTCGATGTTCACGGCCGCCTCGCCCCAAAGCCAGCGGCTCGACGTTGACCCGCTGCCGCCCTCCACCGCCGATTTTGTTCGACTGGATCCCGACGACCCTACGGCGACCTCCACCGCACCCTACGCCATCCCGCGGCCGAAGCCGCTGCGGTCCGAACCAGTGCGGCCACCCAGTTCGACCTCCGGGCTGATTGCGATCGCTCTTCTCGGCAGCGGCAGTGACATTGGCGGCTTCAGGCTTGTATTTGAGCGGGTCGACGCGAAGGGGGCGCCCTTCGATGATAAAAAGACCGCGGAATTTACGGTCGCCCAATCTCAGCTGAAGACCGCCGGCCCGTTGCGGATTTTCGCCGTGCCAGCCGGCCACTGGCGGATCGCGGCCGTGGCGCAGGGGCCTTACATGGTGAACTTCTGCTTTGGCGCACCGGCCTTCTATGTAGCGCCGGGGGCGGTGGTTTACGCGGGCGCGTTCGATCCTCACGCGCCAAGCCGGTCGCCGGTCATGGACTTGGCGGCCGCGCGAGCCGCGCTTTCGCCGGACTCGCCCGTCGCGGCAATGATGCGGCCGGCCGATTGGCGCAACGGTTCGGTCGGCCGTTGCCGAGGCGCCTATATCTATGCGCTGGAATTCCCGGGCCGGCCCTTCGTCGACGACTATCACCTGGGTTCGCTGGCGGCCGCTGACGAACACTGATTGCGCACGCTTGCGCCAAGTGCGTGAAAGCGCCTCTCGCGTTGCGCCGGCCCGCCGGCTCGTCTATGCGGACTCGCGGCGTGTTGCGTCGGCGATGGGAGCAATTCGATGCACGGACTGGTGACCGTATTCGGCGGATCTGGCTTCGTCGGCGGACAGGTTGTGCGGGCGCTGGCCAAGCGGGGACTGAGGATTCGCGTCGCGGTGCGCAATCCCGGCAGCGGCTACAAGCTGCGCATGCTGGGCGATGTCGGCCAGATCGAGGTGGTCCAGGCCAACATCCGCATGCCGGCCTCGCTGACGCGGGCGCTTGAGGGCGCCGAAAGCTGCATCAACCTCGTGGCCGTCATGCACGAACGCGGCCGCCAGAAGTTTCAGAGCGTGCACGCCATGGGCGCGCGCAATATCGCCGAGGCCGCCAAGACGGCCGGCGTGACCAGGCTGGTCCACGTCTCGGCCATCGGCGCCGATGCGGACTCCAAGTCCAAATATGCCAGCACCAAGGCGATGGGGGAGGCCGCGGTGCGCGAGGTCATGCCCTCGACCACCATCCTGCGGCCTTCGATCGTGTTCGGTCCGGAGGACGACTTCTTCAACCGGTTCGCGCGCATGGCCTGCGCGTCGCCGGTCCTGCCGCTGATCGGCGGCGGCCATACCAGGTTCCAGCCGGTATTCGTGGGCGATGTGGCCAATGCCGTAGCGGCCTGCCTGCTGGACGCGGCGACCGCCGGCAAGACCTATGAGCTTGGCGGCCCCGGCGTCTTCACCTTCAAGGCGCTGATGGAGCAACTTTGCGAGGAGATCGGCCGCAAGCCCTTCCTCGTTCCCGTGCCGTTCGAGATCGCCAGCCTGATCGGCCTCGGCGGCGACCTGGTGAACCTGCAGCCCTTCCCCATCGCCCCGCCCCTGACCAGCGACCTGGTGATCCTGCTGCGCAAGGACAATGTCGTCGCCCCGGGCGCCCTGACCCTGGCCGATCTCGGCGTCGCACCCACGGCGATAGAGCCGATCCTGCCGACCTACCTCTACCGCTATCGCAGGGGCGGGCAGTACGCCGACCAACTGACGACGGCGGCGAAGGCCTGAGGCGTCAGGCCTACCTCTTCTTTTCGTAGTCCTTCGCATTCGGCGGCGCCACGGTCGGCGCCTGTTCCCATCCGCCGCCGAGCGCCTTGAACAGGGTCGCCTGGTCCGAGGCCAAGGCCTGGTCCGAAGCCGCCAGGTCCGCACCCGCGCCGATCAGGTCGTTCTGGGCCGTCAGCAGGTCGAGATAGCCGATCCGGCCGAGACTGTACTGGGTCCGCGCCAGCTTGAACGCCACGCCGCTCTGGTTGTGAACCCGCACCAGGGCGGCGTTGCGGTCGATCTCGTCGTCATAGGTGGTGAGGGCCGCCTCCACATCCTGCAAGGCCTGCAGCACGACGCCCTGGAAGTTGGCATAGGAGGCCTGTGCGTTGGCCTTGGCTTCCTTGATCTCGCCCTGGGCCACCAGGGTGTTGGGGAAGGTCCAGTTGAGCAGGGGCCCGATGCCATAGGTGGCTCCGCTGGCCTGGAACAACTGCGAGGGCTTGGCGGCGCTGGTGGCGGCGTTGGCGCCGATGGTGATGGTCGGATAGAGGTCCGCCGTAGCCACCCCGATCCGCGCCACATTGGCGGCGAGTTGGCGCTCGGCCTGGCGGACGTCGGGGCGCCGGCGTAGCAGGCTTTGCAGATCGCCAACGGGCAGCAGGGTCGTCAAGGCGGGCGGGGTTTTGCAGGCTTGGGCGGCGGCGGAGACCTCCTCGGGCGGCCGGCCGGTGAGTACGGCCAACTGGAACAGGGCCACGCGCCGACTGGCGTCGTACCCCGGCAGGGTGGCCCGCACCCGCTCCAGCGCTTCTTGCGCCCGCGCCACGTCGAGATCCGAAGCCCCTCCGTCTCGGGCCTCGCGCACGGTGACGTCATAGGTCTGGGTCGCGACATCCAGCGACTGCCGGGCCACCGTCAGTTCCTGGCCATAGGCGCAGGCGTTGAGGTAGGCGCGGGTGGTTTCGCCGGCGACGCTGATCCGGGCGGCGTCCACCGCGGCGGCCTGAGCCTGGACGTCGGCCTTGGCCGCCTGCAGGCCACGCCGGACCCGGCCGAAGATGTCGACTTCATATGAGGCGTCGAGGCCCAGCACATAGCCCCAGCTTGGCGGCGGCGCTTTGCCTTGCTCCAACTCACTGGCCTGTAACGAGTCGGCGGAGACGCCATATTGCGCGCCGCCGCTGAAGGTGTTGGTGGGAAACAGCGGGGCGCGGGCCAGGGTCAGCGCGCCCCTGGCTTCCGCCAGGTTGGCGGCGGCGACCTGCAGGCTCTTGTTGTGCTCCAGCGCATCCGTCACCAGCTGGTCGATGGCGGCGTCGTTGTAGAGTTTCCACCATTGCGGCGGCGGCTGATCGGCGCTGACGGACGCCGGTGGGATCGGTGAGACGAAGGCCTTGGCCGCCGGCTCCGGCGAGGGCGGGGTCTTGTAGCTTGGGCTGACGGCGCAGGCGGCGAGCGCCGCCGCCGACGCCGTCAGGGCCAGGATGACGCGGATTTGCCGGCTCATATGACCTGCTCCGCGTTGGGGTCTTCGGGCGCCGCGCCGGCCTGGTGTTGCTTCGTCTTCGAGGACGGTGGCTGGGGCATACGGTCGCTCAGGCCGCGGCTGGCGACATAGAAGGCGGGTGTGAAGGCGAGACCGAACACCGTCACCCCGATCATGCCGAAGAAGACAGCCACCCCCAGGGCCTGGCGCAGTTCCGCCCCCGCGCCATGGGCAAAGGCCAGCGGCACGACGCCGAGGATGAAGGCGAAGGAGGTCATCAGGATCGGCCGCAGCCGGGTCCGCGCCGCCTCTTCCGCCGCCTCACGCCGATCGTGGCCGTGCTCCAGCTCGCCCTGGCGGGCGAACTCGACGATCAGGATGGCGTTCTTGGCGGCAAGGCCGATCAACACGATGAAGCCGACCTGGGTCAGGACGTTATTGTCCAGGCCCATGATGTTGACCCCGGTGACGGCGGCCAGCAGGCACATGGGGACGATCAGGATCACCGCCAGCGGCATGGTCACGCTCTCGTAGAGGGCCGCGAGCAGCAGGAAGACCAGCACCACCGCCAGCACGAACACCAGGGCCGCGGTGTTGCCCGCCGCCGCCTGCTGGTAGGCCAGTTCGGTCCATTCGAACGAATAGCCGTTGGGCAGGGTCTTGGCCGCGATCTTCTCCATCGCCGCCATGGTCTGGCCGGTGGAGTGACCTTCCGGCGTATTGGCCTGCACCTCGGCCGAAGGATATAGCTGATAGCGCAGCACCCGGTAGGGGCCGGTGGTGCGGTTCAGCGTCACCACCGACCCCAACGGCATCATCGCTCCGCTGGCGGAGCGGGTCTGCAGCTGCTGGATATAGGACAGATCCTGCCGGAAGGGCGCATCGGCCTGGGCATAGACCTGATAGGTATGATTCAGGTAGTTGAAATCGTTGATGAAGCTTGAACCCAGGAAGGTCTGCAGGGTGTCGAACACCGCCGAGTCCTGCACGCCGTAGTATTCCGCCTTGGTCCGGTCGATGTCGGCATGAATGCGCGGGGTGTCGGTGGTGAAGGTCTCATAGGCGCCGCTGACGGCCGGGTCCTGGTTGAAGGCCGTCACCATCGCCTTGGCCGTCTGTTCGAGCGCGGGGTAGTCGGCCTTCCCGGTCCGGTCCTCGATGATCATCTTCACGCCGCCCTGGGTGCCGATGCCGCGCACCGGAGGGGGCGGCAGGATGCGGATCTGAGCATCGGGAATCTGGGTCAGCGATTTGGTGGCCTGGGCGATCATCCCCTTCAGTGTCACATGCTGCTTGGCCCGGTCCTCGAAGGAACTCTCGATCAAATAGGCCTGGCCCGACGCCGAATTGGTGGTCTGGGTGGTGGCGTCGACCCCGGCGTAGGAAGAGGCGCCGATGATGCCAGGCACGCTAAGCGCGTCGGGAATGGTTTTCCGGATGACGTCATCGGTCCGCGAGAGCGACGAGCCGGACGGCAGGTTAACCGCCATGATGACGTTACCCTGATCCTGCGGCGGGATGAAGCCGGTGGGCGTGGCGATCATCCGCCAGCCGGTAATCAGGATCAGGCCGACATAGACCACCAGCATCAGGGTGATGATGCGCACCGCCCGCCGGGTCAGGCTGGCGTAGCCGCCGGCCAGGCGGTTGAAGCCCTTCTCGAAGGCGTCGCCAAACCGGGCGAGCGGGGCCAGCCACTTCGGGCCGGTGATCGGGTCGCCCACCTTGCGCTTGGGCTTCAGGATCAGCGCCGCCATGGCGGGCGACAGGGTCAGGGAGACCACCAGCGAGATCACCGTGGCCGAGGCGATCGTCAGGGCGAACTGGCGGTAGAACTGGCCGGAGATACCGGGGATGAAGGCCGCCGGCACGAACACCGAGGCCAGCACCAGGGCGATGGCGATCAGCGCGCCGCCGACCTCGTCCATGGTCCTGTGCGCCGCCTCACGGGCGGTCATTCCCTCTTCCAGGTGTCGCTCGACATTCTCCACCACCACAATGGCGTCGTCGACGACGATGCCGATGGCCAGCACTAGGCCGAACAGGGACAGGTTGTTCAAGGTGAAGCCCGCGATCAGCATCATGCCGAAGGTGCCGACCAGGGAGACCGGGATGGCCAGGATGGGGATGATCGCCGCCCGCCAGCTCTGCAGGAAGACGATGACCACGATCACCACCAGCAGCAGGGCCTCGAACAGGGTCTTGTAGACCTCGTTGATGGACTGCTGGATGTAGTCGGTGGGGTTGTAGATAATCTTGTAATCGAGGCCCGGCGGGAAGCTCTTCTTGAGCTCCTGCATCTCGCTGATAACGCCCTTGGCCGCCGCCAGGGCGTTGGTGCCGGGCTGTTGCAGGACGCCGATGGCCGCCGCTGGTTCGATGTCCGGCTTGCCGTTCTTCTCATAGCCCAGGTAGGCGTCCGTGGTGTAGATCGCCGCGCCCAGCTCCACCCGCGCCACGTCGGACACCCGGGTCAGCCGGCCCTGGTCGTCGCGCTTGAGTACGATGTCGGCGAACTGCTGCGGCGTGGTCAGCCGTCCCTCGGCCTCCACCTGCAGCTGGTAGGCCGAGGCCGCCTTGCCGAAGGGCGGCGCGCCGATGTTGCCGGCGGCGATCTGGACGTTGTGGCTGCGCAGCGCGTTGACGATGTCGTCGACGGTCAGGCTGCGGGCGGCGGCCTTGTCCGGGTCGATCCAGATGCGAATGGCGTAGTCGCGGGCGGCCCGCACCGACAGGTCGCCGACGCCCTGCACCCGCAGCAGCGGCTGCTCGATCTGCAGGGTGACGTAGTTGGCCACATAGGCTTGGTCGAGCGAGCCGTCCGGCGAATACATGTGCACCGCCATCAGGATGTCCGGCGAGCTCTTGCGGACGGTGATGCCGGTCTGCTGCACCTCGGTCGGCAGTTGCGGCAGGGCGGTATTGACCCGGTCCTGGACCAGCTCCTCGGCCTTATCCAGGTCGGTGCCCAGCTTGAAGGTGACGGTGATCTGCAGGTTGCCGTCGCCGGTGGACTGGGAGGACATGTAGAGCATGTCCTCGACCCCGTTGATCTGCTCCTCGATCGGATCGGCGACCGTGGCCGCCAGGGTCTCGGCTGAGGCTCCGGCGTAGGTGAGGGTCACGTTCACCGTCGGCGGCACGATCGACGGATATTGCGCCGCGCCGAGGTTGGGATAGGCGATGGCGCCCATCAGGGTGATCAGGATGGCGATGACGACCGCGAACACCGGCCGTTCGATCATGAGATGGGAAAATTTCATCGCCGGGGATCAGTTGGGGGCGGCGAAGGTTGCGGAGGCCGGCGGCGGCGCCAGATCGGCCGGCGTCGGCGAGGAGCCTGGATTGGGGGCGGTGATCTGTCCCTGTTTCGGCGTCACCGTCACGCCGACCTTGGCTCGCTGCACGCCATTGATCACCACCAGATCGTTGGCGGCGAGGCCTGAGGTGATAACCCGCAGGCCCTGGGCCAGCGGCCCGACCTGCACCTTGACCTGTTTCACCTTGTTGTCGGTCCCCACCACATAGACGACCTGGTCGCTCTGCTGGGTGGTGATGGCGTTGTCGGGGATGGCCAGGCCGGTGTAGGCGCCGGAGCCGAGCAGCCGCATGTGGCCGAACATGCCGGGCGTCAGCACATATTGCGGATTGGGCACCGAGGCCCGTCCCCGGATGGTGCCGGAATTGGCGTCCAATATGTTGTCGACGAAATTCATCTGCCCGTGGACACTGTAGTTGGCCTGGTCCTGCAGGCGAATCTCCACCGGGTTGGCGAAGTCGCGAGACGAGGGCCGCACGCCCTTCAGATGCTCTTCCTCATACTTGAGGTACTGGGATTCCGGCGCATCGAAGGTGAAGTAGATCGGGTCCAGGTCGGTGATGTTGGTGAGCACCGTGGTGTCCTGCGACACCAGATTGCCAACCGTCACCCGCCGGTCCGAAATCCGGCCGGTGATCGGCGCGAGCACCTTGGTAAAGGTCAGGTTCAGCGCCGCCGTCTGCACCTGACCCTTGGCGGTGATCAGGTCGGCGTTGGCCTGCTGCTGATTGGCCACGCGCGTCTCATACTCCTGCTCGGCGATGGCGTGGTCGGCCAGCAGCTTGGTGGCGCGGGTCAGCTCGATCTGGGCGTTACTCAGGGCCGCCGTCGCGTGCGCCTCCTGCCCCTGCGCCTGCGTCAACGCCGCCTGGTAGGGGCGGGGATCAATCTCGAACAGCACCTGGCCCTTGTGGACGATCTGGCCGTCCTTGAAGGGAATGGCGGTCAGATAGCCGGACACTCTCGGGCGCACGTCCACCGAATTGATCGCCACGAACCGGCCGACATAGTCGTCCCAGTCGACCAGCTTCTGCGCCAGGGGTTTGGAGACGATGACGGTGGGCGGGGGGGGCGTCGCGGGCTTCTTCTGGCAACCGACCAGGGCGAGGGCCGCGCTCGTCGCCAAGACGATGCCAATCACTCGCATCCGCTACACCTCGGGGTTAAGGACCACCAATTCGCGTCGACGGGCCAAT
>Ga0302311_10007006_pt1 | contig 11554 bp, 11 predicted proteins | sample III_Palsa_N1_3_FD_200449 | JGI IMG/M metagenome (GOLD analysis project Ga0302311, IMG submission 200449) | Peat permafrost microbial communities from Stordalen Mire near Abisko, Sweden - III_Palsa_N1_3 | ecosystem: Environmental > Terrestrial > Soil > Palsa > Peat permafrost | place: Sweden...
CTGAGTGTGTCGGGTACCGGGCGCTATGTGCGGTTGTACGGGACGGCGCGGGAGAACGGCTACGGCTACTCGCTGTGGGAGTTCCAGGTCTACGGCAGCAACAGCGGCACAGCCACGCCGACCCCCACCCCGACCCCCACGCCCACCCCGACCGGCAGTACCGGCAGTACCCCGCCCGGCAACTGGACCCCGGTGTGGAGCGACAACTTCCCCGGCGCGGCGGGCACTTCCCCCTCCAGCGCGAACTGGATCACCGACACCGGCACCAGCTACCCCGGTGGCGCGGCGAACTGGGGCACCGGTGAGGTCGAGACCGACACCGCCTCCACCGCCAATGTCGGCCTCGACGGCGACGGCCACCTCAACATCACCGCGCTGAAGGACGGCAGCGGCAACTGGACCTCCGGCCGGGTCGAGACCCAGCGCAGCGACTTCGCCGCGCCCGCCGGGGGCGAGCTGCTGATCTCCGCCTCCGTCGAGCAGCCCGACCCCACCAACGCCCTCGGCTACTGGCCCGGCTTCAGCGCGATGGGCGCCTCCTACCGGACCGACAGCAGCACCTGGCCCGCCATGGGCGAGTCGGACCTGATGGAGGACGTCAACGGCCGCAGCGAGTCGTCCACGACCTTCCACTGCGGTACCTCCCCCGGCGGTCCCTGCAACGAGTACGACGGCCTGACCAGCGGTCTGGCCACCTGCACCGGCTGCCAGACCGGCTACCACACCTACTCCGAGGTGATCGACCGGACCACCAGCAACGAGCAGATCCGCTGGTACCTGGACGGTCAGCAGGTCTGGCAGGTCAACGAGTCCCAGGTCGGCGCCGCCACCTGGCAGGCGGCCGTGGACCACGGCTTCTACCTGGTGTTCGACCTCGCCATCGGCGGCTCCTACCCGAACGCCGTCTGCGGCTGCACCTCGCCCTCCGGCGCCACCGGCTCCGGCGGCACGATGAGCATCGGCGACGTCACGGTGGAGCAGTCCACCGGTACCGTCCCGGCGCCGTACAGCACCCCGGCCACGCCCACCGGCGGCAGCGTGGTCAAGGTCACCGGCAGCCAGGGCGACTGGGGCCTGTCGGTCAACGGCGCGCCCTACGAGGTCAAGGGTGTCACCTGGGGCCCGGCCACCAGCGTCGCCTCGGCCTACATGCCCGACCTCCAGTCGATGGGCGTCAACACGGTCCGCACCTGGGGCACCGACGACACCACCCAGTCGCTACTGGACGCGGCCGCCGCGTACAACATCAAGGTCATCAACGGCTTCTGGCTGAACCAGGGGGCCGACTACGTCAACGACACCACCTACAAGACCGACACCCTCAACAGCATCGTCCAGTACGTCGACCAGTACAAGAACGATCCGGCCGTGCTGATGTGGGACGTCGGCAACGAGGTCATCCTGACCATGCAGAACTACTACTCCGGCACGCAGCTGGAGGCCGAGCGGGACGCCTACGCGCAGTACGTGGAGCAGGTCGTGGACGCCATCCACGCCGCCGACCCGAACCACCCGGTCACCTCCACCGACGCCTGGACCGGCGCCTGGCCGTACTACAAGCAGTACACCCCGGACCTGGACCTGTACGCGGTGAACTCATACGGTGCAGTGTGCAATGTCGCCGGCGACTGGGCGGCCGGCGGCTACAGCAAGCCGTACATCGTCACCGAGTCCGGTGAGCCCGGCAGCTGGGAGGTCCCCAACGACGCCAACGGCGTGCCCGACCAGCCCACCGACATCGCCGCGGCCCAGGGCTACACCAGCGCCTGGAACTGCATCTCCGGCAACACCGGGATCTCGCTGGGCGGGACGCTGTTCAACTACGGCATCGAGGACGACTTCGGCGGGGTCTGGTACAACCTGATCCCGGAGAACTGGAAGCGGCTCTCCTACTACGCCGTGGCCAAGGCGTTCGGCGGCACCCCGCAGAGCGACACGCCACCGCAGATCACCAGCATGACGCTGAGCAACACCAGTTCGGTCCCGGCCGGAGGGACCTTCACCGTCAACACGCAGACCACCGACCCCGACGGCGACGCGATCCGCTACAACCTGATGTACGGAAGCAACTACGTCGACGGCAACACCGGGCTGCAGAACGTCGACTTCACCCAGACCGGGCCCGGGCAGTTCACCGTCACCGCGCCCAAGGAGCTGGGCGTCTGGCTGGTGTACGTCTACGCCTACGACGGGCACGGCAACGTCGGCATCCAGCAGGAGTCGTTCAAGGTCGTGCCACCGCCGGTGGCCGGTACCAATGTGGCGCTGGGCAAGCCCACCACCGCCTCGTCGTACCAGGCCACCGGTACCGGCGCGCCCTTCCCGCCGTCGAACGCCACCGACGGTGACTGGACCACCCGCTGGGCCAGCGACTGGAGCGACCCGCAGTGGATCGAGGTCGACCTCGGCCAGGTGACCACGATCAAGCACGTCCAGCTCGGCTGGGAGGCCGCCTACGGCGAGTCGTACCAGGTGCAGGTGTCCAACGACAACACCAACTGGACGACGGTGTACTCCACCACCACCGGGACCGGCGGCGTCGACGACTTCGACGTCTCCGGCTCGGGCCGCTACGTCCGGCTGTACCTCACCCAGCGCGGGACGACCTACGGCTACTCCCTCTACGAGTTCGGGATCTACGCCTGATCCCCACCCGTACCCGCCCGGTCCGGCCTGCCTTCCGGCGGCCGGGCCGGGCGGCCCACCCCTCGTACTTCTACGAAAGGTGCAGGTCATGACGCTCGGACTCGGCCGGAGCCGGTGGGCCCGCGCCCTGGCCCTGACCCTTGGCGCGGTGGCGGTCGCCGCCGGCTGCTCCGCCCAGGCCTCGGTCTCCGCCGCCCACGGGCCCGCCCCGGCCGCCTCTCCGGGCCCGGTCCACACCTCCGCCCGCACCTCCGCGCCCACCCGGGCGTTCACCCCGCCGGTCACCCCGCCCGCCGTGCGTGTCTCGGCCGGTCCGGACACACCCTCGGCCACGGAGCTCACGGTCTGCTCCGCGCAGCTCGCGCAGCAGATCAGCGCGCTGCTGGGGGAGCAGCCCAGCCGGACCCAGGCGGGGTCATGGTCCGCCCGCGTCTACAGCTGCCGGTACAGCTACCGGGACGGCGGCTTCACCCTCGCCGTCCGGGAGTCCCCGGGCCAGGCGGCCACCGACGCGGTCTTCGCGGCGCAGCGCCGCGCGGCCGGACCCACCAGCGCCCAGGCCGGCCTGGGGCAGCAGGCGTTCACCGAGCCGGACGGGACGGTGGTGCTGCGCGACGGCTTCGACGTGCTCACCGTCGGGGCCGGCACTCTCCCGGCCGCCCCCGGCTACCCGCCGCGTCCGCGGGCCGCGGCCCTGCACATGATCGCGGAGACGGTGCTGTCCGCCTGGCAGCAGAGCCAGGCCTGATTCCGGCCCGGGAACCGGCGCCCGGCGGGGGCGCTGAACAGGCGCGTCGGCGGCGCCCGGCGAGGGCGTGGGCGCCGGTACCCGGGGCGACTTGGGGCGGTCCGGGGACGAACCGGGCCCCGGGCGTCGTCGCAGGTCGTCGCAGGCGGTACGGTGCGTGCTGCCGGGCGGCGAGGCGCCGCCCGCGACCGGGGGAAGCCAAGTGCTTCGGAATGCGGGGAAGGACACTGATGAGGGCTGACATCAAGGGCAGCACCATGCCCGTTCTGGAGATTCAGCTGGAGGACCGCGAGTCCGTGGTCACCATGCACGGCGAGCTGTCGTGGATGACCGCGAACGTGCAGATGTCGCAGACGACCCAGGGCGGCGGCGGCCTGATGGGCACGCTGCGGCGCGCGGTCGGCGGCGGCGGGATCTTTCTGACGCAGTATCAGTCCAGGGACGGGGAAGGGCTGGTGGCCTTCGCCGCGAAGGTCCCCGGGCACATAGTCCCGGTGGACATCACCCACGGGCAGAGCTTCCTGGTGCACCGGCACGGCTGGCTCGCCGGTACGCCCGGGGTGTCCGCCAGCATGGGGTTCCAGCAGTCCTTCCGGGGCGGTCTGTGGGGCGGCGACGGCTTCGTGCTGCAGAAGCTGGAGGGGCAGGGCCGGGCCTGGGTCGAGCTCTCCGGTGAGCTCAGCCTCTACAACCTGGCCCCCGGCCAGACCATGCTGGTCCACCCCGGCCACGTGGGCATGTTCGAGGACCGGGTGAGCTTCAGGATCACCACGATTCCCGGCATCGCCAACAAGGTCTTCGGGCGCGACGGCTACCACCTGGTGGCGCTCACCGGCCCCGGCCAGATCTGGCTGCAGAGCATGCCGCTGCCCAACCTGGCGCACGCGCTTGAGCCCTACCTGCCGCAGCCCCAGAACGGCTGACCGGCCCACCGGCCGGAGGCGAGCGCGGCAGACTGCACCACGCGCCACGCGAGTTGTGCGATCACGCAATTCGCCAGTGCCGCGCCTGCCCGCTCGCCCCACCGTCCACGGCAACCACGGAGACCACCCCCGGCGCCCCCCCTGGTCCATGTGACCACCGGACCGGCGCTGGGCACCGGTACCGCCCCCGGCACGCTGCCGGGGTGGCGGCGGCGATGAGCAGCGCTGCGCGCACGAGTGCTGTACTCCAGCAGAGGGTCGACATCTCCGCACCTGGCGCCGATGGCCGCCACAACTCATCCTCGGCACCGTCGGATCCACCTCCGGAGTGACCCGGATTTTGCTCTCCGCAAGCACCGGCGAACACTGGACCGAGGCCGCCCAGGTAGTCGGGCAACCGCCTCTCGGCAGCACGGAACTCCGGAGGATCATCGATGCCTTCTCCACCTGACGACAGCACCGCCCGAAGAATGCGGCACGCGCACCAGCAGGCCGCGACCGCCCTCGCCATCACCTTGGACAGCACGCGGGAGCTCTGCGGGTGGGAGGGCCGAAGCCTCAGCGGGGCCACCTCCGACGGCCAGTGGCTCCGCCTGCTGACGGCACCGGCGGGAGGAGCCCGGGGTGGTTCATGGGACGGTCCGGAAGCGGCAGAGAAGGCCATCCCTGACACCGTCCCCCGCCCCCGGTTCCACACCGCCCACGAATGGGCGGAAGAAGACCACGCCTACCGGGCCGAGCTGTACGAACGCATCCAGGGCAGCTCACTGAGCGACGGCCCGCTGCCACCGCCCGGCCTGCGGCTCCCGGACGCCTGGTGGATCTCGCTCAAGGCCTCCCTGGCGGCCATCGCCTAAAGCGGCACCGACCGAGTCTCCGTCCGCCAGGAACGCCTCGACTGGGCCATGCCCGAATTCCTCGGAACCGCACTCGACACACGGGTCCCCGCCTGGACCACCGCACACGCCGACATCCAGTGGTCCAACCTGGCCGGCCCCGACCTGCTCATCCTCGACTGGGAACGCTGGGGCCTGGCCCCCACCGGATACGACGAAGCCACCCTCTACATCTCCAGCCTCACCGCCCCTGAAGTGGCGGAACGCGTCCATCGGACCTTCGAGCCCGTACTCAGCTCGGCCGCAGGCCGCTTCTCACAACTGGTGGTGGCCAGCGAATTCCTCCAGGGAATACAGCGCGGCAACAACCTGGAACTGGAAGACCCCCTACGCCGCCAAGTAGCCCTGCTCCTGGGCGCACTGCAGTGATCAAGCCGACGCCGTCCGCGACGTGCGGATTGGTGCTGAACAGGTGCTCCCTGCCACTGTGGCGGGATGCCGAGGATGAACTATCTGACCGAGCCTTTCGAGCACATTGTGATGCGTGACGGTGTGGTGATCGTGGCGGTGGACGCTCAGCGCAACGTGGGACTTGTGCGTCATCGGCTGCCCCTGCATGGAGAGGTGCTGTCGGTTCCCGGAGGGCTGATTGAGCCTGGAGAGGAGCCGCTTGACGCTGCCCGGCGGGAGTTGGCGGAGGAGACCGGGCTGATGGCGGCGGAGTGGCGGGCGATGGGCACCTTCGCACCTATGCCGCGCTCCACTCAGCTCCTACACTTTTTCGAGGCAGTCGATCTCACCCAGGGCCGGGCGAGGCTGGAACCGGGTGAGATCGCGCAGGGGATGACCCTGGAGTGGTGGCCCGTGGAGCGTGCGGTGGGGGCCGTGTGGAGCGGTGACGTGAAGCTGTCGGGCTCGGCGCTGGCCCTGCTTGTGTATACCGCTCAGCCCAGCAGCATCTCGGCGTAGGGCACGGTCCATACGGCGGGATGGGCGATGCCGTGGCCGGTGTAGCCGTCGTCACCGAATGCCTCGCCGTGGTCCGCACAGATGACCACGAGCCATCGGCCGAATCGGGGCAGCGCGTCCAGGAGCCTGCCGAGGTGGCCGTCGGCGTAGCTCAGCGCCGCGACCTGTCCGTCCCAGGTGTCCTGGTCCTGGTCGTTGGGCAGGTAGTGGTGGACGGGGACATGGGTGGCGGAGACGTTGACGAAGAGGAACAGCGGCTGGCCTTCGGGCTGTTCGGTCAGCACATCGAGTGCGCAGTCGACCTGGTGGCGGGTGGAGTCCTTCTCGGGGCTGCAGAACTCCGGCTTCCAGTACGCCTGCTGGAACATCGCGGGGAAGATACTGCCGAGCGGGGTCTCGCTGGAGAAGTAGGTGACCCCGCCGACGCAGACCGTGCGGTAGCCCAGTCGGGTGAAGCCGTCGAGGATGTTCCCGGCCTTGAAGACGTAGCTGGTCTTGTGTACCGGCTTGCCCGCAGGCGGCTGGACCTCCCATAGGCGCGGAGGCTGCTCGACGAGCGCGGGCTTGGGCAGGAACCCGGCGAAGAAGGCCTGGTGGGCAGGGAAGGTGAAGGTGCCCGGGGTACGGCGCTCCTCCCACTGGCCTCCCGGGAGGGCCGCTGTCAGGGCCGGGGTCAGGCCGGCGACCTGCGCGGCCACAGCCGCGTCGTAGCGCAGGGAGTCCAGAGTGACGAACAGAACGTTCCGGTGCTCGGTGCCGATGGCGTGGCAGGTGTCGATCATGGTTTAGGCCTCCGATGCTGCGGCGTAGTGCTCGGCGAGGTCGGTGCGATGGACGATGCGGCCCTTGGCCTGCTCATTGACGGGGATGGGGACGCGGTCGCGGGCGATCAGGTCGCAGATCCGCTCCAGGCCGCTGCCCTCGGTCAGGGGGCTTCCGTCTGATGCGAAGAGGCGAATCGTCACCTCGCTGCCGAAGCTGGTGATCAGCGCGCCGGGGACCTGGAGGGCGCGGATGCCGTAAGCCAGGAGGTCTTCGTCGCCCGCCCCGAGGACGGAGACAGTGGCCGCGTAGTGCTCACAGTTGATGGCACCCCGCCCGAAGCTCCGGGCGTAGTCCGTGGCCAGGTAGGTGCCGTCGTGGACCAGGACGACGCCATGGGCCCGGGTCGTCAGCACCAGGCAACCGTCGACCCACCAGGCGACCCCGGCGTGGATCCGGCCGGGCTCGTTGGTGTCCCGATATCCGAAATCGATGCCGTGGATACGGTCGTCGGCGAAGACGGAGGGCAGGTCAACCGGTCTGAGCACGGCGGCGCTCCAGCAGGTCGTGGATTTCGCAGGCAAGTTCCTCGGGAGTGCTGCCGTCGGTGATCAGGTGGATGGCGGTCGGGTCGGTCGCGGCCAGCAGCCGGTACAGCTCCTGCACCCGGGGCAGCAGACCCGGACGCCGGATCAGCAGCCGGTCCTGCGGCGACCGCTCGGGCGGGCCTCCATCCGGCGACGGAGTTCCTTCTCCGAGGTCTCCAGGTAGACCGTCAGGTCCGGCTGGGGCAGGTAGGGCAGGTAGGGAGCGAAAGCCGTCAGGACGGTATCCAGGTCCAGGCTGTTGACGGCGGTGTGGTTGGCGATGATCGAGTTCACCCACCGGTCGGTTACCAGGTTTCCGCTGACCAGCCGGTGCCGGGCGGTGTCGGCGGCGTCGAGTGCTCCGGCGAGGTAGAAGGCGAACTGGGTCAGTGGCCCTCCGTGGTCGTTGATGTAGCCGGACAGGCTGGACAGCGGCTGCGGCACTACGTGCAGCGTCTCGGCGTCCAGGCGCTCTGCCATGAGGCTGGTCAGGGTGGTCTTGCCTGAGCCGGAGATGCCCTCCAGGGCCAGGAGGAGGCCGTGGCGTCCGGTGACCGGTGGCTGGTAGCAAGCGGGCAGGGGCGCGCCGGTCACAGGGTTCCCTCCGTGAAGGCGGCGACGTGCTCGGCGACGGCGGCCGGTACCAGGGTGTCGGCGTGGGGGGTCCCGAGGAGGGGAGTGAGGTCCAGCCGGAGGTCTTCGCGTAGGAGACAGGGCATGACGCCGCCCGCGTGGTCCAGCCGCAGCGCCCAGAAGCCCTCGACACACTGGGACCTGACAGGGCAGGCGCCGCACTGGCCGACGTGGTGGCGGCCGAGCCGGCGGTGGATGACCTCGATCTCCAGACCGTCGATGGTGAAGACCCGGCGGCCCTGGCCGACCCCGGCGACCTCTGTCCGCTCGTCCGTGGTCATGGTCCGCAGGAGGGCCACCAAGCCGTCGGCTGGGACAGCGGAATCGCGGTGCTCGGCGTTGAAGCCGGTGTCCACCAGTTCGATGAACTGGACCGGCAGGCGGCGTTCCAGCGCGTAGTCCAGGATGGCCGGGATCTCGTGCTGGTTCTGCCGCTGGAGGAGGGTGTTCAGCTCCACCCGCTGGAAGGCTTCCCGAGCGGCGTCGATGCCCTCCAACACTGCGGAGATCGGCTGGTTGGTACGGGCGATCTCACGGAGCGAGGCATCGCTGAGGTAGTGCAGGGAGACCTTGACCTTGTCCAGAGGAGTGCGTCGCAGCCAGGGCAGGTTCCGTGGCACCAGTGTTCCGTTGGTGATGAGGCTGAACGTGGTGTCTGGGGCGGCGAACTGGTGCATCCCCTCCAACACGGGCCGTGCCAGCGAGGAAGCCAGGGGTTCGCCACCGGTGAAGTACACGCGGCGCATTCCGGCGGCGATCATGGAGCCGATGATCTGGATGTAGTGCTCGGCGCACAGGCCCCGTTGGCGGGGCTGCCGTGCGCGGTCGTCCAGGGTGGCGCCTGGGGGCACATCGCCCTCGTTGTGGCAGAACCAGCAGAAGATGTTGCAGCGGGGGCCGAAGGAGTTGCGGAGCTGGCCGCGCAGGGCCGCGAAATTGGACAGTGCGGTGGTGTCCAGGAACCCTTCGGGTAAGGGCGGTTCGACGGTGAGCCCAAGAACGTTCATCACACTCCTGACGAGCTGGAGGACGGGCTGGAGAGGTGGTGCGCGGCGTGTGCGTGCCCCGGCAGGGGCCGGGGCGGGGCGCTGCGGACGGTCAGGCGACGGTCTGGTGGACGTGGATCTGCGGGCGGGGCCTGGACGCTCGGACGAGGCGCATCAGCAGTTCCCGACGGTGGTAGTCGCGAGGCTGTGGCGGGAGACCGACGGTCGCCCAGACACCCTTGCCGTGAGGGGTGTTGTGAATGCCCCAGGCCAGGGCCAGTGTCCTGACGATGAACAGCCCCCGGCCGTTCTCGTCCTCATCAGCCGCGTCGCGTGAGACCGGCTGGACGGTGGAGCTGTCCATCGTCTCAAGGAACACCTCCTCGTGCCGGGCAGCCAGGGTGAGGGCGACCAATTGGCCCTCGCCGTACAGGACGGCGTTTGTCGTGATCTCGGAGACGATCTGCCGGAGGTTCTGTGCCGTTGCGCCATCCAGGTAGAAGCCCCAGCAACGCAGTTGGGCCACTGCGAGCTCTGGGGCGACGCGGACGCTGGACGCTTCGGCGGGGAGGAGCCAGCGGGTTCCGTGAGTGTCGCTGCCGTCCAGGGGCGCGGCGCGGACCTGATCGTCCGAGGCACGCCCGGGCAGGGGTGCAGCAGGCATGGCGGTGCCTTTCCGGGGGAGTGGGGAGAGCGGCCCGAACACAACTGGGCGGACCGTCTGTCACTCAGTCAAACCCTCTGCGATGGGCCGGCGGTACTGTGATGGAGGAGCCCGAGGCTGAAAGAACTGAAATCTCAGGGGACCGCGATGCAGTCACATACCCGCAAGCCCAACACTGCGCTGGCCGACCTGCTCACTCAGTCCGGCTGGAACACAAGGCAGCTGGCAAGCGCAGTCAACCGAGTCGGTGCAGAGTGCGGCTTATCCCTGCACTACGACGACAGCGCCGTCCACCACTGGCTGTCCGGGACCATGCCCCGTGCCGCCGTCCGGCCCTGCGTCCTGGAAGCCTTTGCCCGTAGGCTCCACCGGCCGGTCACCTCGTTCCAGGCCGGATTCACCGATTCTCCCGATCCTGCCCGGCCGTCGACGGATACCGTGGCCGGACTGGTGGATCTCGGGAGTGCGGACATGGACCCAACGCGACGAGGCGTCCTGGCGGCAGGTCTCTACTCGGCGGCGCTGGCCATCCCGGGCTGGCAGGACGTATCCGGCCGCTTCGAGTTGCTTCGGCGCGACTCCCACGTGCGGATCGGGTCCGCCGAAGTCGAGGCCGTCAGGCAGGTGACCGAGCGCATCAGCGATCTGGATGACCAGTTCGGGGGCCGCATGGCCCGCCCTCTGGCGGCGGCCTTTCTGGTGAACACGATCGCCCCCTACCTCGCAGCCGAAGCTCCTGCCGACGTTCGCCAGGCGATGCTGTCCGCTGCCGCTGACCACTGCTACCTGACCGGCTACATGGCCATGGACGAGCGGGCCGACGCCCTCGCCCAGAGCTACTGGGTCCAGGCACTGAACCTGGCCGGAGCCGCCGAGGACCACCTGACCTACTGCACCACCCTGCGTGGCATGAGCGTCCAGGCCGTGGATCTGGGCCACAGTCGCCTGTCCCTGCGTCTCGCGGAGTCCGCGTCCGCTGCCTCTCCCCAGGCAGGCCCCAGAATGCTCGCGTTCCTCGCCGGACAGCAGGCCCACGCCGCTGCCCAGTCCGGCTACCGGGCCGAGGCCCTGGCGAACCTCGCCCAGGCCGAGACGGCGATGGACCGGGCCGAGTCCCAGTCCAAGCCCTTCGGCTCCTACGACCCTTCCTCCCTGAACTACCACGTGGCCCAGGTCAGGTATGAGCTCGGGGACAAGGAGGCGTCGATCGCCATCCTGGACGAATCGGCCCGACTCCAGCACTCCAGCTACCGCCGCGCCAGGATCCGCCGTCTGGGAATGATTGCCGAGCGGAAGCTGGAGATCGGCCGTCTCGAAGAGGCCTGCGGCGACTGGAACCGGATGCTGGACGACTACCCCCAGGTCCAGTCCGGCCGGGCCGACGACAAATTCCGGATCATGATGGCCGCCATCCGACCCCACCAGCGCAACCCCCACGCGCGAGCACTCCACGAACGCGCCCGGACCCTGGTCCGGCCGAAGGCATAGGGCAACAAGGGCGCGCCTGGGGCGGGGTATGGCACTGGCCTGCGAAAGCTCGGGACGTGAGATTTCGCAGGCCAGAGGTGTGACTCCGGGCTTCAGAGGCCCGGCCCGGCCCGGGTCAGGCGGGCTGGTTCTGGTGTTCGGAGGCGAGGCCGGGCGGGGCGGAGGCGAGGGCGGAGCGCAGGGCTTCGATCAGGGCCAGGGCGCCCTCCTCGGTGAGTTCCAGCGCGACCCGGGCGCCGGGGCCCAGGTCCGGGTTGAGGAAGTCCACGTTGACCGTGTGCTCGTAGGGGGCGTGCTGCGGGTGGTCGACGT
>Ga0302311_10007008_pt1 | contig 11553 bp, 9 predicted proteins | sample III_Palsa_N1_3_FD_200449 | JGI IMG/M metagenome (GOLD analysis project Ga0302311, IMG submission 200449) | Peat permafrost microbial communities from Stordalen Mire near Abisko, Sweden - III_Palsa_N1_3 | ecosystem: Environmental > Terrestrial > Soil > Palsa > Peat permafrost | place: Sweden...
CGGAATGTCGGACTTGCTGTGATAGGCGGCGGTCAGCAGCAGCGGCACGACGATGCACGATCGCGCACGACCGCCATCGAGCGCGCCGAGCACCTGGGGGAGCGACGGCGCGCAGTGGTCGAGGAACGCGGCCCGCACGTCCACCCCGCCGGACGCGTCCGCCGCCCGCGCCGCCACCACGTCGAGCAGCTCGCTGACCGTGGCCGCCGCCCGCGGGTCCTTCGACCCGTGGGCAACGGCGACAAGCGGGGGACGGTCAGCGGACGCGGAGGTCAGACGTGGATGCCGCATTCGGTCTTGCCCGTCCCGGCCCACCGGCCGGACCGCGGGTCCGCGCCCGCCTCGACCCGCATCGTGCAGGTCCGGCAGCCGATCGAGGGGTAACCGTCGTAGACCAGCGGGTTAACAAGCACGCCGTTCTCGGCGATGTAGTCGTCGACCTGCTTGCCGGTCCAAGCGACGATCGGGTTGACCTTGATCATCTGCCGCTTCTCGTCCCACTCCACCACCCGGGTGTCGCGCCGGGACGAGGTCTCCTCGCGGCGCACGCCGGTGAACCACGCGTCGTACGGCGCCAGGGACTTCTCCAGCGGCTCGACCTTGCGCAGGTAGCAGCACAGGTCGGGGTTACGGCCGTAAAGCCGGGGCCCGAGCTCGGCGTCCTGCTCGGCCACGGTCCGCGACGGGGTCACGTTCACCAGGGTGACCGGGTAGATCGCGGAGACCGCGTCCCTGGTGCCGATCGTCTCGGGGAAGTGGTAGCCCGTGTCGAGGAACAGCACGTCAACGCCCGGCTTGATCGCGGAGACGAGGTGGATGACCACCGCGTCCGACATCGACGAGGTGATGCAGATCCGGTCGCCGAACGTGTCGGCCGCCCATCTGATGACGTCCTCCGCGGAGGCGTCCTCTAGCTCCTCGGCTGCCTGTTCGGCGAGGCTGCGCATGTGCTGCGGATCCTCCACGTGTCGGTCGTCGGCGTCGTCTGCTGGGCCGAACGGATAGCCCAGACCGCCTAGCGTAACGTGTGTAACGTCCGCCGCGGTCATAGGACTGCACCTATTCCGGCAAAACGTAGCTGGAAACTCCTGGTGCAGGCGCGGCAGTGCCACTCGCCGTCCGCCGGGCCCTGCGGTTCCAGGTCCTCTTCCCCGCAATAAGGGCAGTAGAACGGGACCGCGCGCCCCGATGGCGATGTCATGACAGCTCCTCATCTGACGCCCGTAGCGTCCACTGCGCGAAAGTTTCGCCAACCGAGCGGGCCGCGTCGTAACGGCGCAGCACTCGCTCTACGTAGTCGGGTAGCTCGTCAGCTGTCGTCTTGAGCCCGCGGACCTTCCGCCCGAACCCCGATCCAGCGGCGTCGCCACCGGTTAGCGCGCCGCCGAGGTGGATCTGGAACCCTTCCACCTGGTTCCCTGCGTCATCTATAACCAGCGAACCTTTGAGCCCGATGTCAGCTGTCTGAATGCGAGCGCAAGAGTTCGGGCAGCCATTGACGTTGATCGTCACCGGCGAGTCGAAGTCCGGCAGCCGCTTCTCGAGCTCGTCGATCAGGTCCGCGGCCCGGCCCTTGGTCTCCACGATCGCGAGCTTGCAGAACTCGATCCCGGTGCAGGCCATCATGTGCCGCCGGAAGACGCTGGGCTTTACCGGCAGCCCGAGCCCCTCGAGCTCCTCGGCCAGCTGGTGGACCGACGTGTCGGGCACGTCGATGATCACCATCTTCTGCTCCGAGGTGGTGCGCACCCCGCTGCCGTGCCGCTCGGCGAGGTCCGCGATCGCGCCGAGCAGCTGCCCGTTGAGCCGCCCCACCCGGGGCGCGAACCCCACGTAGTTGAGCCCGTTCCGCTGCCGGTGCACGCCGATGTGGTCGCGGCCGCCCGGCGCGACGTTGACCGGGGCGGGCCCGTCCGGCAGCGCGTAGCCGAGGTACTCCTTCTCCAGCACCTCGCGGAACTTCTCCGGCCCCCAGTCGGCAATCAGGAACTTGATCCTGGCGCGGTGCCGCAGCCGACGGTAGCCGTAGTCGCGGAAGAGCTCCGCGACCGCCTTCCACACCTCGGGCACCTGGCCTGGCCGGACGAACGCGCCCAGCCGCTTGGCGATCATCGGGTTGGTCGAGAGCCCGCCGCCGACCCAGAGGTCATAGCCGACCTCGCCGGTCTCGGGGTGGCGGACCGCCGCGAACGCCACGTCGTTAATCTCGTGGTGGGAGCACTGGGTGGCGCAGCCTGTGATCGCGGACTTGTACTTGCGCGGCAGATTAGACAGCGTCTCGTCGCCGATGTAGCGGTTCGTAATCGCGGCAATCTCATCCGTCGCGTCGATCAGCTCGTCGGCGTCGATGCCCGCAAGCGGGCAGCCGACGATCACCCGGGGCGTATCGCCGCACGCCTCGGTGGTGGACAGCCCGACCGACTCCAGCGCCTCCCAGATCGCCGGGACGGACTCGATCTCGATCCAGTGCAGCTGGATGTTCTGCCGGTCGGTCACGTCGGCGGTGCCCCGGGCGTACCTGACCGAGATATCGGAGATCACCCGCAGTTGCGCGACCGACAGCTGCCCGCCGTCGATCCGCACCCGGAGCATGAAGTACCTGTCCTCAAGCTCCTCCGGCTCGAGCACGGCCGTCTTGCCGCCGTCGATGCCCGCGCGGCGCTGGGTGTAGAGCCCGTACCAGCGCATCCGGCCGCGCAGGTCGGCCGGGTCGATTGAGTCGAAGCCGTGCTTGGAGTAGATGTCGATGATCCGCTGGCGGACGTTGAGCCCGTCATCGTTCTTCTTGTTCTCTTCGTTCTTGTTGAGCGGCTCGCGGTAGCCGAGCGCCCACTGTCCCTCTCCGCGTCTGCGGCGGGGTGCCTTCGCCGGGGTCATGGTCGCTGTTGCTCCGATTTGGGGAGACATACGGCGGCTTCCTCACTAACGTCGTCGTGCGTTGGGGGCGGGCGCACCCGTCTGGAAGCCGCCGCACGTGGCGCGCTCGTGAAGCAAAAAAAGAGCCGCCCCGGCAGTTCCGCGGTGCGCGCCCAGTGGCTACTCTCGGCTACAACATGCGTTGTAACGCCGAGTTAAACGTCGGGCGGCGATCAGCGGACGGGACGACAGATAGCGCTGTGGACACGCAGCAGGTCGACGTGCCTACGCACGACGAGCATGGGGTCCGTAACGCTCACCTCAACAGGGTCGCACGTTTTGTGCGCTTCTGTCCAGCTGAGGTCGGTCACACACCGGCCAACCGCCCGCCCTGGTCGGCTATTCCCGCTGAGAGGCCTTAACCGCTGTAAAAAAAATTAGCCCTGCCTGACCCAGCTCAGGGCAGTCTCGGCCGGGACCTCGGTAGCTTCCGGTGACGGCAGGTGCTGGCAGTCGCACCAACTGCCGCCCGGGCAGTCCTCGTGATGGCGCTTACGGCACGAGACGCAGATCATGCTCCTCATTGTGCCCGCCATTTGCGCTCTTGGTATCCCTATCGTTGGGTATACGCGCAGATGAGATGCCTACTGTGCCCACGCGCCGCCGCCCGGCGCCGCCCGACCTGCCCGCCTTCGCCGATAGGGCCGAGGCGGGGGTGCGACTGGGCGGCGCGCTGCGGGAGGCGCTGGGGGAATTCAAATTCCCTGATGTCGAACGGCCGGTGGTCTTCGCCATTCCCCGAGGCGGAGTCGCTGTCGCGGCTGGCGTCGCCCGCTGTCTGGCCGCTCCGCTCGAGGTGATCGTGGTGCGGAAGATCGGCCATCCGGAGGCGCCGGAGTTCGGGCTCGGCGCGATCGCGGAGGGCGGCGAGCCGGTCTTCGACGACGCGGTGCTGGCCGAGGCCGGGCTGACCGTGGCCGACCTGGCGGATGTGGTGGAACGGGAGCGGGCCGAACTGGCGCGACGGGTCGACGTCTACCGCGGCGACGCCGGGCACGGCGACCATCCCGATCGGAACCGGACGGCGATCGTGGTCGACGACGGGCTGGCGACCGGGGTGACCGCGCGAGCGGCGCTGCGCGCCGTCGCCGGCCGGCTCGGGGGCGGCCGGAACCGCCCGGTCCGGACGGTCCTCGCGGTCCCGATCGCGGCCCAGGGGTCACTAGAGTCCATAAACGCGGAAGCCGACGAGGTGGTGACCGTGGTCACCGCTCGCCGGCTCCGTAGCGTGGGAGAATGGTACGCCGATTTCGGCCAGTTGACCGATGCCGACGTGCTGACGCTGCTCGCCGAGGGACAGCCCTGAAAGAGGGAGAGCCTTAGGCCGCGTTCGCGCGACGCATCCGGCGTCGACGCTCAGCCGAGCGCTCGTCCTCGTTCAGGCCGCCCCAGGTGCCGTACTTCTCAGGACGGGCCACGGCGTAGTTGAGGCATTCGAGCCGTACCGGGCAGCTCGCGCAGACGGCCTTGGCCTTGCGCTCCCTGATGTCCCGCTCTGGCTGCCGCTCGCCGTCTGGGCCGAAGAAGAGCATCAGATCCTCGCCACGACACGCGGCAGCGTCCTGCCACCCCCAGTTAGGACGGGGAAGCACGGCCGTCTGCCTACGCACCTGAGACATGGATCAGTCACCTCAACAAAGTTGCTTTATTCTTGGGTTACCCTTGCTATGTGGACTCGCTGACACGCGTGTCCGGTCCCGCTCGGGTAACTGCTGTTGCAAGCTTGAACGCTCAACGGCGTCATACTGTTCCCGCGCGTCCGAGGCGCGCTTTCGCGCGCGGCTGACCGAGGTAACGGATAGCGCTTGCAGGCAGACAGCCGAAGGCTGGCACATGCGTGACGGCGCCTGCCCACTAGCCGACGAGACATCTCCCGCTAGCTGACCCACTGATTGCTGCCAGCCAAGCGATGCGCGTCGTAAGAGAAGGACAGGAAAGCCCTGGGGACTATGATGCCACTCTGCCTACCGGTCCCGCACGGCAGGGTGGCATTTTCCTACCGCGAGTCGCAAGATTTTTTTCTGCCCGCCCTGTCGGCGGCCGACCCGGTTAACTCGGCAACGCGTGATGCGTCCGCGCAATAGTCTGTACGAAGTGGACAAACGTTCGGCTGGGGGGCCACCATGGCAAGCATGTCAGCGTCGGACGCAGCACCACTGCCCCGGCTTGGCGAAGTCTTCTTTGACGTACGCGGCAGTTCGCGGAGCATGCGTCTGAGCTGGTACGCCAACACCGGAATCGCCGTCTTCAGCATCTGGCAGGGAGGGACCTGCACCGGCACGTTCCGGCTCCCGCTTGATGATCTCTCGCGAATGGTCGAGTCGCTTGGCCGCGGGTTGGCCGACGGCCCGGACCAGGCGACCGGCGGCCAGGGCGCCACCGGCCCGATCGCCCTCGGCGGGCAGCGCGCCCGGCTGGCGATCGGCGCGGCGCCGATGGAGGCGTTCACCGGCGCGATGAACGTCCTGTCGGACGAGCAGGCTGCCGCCTACGGCGTCGCCCGGCCGCCCCAGCCCGGGGCAGCCCAGAACGGCGGCGGCTACCCGGCCGCCTGGCCCGGTGCCGTCAACGGCTTCGCCCCGGCGCCCAATGGCCACGGCCAGGCCAACGGCTACGGCCCGGCTGCTCCCAACGGCTACGGGCAGGGTGCGCCCGACTTCGCCCCGGTCGCTGTCAACGGTTTCGGCCCGGCGGACGGCTTCGGCCCCGCCGCCGGCGCTTACCAGCCGGACAACGCGGACTACGTCACCGACCCATCGGGCTACGGCCAGATCCCGCCGCCGGGCGTCGGCCAGACGGGCGGCGTCCCCGCGTACCCGGGACAGCAGGACCCGGCCGGCCAGTTCCCGGCCGGCCCCCAGTACGCCGACGCGCAGCAGTACCCGTCGCCGCAGTACGGCCCCGGGCAGCAGGCAGCTCCCGGGCAGCAGGCCGACGGTCAGTACAGCACCGCTCAGGAGCAAGGGCCCGCTGATCAGCAGTACGGACTGGACCAGCAGTACGGACTGGACCAGCAGTACGGACTGGACCAGCAGTACGGACTGGACCAGCAGTACGGGTCGGACCAGCAGGCCGCGGACGCCCAGCGCAACGCCGGCCACTATAAACAGGCGCAGCAACAGGCCGGTGCGCCGTTCGGACCGGGCCAGTACCCGGCCGCGCAGCAGACCGGCCAGCAGCAAGGGCAGCTCCAGTACCGGGTGGATCAGCAGTCTGCCGAGCAGCAGCCCGCCGTCGCCCAGTACGGTCAGTCAGGTCCGTTCGCCGCGCCTGAAACCCGCGCGGCCGACCTGCACCATGACGATGCCCGGTACGGCCAGGCGCAGGAGCAAAGCGAAGCTGAATTCGGCGTCCGTCAGTTCATCGCCGCCATCCAGAACCTCGCCGGTGACCAGGCCGCAGCCGGCCAGCAGGCCACCGGACAGTACTCAGACGGCCAGTACCCAGACGGCCAGTACGGTGCAGGCCAGTACACGCAGCCGCAGCAGCAGGCCCCCGACGGACAGTCCGGGGCCGCCCAGTACAGCCCGGGCCAGTACGGAGACGCGCAGCAGCACAACCCCGCCCAGGCGGCCGGCCTGGGCGTGAACGGCACCGCGGGTCAGCACCCAGCCGACGTCCAGTACGGCCAGGGACAGCAGTACCCCGCTGCCCAGTACAGCGGCGGCCAAGGCGACGGTACCGGCGGACATCACAGTCTGGCCGGGCAGTCCGACGACGCCCAACGCCGGGCGGGCCAGTACGGGAACCCCCAGCAGCAGGGTCAGCAGGGTCAGGGCCAGTACGGAGGCCAGTACCAGTCGGGTCCGGATAACGGCGTCGGCGGGCAGTACCCCCTTGGTCAGCAGCCGGGCGACATCCAGTTCGGAGCGCCCCATCAGCTCGGTGGCGCACCGAACAGGCCCGGCCAGTACGCGGCCGCGCAGCAGCAGCCGTCCGGGCTGCAGCCACCCGGCCAGCAGCCACCCCCGCAGCAAACGCAGCAGACGCAATACAGCGCTGGTCAGGTCGCCGCCGTGCAGTACGGTCAGCCGGCCCAGCAGGTCAAGGGTCAGTTCGGCGACCAGCAACCGGCCGCCAACGGCCAGCCTGGCGCGGGTCGGTTCGCACCCGGTCAGCAGTACGGGACCGGCCAGCAGCAGGGCCAGCAGCAAGGCGGCCCCCAGTACGGCGGTGCCCAGCCGGTCGGAGGCGCCCAGGCCGCCGGCGCTCAGTACGGGTCGGCTCCGTCTGGAGCCTCCGGTCAATACGGCACCGGGCCGCTCTACGTCGTCGGCCAGCAGAACGGCGCGGTCGGCGAGCAGGCCAACGGCCGCCAGACGCACGGCGACCACAGTTACGACGAGCCCAGTTACGACCCTCAGGGTTACGACGACCAGGGCTACGCCGCGCCCGGCCGGGAGGAGCAGGTGCCGCCCGGGCTCGAGTTCGCGGGCCGGTTCGGTAACCGAGGGTATTCGCTCTACGGCGAGGCGGCCGAGTACGGTGACGCCGCCGGGGGCGGATCAGGCGAGCAGACGCAAGCGGCTGGATACGGCGCCCCGGCGGGGCAGTTCGCGGAGATGGCGTCCGCGCTCCCGGCGCCCGTGCCGGCGGACGCTGCCCCCGGCGACCAGTGGTCGCCCAACGGTGCCCAGACCAGGCAGGCCACCGGCCCGTATCCGGCCTACGGCGCTGGCCAGCCCCAGCCCCAGCCCGGCACGACCGGGCAGACCCCAGCCAATGCCGTGCAGCCCGGGTACCAGGAGTCGGGATACCCGCAGCAGCCGGCGCACCAGGCGGAGCAGCAGGCCGCGTACCAGCCGCAGCCCGGTTACCAGCAGCAGCCCGCGTACCAGGGTGAGCAGCCGCCCGCATACCAAGGCGCGCCCGGGGAACAGGCGGCGCGCCTGGGGACGGGAGCCATGAACGCCTACCCGGCCGCGACGGGCAGCCAGCCCGCTGCGTACCCGGCGGCCAACGCCCCCACCGGCAACGGGTATGCCGCGAACGGCCAGGCGACAAACGGCTACGCCGGCAACGGCTACCGGCCCGCGCCGCAGCCTGGCGCGCCGCAGCTCGGCACGCCGCAGCCCGCCGCACCCCAGCCGGCCGGCACCCCGAGCTTCACGCCCACCTTCACCCCAAACGGCGCGGCGAATACCGCAGGCACCCAGAACGGAACCCGCCCGCCAGTACACCCAGGCCAGAACTCGGCTCAGGGCGGCCAGCCGTCCGGCGCCTACCCGGCTCAGGGCGGCCAGCCATCGGGCGCCTACCCGGCTCAGGGCGGCCAGCCATCGGGCGCCTACCCGGCTCAGGGCGGCCAGCCATCGGGCGCCTACCCGGCCCCGCCCGGTTATCAGAACGGCGCCGATTACCCGGTCGCCGGCGCTCAGCCGAACTGGCCGGAAGGCCAGGCGGCGGCCCAGCAACCAGGCCCCGGCTATCCCGCGGCCCCCGGCCAGACCGCCCCGTTCGCGGCCGAGCATCCGTCGTCTCCCGGCTACGCCCCGGCCGGCCAGTTCGACCCGTCCCAGCAGAGCTACTGGGAGTGACCTGGTCATCTGGCCTGATTGGACCCTTATCCAGGAACAGGGACACCCTCAAACGCGTTAAACTGATAGTGCCGGTGCGTCTAGGGTCCCCCGGGCCGCACCTAATATCGCCGTCGCGGAATACCGTTCGGCTGGAGCCGCGATGTGCCTCTCGCCGAGGAGGCGACCTGTCGCACCGGCGCTTCATCGGGAAACCCCTGGCCGTCACGGTCAGGGGTTTTCTGTTTTCCGTCCGTCCCGGATAGCGACAGCAAGCGCGGGGCCGCGCTGGCTGTCAGCCGGTCGCGACGGCGAGGGCTCGGGTCTCGCAGCGCAGCCGCACGGTCAGCAGCGCGGCGTTGAGCACCGTGAAGGCGCAGGCCGTTATCCAGGCCGACCCGGCCAGCGGCAGCGCCGCGCCCTCGATGATCACCGCGACGTAGTTCGGGTGGGCGAACCAGCGGTACGGACCCGATCGCACGAGCGTCGTCCCCGGTATCACGATCACCCGCGCCGACCAGTACGGCCCGAGGGTCGCGATGCACCACCAGCGCAGTCCGTTCGCCGCCAGCACGAGCGCGATCATCGGCCACCCGAGCGCGGGGATGAACGTCCGGTGCGCCGCCAGCGGCTCTATCACGCACCCGACCAGCAGCGCGAAGTGCAGCGTGACCATGACCGGGAAGTGGCCGGCCCCCGACTCCACCCCGCCGCGCCCCAGGCTCGCGTTCGCGTGCCGGGTGGAGACCACGAGCTCGCACACCCGCTCGACGCAGATGACCCCGAGCAGCGCCCAGTAGACGTCCATCAGCACCTCACCATCGCAGCAGCAACAGCTCGGCGCTGACCCCGGGTCCAAGGCCGATCATCATCCCGAACGTCCCCGCCGCAGGGGCATTGTCAGCAATTGTCAGCTCCAGAATGTGCAGCACGGACGCGGACGACATGTTGCCGACTTGCGCGAGCGACCGACGGCTGGACGCGAGCGCGTCGGCGGGCAGCTTGAGCGCGCGCTGCGCGGCGTCGAGGACCTTCGGCCCGCCGGGATGGCAGATCCAGGTGCCGATGTCGTCGACAGTCAGACCGTGCTCGGCGAGGAAGCCGGTGACGCTCGCGCCCAGCCGCCGCTGCACCACCTCGGCCAGCTCCGCCGTCAGCACGATGCGGAAGCCGTCAGGGCCGAGCCGCCAGCCGAGGGCGCCGCCGCTGTCGGGGTAGACCTCGCTCCGGGTCGCGATCACCCGCGGCAGCGGGGGCTCGATGGCCGGTCGGGGTCGTGGCCGTCGCTCCGGACGCGCCCGCGTCCGAGACCCACCGCGCGCTCGCGTCCCTGTCGCCACCAGCGCCACCGCCCCGTCGCCGAACAGGGCGCTCGCCACCAGGTCGGCGGTGGTGACCGAGGAGCGCGGCAGGCTCAGCGAGCACAGCTCGACCGCGAGCAGCGCGGCCGCGTGCCTGGGCCAGCCGAGCAGGTAGTCGTGCAGCCGCGCCAGCCCGGCCGCCCCGGCCACGCAGCCCAGACCGAACACCGGCAGCCGCTTCACGTCCGCCCGCAGTCCCAGCCGGGGCATGAGGAGGGCGTCCAGCGACGGCACGGCCACCCCGGTCACCGACGTGACGATCAGCAGGTCTAGATCGGCGGCGTCGAGCCCGGACTTCGCGAGGGCGCCGCGCAGCGCCCGTTCGCCGAGCGCGGTCGCCTCCTCGATGTACCGGTCGTTGGCGGCCGGGCCGAGCGCGCCGTAGTCAGCCAACGGGAAGACCGTGTGCCTGGTGTCGACCCCGGCGTTGCCGTGCAGCCGCTCGAGCAGCGCCCGCAGCTTGCGACCGCCCGCGCGGCCAGCCCCATCCGCCCCGCCCGGCTCGTCGCTGACGGCGTCAATCCCGGCCAGCGACGCGATCGCCCGGGTCAGGTCGGCTTGCGGGTACCGGTAGGCAGGAAAGGCCGAATGGACGGCGACGATCTGGGTCATCAGCCCAGCGCGCCCGCTAGATGCGGGCCCGACGTCAGTGCCTCGACGCCCGCGGCGAACAGCGCGACGTTCACCCCGGCGATGCCGATCGCGGCCAGGAACGGGACCTTCCCGTGTCCCCGGGCGCCGGCTACGGCAAGCGCACCGGAGCAGCACAGCCCGACGATCGCCGCCCACCGGCGCCCCGGGCTGGCCGCGATGAGCAGCAGCACCGACGCGGCGAGCAGCAGCCCGAGGGCGGCGGACCGGGTCGCGCCTGGTCCCGACCGGGCGGCGAGCCGCTGCGGCAGCCCGCGCACCCCGTTGCGCTCGTCGGCCGCCAGGTCAGGCAGCACGTTCGCGAAGTGCGCGCCGAGCCCGAGCAGCGCCGCCGCCGCCGTGACCGGCCAGCGCGCCAGCGGATGCCCGGGCAGCGCCGACGCCGCGAACGACGGCAGCAGCCCGAACGCGATCGCATAGCTCGCACCGGACCAGACGGTCGTCTTCAGCCCGAGGTTGTACGACCACGCGACCGCGGTCATCGCCGCGTCGATCGCCAGGCTGACCGGGCCGAGCGCGGCCGCCAGCGCGAGCGAGGCGAGCACCGCGACCGCCGCCCCGAGCCAGAGGGCGTGCACGCTGACCAGGCCGACCGCGGCCGGCTTATCGGACCGCCCCGCGTCCCGCTCCGCGTCGATGGCGTCGTTGGACCAGCCGACGGAGAGCTGGCCCGCGAGCACCGCTAGTGCCACCAGAACCACCCGCACCGCCCCGAACCCCGGGGGCGCCGCCTCGGCCGTCAGCAGCGTCGCCATGGCCGTGACCGCGAGGCTGGGAATGGGGTGACTGGCGATGATCAGCGCCCGCACGAGCTTCATAGGCAAACCGCCCCGCATCGACCCGGCATGGTGAGCGAACTACCCCAAAGTGTGCTCGCTAAAGATCAAACACAGAAGGCCCATCATCTCATCCCGAACGGTCGCGGGTTCCACCTCGCACCGTCCGCGCCAGCCCTGCCTGGGGGCAGTCGCGGTCGCGCCGGAGGAGACCGGTCGGGTTACGTCGGGGTGCCCGACGGGCGGGGTTCCGGGGTGCCGGTCGGGACCTCGGGCTGGCTGTCGGCGGGCTGGCTGTCGCTGGGCTGGCTGTCGCTGGGCTGGCTGTCGGGC
>Ga0302311_10007010_pt1 | contig 11551 bp, 7 predicted proteins | sample III_Palsa_N1_3_FD_200449 | JGI IMG/M metagenome (GOLD analysis project Ga0302311, IMG submission 200449) | Peat permafrost microbial communities from Stordalen Mire near Abisko, Sweden - III_Palsa_N1_3 | ecosystem: Environmental > Terrestrial > Soil > Palsa > Peat permafrost | place: Sweden...
TGACCTCGCCCTTGACCGAGCGCTGCATGTCGGTGACCTCTTCCGGACGCTCGTCGACCAGGACGACCATCAGGTGGCACTCGGGGTTGTTGCGGGTGATCGCGTTGGCGATGGCCTGCATGATCATCGTCTTGCCGGTCTTCGGCTGGGCGACGATCAGACCGCGCTGGCCCTTGCCGATCGGCGTCACCAGGTCGATGATCCGGGTCGTGATGATGCCCGGATCGGTCTCCAGGCGGAGCCGGTCCTGCGGGTAGAGCGGGGTGAGCTTGTTGAACTCGGGACGGTTGCGGCCGGAGTCGGGCTCGCTGCCGTTGACCGAGTCCAGGCGGACCAGCGCGTTGAACTTCTCGCGGCGCTCGCCGTCCTTGGGCTGGCGCACCGCACCGGTGATCGCGTCACCCTTGCGCAGGCCGTTCTTGCGGACCTGGGCGAGCGAGACATACACGTCGTTGGGGCCCGACAGGTAGCCGGAGGTCCGCACAAAGGCGTAGTTGTCCAGGATGTCCAGGATTCCGGCCACGGGGATCAGCACATCGTCGTCGTTGACCTGCTGCTCCGGCGGGACGTCGAAGCCGTCGCGACGGTTGCGCCGGTTGCGGTCGCGGTAGCGCCCGCGGCGTCGGCCGCCGAAGTCGTCGTCGTCCTGGTACCCGCCCTGGGGCTGGCTCTGCGGGCCGGCCTGACTCTGGCCGCCCTGGCTCTGCTGGCGGCCGCCCTGGCCGTCCTGGCTCTGGTTGCCGCGGTCACGGTCGCGGTCACGGCGGTTGCGGCGCTCGCCGCGCTCGCCGCGCTCGTTGCCGGCGGTGCGGTCACGGCGGTCGCCGCCGTCCGTCTCGACGCCGGTGCCGCTCGCGGTGGTGGTGGTGGCGGCGACGCCACCGCCGTCCTGGTTGCGGTCACGGCGGTCACGGCGCTCACGACGGCCCTCACGGCCCTCGGGGCCGCCCTCGGTGCGGTTCTGCTCCTGGGCGGGGCGCTCACGGGTCTCGGTGGCCAGGGAGGCCTGCGCGGGCTGGACGGCCTGGGCGGCGGCCGACTCGGCCGGAGCGGACTGGGTCGCGGCCTCCGGCGCGGCGGTCAGCGAGGTCGCCGGGGCGGTGGCACGGCGGCTGCGGCGCGGGGCGCGCTCCAGGGCCGGGGTGTCGCCGGTGACCTGGACCGGGATGTCGATCTGCTGCTGCTCGACGGCGCGGGAGCGCGCGGTGCGGCGAGCCGGGGGGGCCTCGGCCGCGGGGGCCTGCTCGGCGACGGGCTCGGCTGCCGCGGGGGCTGCGGCCGCCGGGGCGGCGGCGGCCTTGGTCGCACGGGGCGCACGCTTGGCGGGTGCCTCTGCGGCGGCCAGCAGCGGGTCCCCACCGTTCTTCGCCTTGATGGCGTCGATCAGGTCGCCCTTGCGCATCCGGCCTGTGCCGCTGATGCCGAGGCCGGTGGCGAGCTGCTGGAGCTCTGCGAGCACCATGGCGTTCAGCCCGGTGCCCGTGGTCCGACGGCGCTTCGGCGCGGTGGCCGTGTTTGCGTCCGACGCGTCAGCGTCCGGGCGCGCGCCCATCAGATCGGTGGTGTCGCTCACGAAGGGTCCTTCCCTGGAGCGGACGTCGGCCTGTCTGGCTCGGCGACCGGTTGTGCTGTCCGTATCTGCGCTCGTTTTCGCAGGTACGGGGCGATGGTCCCGCCGGATGGCGGTCATACGAACGTGCGGTGTCCCCTGGCGGTGTCCGCTGTGTACGCGCACACCACCGTTTCCGGGCCCCCGTCGCGTGTCTGGTTTCCCCTCCCCGGACTGCAGTCTCGGCACGGGCTGTGCGTCACATGCGGGACTGAGGCACCGACACGGCTTCGGGATGCGATCACACTTGCGCAGGCAGGCTGCGTACGCGCTGTGGTGGGCTCCCGGAGAATTGCTGTCCCGGAGCTGTCACCCCGCGCAAGCGGAGCAGGCCAGGATCGGGACGCGGCGCACCGGGCCCCGCAGGGCACCTGGTGCAGACATGAGATTAACACTACTGGACCCAACAAACATTCCCCCGCCCATTGTCGGTCAATCGTGTCCCGCACCTCAGGGTTCGCACAACCCCGCCCCCCGGGAGCAGGGATGCCCTGCGATGCCCGGGAATACTCAATGCCTGGGAATTCTCAGGGAGCGAGCGGGAGGACGGCCGCGCCCTCGGTGTCGAGCGCCAACCGGTGGGCCGCCCAGCCGGGGCCCGCCTGGGCGAGCAGCTTCTCGGCCGACCCGTCGTCGGTGAGCGCGAGGACGGTGGGACCGGCCCCGGAGATGACTGCGGCCACGCCCTGCGCCCGGAGCTCTGCGACGAGAGCGGCGCTCTCGGGCATGGCCGGGGAGCGGTAGTCCTGGTGCAGCCGGTCCTCGGTGGCCGGAAACAGCAGCTCGGGGCGGCGGGTGACGGCCTCCACCAGCAGCGCGGCCCGGCCGACGTTGGCGGCGGCGTCGGCGTGCGGCACGGTCGCGGGCAGCAGGCCGCGGGCGACCTCGGTCAGCACCGGGTTGCCGGGGATGAAGACCAGCGGGACGACCAGGGCGGAGGGCGCCAGGGTGACGGCGTGCGCGTCGCTGCCGCCGCCGAGGCCCTCGCCGTGGCCGGCGGCGCCGTCGGTCCAGGCGATGGTGAAGCCGCCGAGCAGGCAGGCGGCGACATTGTCGGGGTGGCCCTCGATCTCGGAGGCCAGCGCGAGCACCGCCGCGTCGTCCAACTGCTCGGCGCCGCCCACGGTCACGGCCCGGGCGGCGATGATGCCCGCGCAGATCGCGGCGGAGGAGGAGCCGAGGCCCCGCCCGTGCGGGATCCGGTTGGCACAGACCACTTCGAGCCCCCGGGGCTGACCGCCCAGCCGGTCGAAGGTGGCCCTCATGGCGCGCACCACCAGGTGGCGCTCGTCGCGGGCGAGGGTGTCGGCGCCCTCGCCCGCGATGTCGACATGCAGACCCTCGTCGGCGACCCGGACCACGACATCGTCGTAGAGCCCGAGCGCGAGGCCGAAGGAGTCGTAACCGGGGCCCAGATTGGCGCTGGTCGCGGGGACGCGGACGCGCGTGGCGGCGGCGCGGAAGGCGGGGCCGGGCATGTCGCTGAGCTCCTGGTGGTGGCGGGTCGGACAGGACGGTGCGGGTGTGGTCAGAGCAGGTCGAGCTGCGCGGCGGCGGCGGCCGCGTCCACCGGGATGACCGTGGGCCGGGGTGCGCCCGCGACCGCCCAGTCGGGGTCCTTGAGGCCGTTCCCGGTGACGGTGCAGACGATGCGCTGCCCCGGGTCGACCAGACCCCGCTCGGCGGACTGCAGCAGACCGGCGACGCTGGCGGCCGAGGCCGGCTCGACGAAGACACCCTCGGTCGAGGCCAGCAGCCGGTAGGCCGAGAGGATTTGACGGTCTGTGACCTTGTCGATAAGGCCACCGGACTCGTCCCGGGCCGCGATGGCCTGGTCCCAGGAGGCCGGGTTGCCGATGCGGATCGCGGTCGCCAGCGTCTGCGGGTTCCGCACCGGGGCGCCGTCCACGATGGGCGCCGAGCCCGAGGCCTGGAAGCCCCACATGCGCGGGGTGCGGGAGGAGACGCCGTCGGCGGCATACTCCCGGTAGCCCTTCCAGTAGGCGGTGATGTTGCCCGCGTTGCCGACCGGCAGGATGTGGATGTCGGGGGCGTCGCCGAGCATGTCCACGATCTCGAAGGCCGCGGTCTTCTGCCCCTCGATCCGGTACGGGTTGACCGAGTTGACCAGCGCGATCGGGTACTTCTCGGAGATCTCGCGGACCAGGGTCAGGCAGTCGTCGAAGTTGCCGTCGACCTGCAGGATCTTCGCACCGTGGACCAGCGCCTGGCTCATCTTGCCGAGCGCGATCTTGCCCTGCGGCACCAGCACCGCGCAGGCCATCCCGGCGCGCACCGCGTAGGCCGCGGCGGAGGCGGAGGTGTTGCCGGTGGAGCCGCAGATGACCGCCTGCGCGCCGTCCTCCTTGGCCTTGGTGATGGCCATCGTCATACCCCGGTCCTTGAAGGACCCGGTCGGGTTGGCGCCCTCGACCTTCAGGTAGACCTCGCACCCGGTGCGCTCGGAGAGCAGTCGCGCGGGGACGAGCGGCGTGCCGCCCTCCAGGAGGGTGACCACCGGGGTGGTGTCGGTGACCGGGAGGCGGTCCCGGTACTCCTCGATCAGGCCGCGCCACTGGTGGGTGCGGGCGCCCTGGGGCTGGATGGTGGTGCTCATGAGTCATTCCCCTTCGACACGCATGATGCTGGCCACGCCGCGGACATGGTCCAGGCTGCGCAGTGCGGCGACCGTCGCGGACAGCGCGGCGTCAGTGGCACGGTGGGTCACTACGACAAGTGAGGCGTCGCCCTCTTCGCGGCCGGTCTGGCGGACGGTGTCGATGGACACGCCGTGCTCGGCGAAGACGGTGGCGACCTGTGCCAGGACGCCCGCCTTGTCGGCGACGTCCAGGCTGACGTGGTAGCGGGTGACTACGGCGTCCATGGGGCTAACGGTGAGCTGAGCGTACGCCGACTCCCCCGGTCCCGTGGTACCGGCCAGCTTGTTGCGGCAGACCGCGACCAGGTCGCCGAGTACCGCGCTGGCCGTGGCCGCGCCGCCCGCGCCGGGGCCGTAGAACATCAACTGGCCTGCGGCGTCGGCCTCGACGAAGACGGCGTTGTAGGCGCCGCGCACCGAGGCCAGGGGGTGGCTGAGCGGGATCATCGCGGGGTGGACCCGGGCGGTGACCGAGACGCCGTCGGCGGAGCGCTCGCAGATGGCGAGCAGCTTGACCACGCAGCCCATCGCCTTGGCACTGGCGATGTCGGCGGCGGTGACCTCGGTCAGCCCCTCGCGGAAGACGTCGGCGGCGGTCACCCGGGTGTGGAAGGCGATCCCGGCCAGGATCGCGGCCTTGGCGGCGGCGTCGAAGCCCTCGACGTCGGCGGTCGGGTCGGCCTCGGCATAGCCGAGGGCGGTGGCCTCCTCCAGCGCCTCGGAGTAGCCGGCGCCGGTGGTGTCCATCTTGTCGAGGATGAAGTTGGTGGTGCCGTTGACGATCCCCAGCACCCGGTTGACCTTGTCGCCCGCCAGCGACTCGCGCAGCGGGCGGACCAGCGGGATCGCTGCGGCGACGGCCGCCTCGTAGTAGAGGTCGACGCCGGCCCTGGTGGCCGCCGCGTGCAGGGCCGCCCCGTCCGCCGCCAGCAGCGCCTTGTTGGCGCTGACGACGGAGGCGCCGTTGTCGAAGGCGGTGAGCAGCAGGCTGCGGACCGGCTCGATCCCGCCGATGACCTCGATCACCACATCGATGTCGTCGCGTTTCACCAGGGCCGCGGCGTCGGTGGTGAGCAGGTGGTCGGGGATGCCGGGGCGGGTCCGGTTGGCGCGGCGCACCGCCACCCCGGCGAGCTCGACCCTGGCGCCGATGCGGGCTTCGAGGTCGGCGGCGTGCGTCGTCATGATGCGAGCCACTTCGGTGCCCACTACTCCGCAACCGAGGAGCGCTACCTTCAGTGTGCGCATCGTCCGACTCCGCTCTGCTGACGTCATGCTTCATGGGGGGTGGGGTGCTGCTCTGCACTCCAGTCTCAGTCACAGGACAGCGAAATCTTCGCGTGTTCCAGACTCTGAGACGGGTATTCCGCTATCCGACATCCAATTGCAGGAGATCCTCCTCCGTCTCGCGCCGGACGATCACCCGCGCCTCGCCCCCGGAGACCGCGACCACCGGCGGCTTGAGCGCGTGGTTGTAGTTGCTGGCCATGGAGCGGCAGTAGGCGCCGGTCGCCGGGACGGCGAGCAGGTCGCCGGGGGCCAGGTCGTCCGGCAGGAAGGCGTCCTTGACGACGATGTCGCCGGACTCGCAGTGCTTGCCGACGACGCGGGTCAGCATCGGCTCGGCGGTGGAGGCGCGGGAGACCAGGGCGACGCTGTACTCGGCGTCGTAGAGGGCGGTGCGGATGTTGTCCGACATGCCGCCGTCGACGCTGACGTAGGTGCGCAGCCCCTCCAGCGTCTTGACCGTGCCGACCTCGTAGAGGGTGAACGCGGTGGGGCCGACGATGGCGCGTCCTGGCTCGACCGAGATCCGCGGCGGCGTGAGGCCCGCGGACTCGCACTCGCGGCGGACGATCTCGGTGAGCGCCCTGGCGATCACGGCGGGCTCGCTGGGGTCGTCCTCGCTGGTGTAGGCGATGCCCAGGCCGCCGCCGAGGTCGATCGCGGGGAGCTCGACGCCGTGCTCGGCCTTGATCTCGGCGAGCAGTCCGACCACGCGGCGGGCAGCGACCTCGAAGCCTGCCGTGTCGAAGATCTGCGAACCGATGTGCGAGTGGATGCCGACCAGTTCCAGGCCGTCCAGCATCAGCGCCCGGCGGACCGCCTCGGCGGCGGTGCCGCCGGAGAGCGACAGGCCGAACTTCTGGTCCTCGTGGGCGGTGGCGATGAACTCGTGGGTGTGCGCCTCGACCCCGACGGTGACCCGGATCAGCACCTTCTGCCGGACGCCCTGCCGCTCGGCGATCCAGGAGAGCCTGGCCAGCTCCTCGAAGGAGTCCGCGACCACATGGCCGACGCCGGACTTGACCGCGAACTCCAGCTCGGCGACGGACTTGTTGTTGCCGTGGAAGGCGATCCGCTCGGCCGGCATCCCGGCCGAGAGCGCGACGGTGAGCTCGCCGCCGCTGCAGACGTCGACGTTCAGGCCCTCCTCGTGCAGCCAGCGGACGATCGCGCGGGAGAGGAACGCCTTGCCCGCGTAGTAGACGTCGGCCCCGGGGCCGAAGGCGTCGCGCCAGGCGCGGCAGCGGGCCCGGAAGTCCTGCTCGTCCAGGATGTAGGCGGGGGTGCCGAACTCCTCGGCGAGGGACTGCACATCGATGCCGCCGACGGAGACGGTGCCGTCCGCCGCCCGGGTGACCGTCTGCGACCAGACCTTGGGGTCGAGGGCGTTCAGGTCGGCGGGCGGAGCGGTGAAGTGCCCCTCCGGCAGGACGTCCCCGTGACGCGGACCGGCGGGGTGGGCGGAGCGACTCATACGACTATCTCCACGGTTTCGACGAGGAACGGCGAGAGGGTGCGAAGTGCGACGACACGCCTTCGCACCCTCTCGCGCGGCTCACATGCGTTCGGGGGCGGTGACGCCAAGGAGGGCGAGGCCGTTGGCGATGACCGTACGGGTCGCCCCGACCAGCCAGAGGCGGGCCCGGTTCAGGTCGGTGACCTCGTCGTCACCGAAGGGCAGGACCCGGCACTGGTCGTTGAACTGGTGGTACGCCTTGGCCGCGTCCTCCAGGTAGCGGGCGATGCGGTGCGGCTCGCGCAGTTCCGCCGCCTGCGCGACGGTGCGCGGGAACTCGCCGAGGATGCCGAGGAGGTTGTTCTCCGCCTCGGCGCTCAGCAGCTCCGGTTTGAAGCCCTCGCCCGGGCCCCGGTCGAAGCCCAGCGCCGCGGCGTTGCGCTCGATCGAGCACATCCGCGAGTGCGCGTACTGCACGTAGTAGACGTGGTTCTCGTTGGACGTGCTGGTGAGCACGTCGATGTCGAGGGTGATCGTGGAGTCCGTGGGCGAGCGGGTCAGGGTGTAGCGGGCGGCGTCGACACCGATCCACTCGACGACGTCGTCGATGGTGATGATGTTGCCGGCCCGCTTGGACATGCGGACTTCCTGGCCGTCCTTCAGCATCTTCACGAACTGGCCGATCAGGACCTCGATGTTGTGCTTCGGGTCGTCGCCCGCGCACGCCGCGATGGCCTTGAGCCGGTTCACATAGCCGTGGTGGTCCGCGCCCAGCATGTAGACGTTGACGTCATGGCCCCGGTCCCGCTTGCTCAGGTAGTAGGCGGCATCGGCGGCGAAGTAGGTGGTCTCGCCGTCCGCCTTGATCAGGACCCGGTCCTTGTCGTCCCCGAAGTCGGTCGTGCGCAGCCAGGTCGCGCCGTCCAGCTCGAAGATGTGGCCCTGCTCGCGCAGCCGCTCGACGGCCTTCCCGACGGCGCCCGACTCGTGCAGCGTGGTCTCCGAGAACCAGACGTCGAAGTGGGCGCCGAACTCCTCCATGGAGCGCTGGATCTCGGCCACCATCAGCCGCAGTCCCTCGGAGCGGAAGCGCGCCAGCTGCTCGTCGCCGGGGAGGTCGAGGATGCCCTCGTTCTCGGCGACGATCTGCGCGGCGATGTCGTTGATGTACTCGCCGACGTAGCCGTCCTCGGGGACGGGCTGCTTGTTGGCGGCGCAGAGCAGCGAGTTGCCGAACTTGGAGATCTGCACACCGGCGTCGTTGATGTAGTACTCGGTGGTGACCGCGGCCCCGGAGGCGCGCAGGATCCGGCCCAGCGAGTCGCCGACGGCGGCCCAGCGGACGCCGCCGATGTGGATCGGACCGGTCGGGTTGGCGGAGACGAACTCCAGGTTGACCGTGAGGCCGGCGAAGGCGTCGTTGTGCCCGTACACCGCGCCCGCGGCGACGATGCTGCGGGCCAGCTCACCCTGGGTGGCGGCGTCGAAGGTGACGTTCATGAAGCCCGGCCCGGCGACGTCGACCTCGGCGACCCCGGGCAGCTCCCGCAGGCGCGCGGCGACCAGCTCGGCCACCTCTCGCGGCGGCCGTCCGGCCGCTTTCGCCAGTTGGAGGGCCACATTGGTGGCGTAGTCGCCGTGGTCCCTGTTCTTGGGCCGCTCGACGGTCACCGTTTCGGGCACGGCGACGTTCAGCTCGCCCGCCTCGACGGCGGCACGAACGGCGGACTGGACTGCCTGGGAAAGCTCTGCGGGTGTCACGGGGGCAAGCCTAGGCGAGAAGAGGGGTGTCCCCGCCATCCGGTTTGACCACTGAGACGCCCGTGTCCGGTCGCGGGCCGACCCCGCGTTCGCTCAGGGCGAAACCACAGCTCACCCTGCGTGTCGTCGGGACTCGCAGGCGAGCCTCCGGACCAGGGCCACCAGGTCCATCGGCTCGAAGGGCTTCCCGAGGTAGCCGTCGACCCCGACCCGCTCCCCGCGCTCCAGGTCGGACGGGGTGCAGGCGCTGACGATGGCGATCCGGTGGTGCCTGGTACCGGGATCCGCCCGCAACCGCGCCGCCGTCCGCAGCCCGTCCAGGCGCGGCATCACGACGTCGAGGGTGATCACATCCGGCTGCACCTCGTGCACGATCTCCAGGCATTCGGCGCCGTCGGCGGCGGTCACCACCTCGAAACCCTCGAGTTCCAGGTTGACCCTGATCAGCTGGCGAATGACCTCGCTGTCATCGACAACCAGGACCCGCCCCGACATGCCTGACACATCACCCAGGGTAGCCGCGCCCCTGACCGCCTGTCCGACGCTTTGCCGAGTTCCGCGCGGCGCCCGGACATGACGAAGGCCCAGGTTCACGGGACATCCCGCTGACCTGGGCCTTTGTGGCACTTCTGGCGAAGTGCCCCCGGTAGGATTCGAACCTACGCACCCGCCTCCGGAGGGCGGTGCTCTATCCCCTGAGCTACGGGGGCCTGCGTTGCAACAGGCAGAACACTACCAGCCCGTGCCGAGTCCTCGCGCACGGGTTTTCCTGCGCACCGGGTCACCTGCACGGTGCGGATGACCCGGACGGTCCAGCCGGAGTGGCCGCACGGCACGACGCGACCTGAGACTCGGTCAAGACCGGTCGGCCAATCCGTGAAGAGGGCGCCACGGTGAACCCACGCTCCACCCCCGCAGGCCAAGGACCGGACGACGGCGCGCCGCTGCTCCCCGCGGAGCGTGCCGAACTGGAGCGGCTCCGGCGCGAGGTGGCGGCCGCGCGGGCCGTGAGGGCCCGGTCCGCACGCCGTCCCGGGCGGACCGTCCCGGCGGTGGTGCTGATCGTCGTCGCCTGCCTGCTGGCGCCGCTGTCCGTGGTCGCCGTCTGGACCCATGACTTCGTGGTCGACACCGATCGCTATGTGGCCACGGTGGGTCCGCTGGCCGACGACCCGGCCGTGCAGGGCGCGGTCACCGACCGGGTCACCACCCTGGTCGCCCAGCAGCTCGACCTTCCGGCGCGGGTCGCCCAGGTGGCCGAGGCGCTGCCCGGCGGCACGCTGGGCGCGCACGGGGCCACCGCCCTGTCCGGTCCCATCGTCAGCGGCATCACCGGCTTCATCCACAGCGCGGTCGCCAAGGTGGTGGCGAGCTCCGCCTTCGCCACCGTGTGGACCGGGGCCAACCGCACGGTGCACTCCTCCGTCGTCAAGGCACTGACCGGCCAGGGCGGGGGCACGGTCCAGCTGTCCGGCAACGACGTGACCATCGACCTGGCCCCGGTGATCGCCCAGGTCAGGACCCAGCTGGTCGACTCGGGGTTCGGGCTGGCCGCGAGCATCCCCACCGTGCACACCAGCTTCACCGTGGCCAGCTCCGGCACGGTGCCCAAGGTCAGGACCGGGTTCCGGCTGCTGGAGATCGCGGGCAACTGGCTGCCGATCGCCACGGTCGTCGTCGCCGCGGCCGGGGTGCTGCTCGCGGTCCGCCGCCGCACCGCCCTGATCGGCGCGGGCATCGGCATCGCGGCCGGGATGCTGGTCCTCGGGATCGGGCTGGCCGTCGGCCGGACCATCGCGATCGGGAAGCTGCCCGCGGACGTCTCCGAGCCGGCCGCCGTCGCCGTCATCGACGCGGTGCTCCACTTCCTCAGGCAGACCCTCCGCACCGTCGCCGTGCTCGGCGTCGTGGTGGCCTTCGGCGCCTATGTGGACGGGCCGACCCGCTCCGCCGTGTGGATCAGGGGCGCCTGCGTGTCGGGCATCGGCGAGGTCCGCCGACTGGCGAGCCGGGCCGGGCTCGACCCCGGTCCGGCCGGCCGGTGGGTGCACCGGCACCGCGCCTGGCCCGCCTGGACGGTCCTCGGCGTCGCGGCCCTGGTGTTCGCCCTGTGGGACCACCCGACCGTGGCCGTCGTGGTGTGGACGGCGGTCATCGTGCTGCTGGCGCTCGGGGTCATCGAGTTCCTGGACCCGGGCGAGCCCGCGCACCCCGACGGCGGCTAGCGGGCGCGCACTCCTTCCAGGATCCGGTCGGCGTTGCCAGACTTCACTCCACCGCCACCCATGCGTGAGAGAGGTCGTCACATGACGCTGCTTCCTCCGGGAATGCCAACGAGCCTCGACTATCCGCCCTGCTCCGTCGGCGACATCCTCGCCGGGACCGCCCGCCGCCACCCCGACCGGGTCGCCCTGCGCGACGGGGAGGAGGCGCTCACCTATGCCGAGCTCCACGAGCAGGCGCTGCGCTGCGCCCAGGGGCTCCGCGAGCGGGGCATCGAACCCGGGGACACGGTGGCCCTGCACCAGCCCAACTCGCTGCGCTGGACCCTGACGTACTACGCGGTGCTGCTCGCCGGGGCGGTGGTCGCGCCGCTCAGCCCGGTGCTGCCTCCGGCCGTTCTGCGCGAACAGCTGGACGAGGCGGAGGCGGTGGCCGTGATCACCCACCCGGCCGTCGCCGGGGTGCTCGCGGAAGCGCTCAGCGACAGCGGCAGGGCGGCGCTGCGGTTCGTGGCCGAGGTCCCGGCCACGCACGCGGCACCGGCCGCCGCCGAGGC
>Ga0302311_10007012_pt1 | contig 11549 bp, 13 predicted proteins | sample III_Palsa_N1_3_FD_200449 | JGI IMG/M metagenome (GOLD analysis project Ga0302311, IMG submission 200449) | Peat permafrost microbial communities from Stordalen Mire near Abisko, Sweden - III_Palsa_N1_3 | ecosystem: Environmental > Terrestrial > Soil > Palsa > Peat permafrost | place: Sweden...
ATGGCCGGCGTGTCCTCGTTCATCCAGCAAATCATCATCGGACTGGTCATCCTGCTCACCGTGTGGGTCGACCGGTTGCGCAATCGACGATGAAACGCCGGCGGGTGCGTCTGCCCGCAGTACAGCCTGAGACAACTGTTCTCCTCCAACGAAAGGACACATCATGAAGAAGATCTTCCACGCCTTGCTGGCCTCTTCGCTCGCGGTCTTCGTCACCGCCGTCGCCGCGGCGGACAAGGAGATCGCGGTGATCGTCAAGACCGCTGACTCCGATTTCTGGCAGAACGTCAGGAAGGGTTCGACGCAAGCCGTCACGGCATTCCCCGGCTACACGGCCAGCTTCCAGGGCGCCGCCTCGGACACCGACCTGGCAGGTCAGGTGGCACTCGTCGAGAATGCCGTCAACCGCAAGGTGGCGGCGATCGTGCTCGCGCCGTCCGATCCGGAGGCGCTGATCCCGGCGATCAAGAAGGCGTGGGAAGCCCATATCCCGGTGATCCTGATCGACTCGATGGCGGCCGACAGCGGCAAGGCCTACTACCAGTCTTTCCTCGCAACGGACAACATCAAGGCGGGCGAGCTGTGCGCGCAGGCGCTGATCGCCAAGATCGGCACCACGGGGAAGATCGCCATCATGTCGTACACGGCGGGCTCGGGCTCCGAGGTCGGGCGCGTCGGCGGGTTCACCAAGTACATCCAGGCGCACTCGAAGCTGCAGATCGTCGGGCCGTTCTATTCGAACTCGCAGATGGGTACGGCGCTCAACCAGACCACCGACGCCCTGGCCGCGAACGCCGACCTGAAGGGCATTTTCGGCGCGAACGAGCCGACCGCGATCGGCATGGGTCGCGCGCTGGTGCAATCCGGCAAGGCGGGCAAGGTGGTGGCGATCGGCTTCGACGGCAACGGCGACCTGCAGGGCTTCATCAAGGACGGCACGATCTCGGCGATCGCCGTCCAGAGCGCCTACCAGATGGGCGCGCTCGGCGTGAAGACGGCCATCGACGTGATCCAGCACAAGCCGGTCCCAAAGTTCCTCGACACGGGCGTGGTGATGGTGACCAAGCAGAACATCGATACGCCCGAAGCGAAGAACGTTCTGTACTGAGCACTTGCCTACGACCAGTCCACGCTGACGTCCCATGCGCATCGACGCCCACCAGCATTTCTGGCGCCTCGCCGACCGCGCGGGCCAGTGGCCGCCACCCGAGCTCGCCGCGATCCACCGCGACTTCGGGCCGTCGGATCTCGAGCCGCTGTTGCGCGAGTGCGGCGTGGCGGAGACGGTGCTCGTGCAGTCGCTGCCCAGCGTTGCCGACACGCGCTTCCTGCTCGACCTGGCTGACCGTCATCCGTTCATCGCGGCAGTGGTGGGCTGGGTCGACCTGAAGGCGCACGACGCCGTCGCGCAGATTGCGGAGCTGGCTGGCAATCCCCGATTGAAGGGCCTGCGGCCCATGCTGCAGGATCTGCCCGGCGATCGCTGGATCGACGATCCCGCGCTGGACGCCGCCGTCAACGCGATGCTGCGCCACGATCTCGTCTTCGATGCCCTGGTTCTGCCAAGGCATCTGGGCGCGCTCGCCCGCTTCGCGAGCCGTCATCCGACTCTCCCCGTCGTGGTCGACCACGCCGCCAAGCCGCCGATAGCGACGGGCGATCTCGATCGCTGGCGTACCGACATCGCGTCGCTCGCGCTGCTGCCGCAGGTCTCGTGCAAGCTCTCCGGCTTGCTGACAGAGGCAGGTGACCGATGCCGCGCTGACGACCTCGAGCCTGTCGTCGCACACGTGTTGCAGCAGTTCGGCGCGCGTCGCGTGATTTGGGGAAGCGACTGGCCCGTGCTGCGCCTGGCTGGCGACTACGCCGCCTGGCTGCGCCTGAGCGAGTCGCTGTGTACCACGGTGCTCGCCGCGACGATCGCGTCGCCCACCGACCTGGCGGACGCGCTCGTCGACATCTTTGGCGTCAACGCGCAGCGGTTCTATCGCCTGGCTTCCACGCCAGGGCGATCTTGAGCGAGAGCACATGAATCACCCCGACCTTTTCGGCGCGACCCGCCACTGCGTCCAGCCGCCCGGCGCGCGGGCCTACGCCAGCTTCACAGGAACATCATCGTGTTGACCGTCATTTGCCAAACCCCCGGTACCCTCGTCGCCGAGCAGCGGCAACGCCCTGAACGCGCGGCCGGCGACGTGCTGCTGCGCGTCAAGCGGGTGGGCGTCTGCGGCACCGATCTCCACATCTTCACCGGCACGCAGCCGTATCTCGCCTATCCGCGCGTGATGGGCCACGAACTGTCCGGCCTCGTCGAGGAAGCGGACGCCGACAGCGGCCTTGCGCCCGGGGAGCCCGTCTACGTCATGCCCTACCTGTCCTGCGGTGACTGCATCGCCTGCCGCCAGGGCAAATCCAATTGCTGCGTCAACATTCAGGTGCTCGGCGTGCATCGCGACGGGGCCTTCACCGAATATCTGACGCTTCCGCGCCGCTTTGTCCACGCCGCCGGATCGCTGACTCTGGACCAGGCCGCGATGATCGAGTTCCTCGCCATCGGCGCTCATGCGGTGCGTCGCGCCGATGTCGCTGCGGGGCAGCGCGTTCTGGTGGTCGGCGGCGGCCCCATTGGCATGGCGGCCATGCTGTTCGCCGCCCTGCGCGGCGCGACGATCACCGCGCTCGATCAACGGCGGGATCGCCTCGACTTTGCGCTGCGACACCTGGGAGTTGCCGAAGCCGTGGAAGTCGGCGCAGACGACATCGAGCAATTGGCTCGCTTGACGGGTGGCGAATTCTTCGACGTGGTGTTCGATGCCACGGGCAATGCAGGTGCAATGGAACGCGGCTTCCGGTTCATCGCGCATGGCGGCAAGTACGTGCTGATTTCGATCGTGCCGGGCGACATCAGATTCTCGGATCCGGAATTTCACAAGCGCGAAGCCACGCTGATGGGCAGCCGAAATGCCACCGTGGAGGACTTCGAGACTGTCGTCCGGGCGATGCGCGCCGGCCAGGTTCCCGACGCCGCGCTGAACACGCACCGGCTCAAGCTCGCCGACGTGCCGGCGGGCTTCGTGACGCTGCTCGCGCCGGAGGCGGGCGTCGTCAAGGCCATTGTCGAATGCTGACGCCGCCCATCCTCCAGTTCGGCACGAGCCGCTTCCTGCTGGCGCACGTCGCCCTGTTTGTCTCGCAGGCGCTCGATAGCGGCGAGGCGCTCGGAGGCATCCTGGTGGCGCAGACGACGCGCAGCGAGGCGAGCGCGCGCCGCGTAGAGGCGCTGCGCGGCGGCAACGCCTATCCGGTGCGCGTACGCGGCCTGCGAGGGGGGGCAGTGGTCGACGAGACGCTGAGTTGCCACGCCGTGCGCGACGCCTTGCAGGCCGATGCGAACTGGAGCCGGCTGCGGGACGCCGTGGCCGGCGATGTGCGGGTGATCGTCTCCAATACCGGCGACGACGGCTACGCGCTCGATGACGGTGACCGGGCAGACTGCCTCCTTTGGGCCGAGCGCGCGCCGCTCAGCTTTCCCGCCAAGTTACTCGTGCTGTTGTACGGCCGCTGGAGGGCCCTGAACTCGACACGGCTCTCGATCTACCCATGCGAACTCGTCGCGCGCAATGGCGACACACTTCGCGATCTCGTGGCCGGCCTGGCAATGCAATGGGACCTCGGCAACGAGTTCTTGATATGGTTGCGCGAGCACTGCGTGTGGGCCAACTCGCTCGTCGACCGCATCGTCTCGGAACCGTTGCATCCGATCGGCGCGGTTGCGGAACCGTACGCGCTATGGGCCATCGAGCAGCGCCCCGGCTTGGTGCTGCCGTGTCACCATTCCGCGATCGTGCTGACGGATGACTTGCAGCAGCATGAGCGGCTCAAGCTGTTCCTGCTGAACCTCGGCCACACCTTCCTGGCCGAACGTTGGCTTGTCGACAGAGGCGATGCCGGCGACACCGTCTTGCAAGCGATGCGCGATCCCGTGCTGCGCGCCGAACTCGAAGCGTTGTGGGCTCAGGACGTCCTGCCGGTGTTTGACGCTCTGGGGCAGAGCGAGGAAGCCGCGCGCTATCTCGTTGACTTGCGTGAGCGGCTGCTCAATCCTTTCCTCGCGCACCGCCTCGCCGACATTGCGCAGAATCATGCGCAGAAGAAAGCGCGTCGACTGGCTCCGGTCGTCGAGCTCGCGGCGCAACTGGGACTTGCGCTGCCGCAGCGCCGACTGCGGCAGGTGCTGAAACGGGACGAAATTGCATGAACGAGTCGAAGGCGTTCGATGTCATCACGGCCGGCGAGGCGATGGCGCTCTTTATGGCGAGCGCGCCAGGTGCACTCGAGAACGTCCGGGATTTCCACATGGCTGCCGCCGGCGCGGAGCTCAACGTCGCCATCGGACTCGCGCGCCTGGGCTTTCGAGTGGCTTTCCTGAGCCGAGTCGGCGGCGATGTCTTTGGGCGCTTCCTGTTGGAGGCGCTGGCGCGCGAAGGCGTCTCGGACGAGCATGTGTCGATCGCGCCCCAGCAGTCGACAGGCTTCATGCTCAAGTCGCTGGTTGGCGGCGGTGACGATGCGGAGATCGACTACTACCGCCGTGGCTCCGCCGCTAGCCATCTCGGCTTGGGCGACTACCCGCCCGGCTTCTGCGCACGGGCGCGTCACCTGCATCTCACGGGCATCAGCCCGGCGCTGTCCGGATCGACGCGCGAACTTGTCTTTCACCTTGCTCGTGAAGCGCGTGCGGCGGGGTGCATTGTTTCCTTCGACCCCAACCTGCGGCCGCGTCTTTGGCCGTCGAAAGACGCCATGACGACCTGCCTGAACGAACTCGCGAGCCTGAGCGACCTCGTGTTGCCAGGCCTTTCTGAAGCGCGCATCTTGACTGGGTTCGATACCCCCGGCGACGTCGCCAACTTCTATCTGGACCGCGGAGCGCGGCAGGTCGTCGTCAAGCTGGGTGAAGCCGGAGCGTATTACGCGAGCATCGACGGCTCCGGTCGAGTGTCGGCACTGCCGGTCGCCGAGGTCGTCGATACGGTAGGCGCCGGCGATGGTTTCGCGACTGGCGTCATCAGCGCGCTACTGGAAGAGTTGCCGCTTCGAGAGGCGGTCGTGCGAGGCAACCTAATCGGATCCAGAGTCATTCAATTTCAAGGAGACTCGGATGGTTTGCCTACCCGAAGTGAACTGGCCGCCTTCGCGGCCGATCTGGCATCCTGACTACGTGCGAACCATCAGCTTTAGCGTTGCTTCTCGGCGAACTGCATTCAGAAGAAGCCCGGCCTCAGCGAAGAAGCGCTGGCTCATTGCCTTCGCGCGCACATAGGCCTGGCGGTTTCAAGTCCCAAAGGCGTTGCTGCAGGGATGCAGGGCTGGGCGAAGCTTCCCCTTTCCCCAAGATGTCACCCGACGTTCGACGCGCTGCGGATGGAGTTCGGGGTGGGCTCTCCGTCGTAGGCTCCGTCGGCCGTGAATTGCTCGATCTCGCCCGTGATCTGCGCGAGCAACGGCTCGACTTGGGATGCATCGTCAACATCCTGGTCGGTCAATCTCGCGCCCACGATCTGGCCGCTGCTGGCGGCTACCGCCAAGTGCAGCTTGCGCCAACCGCGGCGGCCGCGTCGCCCGTGTTTGTCGGCCAACCACTCGCCGACACCGTAGACCTTCAAGCCGGTGCCGTCGATCACGACGTGCAGCGCGCCCTCGGGCAGCGCCGCCTTGGCGATCGACGGCAGCTTGATCGCGCGGCGGCTAACGGTGGTGTGGTCGGGCACGGCCAGGTCACAGCCCAGCAGCTCGATGAATGAGGTCAGCAGACCTTCGGCCTGGTGCAGCGGCAGCTTGAACGCCGCACGCAGCATCAAGCAGGTTTGGATCGCACCATCGGAGTAGGTGGCCTGTCCCCCCGGCGTCGAGCGCGGCGCTGCGCCCCACGCATCGATGGCCGCCTCCGCGATCCGCATCGTCAGGCTCCCTCGTCGACGCAGTCCCGCCCGTACTCAGACCAGTTCGTGACCTTGAACGGCATCTTCGGGATGTGATGCCGGCGTTCGGCGTTGTGCTTATGCGGCATGGCGATCAGAGCGACTTCGACGTCAACATCCTACCGGCCGGGCTTCGCCTCCGTGCACCAACGCCCTTGCGCGGCAGACGAAGTCCTTACACTTCTTTAGGATTTTCTGACGCTGCTTGTCAATTGTCCCGAGCATGATCCGGTTATGAACAGCATGTTTTTTTCGGCGCTGCGGGTCGCGGGCGTTTGCCTGCCGTTGGTATTCGCGCAACCCGTGCATGCCGTCGGAGTCGGCGAGTTTGCGCCGAACTTCCAGCTGCCCGCTTCTCGGGATGCAAAGTCCGGCGCCATGACGGTTCGGCTGGTAGACCTGCGCGGGAAGGTGGTCTACCTGGACTTCTGGGCCTCTTGGTGCGGCCCGTGCAAGCAGTCCTTTCCGTGGATGAACTCTCTGCAGACACGCTTTCAAGACAAGGGGCTACAGATTCTTGCGGTCAACGTTGACGTTCACAGTGAGGATGCACGTGCATTCCTCACGGCCCTGCCCCCGCAGTTCCGGGTCGCATTCGACACCCAGGGCGTGACGCCGCGGCAATACGCCATCCGAGGCATGCCGACATCCCTCGTCATTGGTGGCGATGGCAAGGTAGTTCTCCTGCACAACGGCTTCCGGCCGGACGACGAGGCCGAGGTCGAAGCCGTCATCGAGCGAGCCCTGGCTGCCTTGTCGAACTGAGCTCCTTGTATTGCTCGCCCGCAACGCACAGACCTTCACTGCCTGGATCCTCCTTCATGAAAAGACGGCGCATTCTCCTCGCATCGGGCACATGCCTGATATTCGTCCTCTGCGGCTGTGCGAACGTGCATCCCCCGCAACCTTGGGAAAAGGCGGAGCTTGCGCGCAACGTGATGAGGTTGGATACCGACCCGCTGGAAGCCGGCTTCTTCTCGCATGTCTATTTCAGTAAAGAGGACTCCAAGGGCGGTGATGGGGTGGGCGGAGGTGGCTGTGGATGCAACTGACGTTCCGCGCAAGGCTCGTCTGGGCGCAATCGTCCTGTCCGCATGCGCGCTCCCCGGAGTGATGTCCGGTGCGGCTCGTGCTGAAGAGGCTCCTGACAGGGCTGTTATTGAAATCAAGGTATCCGGATATCGGGACGCACAGGACAAGAACGCCGGCGACAACGCGGCCGCGACAGTAGCCAAATCGAGCGCCCAAGGGGTGAGTCCTGCACAGGGTCACGCGACGATCTCATCCGCAAGTGGTGGCAGCGGCAGCAGCGGTGGCAGTGGCGGTCAGTCAGGAGTCAATTTGGGGAGCAATCTGCTTGACCGCATCGTCGTGACCTCGCCATCAATCTATGCGCTGGTGCCTCTGGGGCGCCAGTGGGCGGCGGACGGCACGTTGACGGTGGACGAAATATCAGGTGCCTCGCCGGCGTACTACACGAATTCGAGCAGCTTCGTCCATTTCCACGACCGACGCATCGGCGGCGATGCAAAGCTCACTCGCTATTTCGAGCGGGCGGCCGTCAGCTTGGGCGTCGCCTCGTCGAAAGAGTCCGACTACACTTCCAATGCCGTGTCCGCGGCTGCGCGGTTCTCCAGCGACAACCAGAACACGACGCTCAATATTGGCGTAGGACTGACGCGCGATCTCAACAATCCGAACAACCAGCTTGTTCACGACGCACACAAAGGCACCCACGAATATCAGGTCGGTCTAACGCAAGCGCTCAGCTCGCGCGACCTGGTCCAGATCAACTACACCCGCAGCGTCGAGGACGGGTATCTGAATGATCCGTACAAGTCCTACGACAACCGTCCTGACCGACGCGCGGCCAACGTCGTACAGACGCGCTGGAATCACTGGCTGGACGGGACAGCCCTCAAGCTGGGCTATCGCTACTATGGCGACACCTTCGGAATCCGATCGCACACGTTCGATCTCGCCCTCGCCGTTCCAACCGAAGACGACGGACGTTCAACGTTCACGCCCAGCCTGCGCTACTACACGCAGAGTGCAGCCTCGTTCTACGTCAATCCCGATCCGGGGTCTGCCAGCTATCCGGCGCCCCAGGACCAGAGCGGCTTCTACAGCCTTGACCAGCGGCTTTCGGCATATGGCGCGATCAGCGTCGGCGCAAAGTACGACTGGGCCGTTGATTCAAACTGGTCGATGGATGCCAAGCTGGACGTCTATCGGCAGCAGAGTGGCCTGCGGATAATCGGGCAAGGATCGCCGGGTCTGTCCCCGCTGTCGGCGTTCATCTGGCAGATCGGGATCAAGCGCACATTTTGAGTGACATCTCGGGCATGCACCTAGGCTTGCTTCACGAATTCCGGGCGATGGCCTCGCCGTGTCGAGTGCGGATCGACGGCGTACTCCAGGGCGATCCGTATGCCGTGCGCGCGGCCGAACGCGCGTCGGCCGAAGTGAAGCGCATCGAGGCCAAGTACTCCCGTTATCGCGCCGGCAGTATCCTGTCGCGCATCAATGCGGCAGCGGGCACGGGCGTTGCAGTACCGCTCGACGACGAGACGGGACACCTGCTGGCGTTCGCCGCACAACTGTACGGCGCCAGTGGTGGACTGTTCGACATCACTTCGGGCGTTCTGCGTCGGGCTTGGAACTTTCGTGCGGCGAGCCTGCCCGAACCCGAGGCGATCGAGGCGATCTTGCCGCTGATCGGTTGGAGCCGCGTGGCACTCTCGGATGGCCAAGTGGAGTTGCCGCTCCCGGGAATGGAACTCGACCTCGGAGGCATCGGCAAGGAGTACGCTGCCGACCGGGCCGCGACGCTCTTGCGCGACGCCGGCTTCGAGCATGGTTATGTCAACCTAGGCGGCGACATCCGGTTGCTCGGGCCGATGTGCGACGGTAAGCCCTGGCTGCTGGGCATCGCGCATCCACGCATCGCTGGTGAACTGGCAGCCGAGGTGCGCCTGGGTGAGGGCGCGCTGGCCACCAGCGGCGACTATGAACGCTACATCGACCACTCGTGCCGGCGCTACTGCCATATCCTGAATCCGAGATCAGGCTGGCCCATGCACGATTGGCAGTCGGTGAGCGTGGTTGCGCCCGCCTGCCTGGCCGCCGGTGCCCTCACCACGATCGCGACGCTCATGGGAAAGGAAGGGGCCGCCTTCCTGCGCGAACAGGACGTTGCACATGTGCTGGTGGATGCGGCTGGCCAGGTCACGCGGTGGGTTCCCGATACGTGAATCATCTCTCAAGTTTGCGCTGGCTCAACGGACGGCCGCGTCCCAGCGCACGTTCACCGAGAATGCTCGCCAGCGGATAGGTCAACCGCCTTGGCACTTGCGGAGATTCGACGTCTCGACCTCAATGTGCACCACTACGATGACCCGTATCTTGGCAACGTCGATTTGCTGCGCCAGATCCAGAGGATCGATCTTGGCTACGCGCGATGGAGCTTTGCACTTCATGGTCTGGTTCCATCGGGCGTTCTGCCCTTGAATAGCACACTGAGCAATTGCGCCTCGCGACCGAGGTCGCCGCCAGTAACGCTGTCCAGTGGCTGATCGGGCTTCAGCGAGAAGCCGGCTTGCCCGAGCTCATCTTGCAGGGCATCGAGATTGCGGCCAGTGAGCGGCGCCACTGAGCTGAGCGGCGCTGCCATTACGGCCCGCAACGCCATCATCGGCGGACTGCCATTTCGTGATCGCCCAGGCCGGCTCGATGTTGATGCTGGAGACGAGGTTGTTGCCATGGGAGTCGATGCCGGGTGCGCGCAGGTACCACTGCCCCGACACCGGCCCGTTCGGCGCCGTGGTGGTGGCGACTCCATCCAGGGGGCGCTCACGCTGCTGCGCGACGCGAGCGTCGTGGTCGTGGCAGCCGCCGGCAACGACGAGGGACTCGCGGTCGACGCGCCTGCCAACTGCCAGCCTGCGGCCGGGGACTCCAACGCGACCCCGATCGTGATCGCCGTGGCCGGCCTGCGTCATGCCGGGGACAAGGTGGGCTATTCGGACATCGGCCCGCAGGTGACCATCGCCGCCCCCGCCGGCAACTGCGTCAATACGAGCGGCACATGTCTGTACCCCATACTGACCAGCCTCAACTCCGGCACGACCACGCCGGTGACCAACGGGGGCACCTACTCCGACGGCCTGACCAACCCTAGTCTGGGAACGAGCTTCGCAACGCCGATGGTCGCCGGCACGGTTGCCCTGATGCTGTCGGCCAATCCGTCGTTGACCAATGCGCAGGTGGTATCTCTGCTCAAGAGCACGGCGCGGGCGTTCCCGACCACCGGCGGCACGGCCGGCACGGCTGCCTGCACGGCGCCCACGAGCACCGTGCAGGACGAGTGCTACTGCACAACGTCGACCTGCGGTGCTGGCATGCTGGACGCCGGAGCGGCCGTGACACAGGCCGCGCTGCTGGTGACACCTACGGCGAGCATCAGCGGGGGCACCTCTGTTGCGACAGGCGGTACGTTGGCGCTGACCGGCTCGGCATCCACCGGCAGCGGCTCCGTTGCGATCAGCGGCTATGCCTGGAGCATCACGGGCGGCAACAGCTACGCGACACTCAACACGACCTCGGGCAACTCCGTCGTACTCACGGGTGTGGCAGCGGGCACGGTGAACGTGCAACTGCAGGTGACGGACGCCGTCGGCGTCACGGCTACGGCAACCTCGGCCATCACCGTCGCGGCGACGAGCTCAGGCGGCGCGAGCGGTGGCGGCACCAACAGCAGTAGTAGCGGGGGCGGCGGTGCCGCGAACCCGTTCTGGTTGCTGGCCTTGCTGGCCGCCGGCCTGCTGCTGGGCCCGCGTACGCTTCGCACGCGCCGGAAACGCCCCGGGCGACACAGGAACGTGCAGGCCACCGCAGCGATTCAACGGTCTGTTTAGTTCGCGGACGAGGCGGCCCAGGCGGCGCGCGGTGGACTGGTAGCAAGCAGTTGCCTCGGCAGACCGACTATCTCGACAGGCCGGTTTTGAGCCGCCTGCAGTCGCCTAAGCAGCCCGCTCAAACAGCCAATTCAGCTCGCACGAACCCAAGCCTTGGCTCTCCCTCGGCGGCGGCCTGAGTGGCAAAGAGACCCAGACGAATACCAGTCCTCTGCCTGATCCGCCTGATCCGCAACCTATCTGCCCGCTCTGATTCAGTCCGCAGGTCCTGTTAACAACGCGGGTTGCGCCTGAAAGTCACTTGCGAAAAGCCCCGTGAGAACGATCAATCGAGATTGATCAGGGCGCGGGGCTTTTCGCGGCTGGCTTCGGTGCTGGCGGCACATGGATCGGCGGAACGCTCTTGAGATAGACGGCCATGGCATGGCGGTCAGCGTCGGTCAGTTTGGACGTGCCGCGGACGACAGCCTTCATGCCCGAGCCGACGAGGTCCGAATCTGGGGTCATGCCTGTCTTGAGCAGCATCTGGATATCCGTGATCGACCAGTCGCCAATGCCAGTCGCAACGTCCGACGTGATGTTGGGCGCGTTCTGACCATCGGGGCCGCCCACGTTGCCGGAAAACGCCATGGACGACTTCGTCGCCCCGAGG
>Ga0302311_10007024_pt1 | contig 11540 bp, 9 predicted proteins | sample III_Palsa_N1_3_FD_200449 | JGI IMG/M metagenome (GOLD analysis project Ga0302311, IMG submission 200449) | Peat permafrost microbial communities from Stordalen Mire near Abisko, Sweden - III_Palsa_N1_3 | ecosystem: Environmental > Terrestrial > Soil > Palsa > Peat permafrost | place: Sweden...
GGCGACGAACCAGACGACGAGCAGCGGCCCGACGACGATCCACCACCACTTGACCGCCAGCAGCACCGCCTCGGTGGTGAACAGGGCGGCGTGCACCCACACGTCGCGCCACGCGGGCGAGGCCAGCGCCTGCGTCTCGTGCACGGCGCTGCCGAACATCAGCAACGCCGACGCGATCCACATCCAGCGGCCGACGACGTGCACCAGCGGGAAGCGATCGTCCGCGATGCGCAGCGCGGCCTCGTTGGCGAAGGTGATCGCGGCCAGCAGCGTCAGCGCGGTGATCCATTGCAGCAGCGACGGCGCGAACGCGAGCGCGTACAGGCATGCGACGATGATCGCGAGCGGCGTCGCGAACTGCCCCCACTTTCCGTCGCCGCGCCGGTAGATCATGCGCAGCACGCCCAGCACGCTCAGGGCGATCGCCACGCCGTGGTGAAGCCACGTCTGGTGCAGCGCCAGCGACGCGTCGGACGCCCCCGGCGCGATGCCCGACGTGAAGCCGAGCCCCACCAGCAGCACGCCCAGCAGCGCGAGCTGCGTGAACAGCAGCGCGAGTCCGTTGACGAACAGCCAGTCGAGGCCGATCTGCAGCCAGGCGACGACGGCCCAGGCGGCCGCGAACGTGCGGCCCCGGCGCGCGTGCGGGCTGCGCGCGCGCCCGAGCTCGCCCCACATCTCGTCGACCGTCTCGCGGCCGAGCTTGGACAGCCGGAACACCAGCGTGAACAGCTCCGAGACGATGCGCGGCATCGAGCCCGACAGCCGCGACAGGTCGGCCCAGTACATCTCGTGGACGTCGACCTGCGCGACGTCGACGTCCGCCGCGGTGCCGACCTGGCCGGGCCCGACGCCGTGGCGCTGCAGCGAGATGCAGGTCGTCTCGTAGCTCTCCGGCGTCGCGCCGTTGCGCAGGTGCTTGGCGAGCAGGTAGTTGGTGACGGCGATGCCGCGGTCGCCGGTCGTGGGCGGTGCGGCGATGCCGGCCGGGTCGACCTCGTCATGCGGCTCGGCGGCGTGCGGCCGCGGCGCCGCGGCCCAGCCTTCGTTCTGGAAGTCCGAGCGCAGGGATTGGCGCAGCGACTTCATCAGCGGCCGGTCCTCGCCCTTGGGCGTGGCGGGCCCGGCGTGCGCGGGCAGGGGTTGGGCGTCCGGCTGCGGCGGCAGCGGGGCGACGCGCAGCGTCAGGTCCTCGGTGGAGGCCGACGTGTAGCAGGTGCCGTCGGGCGCCGACGCCACGAGCAGGTCAACGACGGAGCGCGCGGTCGCGCCGGGTTGCTGGTCGGCCACGCCGTGGACGACGACGACGGCGACGCGGGGGGTGGTCAAGGCGGCTCTCCTCGGTGCGGCACGACCGCGTCACGCCGCGGGCCGCGTCACCATAGGTGAGCGGGCGCCGCAGCGTCAAGGCCAGGCCGTCCCTTGACCTGGGGGCTGCGCGAAGACCAGCTCAGCCCGCCGTGCCCGCGGCGAGCGCGCCCAGCTCGCCGGACTCGCGCGCCTTGCGGCCGTAGACCAGCTCGAACAGCGGGCCCGCCATCATCGTGGTGACGATGGCCATCAGCACCAGCATCGAGAACAGCGCCGGGCCGATGATGCCCTTCTGCAGGCCGATGTTGATGATGATCAGCTCCATCAGCCCGCGCGAGTTCATCAGCGCGCCGATGCCCAGCGCGGTGCGGTTGTCCTCGCCGGACATGCGCGCCGCCAGGTAGCAGGCGCCGCCCTTGGCCAGCACGGAGGCGACGAGCACGCCCAGCGCCACCAGCAGCAGCTGGCCGGAGTTGACCATGTCCATGCGCGTGTTCAGGCCGGAGAACGTGAAGAACATCGGCAGCAGCAGGATCACCGCCAGCGGCTCGATCTTCTTCTTGAGCTCCGCGGCGAACAGGCCGCGCGGCATCACGGCGCCCAGGATGAAGCCGCCGAAGATGGCATGGATGCCGATGGCGTCCATCAGGAAGGCCGACAGGCAGAACAGCCCCATCGTGATGCCCAGCACCGTATGGCTCATGTGGCCTTCGCGTTCGACGATGCGGCCCAGCGGCGCCAGCAGCCGGCGGCCGAACCGCATGATGAAGAGGCCGTAGACCAGCGCGCCGCCGATCGCCAGGATCGCCACGCCCGGGCCTGCGCCGAAGGTGGCCAGCACCAGCGCGAGCACGCACCAGGAGGCGGCGTCGTCGAACGCACCGGCCGTCAGCGACAGCGTGCCGAGCGCGGTATTGGCCAGTCCGCGCTCGTTGATGATGCGCGCGAGCATCGGGAAGGCCGTCAGCGCGATGCAGGCGCCCATGAACAGCGTCGCGCTGGCCTGCGAGATGCCGGCCGCGAACAGCCCGGGGATGCCCAGCAGCGTCGGCGTGATCAGGAAGGCGATGAAGAACGGCGCGGCGATGCCGGCCAGCGAGACGCCGATCGCGCTGCGCGCCTTGGACTTGAAGTGCTCCAGCTGCAGCGTGGTGCCGACCAGGAACATGTACAGCCCGACGCCCAGTTGCGCGCCCGTGTAGAGCACGTTGCGCGTCTCCTTGGGGAAGATCGCCGCCTGCAGGTCGGGCCACAGCAGGCCCAGCAGCGACGGCCCGAGGAACACGCCCGCGATCATCTCGCCCACCACCTGCGGCTGCGCCAGGAACTTGCGGCCGAGCCAGCCGCAGATCCGGCAGGCGAACAGGATGACCGCCAGTTGCAGGAAGAAATGGATGCTGAAGTCGCCCGGCGCGTAGGTCCTGGCGCCGGCGACGGTCGTCGGGCCGTGGGCGACGAGCACGTCGCGCACGATGTCCAGCAGGCTGGCGTTGTCCGTGGTCATGAATGTCGTCCTCTGGCGTCGTCTCGTCGGCCTGGTTGGCGGCAGCGCTTTCACGCCCTCGGACAAGACTTTGCCAGCCGCCGCGATCCTGTCGAGTCGGACTGACCGACTTGAGACGATGTACCTACCTCAGATTTGGTAGTATGAAGGTACGTAGGTACAAACAGGCGCCGCCATGAAGCTCCTCACCAGCCGCGAGTTCAACCGCGACGTCAGCCTCGCCAAGCGCGCGGCGCACGTCGAGCCGGTGCTGATCACCGACCGCGGCCAGCCCACCCATGTGCTGATGAGCATTGCCGACTTCCGCCGCTTCACCGGGGAAAGCGAGAACATCCTCGAGATCCTGGCCATGCCCGAGCCGGTGGAGCTCGAGTCGGACGATCTGTCCGACGGCGCCTGGGACCATCGCGAGAGGATCGAATGATGTACCTGCTCGACACGGGCGTCGTGCTCGAACTGCGCAAGGCGAAGTCGGGCCAGTCCGACCCCGGCCTGGCCGCCTGGGCGGCCGGCATCGCGCGCCAGAAGCTGTTCATCTCGGCGCTGAACCTGCTGGAGATCGAGAACGCCGCGGCGCGACTGGGCCGCAAGGATCGCGCGGCCGGGCTGGTCGTGCGCCAGTGGATCGACAATCACGTGATGCCTGCCTTCGAAGGTCGCGTCCTGCCCGTCGATGCCGCCGTCGTGCGGCGGCGCGCGCAACTGCCCTACGCCAACACGCGCGACGGCCTGCTGGCCGCCACCGCGCTGGAGCACGGGCTCACGTTCGTCACGCGCAAGGTCACGGCCTTTCGCGCGGGTCGCCTCAAGCTGCTCAATCCGTCGGGCGTCAGCGCGCAGGCCGTGGCCGACGACGACGAGGACTGGGGCCAGGCCAGCCAGGCCGGCCACCAGTGGCTGAAGAACCTGTACGTGAGGGCATGAGCGCAGTGACCCGGCAAGACTCCCCCACGCACAAGCGCCGCATCCTGATCGTCGGCGGCGGCACCGCCGGCTGGCTGACGGCGGCCTACCTCGCCAAGCACTTCGCGCTGACGGAGCGCGGCCACCTCGAGGTGACGGTGCTGGAGTCGCCCGACATCGGCGTGATCGGCGTCGGCGAAGGCACGTTCCCGACGATCCGCGGCACGCTGCAGTTCCTGGGCATCGACGAACGCCGCTTCATCCGCGAGACGTCGGCCACGTTCAAGCAGGGCATCCGCTTCGTCGACTGGGCGCACGCGCCGGCCGGCGGCGCGCGCCACCGCTTCCTGCATCCGTTCGAGGCGCCGTTCTACACCGAGGGCACCAGCCTCGTGCCCTACTGGCTGCTGCAGGACGAGGCGACGCGCGTGCCGTTCGCGCAGGCCGTCACGCTGCAGGAGCGCGTGGCCGCCGCGCAGCGCGCGCCCAAGCGCGGCAACGAAGGCGCGTTCGCGGGGCCCCTGAACTACGCGTTCCATTTCGATGCGGTCAAGCTGGCCAAGGTGCTGGCCGAGCGCGCGAAGGAACTCGGCGTGCAGCACGTCGAGGCGACCTTGTCGGGCGTCGCGCGGGACGCCGCGGGCGCGGTCACGCGGATCGACACGCTGCAGCACGGCGCGTTCAGGGCCGACCTCTACATCGACTGCACCGGCTTCCGCGCCGAGATGATCGGCCAGGCGCCGGGCGCCGCCTTCAAGTCTGCGCGCCATCAGCTGTTCGCCGACCGCGCGCTGGCCTGCAAGCTGCCGGTCGACTCCGACGCGGCGATGGAAAGCTGCACGGTCGCGACCGCCCACGAGGCCGGCTGGACGTGGGAGATCGGGCTGAACGGCTCGCGCGGCATCGGCGTCGTCTACTCCAGCGACCACATGACGGACGACCGCGCCGCCGAGGTCCTGCATGACTACGTCGGCGCCGGCCGCGGCGACCTCGTCACGCGCCACATCCCGTTCGCCGCCGGCTGGCGCGAGAAGCAGTGGGTGAAGAACTGCGTCGCCGTCGGCCTGTCGGCGGGCTTCCTCGAGCCGCTGGAGTCGACCGGCCTGGTGCTGATCGAGGCCGCCGTGGGCATGATCGCGGAGATGTTCCCGCACGGCGGCCCGATCGAGGCGCCCGCGCGCCGCTTCAACGAGCTGATGGCCGCGCGCTTCGAGAACATCGTCAACTTCCTCAAGCTGCACTACTGCGTCAGCCGCCGCGACGAGCCGTTCTGGCGCGACAACGCCGACCTCGCCTCGGTGCCCGAGCGCCTGGCCGAATTCCTCGAGCAGTGGAAGTTCCGGCCGCCCGGCCGCTACGACTTCATGCTCGACACCGAGACCTTCGCGTTCTTCAACTACCAGTACATCCTGTACGGCATGGGGTATCGAACCGACATGAGCGCCGCGCGCGCCGACTTCACGCAGGCGGACGAGGCCGACAAGCTGTTCGCCAAGATCCGGCGCTTTGGCGAGCGGGCGCTGTCGGACCTGCCGGATCACGGCGCGCTGATCCGCCAGATCAATGCCGTGACCACGCGTTGAAGGAGATCCGATGTTCGACCACGTGAAGTTCGGAGCCAGCGACTACGCCGCCAGCAAGGCGTTCTTCGCCGCGGCGCTCGCGCCGCTGGGCGTGAAGGTCGTCGCCGAGGGAACGCCGGCCTACGGCGTCGAGCTCTGCGGCAAGGGCGACACGTCGCTGTGCCTGTTCCAGACCGACGAGAAGCCGGCGCATCTGCACATCGCATTCGTGGCCGGGAGCCGCGGACAGGTCGACGCCTTCCATCGCGCGGCGCTCGAAGCGGGTGGCCGCGACAACGGCGCGCCGGGCCTGCGCCCGCGCTATCACGCGAACTACTACGCCGCGTTCGTCATCGGCCCGGACGGGCACAACATCGAAGCGGTCTGCCACGCGCCGGCGGCCTGATCAGACCACCGAATCCCACGGCGCCGACAACCTCAGCGCCCCGTGGATGATGCCCACCATCGAGTACGTCTGCGGGAAGTTGCCCCACAGTTCGCCGGTGTCCGGGTTCATGTCCTCGCTGAGGATTCCCAGCGGGTTGCGGCGCGCGAGCAGCGCCTCGAAGGCCGCGCGCGCCTCGTCGCGGCGGCCGATGCGGGCGAGCGCGTCGACGCGCCAGAACGAGCAGATGTTGAACGTGGTCTCGGGGCGGCCGAAGTCGTCGGCGGCCTCGTAGCGGCGCATGAACGGGCCGTCGCACAGCGTCTTCTCCATCGCCTCGACGGTGCTGATGAAGCGCGGATCGTTCGGCGGCACGAAGCCGACCTCGCCCATCAGCAGCACGCTGGCGTCGAGCTCGCTGCCGCCGAAGCTCTCGGCGTAGGCGTTGCGCTTCTCGCTCCACGCGAACTGCAGGATCTTCGAGCGGATCACGTCGGCGCGGTCGCGCCAGAACGCCGCCCGTCCGGGCAACGCGACGCGGTGCGCGATGTGCGCGAGGCGGTCGCAAGCGGCCCAGCACATCAGCGACGACGAGGTGTGGATGCGGGCGCGCGTGCGCAGCTCCCAGATGCCGGCGTCGGGCTGGTCGTGCAGGCGCCACGCCTGTTCGCCCATGGTCTCGAGCGCGGCGAAGTCGGACGCGTCGCCGCGATGGAACAGCCGGTGGTCGTGGAACGATTGCGCCGCCGCGAGGATGATGTTGCCGTAGGTGTCGTGCTGGAAGTGCTCGTGCGCCTGGTTGCCGATGCGCACCGGGCCCATGCCGCGATAGCCCTGCGCCTGCGGCACGAACGACTCGGCGAGCTCGCGCTCCAGCCCGATGCCGTACAGCGGCTGCACGTGTCCCGAGCCGGCCTCCTTGTGCAGCACGTTGGCGAGCCAGCCGAGGTACTTCTCCATCGTGCCGACCTCGGACAGCCCGTTGAGCGCGCGCACCACGAAGAACGCGTCGCGCAGCCAGCAGAAGCGGTAGTCCCAGTTGCGGCCGCTGTCCGGCGCCTCGGGCAGGCTGGTCGTCATCGCGGCGACGATCGCGCCGGTCTCCTCGTACTGGCACAGCTTGAGCGTGATGGCCGCGCGGATCACGGCGTCCTGGTAGTCGAGCGGCAGCGCGAGGCGGTGCGTCCAGTGCCGCCACATCAGCGAGGTCTGGTCCTCGAACTCGCGCGCCGTGTCGTCGATGGCGCCGGCCATGGTCTCGTCCGGTCCGAGGAACAGGCTCATCTCGCGATCGAGCGCGAACCAGGTTCCGTCCAGCAGGTAGGTGATGGGCACGCTGGTGTTCAGGCGCAGCGTGATCTCGGGCATCACGAAGCGCACGTGGTGGCTGCCGCGCGTGACCTGCGGCTGCTCGGCGCCCCAGCCGCCGTGCGGTCGCACGGTCACGCGGATGCGCGGCCGGCCGGATAACGGGCGGATGCGGCGGACAAGCTGCGCAGGTCGGAAGACGCGGTCGCGCGTCACGAAGCGCGGCGCGAAATCGACCACCTCCACGCACTGTCCCTGTGCATCCCACATCCTGGTACGCAGGATCGCGGTGCCGTGGTCGTACGACTGTTCGCTGCGCACCATGCCCTCGATCTCCATGGCCATTGCACCGGACTCGGGTACGCCGTTTGCCGACTGCAGCAACGCGTCGAACACGGGCGTGCTGTCGAAGCGCGGCATGCAGCACCACACCACGTGGGCCGTGGCATCGACCAATGCACTGATGGCGCAGTTGCCGATCATCGCCAGATCCAGCGAGGCGGCAGGCGCGTTCGAAACGACGGAGGGATGGCTCATGTTCGCGTGGGCACCTTCGGCTGCAGATATCGGATCGTCCATTGACCAAAGATAGAAACAACGGGGCGTTGGTTCCGCCGGCAAGCGCCGGGCCTGCCTTTCTCCACTGGCCGATCGTGCAGACGATCCGGCTGCAACTTCGTTTCCTGCTGCCGCTGATCGCGGTGGTGATCGCCACGGCCTATCTTGTACTGCCATTGGTCGACGGCGTCACGCTGCGCTGGTTCGCGCGCGACCTCGACAGCCGCGGCGCCGTCGTGGCCAACGCCTTGTCCGACTCGGTGGTGGAGGCGGTGCGCGCCGGCCGCCCGAGGCAGCTCGAGAAGCTGTTCGACCGCGCCCTGCAGGACGAGCGCCTGTTCGCCATCGGCCTGTGCAGCCCGGACGGGCAGATGTTGGTGCGCACGCCGGCCTTCCCGTCAGACCTCAACTGCTTCGACGCGCTGACGATCAGCCAGAAGCGCGATCCGCGGCTGATGATCAACGGCGGCCCGGTGCACGTCGCGATGCACGACGTCGTCGACCAGCCGCATCCGGTCGTGGCGTCCGATGCGGCCAGCGAGGCGGCGAGCGCGCCGTCCGCCGCGGCATCGTCGTTCATGGGGCCGCCCGAATTCGACGCCGCGGCGGCGGTCGCGCCGGCGCCGGCGGCGTCGGCCGCGCCGAACCAGACCGAGCCCGTCGTCGTCGGCCGCCTGGTGCTGCTGCACGACCTGAGCTTCATCGAGAAGCGCAGCCAGGACACCCGCCACTACCTCGTCGGCCTGATCGCGCTGCTGGGCCTGGTGATGGCGCTGATCACGATGATCGTGGCGCAGCTGAGCTGGCGCGGCTGGGTGCTGGGCGTGCGCGCGCTGCTGCGCGGCGAGGGCATCATCAGCCCGTTGACGGGGACCTCGGCCGCGGCCGCGGCGGAACTGCAGCCGTTCGCGGCCGACCTGCGCGAACGGCTGCGCGACCTCGAGGACGAGTACCGCCGCATGCAGGGCCCCGAGGCGGACTGGAGCGCCGAGCGGCTGCAGGCGCTGCTGATGACGCAGCTGCGCGGCGACCAGGTGATCGTGGTGTCCAACCGCGAGCCCTACATCCACGAACATGCGAAGGACGGCAGCGTCGTCGTCAAGCGCCCGGCCAGCGGCCTCGTGACCGCGGTCGAGCCGGTGATGCGCGCCTGCTCCGGCACCTGGATCGCGCACGGCAGCGGCGATGCCGACCGCGAGGTCGTCGACGCCAACGACCGCGTCGCCGTGCCTCCGGGCCAGGACGACTACCAGCTGCGCCGCCTGTGGCTCACCGCCGAGGAGGAGCAGGGCTACTACTTCGGCTTCGCCAACGAAGGCTTGTGGCCGCTGTGCCACGTGGCGCACGTGCGTCCGGTGTTCCGCGAGTCGGACTGGGAGGCGTACAAGGCCGTCAACCAGCGCTTCGCCGACGCCGTCGTGGCCGAGGCGCGCAGCGACGACCCGATCGTGCTGGTGCAGGACTACCACTTCGCGCTGCTGCCCGCGATGATCCGCGAGAAGCTGCCCAACGCCACCATCCTCACGTTCTGGCACATTCCCTGGCCCAACCCCGAATCGTTCGGCATCTGCCCGTGGCGGCGCGAGATCCTGCAGGGCATGCTGGGCTCGACCATCCTCGGCTTCCACACGCGCTTCCACTGCAAGAACTTCATCGAGACGGTGGATCGCTTCCTCGAGGCGCGCATCGAGCACGAGCATTCGACGATCTCGTTCCGCGAGGACGAGACGCTGGTCGAGGCCTACCCGATCTCGATCGAGTGGCCTAGCGATGGGACGGTCGCGAGCTGGGCGTCGGTGCCCGAGGCGCGCCGCGTCGTGCGCGAGCGGCTTGGCCTGCGGCCCGACGCGACGCTGGCCGTCGGCATCGACCGCTTCGACTACACCAAGGGCATCCTCGAGCGCCTCAACGCGGTCGAGCGCCTGCTGGAGAAGCATCCCGAATGGATCGAGCGCTTCGTGTTCGTGCAGGTGGCCGCGCCCACGCGCAGCTCGCTGGAGGAATATCGCGCGTTCCAGGAGCGCGTCGAGCGCCTGACGCTGCGCATCAACGAGCGCTTCGGCCGTCCGGGCTACCAGCCGGTGCACCTGCTGGCGCAGCACCACGACAGCCGCGCCGTCAACGAACTCTTCCGTGCAGCGGACATGTGCATCGTCACCAGCCTGCACGACGGCATGAACCTGGTCAGCAAGGAATTCGTGGCGGCGCGCGACGACGAGCAGGGCGTGCTGATCCTGAGCCGCTTCGCCGGCGCCGCGCGCGAGATGACCGAGGCGCTGATCGTCAATCCGTACCACGTCGAGGAGACGGCCGACGCGCTGCACCGCGCGGCGACGATGCCGGCGGCCGAGCAGCGCGCGCGCATGGCCAGCCTGCGCGCGACGGTGCGCGAGTTCAACGTGTTCCGCTGGGCCGGCCGCATGCTCGCCGATGCGGGACGCTGGCGCCTGAAGGCGCGCGTGGATGCGCGGGTGGCGCGCTATCGTCACGCCGGCGATCCCGACCAGCGAGGGCTCTGATGTCCGAATCGACTCCGCCGATGCTGCGCCCGCTGCTGGGCCAGCAGGGCCTGGCCGCGTTGACGGCGCTGGTGCGTTCCCCGGCCCTGTTCGCGTTCGACTTCGACGGCACGCTGGCGCCGATCCGGCCGCGGCCCGACGACGTGCGCGTGTCGGCGACGATCGCGCTGCGGCTGGAGAAGCTGGCGCGCGTGCGGCCCGTGGCCATCGTCACCGGCCGCCGCATCGCCGACGTGCGCGAGCGCCTGGGCTTCGCGCCGGCGTGGATCATCGGCAACCACGGCGCGGAGGACGACGGCGACCTCGACGCCGCCGTGCGCGCGCACCACGCGCTCGACGCGTTGCGCGAGCGCCTGCGCGCGCGCGAGGACGGCCTCGCCGCCGCGGGCGTGGTCGTCGAGGACAAGGGCCAGTCGCTCGCGCTGCACTTCCGCACCGCGCCCGACCGCGCCGCGGCCAGCGCGCTGATCGAGGACGTGCTGGCCGGCTCCACGGCCACGCTGCACGTGTTCGGCGGCAAGCTGGTCTACAACGCGGTGGCCGCCGACGCGCCGGACAAGGCCGTGGCGGTGCAACGCCTCATCGCGCGCGCCGGCGCGCAGGCCGCGTTCTTCGCGGGCGACGACCTCAACGACGAGCCCGTCTTCGCCGCCGCCCGTCCCGGCTGGGTGACGGTGCGCATCGGCTGCGAGCGCCGCGAGTCGGCGGCGCGCTTCTGCATCGACGGGCCGCAGGAGATGGCCGGCGTGCTCGATCGCATCCTGGCGTTGATCGGCTGAGCGCGGCCGCTCAGAGCCCGCGCTGCGGCAACGCCAGCGTCTTCAACGCGAAGCGGCCGTCGTTCTGGAACAGCCACACCTCGAGGAAGCCCTCGCGGTGCAGCTTTTCGGCGGCCTCGGCCGACATCGCCACCGTCTTCGCCAGATGCGCCACGCTCGCGAGCGCCTTGCGCGTGAGCTCGGGCTGCTCGTCGTTGTCGCGGATGACGTCGGCGGTCCAGTGCCCGAGCTCGTCGAGCTTCACGCGCAGCACGACGACGGCGCGCAGCAGCGGCTGCGGCCGGTCGCGGTTGATGTCGGGGCCGGCGTCCTCGTAGACCATCTGCGCGAAGTCGTGGCGCACCTGGTCGAGGGTCTCGGCGCGCGCGCCTGTGGCACAGGCGAGGAGCGCTCCGGCAAGGCAGAGCGAGGCAGCGAACGGGCGCATGGCGACTCCTGGGACGACGGGAACGATGCGTTCCCTCATGCCTCGGGTCATCGGCGGTGCGCGCGCGCCATCAAGATCGCGCCTGCGTAAAGTTTGGCGCGCCCGGCGCGTTCGTGACACCTGGTCACGACTGTTCCGACCGGACACGGCGGCCGCGCGATCCCGCAACATCGGCGCGAGCGGTTAGCCTTGCATCCATGGATTCCCTGATCGCCGCCTCCGCGCGCGCGCTCGCCGCGGGCGACGCCCTCGGCGCGCTCAAGCGCGTCGCGCTGCGCGACGAC
>Ga0302311_10007026_pt1 | contig 11534 bp, 9 predicted proteins | sample III_Palsa_N1_3_FD_200449 | JGI IMG/M metagenome (GOLD analysis project Ga0302311, IMG submission 200449) | Peat permafrost microbial communities from Stordalen Mire near Abisko, Sweden - III_Palsa_N1_3 | ecosystem: Environmental > Terrestrial > Soil > Palsa > Peat permafrost | place: Sweden...
GGCCGTCACCGAAAGCGAGCGCTTCTATCCCGCCTTCCAGTACGTCGTGTGGGCCGGCAAGTCGCCGGCCGATGCGATGACGGCCGCGATTCTCGAGACCGTCGGCGAAGCCTAGACACGCCGACTTCCCCCAAAGGACCCTCCGACGCCCCCTCTCTAAAACCAAAAACACTCTACTGTTCGGATCGTCCTCCAGCGGCGCCGTTCCCCCCAGGGACGGCGCCGCGACCAATTTGAGCGACCCATTTGCCGTCATGATCGCCCGGCTATAACAGTGCGTCCCTCATGATCCCTCTCCTCATCCCCTACCCCGAGATTGATCCCGTGCTGCTCCAGCTCGGGCCCTTCGCCATCCGCTGGTACGCGCTGGCCTACATCGCGGGGCTGATCATCGGCTGGCGCGTGATGCGCCGCGTCTGCCAGCAGCCGCCGGCCATCCTCAGCCCTGAGAAGATCGACGACTTCCTGCTGTGGGCGGCGCTCGGCGTGATCCTGGGCGGCCGGCTGGGCTACGTGCTGTTCTACAAGCCATCCTTCTATCTGGAGCACCCGCTGTCGGCGCTCACGCTGTGGGAAGGCGGCATGTCGTTCCACGGCGGGCTGCTGGGCGTGATCACGGCGATCATCGCTTACGCACTGCGCAACAAGACCAGCCCGTTCATGCTGTCTGACCTGGTGGCGATCGTGGCGCCGATCGGCCTGTTCTTCGGCCGCATCGCCAACTTCATCAACGGCGAGCTGTGGGGCCGCCCGGCCGACGTGCCGTGGGCGATGATCTTCCCGCGCGGCGGACCGGTGCCGCGCCATCCCAGCCAGCTCTACCAGGCGTTCTTCGAAGGCGTGCTGCTGTTCGCGATCGTGCAGGTCGTGTGGCGCCTGACCGACGGCCGCCGCCGGCCGGGCCTGCTGACCGGCGTGTTCTGCGCGGGCTACGGCATGGCGCGCATCGTGGGCGAGCTCTTCCGCGAGCCCGACTCGTTCCTGGGATTCCTGCTGGGCACGGGCTGGCTGAGCATGGGCATGGTGCTGTCGACGCCGATGGTGCTGTTTGGCGTGGCCCTCATCGTGCGCGCGTACCGGCAACCCCTCGTAAGCCGATCAAGCGTGCCGTGACCTCCGCGCTTTCATGACAACCGAGCTCGGCCGCCGCATCGCGCGCCGCATCGCGCTCACCGGCCCGATCTCCGTCGCCGACTTCATGGCCGAGGCGCTGGGTCATCCGACCCTCGGCTACTATCGCCGCGCCATGCCGCTCGGCGCTGCCGGCGACTTCATCACGGCGCCCGAGATCTCCCAGATGTTCGGCGAGATGATCGGCGCGTGGCTGGCCGAACGCTGGCACGCGATGGGCCAGCCGGCGTCCGTGCGGCTCGTCGAACTGGGGCCGGGCCGCGGCACGCTGATGGCCGACGCCTTGCGCGCGACGCGCGGCGTGACGGACTTCCACGCCGCGCTCGATATTCACCTGATCGACACCAACGAAACGCTGCGCGCGCAGCAGGCCACCGCGTTGGCTTCCTTCAAACCCACCTGGCACGAACGACTGGATGGCGTACCGGCCGGCCCGCTGCTGCTGGTCGCCAATGAATTCTTCGACGCGCTGCCGGTGCGCCAGTTTCACAAGACCGCGCACGGATGGCGCGAACGCATGGTGGGGCTGGCGCCCGACGGCGAGACCTTGTCGTTCGCCCTCGCCCCCGGCGGCACGCCCTTCGCCTCCTTCCTGCCCGAGGCGGCCGAGGACGCCGAAGCCGAACTCTGCGAGCAAGGCCGCGCGCTGGCCGCCGAGCTTGGTGCGCGCGTGGCGCGCGACGGCGGCTGGGCGCTGATCGTCGACTATGGCTATGACGCCTCGGGTCCGGGTGCCTCCCTACAGGCGGTGCGCAGCCATCGCGGCGCCGGTGTGCTCGACCATCCCGGTGAGACCGACCTCAGCACGCACGTCGACTTCGCCGCACTCACGGCCGCCGCCGCTGCGTCACGGGCGCGCGTGTCCGGTCCGGTGGGCCAGGGCGATTTCCTGAAGCGGCTGGGAATCACGCAGCGTGCGGAGATGTTGAAGGCGCGTGCGTCGCCCGCGCAGCGCCATGCCCTCGACGCAGGCCTCGAACGCTTGATCGCTCCCGATCAAATGGGCACTTTGTTCCGCGTGATGGCGATCGGCGACGATAGAAGCGCCGCGCCCGTAGGCTTTTCGCCAGGGTTTTCAGACGGGACATGATCCAGGGCCATATTCAGACGCCCGCACTGGCCGACCTCTCCGGCGTGCGGCACCGGTTCTTCACGCGCAAGGGCGGCGTCAGCGCCGGCCTCTACACGTCGCTCAACTGCGGCTACGGCTCAGGCGACAGTCCCGACAACGTGCGCGAGAATCGCCGCCGCGTCGCCGAGCTCTTTGGCCGGAGCGAGCCCGATCTGCTCACCCTGCACCAGATCCATTCGGCCGAGGTGCTGACCGTCGCGCAGGATCGCTGGACCTCGCCCGGCGCGCCCAGGGCCGACGGGCTGGTGACCGACCGGCCGGGTGTCGTGCTGGGCGTAATGGCGGCCGACTGCGCACCGGTGTTGCTGGCCGACGGCGACGCGCGCGTGATCGGCGCAGCGCACGCCGGCTGGAAAGGCGCGCTCACCGGCGTCGTCGAGGCCACGATCGCCGCCATGGAAAAGCTCGGCGCCAGGCGGGAGCGCCTCAAGGTCGTGATCGGCCCCTGCATCGGCCGCGACTCCTACGAAGTGGGCCCCGAATTCCCCGCGCCGTTCCTGGCGCAGGACGAGGCCAACAAGGACTTCTTCAAGCCATCGCCGCGCGCCGGCCATTTCATCTTCGACCTTGCGGGCTATCTGGTGCAGCGCATCGCGCGCGTCGGCGTCGCCGCCACGGCGACCCGCCACGACACGCTCGGCGCGCCCGAGGACTTCTTCAGCTATCGACGCAACACGCTCGACGGCATCCGCGATTACGGCCGGGGCCTGTCGGCGATCGCCCTCGAGGACTGATGTGCCCTATCTCATCATCCTCGTTTTCTTCTGCCTGCTCGGATTGATCGCGACATGCGCCATGTTGTGATGCTGCTGCTGGCGGTGGCGACGGGGGTGGCGCTGGCGGGCTGCGTGTCCCCGCCCAGGCCGTTCGAGCATGACGCCGCCGATACGCCGCGCTACCAGCCCAAGCAGGACGCGGCCGAGGTGTCGATCGAGACGCCCGCCAACATGCCCGAGAAGATGGCCGAGCGGCTGGTTGCCGCTCTCGCGATCGAGCTGCAGGCCTACGGCATCGTGGCGGCGATCGCGCCGTCGCAGGCGCCGCTCAAGATCACCGGTGCGATGACCACGCGCGATTCCACCCTGGGCTCCGGCATCGAAGTCGAGGTCGACTGGTACCTCTTGTCCGGCGGCAAGGTGCAGGGACCGGTCGTCAGCCGCACCACCGCGCAGCCCAGCGACTATGCCGACGCGAGCGACTGGCTGGTGTCGCGCATCGCCCAGCAGGCCGCGCCGCGTGTCGCCACGCTGATGGGCAAGCAGCCCGGCACCGAGGCGCGCTCGATCGGCGCGGCAGTGGCCGGCGTCGGCGTACCCGATGCATCCGCCGATCCCATGGGACCGCAGGCCGCCGCGGCGACGCCCGGCACCGCCGCTGCGGCGGCGCAGCCTCCCGCGCCGACCGGACCGCCTGCGCCGCAGGTCAAGGTGATGGTCGCGCCGATCACCGGCGCGCCCTCGGACGGCAACAAGCAGCTCTTCTCCGGCATGCGCCGTGCGCTCGGCTCCAACAAGATCGTCGTCAGCGACAAGGGCGGAAGCGACACCTTCACCGTGACAGGCGAAGTGAGCCTGAAGCCGATCGACGACCGTACCGTGCAGCTCTCGGTCAAATGGACGCTGAAGGACCCCAGCGGCAAGGACATCGGCAACATCGAGCAGAGCAATCCGGTGCCCGCCGCCGCCACGCGCGGCAGCTGGACCGGGTTCGGCGACATTGTCGCATCCGCCGCCGTCGACGGCGTGCTCGAACTTCTCGATAAGGCCTTGAACAAGCCGCGTTAGTTTGCGTCCACCAAAGGCCGGACGGCCGTTTGGCAATGCCTGTCGCGACCTCGCAGCGACCCTGAATAGCCTTGTCAGAGGGGGGCTATCCGCTGCTACTGTCCGCGGGTCGGCTCGATTTTTGCACGACCAATTCGGGGACGTTAGGGAGAGGCAGTCCATGTTCGATTTCAGGAAGGCGGTTGCGGCATTGGCCGTAGCCGCGAGCGTCAGCGGCATGCTCGGCGGGATATCCGCCGAGGCCCAGACGATCAAGGCGGTCATGCATTCGGATGTGAAGATCCTCGATCCGATCTGGACCACCGCCTACATCCAGCGCAATTTCGGCTACATGGTCTGGGACACGCTTTTCGCCATGGACGAGAAGTTCGATGTGAAGCCCCAGATGGTCGAGAAGTACGACGTCTCGGCGGACAAGCTCACCTGGACCTTCACGCTGCGCGACGGCCTGGTCTGGTCGGACGGCAAGCCGGTCACCTCGGACGACTGCATCGCCTCGATCAAGCGCTGGGCCGCCAAGGATTCGATGGGCCAGAAGATGATGGGCTCGGTCGCGAGCCTCGAGAAGGTCGACGACAAGACCTTCAAGATGAACATGAAGGAGCCGTACGGCCTGGTCCTCCAGTCGCTCGGCAAGCCGTCGTCGAACGTGCCGTTCATGATGCCGAAACAGACGGCCGAGACCGATCCCAATACGCAGATCAAGGTCGAGGACGTGATCGGCTCCGGCCCGTTCGTCTTCGTCGCCAATGAGTGGAAGCCCGGCGAGAAGGTCGTGTTCATCAAGAACACCAAGTACAAGCCGCGCGCCGAGCCGCCCTCGGGCCTGGCCGGTGGCAAGGTCGTGAAGGTCGATCGCGTCGAGTGGATCGCCATGCCCGACTCGCAGACGCAGGTCGGGGCCCTGCAGAACGGCGAGATCGACATGATCGAGCAGCCGAGCGCCGATCTCCTGCCGCTGCTGCTCAAGGACAAGAACATCAAGCTGGTCGACTTCAATCCGCTGGGCAATCAGTACGTCATGCGCTTCAACTCGTCGTTGAAGCCGTTCGACAACGCGAAGATTCGTCATGCGGTGATGGTCGCGTTCGGCCAGGAGGACTTCCTCAAGGCCACGATCGGCGATTCGAAGTACTACAAGGTGTGCAAGCCGGTCTTCATCTGCGGCACGCCGCTGGCCAGCGACGAGGGCATGGCCGACGTGCTGAACCAGAACTCGGCCAAGGCCAAGGAGCTGCTGAAGGAAGCCGGCTACGACGGCACGCCGGTCGTGCTGCTGCAGTCGACCGACCTGCAGGTGCTCACCAACCTGGCGCCGGTCGCCAAGGCCCAGCTCGAGGCCGCTGGCTTCAAGGTCGACATGCAGTCGTCGGACTGGCAGAGCGTCGTCAGCCGGCGCGCGAAGAAGGACCCGGTCGACAAGGGCGGCTGGAACCTCATGCTCACGTCGTGGGTCGCCGCCGACATCCTCAATCCGGTGATGGCAGGCTTCTTCAACGCCTCGTGCGACAAGGCGATGTTCGGCTGGCCGTGCGATCCGCAGATCGAGAAGATGCGCGACGCCTTCTCCAAGGAAAGCGACCCCGCCAAGCAGAAGCAGATCGCGATCGAGCTGCAGAAGTACTGGGTCGAGCACCCGACGCACGTCAACCTCGGCCAGTGGTACCAGCCGGCCGTGCAGCGCACGTCGCTGGACGGCATGATGACCGCCCCGGTCCCGGTGTTCTGGAACATGACCAAGAAATAGCGACGACGCGCGCGGGGCCCCGCAGGGAGCCCCGCGTATTCATCGACGAGGGCGGGCTGGGGGCCTGCGTTCCTCGATGGAAGAAAACCGGAGGGGAACGATGAAGAAGACAGGGATGAAACGGCGGACATTCGGCGCGCTGACGGCAGGCGCGGTCGTGGCGGCAGGCGCCACCACGGCGACGACGAAAGCGCGGGCGGCGGACGGCAAGGTCCTGAGGTTCGTGCAGAACGGCAACATGACGATCCTCGATCCGATCTGGACGACGGCCTACGTCACGCGCACGCACGGCTACTTCATCTACGACACGCTGTTCTCGATGGACGCGAACAACGAAGTGAAGCCGCAGATGGTCGAAAAGTACGACGTCTCGGCCGACAAGATGCTATGGACCTTCACGCTGCGCGATGGACTGGCCTGGCACGACGGCTCGCCGGTGACGGCCGAGGACTGCATTCCCTCGATCAAGCGCTGGGGCGCGCGCGACGCGATGGGCCTCAAGCTCATGGACTTCGTCGCCGAGTTCAAGGCGGTCGACGCCAAGACCTTCACAATGAAGCTGAAGGAGCCGTACGGCCTGGTGCTCGAGTCGCTCGGCAAGCCGTCGTCGAACGTGCCCTTCATGATGCCGAAGAAGATCGCTGAGACCGATCCCTTCAAGCAGATCGACAGCCAGATGGGCTCGGGTCCGTACATCTACGTGAACGCCGAGTCCAAGCCCGGCGAGAAGCACGTCTACGTCAAGAACGCCAAGTACAAGCCGCGCAGCGAGGCGCCCTCGGGCCTGAGCGGCGGCAAGGTGGTCAAGGTCGACCGGGTCGAGATCATCGAGATGCCCGACCCGCAGCAGCAGGTGAATGCCATCATCGCGGGCGAGATCGACCTGATCGAGCAGCCGCCGCACGATCTGATCCCGATCATGAAGAAGGAAAAGACCGTCCAGATGGTCGACTGGAACCCGCTGGGCCAACAGTTCGTCTATCGCATGAACCATCTCCAGCCGCCGTTCAACAACCCGAAGATCCGCATGGCCGCGCTGCTCTGCATCGAGCAGGAGGAGTATCTCAAGGCGACCGTCGGCGAGCCCGAGTACTACAAGGTGAGTTCGGCCGCCTTCATCGGCGGCACGCCCAATGCCTTCGAGTCGCCGAACGGCCTGTTCATCAAGCCCGACTACGAGAAGGCCAAGGCGCTGCTCAAGGAGGCGGGCTACGACGGCACGCCGATCGTGCTGATGCAGTCGACCACCCTGCCGGTGCTGACCAACACCGCGCCCGTCACCAAGGCCCAGCTCGAGAAGGGCGGCTTCAAGGTCGACATGCAGTCGATGGACTGGCAGACGCTGGTCACGCGCCGCACCAAGAAGGATCCGCCGAGTCAGGGCGGCTGGAACGTCTTCCACACCTTCACCGTAGCCGCCGACATCCTGAACCCGATCTCCAACACCTACATGGTGGCCCAGGGCGACAAGTCGTGGTTTGGTTGGCCGACCGATCCGGAGATCGAGAAGCTGCGCGATACCTACTCCAAGGAGACCGACCCGGTGAAGGCCAAGGCCATGGCGAAGGCCGTCCAGGACCGCGCCATCGAGACGGCGCAATACGGCTGGATCGGCCAGTGGTATGGACCCGGTGCCGCACGCTCCAACATCAAGGGCTGGCTGAAGGCGCCGGTACCCGTGATGTGGAACATCGAGAAGACCTGATCTCAATTCCGCTGTCCCGGCCGATTTTTCTTGCGGCCGGGACGGTGGTTTCGCCATAGGAACGCATGTTCGATTTCATCGCTCGTCGTCTGATCTCCATCATCCCCGTGCTTGCGGTGGTGGCGGTGTTCGTCTTCCTGATGCTGCGGCTCACGCCCGGCGATCCCGCGGCGGTCATCGCCGGCGACAACGCCACTTCCGACCAGATCGCGATGATCCGCGAGAAGCTCGGCCTCACCCTGCCGATCTGGCAGCAGTTCGGCATCTGGATCTCCGACATCCTGCGCGGCAATTTCGGCGAGAGCTTCTTCTTCAAGAAGACCGTGGCCGAGCTGATCGCCCAGCGCATCGAGCCGACGCTCGCGCTGTCGGTCTGCACCCTGATCTTCGCCGTGAGCGTCGCGGTGCCGATCGGCGTGCTCGCGGCCTATCGCCAGGGCACCCTGTTCGACCGCTTCGTCATGGGCTTCTCGGTGGTCGGCTTCTCGGTGCCGGGCTTCGTGATCGGCTACTGCCTGATCTACGTGTTCGCCATCCAGCTCGGCTGGCTGCCGGTGCAGGGCTATGTCCGCATCGGTGTCGATTTCGGCGGCTTCCTGATTCGCATGATCCTGCCGTCGATCACCCTGTCGGTCGGCTTCATCGCCCTGATCGCCCGCATCACGCGCGCCTCGGTGCTCGAGGTGTTGAACGAGGATTACATCCGCACGGCCCGCGCCAAGGGCCTCAGCAATCGCGTCGTCCTGATGCGCCATGCACTGCGCAACGCCGCGGTGCCGATCCTGACCGTGATCGGTCTCGGCATCGCCATCCTGATCGGCGGCGCCGTCGTCACCGAGAGCGTGTTCGGCCTGCCGGGACTCGGCCGTCTCACTGTCGAGGCGGTGCTGAGCCGCGACTTCCCGACCATCCAGACGGTGATCCTGCTGTTCTCCGTCGTCTACGTCGTCGTCAACCTGCTGATCGACATCAGCTACACCATCTTCGACCCGAGGATTCGCTATTGAGCGCGATTACACCTGAAGTCGTCGTCGATTCCGCCTCGATCGCGGCGGCCTCGACCAAGCGCAAGAGCCTGTGGCGTCTTGCCCTGCGCAACTCCAACGTGATCGTGGGGGGCAGTATCCTCCTCGTGATGGTGATCATCGCCATCCTGGCGCCGTTCCTCGGCACCGTCGATCCGACCCGCATCGATCCGGCGATGCGCAACAAGAAGCCCGACACGGTGCTGACCTACAAGCTCGAGGACGGCACGCCGGCCACGCGCACCGCGATCATGGGAACGGACAGCCTGGGCCGCGACGTCTACAGCCGCGTGCTCTACGGCACGCGCGTGTCGCTGGCGATCGGCATCTCGGTCGCCCTCTGCGCCATTGCGATCGGCGTCGTGATCGGCCTGGTCTCGGGCTACGTGCGATGGGCCGATGGGATCATCATGCGCATCATGGACGGGTTGATGGCGATCCCGGGCATATTGCTGGCTATCGCCCTAGTCTCGATCTGGCGCGCCGGCCTGATCACCGTGATTTTCGCCATCGTCGTGCCTGACGTGCCGAGGGTGGTGCGCCTGGTGCGCTCGATCGTGCTCACCGTGCGCGAGGAGCCCTATGTCGAGGGCGCCATTTCGGTCGGCACGCCGACCTGGACCCTGATGTTCCGCCACATCCTGCCCAACACGGTCGCACCGCTGATCGTCCAGGGCACCTTCATCGCCGCCGCCGCGATCCTCGCAGAGGCAGCACTGAGCTTCCTCGGCATCGGCATCCCGCCGGAAATCCCGAGCTGGGGCAACATCATGGCCGAGGGCCGCACCCTCTTCCGCGTGTTCCCGCACAACATCCTCTATCCCGGCATCTTTCTTGCGATCACGGTGCTGGCAATCAACATCGTGGGCGACGGTCTGCGCGACACGCTCGATCCCAAGATGAGCAAGAAAGTGTGACCGACAGGTCACACACTGAGCGAAGCACAGCGAAGCCGAAGGGTCTCGTTTTCGAGGCTCAAATGGTTGAAATAAGGTCCCTCCGCTGCGCGCTACGCGCTCCGGTCGGGACGACGGTGGAGTAGATGTCCGACAGCAAGCAACCGGTCCTCGAGGTCCGCAACCTCTCCGTCGCCCTGCCCAAGGGCGGCGATCGCGTCCACGCCGTCGACAAGGTGAGCTTCACCGTCAATCCGGGCGAGATCGTCTGCCTGGTGGGTGAATCGGGCTCGGGCAAGTCGGTGATCGCCTTCACGGTGATGGGCCTGCTCGCCAAGGCACTCAAGCCCACGTCCGGCGAGATCCTGCTGCAGGGCGAGAACATCCTGGCGGCGAGCGAAGCGCGCCTGCGCGAACTGCGCTGCACGCGCATGTCGATGATCTTCCAGGAGCCGATGACGGCGCTCAACCCGGTCATGACCTGCGGCATGCAGATCGACGAGGTTCTGAGCACCCATACCCAGCTCGACGCCGCGGCCCGCAAGGCCAAGATCATCGCGATCCTGGCCAGGGTGAAGCTGCCGGAGCCGGAGCGCATCTACGCCTCCTATCCGCACCAGCTCTCGGGCGGACAGCGCCAGCGCATCATGATCGCCATGGCGCTGGTGCTCGATCCAGTGCTGCTGATCGCCGACGAGCCCACGACCGCGCTCGACGTCACGACCCAGGCCGAGATCCTGAAGCTGATCGCCGAGCTGCAGGCGGGCCAGGGCACCGGCGTGCTGTTCATCACCCACGATTTCGGCGTGGTCGCCGAGATCGCGCACCGCGTGGCCGTGCTGCGCTGGGGCGAGCTGGTCGAGATGGGACCGACCGAGCAGATCCTGGCGCGGCCCGAGCAGGCCTATACCAAGATGCTGATCTCCTCGGTGCCGTCGATCGTGCCGGCGCACCGCGGCGTGCGACGCGATGGCGCCACCGTGCTGCGCACCGACAAGCTCGGCAAGACCTACTCTTCCAAGAGCTTCTTCCAGAAGTCGCGCGTCGTGAAAGCCGCGGCCGACGTCGATCTCGACATCCGGCGCGGCGAGACGCTCGGCATCGTGGGCGAGTCGGGCTCGGGCAAGTCGACCGTGGCGCGCTGCATCGCCCGACTGATCGACCCGACCGAGGGCAAGATCTACCTGCACGACACCGAGATCGGCACGATGGGCGCGGGCAAGCTCCGCGCGCACCGCCGCAAGGTCCAGATCGTGTTCCAGGATCCTTACCGTTCGCTCAACCCGCGCATGACGGTGGGCGATTCGATCGTCGAGGGGCCGATGAACTTCGGCTTGAGCAAGAGCGACGCCATGGCGCGCGCCCGCAAGCTGATGGAGACCGTGCGGCTCGATCCCAACGCACTCGACCGCTATCCGCACCAGTTCTCGGGCGGCCAGCGCCAGCGCATCTGCATCGCCCGCGCGCTCGCCATGGAGCCCGAGCTGCTGATCGCCGACGAGGCCGTCTCCGCGCTCGACGTCAGCGTGCAGAAGCAGGTGCTGGAACTGCTCGACGAGATCCGCCAGCGGCTCAAGCTCGCCGTGCTGTTCATCACCCACGACCTGCGCGTGGCGGCCCAGATTTGCGACTTCGTGGCCGTCATGAGCCAGGGCCGCGTCGTCGAGTACGGCGCCGCCGAGCAGGTCTTCGGTGCGCCCAAGCACGAATACACCAAGGCCCTGTTTGCCGCCGCTCCCGGCCGCGGATGGGACTTCGGCACGGCGGCACCCAGTCTGAAGGCCTCTTAGGAGAAGCGCTCGCGCACGCGCTTCTCCACCCAGCCCGCGAGCAGGAAGCCGGTCGCCGAGATCACCGTGGCGACGACCGACGTGCCGAAGGCGCGCTCGGTCTGGAAGTCGGCCTTGGTCTGGGCGAACAGGTAACCCAGCCCCGACGTGCCCATCAGGAACTCCGCGATCATGGCGGCCAGGATGGCATGCGCGGCGGCGAGCTTGAAGGCGATGGCGAGGTTGGGCATCGCCGCCGGCAATGCGAGCCGCACCAGCACCGACAGGCGCGACGCGCCCAGCACGCGGAACAGGTCTTCGCTGCCCGGGGGCGGCGTGCGCAGG
>Ga0302311_10007030_pt1 | contig 11529 bp, 8 predicted proteins | sample III_Palsa_N1_3_FD_200449 | JGI IMG/M metagenome (GOLD analysis project Ga0302311, IMG submission 200449) | Peat permafrost microbial communities from Stordalen Mire near Abisko, Sweden - III_Palsa_N1_3 | ecosystem: Environmental > Terrestrial > Soil > Palsa > Peat permafrost | place: Sweden...
ATGCGCTGCGGATAGATGTCCACCTCCACCGGAAAGCGCAGCGTACCGCTATCGCGGTCGTACTCGACGGTCAATCCCTTGACCTCGCCGATGGTAATGCCGCGTAAATCGACGGGCGCACCCGCCGACAAGCCGCGCAGCGATCCTTTGAAGTACATGACGAAGGTGCTGACCTCCGTATCCTCTTGGCGCATGGCGCGGTCGCGATCCGTGAACAGCGTAAATACCGCGTCGGCAGGGGATACTGTTTTGGTGACTGCGGCGGGCAGCGCTTGGAAGGCCACGCCGCCTTCCAAAATCGACGTCAGCGATTCGGTGCGCAGCTTCACGCCGTCCGCATCGATGGACATGTCGATGCCGCTGGCCTGCCAAAAGCGTGTGGACGGCGTGACATAGGAATCGTAAGGCTGGTTGATGAACACCTTGATGGTCACGCTGGCGCCGCCGGGGTCCAGCGCATAGGCCACCACCTGGCCGACCTCGAGGTGCCGGTAGAAGACCGTCGAGCCCACGCTGAGCGAGCCGATGTCCTCGGCATGCAGAATGAACTCGCGGCCCGGTAGGTCGTAGGTCACGATGGGCGGTACTTCGAGGCCGTCGAAGCTGCGGCGCTTGACGTCGGAGCGTCCGACATCGACGCTGATATAGGCGCCGGACACCAAGGTACCCAGGCCGGTGACGCTGCCGCCCGCGACGCGGGGCCGCACCACCCAGAAGCGGGTGTCGTCGACGAGGTAGTCGCTGGCGTCGCGGTGCATGCGGGCCGTGACCACCACTTTCTTACGGTCCTTGGACACGTGAATGTCGGTAACGTCGCCGATGTCCACGTCCTTGTAGCGCACCTTGGTCTTATTGACCTCGAGTCCGTCGGCGCTGAGGAAATCGATGTTGATGTTAGGCCCGCGAGCGAGTTGCTGCTGAATGACCACGATACCCGCGACGACAATGACTATCGCGGGCAACAAAAAGGCGAACGGTAGGCGTTTGCGCCGGGTCGGATCCGGCACCGCCTCGGGCAAGTCGTCGGTCGGAGGCAAGGGTGTGTCAGTCATGCGGTTCAACGTCCCACAGCAGGCGCTCGTCGAAGGATTGTGCTGCGAGCATGGTCAATACTACCACCGAGCAGAAGGCCAGTGCGCCCATACCCACATGGATGGTGGCGAGCGAGCGGATTTGTACCAGCGCCACCAACAAGGAAATGGCGAAGACGTCGAGCATGGACCAGCGCCCGATGAACTCCACGATGCGCAGCAGCTTGCTGCGGTGGGCCACATGCCCGGGAGATTTTCGAATCACTACGATGAGCAGCCAACCCATGGCGATGAGCTTCAGCAGCGGCACGACAATGCTGGCCAAGAACACCAGCAGGGCGAGAGGCCACGAGCCTTCCTGAATCAGGGACAGCACGCCGCTCATGATGGTGTCGTCTTCTTCGTCGAAGATGGTGCGCATGAGCATGACCGGCAAGACGTTGGCCGGAATGTACAAAACGGCCGCGGTCACCAAGAGCGTCGCGGTGATGGCAATACTGTGCGGTTTTCTTTGGTGAACGGCGCCGCCGCAACGGGGGCAGTTGGCGAAAGCGTCGGGGGAAGAGTCGGGCAGGGCGCGCAACGTCGCGCGACATCGCATGCACACCAACAGTCCCACATCGCGACCCATGAGGAAGGTACTCACGTGCTCGCTTCTTCCACCCACTGCCAGAACTGCTCGGCAGGGGTAATGGCGGTGAGGGCGGCCAACATCAACATGAGCGTGCCGTAGGAGAACAGAGCGATGCCGGGGACGACGGTCGCCATGACCGAGAGTTTGACCATGGCCACCAAGGCACCCAGCATGAAGACCTCGGGCATGGCCCAAGGCCGCAGCCACGTGAGGGCGCGGAATAGCTCGTTCCGCCCGGCAATGGGCGGGGCGGCCATCCGCCGGGCGGCGAACCGCGGGGCGGCCATCCGCCGGGCGGCGAACGGCGGGGGAGGCCACCCGCCGGCCGGCGTACTCGGGCCGGCGTTGCGCCGATTCCTGCGCAGCGAAATCAATAGATACAGCAGCCCGGAAATCTGGAACAAGGGAACCAGTACGGTGGTCAGCAATACCAGGACGGCAACCGGCACGTAGCCTTGCAGGTACATATCCCAGACGGCACGCATGAGCGTGGCCGTGCGTACACTGCCGTTCACTTCCATGGTGACCAAGGGGTAAGCGTTGCTCAGTACCAACAGGACCAAGGCTGACGCGGCCACCGCGATGGCCGTGTCCATGCTGGTCGAATGGGTTCGATAGAGTTCGGCGTGGCAACGGACGCAGCGGACGCGCGCCCGTTCGGCAGCGACCTCACTTCGACGGTGCACCAGGTCGCACGCGTGACAGACGATTAGCGACATATTGACCGCACAAGTCCCCCATGTGAACAGATATTCATGGAGCATAATTCCTCGGGCGCCTTCCCGCCACCACGGCACCCGGGGAAGGTGTGTAAACTGCACCAAAGGGGTCTTAAAGGCAGCGGTTCGCGTCAGGGACGGGGAGGGTGCCGAAACGCCGGTTTTCCATTGGGTATTATGAAGTTCTTCAGATTTCTCGGCGTGTTGGCGCTGCTCCTATGCACGGCTACCGCAGTCCACGCCGCGGATCCGCAAGCGTATCGCGTGGAATTCGCTGGCACGGGGGATGGCTCCCTGGACGGCACGCTGAAAGCCACCTCCGAACTCCAGGCGTTACGCACGAGCGCGCCGGTCAGCCCGTTCGGGTTGATTGCCCGAGCCCGCGGCGACATTGATCGCCTCAAAACCGTGCTGGAAAGCTACGGCTACTATCAGTCAGCGGTGACCGTCACCATCGAGAGCCAGCCGCTGACGAGTCCCACACTGGGCGATACCTTGACCGCGCTGCCCAAGGACAAGGATGCTCATGTGGCGATCAGCTTTACCTTGGGTCCGCTCTACCATTTGGGTAACGTGACCATCGACGGGGAACTACCCGCGTCGGTGCGCGGGGCGCTGTCGTTGAAATCGGGAGCTCCGGCGGTGGCGTCCTACGTCATGGGCGCGGGCGCTCGCCTGCTGACGGCGTTGCAGGAAGACGGATACGCCTTCGCCAAGGTCGACGCGCCGGTGGCCTACGAAGATCAGTCGCTGCCGATGCTCGACGTCACCTTTCACGTCACGCCGGGGGAGCGGGTGAACATCGGCCAAATCAACATTCAGGGGCTCGACCGAGTACACGAAAAGATCGTGCGACGCCGTCTGCTGATTCATACCGGACAACCTTATAAATTGAGCGCCATCGAGGGCGCGAGACGTGACCTCTTGTCGTTGGGTCCCTTCGGTACCATCAATGTCCAAATGGGCGTGAGGCTAGACACCACCGGCGGCGTGCCGGTAACCTTCGTCGTTACCGAGCGCAAGCGCCACGCGGTGTCGTTGACGGCAGCGTTCTCCAGCGATCTGGGCGGCAGCGGCGGTGTGACCTGGAGCGACCGCAATGTCTTCGGCAACGCCGAGCAGCTCAACGTTGCCGCCTCCATTATCAACTTGGGCGGCAGCGACACCAACGGCGTGGGCTACGATGTCACCGCGAAGTTCATCCTCCCTGACTTTGGGCATCGCGATCAATCGCTGCAATTTTCAGTGGGCGCCATCAAACAGTTTCTGCAGGCTTACGATCAGAAGTCCATCACGGCGGGTGTGTCCGTGGTGCGTAAACTCACCAGCGACTGGACCGCCAGCGTGGGTATATCCACGGCCAACGAGGACATCGAGCAGCCGCCCGATCTGCCGCCCGATGGAATGCCGGCCCCGCCCGGCCCCAACGCTCTCGAGACCACGCATTACAGCTACACCCTGATCGCGTTGCCGTTCCTCTTGGCTTTCGATTCCACCCATCTGGCCTCGCCCCTCGATGACCCCACGCATGGCATGCGCGACTCGTTGAATGTCACTCCCACCAAGTCCTTGGGGTCGCCCAGCGCCACCTTCCTCATCTCGCAGGTGAAGGTGGCGATTTACTTCGATATGCACGATCTTTTTGGGTTCCTGGACTCGGGGCGCAGCATCCTCGCGGCCCGCGTACTGGCGGGCGAGGCGCAGGGTGCGGGCCAGCTGAGTCTGCCGCCCGATCAACGCTTCTATGCCGGCGGCAGCGGCACCATTCGCGGTTACGAGTACCAGATCGTCGGGCCCCATTTTTATTCGGGCGCGGACGAGGGGGACGGACATTACTACACCGCCAATGCGCCGGGGCGTTCCGATACCGGCATTCCCATCGGCGGCACGGCCATCGCCGTCGGGTCCGTGGAATTCCGGCAACGCATCGGACAGAACTGGGGCGCGGCGGTGTTCGTGGATGGCGGTCAGGTGAGCGCCGCTCTGAAGCCCGTGCCCAACGACGTTCGAGTCGGCGTAGGTGCTGGCGTCAGGTATTACACGCCCATCGGCCCCGTTCGTGTGGACCTTGCGGTCCCCACGACCCGGGAAAGCGGCGACCAGGGATTTCAGATTTACATCGGTTTGGGACAGGCTTTCTGATGCGCCGCCCGGTTCGCATAACCTTAAGGGTGCTGGGAGTTATTTTTCTCCTGTGCGTCGCGCTGGTGGGTGCCGTGTTGATCGGAGGCAATACCGATCCGGGGCGCAGGTACATCGAGCGGCTCACGTATCAATTGACCGGAGGCATGGTGCATCTGGCGGGGTTGGGCGGCTCCTTCCCCACCGATCTCACGCTCGACGAATTGCAGCTGCACGACAGCCAAGGCGTGTGGCTGTCGGCCAATCACATCGCGGTCAGCTGGCATCCAACAGAAATGCTGCGATGGCATGTGGATGTGGACGCCCTGCAGGCCGACAAAGTGCACATGGAACGAGCGCCCGTCAGTGACGGCAATCCCAGCAGCGGCAAGACATCGATGCCCTTCATCGAAGTAGGGCAGTTCTCGCTCAAGGTGGTGGAATTGGGAGCGCCGTTGGTCGGCACGGCAGCGTCGTTTTCGGCCAACGGCAAAATGCAAATGCGGTCTTTGGAGGATGCGGCCGGCGACCTGGTGGCGCGGCGAACGGACGGGGCGGGTGACTACTCCTTACACCTGCTCATGGATTCGAAGCACATGAACGCGTCGCTGGCGGTGCATGAGCCGGCCAGCGGGCCGCTGGAGAATCTTCTGTCCGTGCCCGGGTTGGGCGCACTTGCCGCCGACGCGAAACTCGATGGTCCGCGCAATGCGGGCCGACTGACTCTGGTGGCGGATGCCGGCGACGTGCACGCGCGGATCTCCGGCACTCTGGATCTGGTTCATATCGCGGCAGAGTTGGAATACTCGCTCACCTCGCCTGCGCTGGCGCCTCGCCCCGAGGTCGCCTGGGATGCCTTATCCATCAAGGGAAATTGGCACGGAGACTTGAAGACCGCGCACGCCACCGGCGATTTGCGCGTGGACAATCTACGTATCGTAGGAGGCACGCGGTTACAGCACCTCAAAGCGGATCTTGCCGCCAGCGGCGGCATGCTGAACGTGCATGCCGTCGTCGACGGATTGGAAATCCCCGGGTCGACGCCGCGTTTGTTCGCCGATAAGCCGCTGACCGCAGACGGGTCCATACGCTTGAATGACCCGGCACACCCCATGGATGTCACGGCGTCGCATGCCTTGTTGTCCCTGCGCGGGCACGCCGTGACGGAGAAGGCGGGGCTGCGCGCCACCGTGGAACTGAAGGTACCGGAGGTGGCGCCTTTCGCCGCCGTGGGTTCACAAAACGTGCGCGGCAGCGCCACGGTCAACGGCGAGGTGACCACGAATCACGACACGACGTCAGTGACGCTCGATGCCGCCTTGAGTCCCATCGGCGGCACAGCGCCCTGGATACGCTACGTCGGGCCGCATCCGACCGTGAAGCTCGAGGGCAGCTTTTCCGAGGACGGCATCAAGCTGCCGACTCTGCGGGTGTCCGCCGACGCCTTGACGGCGACGGCCAGTGGTTCTGCGACGCGTGTGGCGGCCGCCAATTTTCTCGACTCCATCAAGGATCTGCAGGCGAAGTGGCAGGTGGACGTCGGCAACTTGGGATTGATCTCCCCGGAAGTCGCCGGCAGCGCCACCCTGTCCGGCACCCTGAGCGGCTCGCCAAAGTCGCTGGGCGTCGATGCCGAAGCGTCGACGAAGTTGTCGGTTCGCGGTTCCGAGCCCGGCGCCGTGCAGGCCAAGGTGCACCTGCGCGGACTGCCCAAGGCGCCAAGCGGCACCATCCAAGCCGGCGGCACGGTGGACGGAGCGCCGCTCAGCGTGGATGCCGCCATAGATCGCACCGGCGATAAGGCCGTTCGGTTACTGGTGCATCACGCGGATTGGAAGAGCGCACATGTCGAAGGGGATGCGACCACCGACATGGAGTTGACCCAAAGCCACGGGCAGTTGCAATTGAAGCTGGGCGATCTCGGCGACTTGAACAACCTATTGGGCACGAAGCTCGCTGGCAGTGTCGAAGGCCACATGGGATTCGTGCCGGTGCGGGGCCACACCGAGGCGCGTCTCGAACTCGACGGCAAGAGTCTCGTGGTGGGTCCTGTGGCCGGCGACGTCCACTTTCAGGCCGATGGCACCTCCGATGCGCTGGATCTGCAATTGACTGCGCAACTGCCCGTCTTCTACGGCGCACCCGCCACTCTTTCGGCGGGCGCCAAATTCGATCTCGACGCCCATGAACTCACCGTGGCAAAAATTTCCGCCGACTATCGAAACGAGCAATTCCGCCTCCTGTCGCCGGCGAAACTGTCCTTCGCCAACGGAGTTGCCGTCGACGATCTCAAGTTGGGCGCGCAGGAGGCCGTCTTCGAGGTGGCGGGTCAGCTGTCGCCGCAGTTCGACTTGCACGCCTCGTTGACGAAGGTGCATGCAGGCTTGGTGAACGTGTTTTCGCCGGGGTTGATGTCCGGCGGCACCATCGAAGCTCAGGCACGACTGCAAGGCAGCCCTTCGAGCCCCACCGGCAACGTCACTCTCGACGCCAAGAACATCACCTTCGCCGATGACGCCGCCACCGGGTTGCCGCCGGTGAATGTGCACGCAGGTGCCGATTTGGCGGGCGATACCGCCGCCGTCAAAGCTTCGTTGACTGCGGGCAGCGGATCAGAACTCAGTGCCTCAGGATCGGTACCCCTAAACGCCACGGGTGCTTTCGACCTCAAGATGGGCGGCAAGCTCGATGTGGGGCTGGTGAATCCGTTGTTGGAAGCTCGCGGGCTACGCGCCGCCGGCACTCTGACCGTCGATGCCAGCGTCACCGGCAACAGCGATGCGCCGCAGGTCGCCGGCGGCATCGACTTGAGCGGCGGCAGCATTCGCGACTACGCGCATGGCGTCAATTTGTCGGAAATCACGGCGCAAATCAGCGGCAATCAAGGCGGCCTGCAGATCAAGACCTTTACGGCGAAAGCGGCCGCGGGCACGGTGTCCGTGACGGGCACCTTCGAGATCTTGGAGAAGGGCATGCCTCTGGATTTGCATCTCATCGCGAAGCGGGCGCAGCCGGTTGCCAGCAGCATATTCACCGCCACCGTCGATGGTGACCTCCATGTCAGCGGCACGGTGCTGCAGCGCCTGGACGTTGTCGGCAAACTCAACGTGGATAAAGCGAACATCGGTATTCCCGATTCGTTGCCGCCGGATGTGGTGGTGCTGGACGTGCGCCGTCGCGGCCAGCACGTCGTCGCCGCCAGTTCCACCAAACTGGTCATCGGCTTGGATGTCACCGTCGATGCCCCGCAGCAGATCCTGGTTCAGGGCCGCGGTCTCAATGCTGAACTGGGCGGTCAAATCAAAGTGAGCGGGACCACCGATGAGCCGCAAGTCAGCGGCGGTTTCAACCTGCAGCGCGGCAGCTTCACCATCGCGGGCAATCGATTGGACCTCATCACACCGGGCTCGGTGAGCTTCGACGGCGCGGGACTGCGCAAGAAAATCGACCCAGCTTTGGATTTCAAGGCACAGTCTCAGGTCAACGACGTCACCGTTACGCTCAACATCACGGGCGTCGCGGACGCACCGAAGTTCGATTTCACCAGTTCGCCCGAACGTCCTCCCGACGAGATCATGGCCTTGCTGCTGTTCGGCGTGCCCGCAGCCCAGCTCACGGCGCTGCAAATCGCGCAGGTGGGTGCGGCGCTTGCCACCTTGAGCGGCGTGGGGGGCAGTGGTTCCAACCCGCTGGTCAAGATTCAGAAGAGCCTGGGACTCGATCGCTTGAGTGTAAGCCAGGCCACGACCACCACCGCTACCGGCGCGACGGAAAACAGCGGCGCCGCCATCGCGGCGGGGCGCTACGTCAGCAAGCGCGTATACGTCGAAGGCAAGCAGAGCACCACCGGCACCAGCCAGGTCGAGGTGGACGTCGATCTCACCAAGCACTTGAAGCTACAAACGCGCCTCGGCAACGGCACGGCCACGACTCAGGGCACCACCCCGGAAAACGATCCGGGCAGCAGCGTGGGCCTTTCTTATCAGTTCGAGTACTAGCGTCACCTCGAGTTGGCGTCACTTCTCAGTCTTTTGCTTAATGGCATTCAGCAAAGCGTTGGCATCGGCGGGCTTGGTCATTTCTTCCATTTGCTCTTGGTTATGAGTTTCGGGCCGGACGCGTAGCGACGTCAAATCGCGCTGCAATTCGTCGACGATTTGCAGGATCTTGGTCACCTTTTGCTCAGTGAGTAGATTGATTTGCAAATCGAGGTGCGAGCGATGTTCGGCGAGTCGCGCCATGCGGTTCTGTCGGATGAGCACGCCGATGGTCAAGAGCAGCGCGTTGGCGCTGACCAGGCCGTCCATGATGGAAAAAGGCGGTGGATCCACGAAATGCCATCCGCGGTGCGCGCCCAAGGTGTTGATGGTCATCCAAGCAACGATGAACAGCACGCAGAAGGCGAAATACCAGGGACTACCGAAGAAGGCGCTGACGCGCTCGATGCTCTGCTGTATGCCGGAGATCGCCGCTTCCTCGCGATCATGAAAGTTGGCAACGACCTCGAGGTTGTCCTTCGCGGGCCCGCCGAGATCGGCATCTTCAGTTCGCGACGGCATAGCGGTCAGCGAGCGATTGATATAGAGCCGGCGAGATCAGCTTGGATAGCGCGGTGGCAATGGCGGCGGTCAGCATGAGCGGCAGCACCATGGCGTGCTGCGAGGTCATTTCCATGACGATGACGAAGGAGGTGAGCGGTGCCTGAGTGACGCCCGCGAGAAATCCGCACATGCCGAGTATGGCGAAGGGCACTGCGGAGGGTTGACCCAAGAGATCGGATATGAACTGGCCGAGGCCCGCGCCCACCGACAGCGATGGCGCGAGCAAGCCGGCCGGGATGCCGCTGAGATAGGATAGGAGAGTTGCCAAGGCGCGGGCCGGCGCATAGAACCACGTGAGGTGCGCGTGACCCTCCAGAATGGAGCGTGCTTCATCGTAGCCTGTACCATAGGTGAGCCCCCCGCAGCTCGCGCCTAGGGCGGCTACGCACAAACCGCACAGACCTGCAAAGAGTGCCGGCCGCTCGCGTCGCAAACGTCCAAGCCAACCCGGCAACCAGACGGTGCTAATCAAGGTCAGGCGGCTAAACGCGCCTCCGGCGATGCCGCAGGTTACCGCCACCAACAGCACGCCCGCGGTGATGGAGTGTGCGGTAGCCTCGACTATGGACGGCTGGCCGAAGTAGTTGTAATCGCCCATGATGGCAATCGCAACGACGCCCGCGAGAATCACGGCCGTGAGAGCGGTGCCGCTGGCCCGCTCTTCGAAGTTCTTCGAGAGCTCTTCGATGGCGAAAACAATACCGGCCAACGGCGTATTGAAGGCGGCGGCCACGCCGGCGGCGCCGCCGGCCAGGATCATGGCGCGCTGGTGCGCATCGGATCGGCCCCTCGGCATCCAACGCCAGAAACTGTGAATAATGACGGCGCCCACGTGCACGGTGGGGCCTTCTCGGCCGATGGATCCGCCGCAAAAGAGTCCGGCCACCGCGAGTACCATGCGCCCGATGACCACCCGCGGACGAAGAAATGATTGGCCTTTCTCGCCGGCATCCGGCCGCTGCGCAAAAATGGTCTGAGGGATGCCGCTGCCTTCGGCGCCGCGAAAGTAGCGGCGAGTCAACCAGGCGATGACGAAGAAACCGACAGGAGCCAGCACCCAAGGGGCATAAAGGGAGACGCCCAGCAGTTTGCGCAGTCCCAGCTGCGCGAGGTCAGCGAGCTTGGCAAAGGCGACGGCGGCCAAACCGACGGCTCCGGCCGCGGTCCACATGAGGAGTCGGCTCTTCCAATGGGGACCAGAGAGTAGGTTCTTGTATGTCATCCCCCCAATATATCAGGGGCGGGTCCTTATGAATTCACGCATTGCCGTCATCAACTCTCCCCACCACAGACCGATCATGCGAATGAATTGATCGTCGGGCAAGCCGTGGCGGGCAGGATGAGTGGGCGGAAGCGCCGTGAGCCCCCGATGGGTGACGGTCACCAGCGTCCCGCTGTTGACCGGCGAGAAGCCGACTTCCACTTCGGTTTGCTCACCGGGCGCGAAGTTGGTGTTGCGCCAGGAGAAAATCAGCAGCCGCGGCGGGTCCCAGGTCCTCACCACGCCGACTTCAACGACGTGCTCAGTCCCGCTTGTCTCGAAGGACTCGAACAGCCTGCCGCCCACGCGCGGTTCCAAACACAAAAGGCCTGCGCTGTTCCCCGAGTGGCGAAACTTGATGCCCCGGCGCCACCACCGGTCTATATCTTGGGCGAACACGTCGAAGGCGACCTCGGGAGCCACGTTCACCGTCACACTGACTCGCGCGGTGCTGCTCATCGCTCGCGCGCTAGCTTGCGAGTGCGCTGCCCCGACTCGGCGTAGGCCTTGAAGGACTGCAGTTGTCGGCGCCAAACCTCTTCCACCTCGGCCAACCAGGCTTCTATGGGTGCGAAGGCATCCGGGTGTACTCTGTATACGCGCACTCGCGCATCGGTCTCGATGCCTTCCTCGATCACCAGCCCGGCGCGGCGCAGAACGCGCAAATGCCGGCTCAGCGCCTGCGGGCTCATGGACACGGTTGCAGCCAGCTCTCCAGCGCGACGTGGTTTGTGCAGCAAGGTGCGAATCATGTCGCGCCGGGTGGCGTCCGCCAGCGCGAGGAAGGTGGTATCGAGGCTGCCGGCGAGAGGCGAGGTAGGCATGGATTCAGGTCGAGGGGTTGCGCAGCCGCTCGGTGATCCACCACACATGGCCTTCGAGATCCGCCGCGCCGTAGCTGCGGTCGGACCAATGGTCTTCGCCGTAGTCGTGCACCGCGAGTTCCTCGATGATGCGCGTACCATGCGCCTTCGCGTGTGCGCAATGCGCCTCGGCATTATCGACATAGAACATGATGCTCTGCGTGCCGTTGCCGTTGAGGGTTACCGGGCTGCGCAGGCCCGCCTTCCATTGGCGGGGTGATTCGGGAGTCTCCTGCGCAATCATGAGCAAGCCGTCGCCGTAGACCAGCTCGCAGTGTTCTATGCGGCCTTTATCTCCT
>Ga0302311_10007033_pt1 | contig 11523 bp, 9 predicted proteins | sample III_Palsa_N1_3_FD_200449 | JGI IMG/M metagenome (GOLD analysis project Ga0302311, IMG submission 200449) | Peat permafrost microbial communities from Stordalen Mire near Abisko, Sweden - III_Palsa_N1_3 | ecosystem: Environmental > Terrestrial > Soil > Palsa > Peat permafrost | place: Sweden...
TCCGTCCCGCCACCGGATACGAACAATGACGGCAGTAATTGAGGCCCGGGGGCTGCGCAAGTCCTATGGGTCCAATCGCGCACTCGACGATGTGACCTTCAGTGTGGCGGCGGGCCGCATCGTCGGCATGATCGGTGCGAACGGCGCCGGCAAGACCACTGCCCTGAAGGCCATCCTGGGCCTGACCGCCTTCCAGGGCGACCTCATGGTCCTGGGCCGCAATCCGCGCACCCAGCGCGATGATCTGATGCGCGATGTCTGCTTCATTGCGGATGTCGCGGTGCTGCCGCGCTGGCTCAAGGTGAGCCAGGCGCTGGATTACGTGGCCGGGGTGCATCCGCGCTTCAACCGCGAGCGCGCCGAGGAGTTCCTGCGCAAGACGGATCTGAAGATGAAAAGTCGCGTACGCGAACTCTCGCGCGGCATGGTGACGCAGCTGCACCTGGCGCTGATCCTGGCGATCGATGCGCGGCTGCTGGTGCTCGATGAGCCGACGCTGGGCCTGGATCTGCTCTACCGTCGGCAGTTCTACGATACCTTGCTGAACGACTACTTCGACAAGGATCGGACCATTCTTCTGACCACGCACCAGGTCGAGGAGATCGAGCACCTGCTGACCGATGTGCTGTTCCTGCGCCATGGTCGCGTGACCCTCGCGGCGCCGGTGGAGGCGCTTGCCGAGCAGTACGTGCAGGTGACCGTGGGACCCGACGAGGTCGAGGCCGCCCGCGCGCTGCACCCGTTCTACGAGCGCGAGATCTTCGGTCGCGTGGCCATGTTCTTCGAAGGCCAGTCGCCCGCTGCCCTCGCGGCGCTGGGCGATGTCCGCACCCCCTCGATCGCCGATCTCTTCGTGGCAAAGATGCAGACAGCATGAGCACTCCCGAATCCGAGCTGGACAGCGTGGCTCCGGTGGCCGTGGTGGAGCGGCACCCGCCGGTGCTCCGGACCCTGATCCGCCGCGAGTTCTGGGAGCATCGCGCGTTGTGGATCGCGCCCCTGAGCGTCGCGGCGCTGCTGCTGATCGGTGCCATCATCGGCAAGGTGAGTTTTGATTCGAGCCTGGCGGCGCTTCCCGAGCAGCGCCGGGCCCTGTTCGGGGTCTACATGACCCTGGCCTCGATTCCGCAGTACATCACGCTGATGCTCACCACGACGATCTACGCCGGCGATTGCCTGTACGCCGAGCGCAAGGATCGCAGCATCCTCTTCTGGAAGTCGATGCCGGTCTCGGACACCGTGACGGTGCTGGCAAAACTGCTGGTGGTGATGCTGATCGTGCCGCTGGGCATCTACCTGGTCTCCGCCGCGACCACGCTCCTGAGTTCCGGCATCTACGTGGTGCGTGCCTGGCAGGACCACACGGGTGATACCTACTGGGACGCGGGCACCTGGCTGCGCATCCAGGGGATCTCGCTCATCGCAGTCGTCGCCGGCGTGCTGTGGTATGCACCGCTGACCGCCTACCTGATGCTGGTATCGGCCTGGGCGCGGCGCAGCGTGTGGTTGTGGTTCTTCCTGCCGCCCGTGGTCATCATCATGATGGAGCGGATCGCACTGGGCACCAACCACGTGATGAATGTGGTGTGGTACCGGCTGGGCGGGGTCTTCGCCTACCCGCCGCCGGCACCCGACGCGGGCGCCGTCGCCGGGCCGCAGGCACGGACATTGAATCTGATGTTCGCCAACGTGGACCCGTTTCCGGTTTTCGCCAACGTCGACCTGTGGCTGGGTCTGGCCGTGGCCGCGTTGTTGATTGTCGCCACCATCCGCATCAGGCAGTATCGGGACGATACCTGATGCTGCCGACAACAACGTGTATCTGGAAAGCCGCCGCACGGCGCAGGGCGTCGAACTCCGCCTGACGGGCGCCTGGCGCGTCACGCATCTTGCTGCCCTGGCGCGCGAGCTCGCGGCCGTCGGACTCGCAGGTGCCGGTGAGGTCCTCATCGATACCGCGGGGCTCACCGCCCTGGACCTCTCGGCGAGCGTGAAACTCCAGGACTTCGTACGCCGCGCCGTCGCTGCCGGCGCCCGGGTCACGTTCAAACCGGCGCCGCCGGACCAGCTGCATCTGATTGAAACGGCCATGGCGCCGCCGCCTCCGGCCCCGCAGGCGGCGGTCCCCGGTCCCCACCACATCGAGGAGCCCGTGGAGGCGCTGGGACGGCGGGTAGTCGGCGGCTGGGATGATCTTCTGAGCGGGCTGGCGTTCGTGGGCCGGATCGCCGTGACGGCCGGTCGCGCCCTGCGCGCGCCACGCCGGCTGCGACCGATTTCGATCGTCCGCCACGTCTATGAAACGGGCATCACGGCCATCCCCATCGTCACGCTGATCGCCTTCCTGATCAGCGTCATCATCGCCTACATGAGCGCGCAGCAGCTGGCGCGCTTCGGCGCCAACGTGTTCGTCGTGGACCTGGTCACCATCGGGGTGCTGCGCGAACTCGGGGTGCTGCTCACCGCGATCATCGTGGCCGGGCGTTCGGGCAGCGCGTTCGCCGCCGAGATCGGTTCGATGTATCTGAACTCCGAGGTCGATGCGCTGCAGGCCATCGGCGTGGATCCTTTCGAGGTCCTGATCCTGCCGCGGGTCATCGGCCTTACGATCGCGCTGCCGCTGCTCACGGTCATCGCCGATGCCACCGGCCTCACCGGCGGGGCCCTGCTGTGCAAGTATCTGCTGAACATCCCGCTGCCGCAGTACCTGACCCGCATGAATGATTCGATCGCGACCACCACCTTCTGGGTGGGACTGGTGAAGGCGCCGGTGTTCGGCCTGCTGATCGGGCTCGCGGGCACCTATCGCGGCATGCAGGTGCGCGGTTCCTCCCAGGAACTGGGCCGGCTGACCACGGTGGCCGTGGTGCAGGCCATCTTCGTGGTGCTGTTCGCCGATGCGCTGTTCGCCGTGCTGTTCATGGCCCTGGACATATGACACCACGGGTACAGGTCCAGGGACTGGTCAACCGCTTCGGCGCGCAGGTCGTGCACGATGGCCTCGACATGTGTGTCGAGGCCGGCGAGATCTTCGGCATCGTCGGCGGTTCGGGGGCGGGCAAGTCGGTACTGCTGCGAAGCATCCTGGGTCTGCAGCGCCCGGTCGCCGGAACGGTGCGCCTGAACGGCGAGGACGTCACGCAGATGACGCAGCGCGAGATGCGTACGGTCAAGGCCAACTACGGCGTGACCTTTCAGGAGGGGGCCCTGTTCGGCGGCCTGACCGTGCTGCAGAACGTCCAGCTGCCGATGATCGAGTACCTGCAGCTCGCCGCTGCGGACCTCGACGAACTGGCGATGCTGAAGGTGCGGATGGTCGGGCTGCCGGCCGATGCCGGGGCCAAGTATCCCGCGCAGCTCTCCGGCGGCATGATCAAGCGCGCGGCGCTGGCGCGGGCACTGGCCCTGGATCCGGAGCTGCTGTTCCTGGACGAGCCGACCGCGGGACTCGATCCGATCAGCGCCGCGGCCTTCGATGAACTGCTGTTGTACCTGCACCAGCATCTGCATCTGACGGTGGTGATGATCACGCACGATCTGGACACGATCTTCCGTACCTGCAATCGTGTCGGGGTGATCGTAGACCGCAAGATGGTGAGTGACACGCTGACGGGCATCATGGACAACCCCCACCCCTGGATCCAGGCGTACTTTCACGGCGAGCGGGCCCGCGGCTACCAGGCCCGCGCGGGGGGGGCACATGGAGCGTGAAGCAAACTACGCCGCCGTCGGCGCGTTCGTGCTGCTGGTCATCGCGATGGCGGGCCTGTTCGTGTACTGGTACACGGATGCCCATGAGCACCGTGACTTCACCCGCTACGAGGTCTATTTCGACGGCAGCGTCAGTGGCCTGACCAACGGCGCCCCGGTGCGCTATCTCGGCGTGAACGTCGGCCGGGTGGTGACCATGCACATCGATAATCGCAACTCCGGTCGCGTGCAGGTCATCGTCGACGTCGACTCGACCACACCGGTGTCCGCGGATTCCGTCGCGGAACTCTCGCAGCAGGGCGTGACCGGCGTGCTGTTCATCGACCTGCTGCGCACCGCGCCCGGCAACAAGCGGCTGCTCGAAGCGGTGCCCAGCGAACGCTATCCGGTGATCCGTTCCTCGAAGTCGAACTTCGACCTGCTGCTCTCGAGCCTGCCGGAGATGGTGGGCCGCGCCACCGAGGTGCTCGGAAGGGTGGAGCTGCTGCTGAACGATGAGAATCTCAAGTCCGTGTCGCAGGCGTTCGCGAACCTCGACACCACCACTCGCGATCTGCCCGGAACACTGCAGGACCTGCGCGGGCTGATCGCCGATCTGCACGAGACTTCGGCGCAGTTTCGCGCCACCGCGGCCAGCGTGCGCAATGTGACGGACAGCGCGGGCCCGCAGCTGCACGATGCGATGGACCACATTGCAGTCATCACCGCGCGCCTGAGCGATGTCACGACCAGCCTCGATGCGATCATCCGCGAGAATCGCGGCGACCTGCGGGCCTTCACGCGCGACGGACTGCCGCAGGTCGAAGAGCTGTTGGGCGACAGCCGCGCCGCGGTCGCCGAGGTGCGCGAGCTCGCGCGCAGCCTGCACCAGAATCCCTCCCAGCTGCTGTTCGAGAAGCCGGACCAGGGCGTCACGATTGCGCCTTAGAGGAACTCAAATGCAGCGGACCCATGCGGTTTCAGGCCTTACGGCGTTGCTGATTCCTTTCGCCCTGCTCGATGTTGCCGGCTGCAGCGGACTTCTCCACAGCACGGCACAGTCGCCACAGCTCTATGTGCTGCAGACACCCGTCGTCGCCGCCCCGACCGCTGCGTCCGGCGCACAAAGTCCGGCGCCGACGCTGCGCATCGCGCGACCGCTGGCGGCCCCTGGTCTGAACACCGATCGCATCGCATTGATGCGACCGGGCAACCGCCTGGACTACTACGCGGGCGCCCGCTGGAGCGCGCCGCTCGGGGAGGTCGTCTCGGACCTGCAGATGTCGGTGTTCCGCGCCGATCCGGCCTGGAGCGCGGTGGTCGATGAGCGCTCGGCGCTGAACGTCGACTATGTGCTGCAGACCTCGATCATCGGGTTTGCGGCCGAATACGCGACCGAATCGGGAGTGCCGCAGGTGCTGGTGCAGCTGCAATGCCTGGTCAGTCGTCGCAGCGATGGCGCACTGCTCGGCAGCTTCGCGGTGACGCAGGCCCAGCCCGCGGCGCAGAACCGCATGTCGGATGTGGTCGCCGCATTCTCGATGGCGGCCGGCAAGGCGGTGAGCGCTGCGGCGGTGCAGGCCGATCAGCTGCTCAGGTCCGCGAAATCCCCAGCAGCTCCATGACCCGATAGGTCCAATAACGCAGCTGCGAGGGATCGGTCCAGGTATCCGCATCCGCGGTGTACTCGATGCCGGGCGGCCCGCGGTCGTTCCAGAGCGTATCGAAGAATCCCTGGGCAGCGGCGAGCGGCGCTGCCGCGGCCGCCCCGGACAGGGCCCCATCGAGCGTCAGATCGTAGTCGCCAAGGTCGCGGCGTGTGATGCTCGCCGAACCGGTTGCCATCCAGGTCGGCCCGCTGCCGTGGATGAGTACCAGGGCGGCGCGGAAGTCTTCGCTGTGCGTGCGGTACCAGGCAACGTGGATCCGGCCGTCGCTCGCCGCCAGCAGTTCACTGCCGACGGTCTGGTTGGCACTGCGCCACAGCGAGGCGCTCTTGTGCGGATCCAGGATCATGCGCACCGTGGCGCCGCGGTGGCTGGCTGCGAGCAGCGCGCTGACCACGCTGCGTTCGGAGAGGTTCTCGCTGGCGATGTCGATGCTGTCGCCGCTGCCGGCGGCCGCGATGTGATCGAGCAGCGCGCGCCGGATGGCGCCTTCGCCCAGCCACTGGAACTGCAGTGCATCCGGCGCGGCGGCAGTCGCGGGTGCCGCGCCCGCAGCCGGTGGCGGCAGCGATCCGGTCCAGCCGAAATCGTGTGCCAGATCAAGCTCGCTGGCGAGCAGCGGCTGGACAACAGCACCGCGCACCTGCAGCGCGGTGACCGTGTGGATGCTGCTCGCCATCGCCGGCTCGGCGCTGCCGGCGAGCGCGACGAGTTCGCCGTGACCGTCATCGGCGATCAGCACCCGCCGGTCGGATGACTTCAGATTCCCGAGCTGCGCCCACGCGTGCGCCGTCAATCCCGGTCCGCTGTCACTGAGCGGATTGGGCAGCCAGCCGCCGGTACCAGCTCCACGACCCCACCATTTGAGGGTCAGCCGCCACAGGCTGGAATACAACACGTTGCGGTCCCGCAGCCGCGACAGCTTCGCGGTCACCACCGGGATGCCGACGGCCCGCAGCCGCGAAAGCTCCGGGGAGGGCATCGACCCGTACAGGCCGTTGATGGGATCGGCGATGACGAGGATCTTAAGTCCGGGGATGGCCGCCTTGCGCGCCAGCAGTGCCTCCACCAGCTGCGCCCCCATTGGCGTCAGGGGCGCCACGGTGTCGGGCTGACTGCGATGCATGTCGCTGCACAGATGGCAGTCGAGGACGATGAGACTGCGCGCCTCGCCGATGCTGCGCAGCATGCTGTCGAAGATGGTGTGCGAACTGAAGCCACGACCGTAGGCATTGGCGCCGGTGATGTCAGCGAGGAATTCCACGTCGCGTGTCGGCAGGGACTGCGGTGGACTGGCCAGCCGCATGCCGGAGGGCAGTGGACGGGTGGCGTAGTAGAACGCCGTGGCGCCCCACAGCGCCGCGAAGGCGGCCGCCGACCAGCGGGCCCAGGCTGCCTTCATGGCCGCCTCAACTGCGAGTCATCATGCCCGGCGGCTCGCCAGTCCCGTGCGGTGGACGAGGTGGCCGAACGGCGCCTCGCCGGTTGCCTGACGCGCCAGCAGCGCCCGCAGGGCATCGATGGTGTTCGGCTCGCTGAACAGTGTGCCCTGGCCGTACTGGCAATGGTGTTCGCGCAGGAAGTCGAGGTGGCGCTGGGATTCGATGCCTTCGGCGACCACGTCCAGTCCCAGGCTGCGGCCCATCTCGATGATGGTGCGCACGATGGTCGCGTCCCCGGCGTCCTCCGAGACGTCGCGGACGAAGGACTGGTCGATCTTGAGCGTGCCGATCGGGAACTGCTGCAGCGCCGACAGCGAGGAGTAGCCGGTGCCGAAATCATCGATCGAGAGGTGCAGGCCCATCTCGTGCAGTTCCCCCAGCAGCCGCACCGTGCGCTGGGTGTCGGACATGAGAGTGGATTCGGTGATCTCGAGTTCGAAGTGATCGGGTGAGACGCCGTGGCTGCGGAACACCGAGCGGCAGCGCAGGATGAAACTGGCCTCGCGCAGCTGCTTCAGCGACAGGTTCAAAGAGATGCGACCGGGGTCGGCCGCCTCGGTCTGCAGCTGCCGGTAATCCAGGCACACGCGGTTCAGCACCCACTCGCCGATCTCGAGGATCAGTCCGGTTTCCTCGGCCAGCGGAATGAACTGGGCGGGTGAGATATCGCCATGTCCCGGCAGCCGCCAGCGCAGCAGCGCCTCGGCGCCGATGACGCGGCCGTCGGACAGATCGACCTTCGGCTGGTAGTGGATCATCAGCTCGTCGCGCTCCAGCGCGCGCCGCAGCTTGCTCTTGAGCATCAGCCGCTCGACCGCAGCGGCATTCATCTCGGGCGAGTAGAACGCGAAGGTATTGCCGCCGTTCTGCTTCGAGTAATACATCGCGGCGTCGGCGTTGCGGATCAGGTCGATGACGTTCTCCGCATCGCGCGGGCAGAAGGCGATGCCGACGCTCGCGGACAGGAACATCTCATGCTGATTCAGCTGGAAGGCGCGATTGATCTCGGTGAGGACCGAGCGTGCCAGGTGGGCGATCGGGCCGCGGTTGTCCGCATCCAGCGGCAGTCCTTCCATGAACACCGCGAACTCATCGCCCGCGAGCCGACCCAGCACCGCATCCTTGGGCAGCGAGCGCGTCAGCCGCTCGGCGAGCACTTCGAGGGCCCGGTCCCCGGCGCCGTGGCCGAAGGTATCGTTGAGTTCCTTGAAACGGTCAAGGTCGAGGTAGAGCAGCGCGACACCCTGGTTGTTGCGCACACCGCGCGCGATCGTCTGCTGCAGCAGGTGCTGAAACTGCATCCGGTTCGGCACCCGCGTCAGCGCGTCGTAGCGTGCGAGGTAGCGGATGCGCCGTTCGGTGCGCTTCTGTTCGGTTATGTTGCGCGCGACGAAGATGAAGCCCTGGAACTGCGGATCATCGCTGGCCAGGAGCGAGCCGGTGAGGGACACCGGAATGCTGGTGCCACCGCGGGTCTGTACCAGGGTCTCGCGCGACTCATGTGCCGCGCGGGCAAGATCGAATGCCGGGCGCTCGCGCTCCTCGAGAATGAAGGCGATGTTCTTGCCCTGGATCTCGGCTTCGGCGTACCCGAGCAGCTTGCAGGCGGCCTGGTTGGCGATCCGCACCACGCCGTCGGGCGAGCTCACGAACACGGCATCGGTCATGCCGTTGAGCACGCTGTTCAGATAATTCTTGGTGATGGTGGTCTGGCGCAGCTTGTAGCGCATGTGCTCGAGCGCCTGCTGCAGGTCGCCGAGTTCATCGCGGCGCAGAATGTCGACCGGGCGCGTGTAGTCGCCCTGACCGAAACGTTCGGCGCTGCGGATCAGCGCGGTGATCGGCTGTTCGAGCCGGAAACCGGCGCGCCAGGCGAGCCAGGCGGCGACCAGGCCTGCGGCACCGGCCAGCACGGCCGCCAGCGCCAGCCCATCGAGCAGATCGGTCCGACTCAGCAGGTGCAGCCGCTTGAGAAGCTCGCTGGAGGTTGCACTGCGTGCCGCGGTCGTCGCGGCCGGTGCGGTGCCCGCTGGCGTGGTGGCATGGACGGCCGCCTGCGCCAGGCTCTCGACGTGCTGCGAATGCAGGTGCAGCTGCCAGGCAAACAGGCAGATGAACGCGAATGCTGCGAGCAGCACGGCAAGGAAAGCCGTACTGGCGTATTTGAGTTTCAGGCTGACAGCGTTCACGTTCCGTTCACCCGCGGGTCGTCGCGGGATCTTACCTGCCGGGGCGGGGTCAGGCCACTAAAAGCCTGAAAATAAGCAGGAAAGTCGGGTTCGGCCGACAACGGGTCAGGGCTTAGCGGCGCTGCGACCAGGCATTGCGGATGTAGCCCACCATCAGTCCGCGCACTGTTGCCATCGGATCCGCGAGGGCCGAAAACACCGATGGATTGCGGCGCAGCAAGCGCCAGTTCTCGCTGCGCAGTACGCGATTCAGGTAGCCGAGATTGCGCTCGATCATGTCCATGTACGGGTTCTTGCCGCCGTACAGCGCTTCAACATAATGATAGGCACCGCCGAAGGCGCCATCGAGGCGCTTGTTGCGGGTCTCGGCAACGAATTCCGGGGTCTGGCGCAGCACGTCGAGTCCCGAGGCGTAGCGCACCTGGCGGCCGCCGTTGGAGCTGACGGGCAGCGCCATGCCGCCCAGTACGAACTCCGGGTAGAGCCGGTCGCGGCACTTCTCCAGGTAACAGCGATCGGCCATCTGGCCGATCATGTCGGCGGTGCCGACCAGGTGGCCGAGGGTCCGGTCCTTCGGGTCGGCCACGACGATGCGGTCGAAGGGCACCTCGTAGCCGGTGTAATGGATGATTTCCCGCGCCACCGGCGCCCAGCCCGACAGCTGGATGCGCGGCAGGTAGTCGGCGAGGAAATCGGCGCCGCGGGACACGTGGATGCGGGTGAGCTCGGCGCCGTGGCGGTAGTCGCCCTCGTCCTTGCGCCGCAGGTAGCCGACATCATGGAACAGTCCGATGATGAGTCCCGCCGCCGCTCGCTCCGCACCGAGCTGCTCGGCGGCCGGACGGATGCGGTCGTGGCCGGCGACCAGCCGCGCCAGCGCCAGGGTCACATCGAGGGTGTGCTGACGGTCGTGATAGACGGTGTCTACGCCGTAGTAGTCGGCGACATTTCCGGCGAACATGCGATCAAACTGATCGAACGCGCGGGTAAGTGGCTCAAAGGGAAAATCTTCCCAGGTGGCATGGCAGAGCTCTTCGACGGCTTCGCGGACGGCAGCGGTAGAGCTCACCTGCACGGTGCCCGTTACATCGAAATCGTTTAGCCGCGCCTTACCCATGATGAGTGGCGCAGTCTAGGCACCCCTGATGGGTGGCACCAGCGACGCTGCGCACAGTTCTTTGCAGAAGAACTCTCCTGTCTAACTGTTACACGCAAGAGTCCTCATATGTCAAAGATCTGCGCGTAATTTCTAGGCCGCGATGCCGTGCTGGCGCAGCAGCGGTCGCACGTCCGGCTTGCGTCCACGAAAGGCGACAAAGGCATCCAGCGCATCGCGGCTGCCGCCCTGCGATAGAATGCAATCGACGAAGCGCTGCGCCGTCGCCGGATCAAACACATCGGTTTCCTCGAAGGCCGAGAAGGCATCCGCGGCGAGCACCTCAGCCCACTTGTAGCTGTAATAGCCGGCTGCGTAGCCGCCGGCGAAGATATGGCCGAAGCTGTTGGCGAAGCGATTGGAGGCAGGCACCGGCACCACTGCGACCCTGGCGCGCACCTCCGCCAGCACCTCGCTGACCCGCGCGCCGCGCGCCGGGTCATAGCTCGCGTGCAAAGTAAAATCAAACAGCGCGAACTCGAGCTGGCGCAGCATCTGCAAGCCCGCCTGGAAGCTGCGCGTGGTGATCAGCTTCTGCAGCAGGACCTCGGGCAGCGGCTCGCCGCTGCCGACGTGGCGCGCGATCCGCCGCAGCACCTGCGGATGCCAGGCGTAGTTCTCCATGAACTGACTGGGAAGTTCGACGGCATCCCAGGCCACCCCGTTGATCCCGGCGAGGGTCGGATAGCCGACCCGTGTCAGCAGGTGATGCATGCCATGGCCGAACTCGTGGAACAGCGTGACGACATCATCATGGGTGAGCAGCGCCGGTTCGCCGGGCGCGGCTTCGAGGAAATTGCAGACCAGGTAAGCGACCGGCAGCTCGGTCGCCCCGCCCATGCTCTTGCGTCCCACGCATTCGTCCATCCAGGCGCCGCTGCGCTTGTTCGGGCGGGCGCAGGGATCGAGATAGAAACTGCCGCGCGGTGCGCCCGCCGCGTCGAGGATTTCGAAGTAACGCGCATCCGGATGCCACACCGCCACGCCGGGGCGTTCGATGATGCGCACGCCGAACAGCCGCTGCGCGACCTCGAACAGACCCTCGAGGACCCGCGGCAGCGCGAACCACGGGCGCAGCTCCTCCTGCGAGACCGAGTACCGCTCGCGCTGCAGCCGCTCGGACCAGAAGCTCAGGTCCCAGGCGGCGAGCTTCTGGCCGGCGAAGGCCTCGAGCTCGCGCAGTTCCCGCTCCGCCGCCGGCCGGCTCGCCTGACGCAGCTGTTCGAGGAAGGCGAAGACCTCACCCGAAGTCTTGGCCATGCGCGTCGCGAGCGCATAATCGGCATAGCTCGCGAAGTCGAGCAGCCGCGCGAGCTCGTGGCGCACCCGCATGATGTCCTCCATCACCGCCGAGTTGTCCCACTGCCTGCCATTGGCCG
>Ga0302311_10007035_pt1 | contig 11521 bp, 10 predicted proteins | sample III_Palsa_N1_3_FD_200449 | JGI IMG/M metagenome (GOLD analysis project Ga0302311, IMG submission 200449) | Peat permafrost microbial communities from Stordalen Mire near Abisko, Sweden - III_Palsa_N1_3 | ecosystem: Environmental > Terrestrial > Soil > Palsa > Peat permafrost | place: Sweden...
CGTATCGGCGTGATCGCCGCGGCGGCTGCGACCATGGTGCCGCGTGCCATTGCCAGCGTGAAAGAGCGTTACCCGCAGTTGCAGATCTGGCTGCAGGTCGAAACCTCTGACGTGATGCTGGCGCAGGTCGCGGAAGGCGAACTCGATATCATGATCGGGCGCGTGCTCGAGCGGCGGGATCCGCTGAAAACCGAAGTCCGCTACGAACCGCTCGCCGACGAACCGTTATGCGTGGTCGCCCGAACCGGACACCCTCTCGAAAATGAGACAGGTTTGACGCTCTCCGATGTGGTGAATGCAAGCTGGGTGCTGCATCCGCCCGGCAGCGTGCTACGTCATCGTTTTGATCTGATGTTTTCGCAGATTGGGCTCACTCCACCCCAAAACGTCGTCAATACGAACAACTTTCTGGCGATTTCGAGCCTTTTGCTCCATAGCGACATGCTCGCCGTCCTGCCGGACGAAGTCGCGCGGGAGTACCAGCAGTACGGCATGCTGAAGCAAATGCCGGTCAATCTACCGTGCAGAATGGATACATTCGGTATCATCACGCGCCAGTCGCAATTGCTGTCGCCGGCGGCGTCGGTGGTGCTGGAAGCCTTGCGCTTAGCGGCCGTCGACGTGTATGGTGCGGCCTTCGACCCAGCGATGGCACGTTAAATGCTCATACGTGGCTGCGAAAGCAGCCAAGGTAGGGCAGGTCCATCGCGCAGATCCGATCGCGCCACCTCACGCTGCAGTCCGGCCGGCGTCGTCTCGCTGCCATTTTTCTTTGGTAACGTCACGCCGCCCCCCGCAGTCCAGCGCAGGAGCGAGCAATGTACAAACAACATGGTAAGCGGCAGCGAGCTGCCGATGATTCCTTCTCTGTCCGGTCCGCAGGCGCGGGCCCCTGGATTGGCATGGCTCTCAAATCGACGATTTACAAGGCAGAACTGCAGATTGCAGACATGGACCGGCATTACTATGCCGATCATGCGCTGACGATCGCGCGCCATCCGTCGGAAACCGACGAACGCATGATGGTGCGCGTGGCGGCGTTCGCACTGTTCGCTCAGGAACGACTGGAGTTCTGCAAAGGTTTGTCGGATACCGACGAACCCGACCTCTGGCAAAAGGATCTGACCGGCGCCATCGAAACCTGGATCGAAGTCGGCCAGCCGGACGAACGGCGCATCGCGAAAGCAAGCGGCCGCTCCAACGAAGTCGTGGTGATCGCCTACGGCGGCCGCACCTCGGAGATCTGGTGGCAGGGGATTCGCAACAAGGTGGACCGGCTGCGCAACGTCACGGTCTGGACGCTTAGCGAGGACGTCGGCGCCGCGCTTGGCAAGCTGGCGGAACGGACCATGCGCCTGCAATGCACGGTGCAGGATGGTGCAGCCTGGCTCGGCAGTGCTGACGCAGACCCGGTACCGATTGAATGGACTGTGCTGAAGGCGCCGGCGAACGCCCAGTGAGGAAAGGGCTAAACTAACGGCGCCGCCGCCCGCGACGGTGCAGCTAACCCCGGCAGATAAGCCATCAGGCGGCTCCCTCCGGCGGCCCCTTCAGTTCGACCATATTGCCCTCGGGGTCGAACAGATACAGCGACGGCCCAAAGCCATCCGCGCCGTAACGCACACCCAGTTCGCCGATGCGCACGCCGCGCTCCTGCAGATAAGCCTTAAGCGCCTCGCCGTCGAAACCTTCGACACGCAGACACAGATGATCCATATTTCGACCTTCGCCGGGTGTACCGCTGTCCGGCCGGTCGATTTTCGCGCCCACCTTCAGCAAATCGATCAGCGAACGTCCGGCGCGCAGCTGGATCAGCCCAATGTCGCGCTGCTCTTTTTCGACGCTGCAGCCGAGTACATCGCAGTAGAAACGGGTGATGGATTCGAGATCGGCGACCCGGATGACAACATGGTCGATCTCGCGAATGTGGATCTTCATGGAAGGCGCCCCTTGGACGGTTCTTTACCGGTCAATGGGAGTGTAGAAGAAAGGCAGGGCGTCTGGAGGCCTCGAACCGAGGCTGGCGGCCGACGAAATAGGGGGCCAGATTGACAGGCGATGGGCAAAAAAAAGCCCGCTCTCAGGGAGCAGGCTGAATCCATATCAGGAGGAGACATGGAGGAGACAGGAACTACTATACACACGGGGTTGGTGCGACGCAATAACTTTTTAAGGGAAAACCCGATAGGGTGGCGTTTTGTCGCAACCCGGTCTGAACCGACCCTCAACGCACCCTGAACTGGCCCCGGAATTGACCCCTAAGCCCCCGTCGCCGCCAGGGCCACGCAATGACAGAGCAAGAACCGGAGCGTAGTGTGTTGGCATGCAAACTACATTGGTGACCATCGAAACCGTTTTTTCGGGGACATCATGAACCGTACCGTGACACCTGCCTGGTCGACTGACGCCGAACGCTGGGAAGCCGTGACCCAACGCGACCCGCACGCCGATGGCGCTTTTTTCTACGGCGTCAAAACCACCGGCGTGTTCTGCCGCCCATCGTGCGCGTCGCGCCAGCCGCGCCGCGAAAACGTCGATTTCTTCCCTACCCCTGACGCAGCTCGTGCCGCAGGCTATCGCGATTGCAAACGCTGCCAGCCCGGCGGCCTGCCGCGCGAACTCGAGATCGTGAATCGCGCCTGCGCTGCGCTCGACGCCGCTCCGCAAGAACGGCTCACGCTCGCGCAATTGAGCGACGCCGTGCACGTCAGCCCGTTTCACCTGCAACGGCTGTTCAAACGCGTCGTGGGCGTGTCGCCGCGCCAATATCAGGCGGCTCAGCGCGGCGCGGCGCTGCGCGAAGCGCTCCACCGTGGTACGGACGTGACGCGTGCCACCGTCGATGCCGGCTTCGGCTCGCCGTCGCGCATGTACGAAAGCGCGCCGACCGAGCTGGGCATGGCACCGTCGGACTACCGGCGCAAGGGCGCGGGATTGACGGTGCATTACGCCAGTTCGCCGACCTCGCTCGGCTTCGTGCTGGTGGCGGCCACCGCCAAGGGCATCTGCAAGATCGGCTTCGGTGACGACGCCAGCACGCTCGCCAACGAGTTGCGCGGCGAGTTCGCCAACGCCGAGCTGGTCGAGGATGCCGCCCAGCTCGCACCGTTCATTGCCCAAGTGGACGCCTACCTGCATGGCACCCGCCAGCGCTTCGACCTGCCGCTCGATATCGACGCGACGGCGTTCCGCCAGCGCGTCTGGGACGCGCTGCGGCGCATTCCGTACGGCGAGACGCGCAGCTATTCGGACATCGCCGAAGCCGTCGGTTCCCCGCGTGCGGTGCGGGCCGTGGCGAGCGCCTGCGCCTCGAACCCGGTGGCGCTGGCGATTCCGTGTCATCGTGTGGTGCAAAAGGGCGGGGCGCTCGCCGGCTATCGCTGGGGACTGCCGCGCAAGGCCGCACTGCTCGACGCCGAAGCGCACCGCACGGGCGTGGACGCAGGCGCCGCGAATAGCGCGCCGCTGATAAAGGCCGATGCAGCCGCAGTCGCCGAAGCCGCCGGGGCCGGCAAACGCAAAGCGAAGCTCTCCATCACGCCCACCCCCAATCTGGATCACGCCGCTTGAGCACTGCCACTGACCTCGCCATCCTTGAACTGCCGTTCAAAGCCCCGTTCGACTGGCCGCGCATCCTGCGTTTCTTCGCCGGGCGCGCCACGCCCGGCGTCGAAGCGGTCGAGGATGGCGCGTACCGCCGCGCCATCGACTGGGCCGGCGACAGCGGCACGCTGACGGTCCGCCCGCATCCGCGCAAGCGCTGCATCGTCGCCACCATCGAAGGTCCCGCCGGCCGCCACGCCGAGGCGCTCGCCGCGCCGATTGCGCGGATGTTCGACCTGCACGCGGATCCGAAGGCCATCGCGGCGCATTTCGCCGCCGATCCCTGGCTGGCGCCGCTGATCGAAGCGGCGCCGGGCCTGCGCGTGCCGGGCGCCTGGTCGGCCTTCGAACTGGTGGTGCGGGCGATTGTCGGCCAGCAGGTCAGCGTGAAAGCGGCCACCACGATCATCGGCCGGCTCGTTCAGCGGGCCGGCCAACGCATCGAGGATCACCCGCACGAACGCACCGCCTGGCGCTTCCCGACCCCGGCCGCCCTGGCCGCCGCGGACATGGCGCAGATCGGCATGCCGGGCAAGCGCGTGGCGGCGCTGCAAGGCATGGCGGCGGCGGTCGCAAGCGGCGCGGTGCCGCTCGACAGCCATGCCGCTGCCGGCACCGTCGACACCGCCGTCTTACGCGCCGCGCTGCTGGCGCTGCCAGGCATCGGTCCGTGGACCGTCGAATACGTGGCAATGCGCGCATGGCGCGACGCCGACGCTTGGCCCGCGTGGGATCTGGTGCTGATGCAGTCGATCGCCGCCCGCGACCCAACACTGTTGCGGCCGACCCAACAGCGCTCGCGTACCGACGCCTGGCGTCCATGGCGTGCGTATGCGGCCGTGCACTTGTGGAACGAAGTGGCGGACCGCGCGGGCGCGGCACGAGGCGGTTAACGCAGACGCGCTAGTGGGGCGAGCGCGGATCCCGCGTGAGGCGCTCGCGGCGTAGAGTAGACGTGGTAGGCGTGGCCTGCAGCATCCCGAAGCATCTCGACAAAAGCCGTCCCGGAGGTGGCCGAGGTAGCCTCAAGCAGGGGTTGTGGCTAGATGTTAAAGTGCCCGCTACTGAAAATTCCGCCGGATGTTGTCGACCGCACATAGCTTCACTTGAGCGGCACATGGCGGCCGACAACGTCCGACTCGCATCAATGCCAAACACAACACCTTCCCGCACGACCGACCTGCTTTCGCACCGCCTGTCCGTGCTCGCCTCCGGTCCACAGCGCGACGCGCTCGCGACCGGCCTGCGCGGCATCGAAAGGGAAAGCCTGCGCGTCACGCCCGACGGTCAACTCGCGCTGACGCCGCATCCGCGTGCGCTCGGTTCGGCGCTCACGCACCCCTCGCTGACCACCGACTATTCGGAGGCGCTGATCGAGCTGATCACGCCGGCGGAACACGACGCCGCGATCACGCTCGACAAGCTCGATGAACTGCATCGTTTCGTCTACGCAAAGCTCGACGGCGAAATCCTGTGGAACAACTCCATGCCGGGCCTGTTGCCCGATACCGACGACGGCATTCCGATCGCGCAATACGGCTCGTCGAACATCGGCAAGCTGAAGTACGTGTACCGCGTGGGCCTCGCGCTGCGCTACGGGCGCACGATGCAAACCATCGCCGGTATCCACTACAACTATTCGCTGAACGAAGAAGTGTGGCGCCTGCTGCATGCGGACCAGCAATCCACAGCGAGCGCGGTGGACTTTCAGTCTGAGCGATATCTGGCGCTGATCCGCAATTTCCGCCGCACCAACTGGTTGTTGATGTACCTGTTCGGCGCATCGCCGGCACTCGATCGCCGTTTCCTGCGCGGTCGCCAACATACGCTTGAGACCTTCGACGCCGATACGCTGTATCGCCCGTACGCGACCAGCTTGCGGATGAGCGATCTCGGTTATTCGAACACCACCGGGCAGGCCGCGCTGCACGCGGACTACGACACGTTGCACGGCTACCTGGACGCGTTGGCCAAAGCGGTCAGCCAGCCCTATCCGCCATACGAAAAAATCGGCACGCAACGCGACGGCGAGTGGGTTCAGATCAACACCAACGTCCTGCAGATCGAGAACGAGTTCTACTCGACGATCCGCCCCAAGCGCATCACCTATCCGGGCGAGCGTCCGCTGCATGCGCTGGCCGCGCGTGGCGTGCAATACGTCGAAGTGCGCTGCATGGATATCGATCCGTTCGAGCCGACCGGTATTGCGCTGGAGACCGCTCGCTTTCTCGATGCCTACCTGTTGGTCTGCGCGTTCGAAGACAGCCCGTCGCTGCCGCCGGAGGCCTACTGCGAGGCCAATCAGAATTTCGGGCGCGTCACTCAGGAAGGGCGCAAGCCCGGCCTCGAACTCACGCGTGATGGCCAGTCCATCACGATGCGCGAGTGGGCCGACGAACTGTTCGTCAAGATCGAGATTGCCGCCAAGGCGCTCGATGCACTGCGCGGAGACGACGTACATATGCGCGCGCTCGCCGCACAACGTGCAAAGCTTGCCGACCCATCGTTGACGCCTTCCGCACGCGTGCTGCAGACCATGCGCGACAAGCAGCAGAGTTTCCTCGCGTTCGGACTCGAACAGAGCGAAGTGCACGCCGCGTACTTCCGCGCGTGGCCGCTCGACGCTGACGCTACCAAGGAGTTCACGGAACTCGCCGCACAGTCGCTCGAACAGCAGGCGAAACTCGAGCGCGAAGAGGTTGGTTCGTTCGACGCCTTCGTGGCCGCTTATCGTGCCTATACGTTGAATCGCTTTAGCGTCTAAACGGCGCACCGTTGATGCGAGCACCGTGGCGAAAGTGACGTGGCAGAGGAGGGCGGCTCGGCAGAGCCGCCTTTTTGTTTGTAGCAGCGCTTCTGCAAACGAGCCGGTAACGGCTACGTATCCGACCGGCGCGAGGCCCACCGTTTCGGCAAGAAGTGCCCGTCGCCAGGCTTTCGGTGAGGGGTATGAAACACCTTCGGATTGCGGTGGTCCAACCCTTAACTTAATGACCCTCCGCGCGCCGGTTGCGCGCGTGCGGTCGTCTCCACGCAGGGAGGAAGGAAGGCGATGAAGAAAGCTCTGTTGGCAACATTGTGCGTGCTGGCCGTGGGTTGCACGACGCGCGGGCAGGTGAACCCCGACGTCATGCAGATCGCCACCACGCCGCTGACGTGTTCGAACGCAACCGAATGCAATCTCTGGTGGCAACGCGCCCACACCTGGGTCGCGGACCATTCGACCTACAAGATCGAGGCCGCTACTGATTCGCTGATCCAGACCGGTGGCCCGCTTGGCGGCAAACGCGCGCTGGCCTATCAGATCACGAAGACCCCTAACAACGACGGCACCGCCACAATCGGCTTCGCCGCGCATTGCGACAGCTCGCTTGGGTGCAAACCCAATCCATGGGAAGCCGGCGCCGATTTCAAGGAGTTCGTTCGCAGTGGCGCAGCCGGTAGCCCAGCGCCGCAAAACAACGGTGCAACCGCGCCGGCCACGGCAACGCCATCGTCGCTCGAGGCCGCGCCGGCGCAATCAGTGGGTACGCCTGACGTGCCCGTGAGTCAGTAAGCGAAAGCGCCGCCGCGGGCGGGCGGCGCTCCTCAATGCCCCATCGAAGGCCCCGCGCCTTTGCGCGGTTTCGTGATCCAGACCAGCGCGGCCAGCACGATAAAGCTCGCGCACGAGATCCGGAAGAAATCGTTAGTCGCCATCATGTACGCCTGCTGCGTCACGATCTGATTCAACTGCGCCGTCAGGCTCTGCCCGGCAAAACCGAGGCTCGTAAGAGAATCGCTATAGGCAGTGGTGTTCGACGCATAGGAGCTGACCGATTCCGTCAGCACCGCGTGATGGTAAATCGTGTCGTTTTCCCAGTACGTCGTGCTGATCGCGGTGCCGACCGCACCCGACAAGGTACGGAAGAAGTTCGACAGACCCGAGGCGCTCGCGAGACGCTCGTCGGACACACTTGAGAGCGTGATGGTGGTCATCGGCACGAAGAAGCACGCCACGCCGATCCCCTGCACGATACGCGGCCAGATCACGTGATTGAACGGGACATCGAGCGTGAAAGTCGAGTTCCAGAACGACACGAACGCAAACACGACGAACGCGAAGCTCGCCACCATCCGCAGATTGAGCCGGTGCATGTTGCGTCCGATCAGCGGGGAGAGCACGAGCGCGAGCAGGCCGACGGGCGCAGTCGCCAGCCCGGCGAGCCCGGCCGTGTAACCCATCACCGTCTGCAGCCAGAGCGGGAAGATCACCACCGAACCGAAGAACGCCATGAAGCCGAACGAGATGATCAGCACGCCGAGCGCGAAGTTGCGGTCCTTGAAGAGCGACAGGTCGATCACCGGCTCCTTCTCGGTCATCTCCCAGACCAGCATGAACGCAATCGAAATCACGGCGATGATCGCCAGCGCGACGATGAACTTCGAGTTGAACCAGTCGCGGTCCTTGCCGAGGTCAAGCATCATCTGCAGGCACGATACGCCGGTCACCAGCAGCGCTAGGCCGATGGCGTCGATACGTTGCTTCGTCGTCTTCGTTTCGCGGCCACGCAACAGCACGAATGCGCACGCCGCGGAAAACAGACCGATCGGCACGTTGATGTAGAAGATCCACGGCCACGTGTAGTTGTCGGTGATCCAGCCGCCCATCACTGGCCCGAAGATCGGTGCGACGATGACGGTCATCGCCCATAGGCCGAGCGCGAGCCCGCGCTTTTCGGGCGGATACGAGCGCATCAGGATGGTCTGCGAGAGCGGCACCATCGGCCCGGACACGAGCCCCTGCAGCAACCGGAACGCAATCAGCGATTCGAAGTTCTGCGCGAAGCCGCATAGGGCCGACGCGATCGTGAAGAGCAGCACGGACAACGTGAAAAGACGTACCTCGCCGACCCGGCGCGCGAGCCAGCCGGTCAGCGGCACCGCAATCGCCGAAGCCACCGAATACGACGAGATCACCCAGGTGCCCTGGCTGGTGGCGACGCCAAGGCTGCCGGAAATGGTCGGCACCGCGACGTTGGCAATCGACGTATCGAGCACTTCCATGAACGTGCCGAGCGCGAGTCCGACGGTGAGCAACGCCAGCCTGCCGCCGGCTAGCGGGGCGGGTTCAGTGGCGGGTGCGGCAACTGCAGGAGGCGTAGCGGCCATGATCGAATCTCCTCAGCCGGCAGAAACTTGACCCAGCATGCATATCTCGTCATTCGGCGAGATGTCTTACATGTCCTGTCATCTTCTGCCCAGACAGATATTTCTTTAAACGTCGACGCGTGGTGACGCGTCTCGTGGCTACGACTTGCCGCCTGCCGGCGACGGTGGATTTTCTTCTGCTGCGCAGGCCTGGAACCCGCAATCCGGCCCGTCACCCGAGCCGTTCGCGATCAGGCGGCCCAACAGGCCCGTCAGCGCTGCGACATCTGCAGGCGTGAAACCCTGCAGCTGCTCGTTGAGCACCGCGGCGCCCAGACGGGGCAGCTGCTGGGCGACTTCGCGCCCATGCGGCGTCAGTTCGAGCCTGACCATACGGCGGTCGGCATCGCTACGCGTACGGACGATAAAGCCTTTCTTTTCAAGGCGATCGAGCATGCGCGTCATCGAGCCGCTGTCGTACGACATGGCGCGGGATAGCTCATACGGCGTATGCGCCCGGTTGCACGACAACATCAGGATCACGCCAATCTGCTGCGCCGTGAGACCTAACGGCTTGACCGCACGGTCCATCCGCTCGACCAGCACATTGCGCGCTTTCGACAGGTAATAGCCAAGACTCGATTCGAGATGAATCTCGTCGGCGTTGTAGGGACCGTCGGTCATCGAAGTTCGCTTTGAAACGTCCGCATTGACACATTAGGCAGATCGGATTTTAGCTGCCTAAGCAGACAAGTCAATCTTCACGCTCCTTGGCGAGGGTCTCAAAAAAACAACACAGCAGCGGACGCGACGTCATAGCATCTTGAAATTTAATTGCATAGGCAATATTATTACAAGCAACGAGTCACGCGCGATCCGCGCCACCCGAGACCATGTTCTGACCGCTTTGCCGCGCACCCAACCTAGGCGGTGCGTAGAGGATTCCCCGCCATGCTGTACCTGAAAAACACCCTGGGTGGCCTGAGCCGCTCGCTTCACGATTCCGCACTGCAAACCTTCCAGGGGCCGTACCGCTGGTTGAAACTGGCGCTGTACGTGGTTATGTTTGTGCTGCCGGGCGGCTCGCTAGGGGTGATGTTCTTTGCGTGGCTCGATCACCGCCGCAATGGCCGTGCTACGAAGACGGCAACGCCTGCCGCCCTTGCGCCGGTGGCGCTTCTGGGCGGCGCGGGAACAATGAAGTCCGCCGCAAAGCCCGTCGCACTGGGTACGGCACAGGCCGTCGCCACGGCCTGCCAGCCGCGCGCCGAAGCGCCGGCTTGCCGGGCAGCAGCCGGCAAACAGGCCCGGCAAACTACTGCGGCCGATCAGCGCTGTTAAGGCGAGGGCGGGCCGCCCGCTCACGTTTCCTCCCACGCCTCTTTCGCCCCCTACGGACCTTGCGGACGCTTACTCGAGCGTCGCCAGCATGCCGCCGTAACGGCACGTAACCGTCGCCACCGCGCGAGTTACACACCCACAACGCGCCCTGCATTAACCTTTCGGTTTTCTGCCCCATCGGCAACGCGTACGCTACCATTCCGGATCGTCGCGACGACCCGTCTCCGATCGCCCTATCGGCGGTCATAGGGACGGTGGCCCGCCGATCTTCCCAAGCCACGTGAACACCTCGGACGCTTGGGAAAACTTGCCTCGGCCGAATCGACAGGAATCCATAGCATGCAGTTTGACCGAAGCTCGCACGCGCGGGCCGTTGCGCCGCGCGCCCTGACCCTCGCTGTAGCCACAGCGCTCGGCGCCTTGTTGGCCGGCTGCGCGGTCGGCCCGGACTATAAGACGCCCACGACCCAGGTGCCGGCCTCCTATAAGGAAGCTGCGCCGGGCTGGAAGGTCGCGCAGCCAGCCGATCAGCACGACCGCGGACAGTGGTGGACCCTCTACGACGACGCGCAACTCAACGCGCTCGAAGACAAGCTGAACACCTCGAACCAGACCGTCGCGCAATCTGCCGCCGCTTACCGGCAGGCCCGCGCGCTGGTCGGCGAGGCGCGCGCCGCATACTTCCCGGTGATCAGCGGCTCGGCCGGCATGACCCGTTCGGGCAACGGTGCATCGGCGACCGCGAGCAGCATGTCGGGCGCACGCGCCAACGTCAACAACAGCTACAACGTGTCGCTCGATGCAAGCTGGGAGCCGGATCTGTGGGGCAAGGTCAGCCGCACGGTCGGCGCGCAGGAGGCCAGCCAGCAGGGCGCCGCGGCTACGCTCGCCAACGCACGGCTGTCTGCGCAAGGCACGCTCGCCCAGACCTACTTCTCGCTGCGCTCGCTCGATGCGATGCAGAAGCTGCTCGACGATACGGTGCGCGCCTACGAGAGGTCACTCAAGCTCACGCAGAACCAGTATGCGCAGGGCGTGGCCGCCCGCTCCGATGTGATTCAGGCGCAGGCGCAATTGCAATCGGCGCAGGCCGCCGCTATCGACAACGGCATCGCCCGCGCCCAGGACGAGCACGCGATTGCCGTGCTGATCGGCGAGCCGGCCTCGACGTTCTCGATTCCACCGTCGCCGCTTACCGCGACGCCGCCCGCTGTGCCGGCGCAGATGCCGTCCGCGCTGCTCGAGCGCCGCCCCGACATCGCGGCGGCCGAGCGCGCCGCCAAGGCTGCGAACGAACAGATCGGCATTGCCATCGCGGCGTTCTTTCCGTCGCTCACGCTGTCGGCGGGTGGCGGCTACCAGAGCTCCGTGCTGTCGCAGTTACTCACGACGCCGGCGCGCTTCTGGACCCTCGGCCCGCAACTGGCCGCCACGATCTTCGACGGCG
>Ga0302311_10007047_pt1 | contig 11513 bp, 13 predicted proteins | sample III_Palsa_N1_3_FD_200449 | JGI IMG/M metagenome (GOLD analysis project Ga0302311, IMG submission 200449) | Peat permafrost microbial communities from Stordalen Mire near Abisko, Sweden - III_Palsa_N1_3 | ecosystem: Environmental > Terrestrial > Soil > Palsa > Peat permafrost | place: Sweden...
GGTAGCAGGTGTGAGTCTGCTCGATCATCAATTCGACCAACGCCGCCCCGCCCATGGCGCTGGCCATGCGCCATGTCTGCGCCTTGTCGATCCACATCAGCGGCGTGTGCAGCACCAGGCGCCGCTCCAGCCCCAGGTTCAGCGCCACCTGCAGCGCCTTCAAGGTGTCGTCCCGACAGTCCGGATAGCCGGAATAGTCGGTCTCGCACATGCCGCCGACCAGCCCCTTCAGGTCGCGCCGATAGGCCACCGCCGCCGCCAGGGTGAAGAACAGCAGGTTGCGGCCCGGCACGAAGGTGTTCGGCAGGCCCGACGCGTTCATCTCCACCGCCACGTCGCGGGTTAGCGCCGTCTGCGACACCTCGCCCAGCACCGCCAGGTCCAGCATGTGGTCCTCACCCAGCCGCGCGGCCCAGCGCGGATCGAGGGCGGCGATCCCTTCGCGCACCTGCGACCGACACTCGAGCTCTACCTTGTGTCGCTGGCCATAGTCGAAGCCGATCGTCTCGACGCGGTCGAACCGTTCCAGCGCCCAGGCCAGGCAGGTGGCGGAATCCTGCCCGCCGGAGAGAAGCACCAGGGCGCCGTCTTGTGTGGTCATGGTTCGGTCCAGGTGGGTGATCGCACTAGTCCTGCCAGAAGCTGGAGCCAACCGCCATGTAGGTGGCCGGGCGTTTGGGTGTCGACGCCGCCTCAGACAGCCGGGCCGCGCCGGCCATACCAGCACAAATCGGCTCCATATATGAGGGCGCAGACAGGCAACGGCGCGCATGCTTTCCGCTCGGGAGACTCCAGGAGTCTCATCGTCAGCTAATTATCCCTCAAAACGGGAATGAATGCAGAATTGCAACAAGACTTGAATGATACTCCCTGAGCGGCGTGACCGCCTTGCATCACCACTTCGCTAAGGTACTCTTCGCGTCTGGTGCATTCATCTTCAAAACATCGAACAAAAGGGTGGGGTAATGAACCGTATCGGATTTGTTGCTTGTGTCGTCACGGCGGCCATCGGGCTCACATCAGCGGCCCAGGCCGCTCCAGCCAACTGGTCGGGCCTCTATGCTGGCGGCAGCCTAGGCGTCGACTTCCTGACGTCCCAGCGGTCGTCAACGGCCAATCCGGTGTTCTGGGGCGGCGGCGGCTTCGGACCCGACACCATCCCGACGCTGAATAGCACCGCCTCGACCACCTTCACCGACGAGAGCCTGACGGGCAGCCCTCGCCTCGGCTACAACTGGCAGCATGGCCCGCTTGTATTCGGCGTCCTGGCCGACATCAGCACGCCGTCGGTGGACGCCAGCTACTCCTCGGGCGTCCGCCCCCCGCCGCCGCTCAGCCCCGGTCTCGGCACCTATAGGTTCGCCTACTCGTCGCAGGCCCGCAACGCGGTCACCGTGCGCGCCGTGCTTGGCCACTCGTTTGGCGCGACCCTGGTGACCATCAGCGCCGGCCCGGCCTGGGCCAACATCCACCAGTCGGGCCACGCCGAGTTCGACAGCGGCTGCGGCGGGCCCAATCCAAATTGCGATTCCGACGCCAACAGCACAACCACCAGGACCGGCTGGGCCGTTGGCGCCGGCTTGGAGCACAGGATCAACGCTCATTGGAGCATGACCGCGGACTACGTGCACATGGACTTCGGATCGATGACCGCGAACCTGCCGGACCTGGGCGGTTATCCGGGCAGTTCCTTCGCCCAGACCCTGAAGGTCACGGAAGACACGCCCAGCCTGGGCCTGAACTACCGCTTCTAAGCCGGACGCGGGCGCGGGGGCGACAACGGCGCCCGCGGCCGCAACGGTTCGCGCTATCGACACGCAGAAACGGCGCGGCGGCCCAAAAGCCCCGCGCCGTTTTCAGCTTTTGCGGTGTTCAATATTGGAGCGGGCGAAGAGATTCGAACTCTCGACCCCAACCTTGGCAAGGTTGTGCTCTACCACTGAGCTACGCCCGCGCTCCGTGAGCGGCATATGACGCCGCTCGAAAGAGGGCGGCTTATCGCAGAGCGGCCCGGCCTTGGCAAGGGCGAGATTGTCGCCGGTCCGATCGCCGCTCAACGGCCCTGGCGGGGAGACTTCAGACGCCGTTTATTGACGTGTTCCGTGGGCGCCGCGCCAACATTGTCGGGCACCTCGCCCTTGAAATAGAACCGCTGCCAGGCGGCCTTGATGGTCTCCTCGTCGCCCTTGAAAATCTTGGTGTTGAACTCGCTGCGGTACTTCACCCAGGCCAGGTACTGCTGGAGAAGATCCATGTCCGACTCCAGCGGGCGGCGGACCACATCCACCTCGTCCAGGGCGCGATCCTGGGCCAGGGTGATGAAGCAGAACGGCTCGTCTTTCTCGAAGCTGACCTTGCCGGGGCGGGTGAATATCCAGTTCATGGTGAAGGGAAACGGCAGCCAGTCGGTCTCGACCAGGCCGGTGAGCGGCTGGACGCCGTCCTTGACGTGGTTGGGCGGCCCGCCGGTCCACATCGACCAGCCCGGCTCGGTGCGGAACAGATAGCCGGTGTGGAAGGTGATCACCCCGTGGGAAAAGTGGGAGGTGACGAAATCGTGGAAATCCGGATGCGGCCGGTGCGCCGTGAGCGTGATGTCGTTCTGGTGCAGACCGCCGGTCCATTCTGCGGTGAAGCCCATGGGGCAGAGCAGCTCCCAGCCGGAGGTGTTGGCCATGGTCAGCGGCAGGCAGCGATAGGCGTGGCGATCCTCGAAGGATTCCATCCAGGCGCGCTGGGGCCGGCCAGGCACCAGTTCGGGCGGACGACGGGCGGGATTGGTCGCGAACACTTCAAGCTTCATGACAGGCCTTGGGCGCTATAGGGCTTAAGCCACCACCTAACCGGCGCGGCCAAGGCGCGTCCAGAAGAACGCGTGCGAGCCGCCATGCCGATCCCCGTCGCCGAGCCCCTGTTCGCCCTGCTGGACCGCCTGGGCGTGGCGCATTCCACGCTGGAGCACCAGGCGGTATTCCACGTCGGCGAGGGGGACGAGATCAAGGCGTCCCTGCCCGGCGGCCACACCAAGAACCTGTTCCTGAAGGACGCCAAGGGCCGGCAGTGGCTGGTGAGCGCGCTGCAGGAGACGCGGATCAACCTGAAGACGCTGCCGGCCGTGATCGGCTCGGCCAAGCTGTCGTTCGGCTCGGCGGACTTGATGCTGGAAACCCTGGGCGTGACGCCGGGATCGGTGACCGCCTTCGCCCTGATGAACGACAGGGACCGGCGGGTGACGTTTGTCTTGGACAAGGCCCTGCTCGCCAAGGAGCCTTTGAACTTCCACCCGCTGGTCAACACCGCGACCACGGCGGTGTCGGCGGCGGGGTTCATGGCGTTCCTGGAGGCGCTCGGGGTTGAGCCGATCATCGTGGATTTTAGGTGATTTGCACCACTCCCCAATAGTGCGTCTCCCCGGCCTTGTGCCGGGGATCCATTGGGCTCGAACGGTTGACGCGCCACACTGTCAGATCCGACGGCGCCAACCTGCCGGCCATCGCGCCCAATGGGCCCCCGGCACAAGGCCGGGGGAACGGCGTTTTGAATCGCCACCTCTTGACCCCTCGGAACGACATAGATAGTTAGAGAACCTAACTATCATGACCCTATCCGCCTCCCCCCGCCGCGCCGCGGACGTCACCGCGCTCGCCGACGCCCTCCGGCCCGTGCTGCTGCGCCTCGGCCGCCGGCTGCGGCGCGAGGCCGACCAATTGGGCCTGTCCGCGCTGGATGCGGCGCTGCTGCAGATGGTGGCCAACCACGAGGGCATCGGCGTTTCCGAACTGGCCGACAAGGAACGCACCTCGCGCCCGACCATGAGCAGCCACGTCAAGCGGCTGGAGACGGAGGGCTGGCTGACGCGCCAGGAACCGCAGGCCGATGATCGCCGCCGCGTGGGTCTGGCGATCACCGCCGCCGGCCTGAAGGCCCTTGAGGCCGTGCGCCGCCGCCGCAACGACTGGCTGGCCGATCGCCTGACCCGGCTGACCCCCGAGCAGCGCGAGCTGATCGCCGAGGCGATCGCCCCGCTGGGCCAGATCGCGGTCGACCCGTCATGAACCGGCCGGTCACCGAGAGTCCCAAGGTGCTCGAGGAGATCGTCCTCGACCAGGAGCCGGCGCTGACGACCATGAGCCGGTTCGCGCCGATGATCATCGGCTTCGCCCTGTTGATGCAGACCCTGGACGCCACGGTCATCACCAACGCCCTGCCCACCATGGCCAGGTCGCTGCACGAAGACCCGCTGATGCTCAATCTGGCGATCACGTCGTACCTGTTGAGCTCGGCGGTGTTCCTGCCGATCAGCGGCTGGGTCGCCGACCGGTTCGGGGCCAAGGTGGTGTTCCGGGCGGCGATGGTGCTGTTCGCCCTCTCGTCCCTGCTCTGCGGCGCCTCCCACACGCTGATGGAGCTGGTGGGCGCGCGGATGCTGCAGGGGATGGCCGGGGCGATGATGGCGCCGGTGGGCCGGCTGGTGCTGCTGCGCAGCGTGCCCAAGCACGACCTGGTGCGGGCCATGTCCTACCTGACCATGCCGGCCCTGCTGGGCCCGGTGATCGGCCCCCCGCTGGGGGGCTTCATCGTCACCCACGCGTCATGGCGGTGGATCTTCTACATCAACATCCCGATCTGCATCGTCGGCGTCAGCCTGGTCACCGTCTTCATCCAGAACATCAAGGAGGAGGTGCGCGAACCGCTGGACTGGCGCGGATTCTTCCTGACCGGCCTGGGGCTGGCCGCCCTGGTCTACGGATTCGAGAACGTCGGCCGGGGAGCGCTGCCGGCGCCCCTGGTGGCTGGCCTGCTGATTAGCGGCGCGGCCATGCTGGGCCTCTATGCCTGGCACGCCAACCGGACGAAGTTTCCTCTGCTCGACCTGTCGGTGCTGCGCCTGCGCAGCTTCATGACCTCGACCGTGGGCGGGGTCTTCCTGCGCATGGCCATGGGCGCGACGCCGTTCCTCTTGGCCATGCTGCTGCAGATGGGCTTTGGCCTGTCGGCCCTGGAGGCCGGCCTGATCACCTTCACCAGCGCCGCGGGGGCGCTGTTGATGAAGACCACCGCACGGCCGATCATCAACCGGCTGGGGTTCAAGCACGTGCTGGTGTGGAACACGGTGATCACCGGCGTGGTCTTCATGGGCTACAGCCTGTTTCGCCAGTCCACGCCCCACTACCTGATCATCGCCACCCTCTTGATCGGCGGCTTCTTCCGTTCGCTGCAGTTCACCGCCATGCAGGCGCTGACCTATGCCGACGTGCCGCAGGAAAAGATGAGCCGGGCCTCGTCGCTGGCCAGCATGGCCCAGCAGGTGTCGCAGAGCATCGGCATCGGTTTCGCGGCGATCCTGCTCACCACCCTGCGTGGGATGCACCATTCCAAGGTGCTGCAGGCGGGCGACGTCTCGCCGGCCTTCCTGTTCATCGGCGCCATGACCCTGCTGGGCCTGTTCTTCTTCATCCCCCTGCCCGCCAACGTCGGCGCCGAGGTCAGCGGCAAACGCCACGCGGAGGCGCGGGAGCGGCCTGACCCGCAGGCAGAGTTGGCGGCCGCCGAGGCGGACTGAGCCCACGGCCTCAACCCCGCCAAAATTCCGCTGCGCAGATGCGCAATCTAGCCTAAGCGGAACTTGGCGCGGACGGAGACCCCGATGAGCGAGACGACCCCAAGGCGCCTTTCGTTGCGCTGGCTGACGCTGGGCGAGATCGTCGGCGTGGCCGCGGTGGTGATCGCGGCCCTGGGCCTGTGGGAAAACCATCGCGAGCACGTCGAGTCGGTGAAGGAGCATGCGGCCGAACTCGCCGCCGGGGCGCTCAAGTCCACCTTCCTGATGACCGGCGCTCTGGACCGCGACAGCGACGCGGTGCGATTGACGCCGGTTCATTCGGACCAGGTGATCCAGACCCAGACGGTGTGGTTCCCGAGCGCGGTTCGCGCCGGCAGCGTCGAGACCACCGGTAATCCGCGCCTGGAGGCCCGCTGGATCGAGGACGGCCTGCGCGGGTCGGCGGGCAAGGCCAAGCAAGGCCGTGTGCCGGTGGGCGTGCAGACGGTCTATATCGACGACGGCCAGACCAAGACCGACACCGCCGTCTACGAACTGGCCTACAGCCTGCACCCGCGCTTCCTGCTCGGCGACAAGGTGCAGTTGGAGGGGCTGTCGTTGGCGCGGCGGGGGGTGACGGGCAATCTGCAGAGCGCCGTGAACGGGTTGTGGAGCGGCGGCCGGGACTAAAGCCCCTCTCTCTCCAGAAACCCCATCACAGCCGCGTTGAACGCCGCCGGTTGGTCGATATTCGCCGCGTGACCGGCGTCCTGGATCACCGCCTTGACCGCGTCCGGAATCTTGGCGGCCATGTAGTCCGACGCGGTGAGGAAGGGCGTGTCGTTGGCGCCGACCACCACCAGCGACGGGACGGCGATGGTCGGCAGCGAGTTCATCACCGTGGCGTCGCGCTGGGTGAGCATCCCCCGCGCGGCCCTGGCCAGGCCGTCGGCGGAGCGGTGCTGCGACAGGCCGGCCTCCGGCGAGGCGGGGCCGGACCGGTTCAGGCCGTCCCGCTCCCAGCGTTCCGCCGTGCGGATGGCGTTCTGGTTCCAGCCGTCGCGGGCCTGATCGTTGCGATAGCCGGGACCGGTGTCGATAATCAGCAGCGCCTTCACCCGCTCCGGACGGCGGGCGTGGAAGGCCAGCGACATGTAGCCGCCCAGCGAAAGGCCGCCGACAATGGCGGTCTCGGCGCCCACCACGTCCAGCAGCGCGGCCATGTCGGCGACGGTGGCGTCCTCGGAATAGGCGGCCTGGTCCGTGGGATAGTCGGACCTGCCGTGCCCGCGCATGTCCCAGATCACCAGCTGATGGGATTTGGACAGCGGCTCGACCTGGCCCTTCCACATCAGCGAGGAGGAGGAATAGCCGTGGGTCAGCAGGATGGTCGGGCCCGAGCCGTGGACTTCGTAGTAGAGCCTGACCCCGTCGCGATCGAGCATGGCCATTTCAGCGTTCCTCCCTGTCTTTTCAGGAAGGATGACTCATCGGGGCGGGGCGGCAAACGTCTAAGTGATCGGAGGCTCGTTGAAGGGGTCCCAGACATGCGGACGGGGAAGGCGACATTTGCGCCTTCCCCGCTGCATTTGGTTTCATGGATGGGCGGCGGGCTTAGATGGCCACAACCGCCAGGGCGCCGGCGGCGACCAGACCCATGAGGAGCATCGCGACGGTGCCGGCGCGATCGAGAATGCGTTCAAAACCTGCGAGAGACATGATCGTAATCCTTTGTCAGAACTTGCTTTTTACGTTGCGCATCGGGGGGAGCCGATACGGTTCATTTCGCCCCGCGCCCCCCATTGGCAGCGCCTGTTCGATCTGAACGATGCTTAAATAGGCTCAATTTGAACGGTGTCAAGATAATCTTTACGGCGGTCAGATTAAGGTTTAGACAGGTTGCAGTTAGAAATGCTGCAAGGGAGGAATGACCGGCATGTCAGTCGCGGAAGTGACGGACCCGAGGCCCTATCATCACGGCGATCTGCGCCGAGCTCTGCTGGAGGCCGCCATGGTCATCATCGAGCGCGATGGGCCCAACGCCCTGACCCTGCGCGCGGTCGCCCGACAAGCCGGCGTCAGTCCCGCCGCCCCGTACCATCACTTCAAGGACAAGAGCGAACTGCTGTTCGCCGTCGCCAAGGAAGGCTTCCACCGGCTGAAGGCGGCCATGGGTTCGGTGGTCACGCCGATCAGCACCCACTCCATGGGCGTCGCCTATGTGGGGTTCGCCCACGCCAATCCCGCGCTCTACCGGGTCATGTACGATTGCGCTCGTAGCCGCGAAATGATCCCCGACACCGCCGAAGAGGAAGAGGGCGGCATCAAGCTGCTGCGGGAATCCCTGATCGAGGCCAGCGACGGCGCCATCAGCGAGATCGACCTGGAGCTGGCGGTGATCGCAGCCTGGTGCGCCGCCCACGGCCTGGCCGAGATCAGCACCTTTCCGCAGTTCCAGCCGCTGAAGGACGCCCTGGGCGGCGAGCAGCAGTTCCTGCGCGCGGTGTTCGAACATCTGGGCTACAGCCACAGTTTGCCGGCGATAGGCATCCAGAACGCATGAGCCCGGCCGGGGCGCCGGCCAGCCGGTTTGCGCCCTCCCCTACCGGCCTGCTGCATAAGGGCCACGCGCTGTCGGCGCTGACCGCGGCCGGCATTGCACGCGACCTGGGCGGCCGGTTCATCCTGCGCATCGAGGACATCGACGCCGACCGCAGCCGGCCTGAATTCGAAGCCGCGATCTGCGAGGACCTGGCCTGGCTGGGGCTCGAATGGGAAGCGCCGGTGCGCCGGCAATCCGATCATCTCGACGACTATGCCGCGGCCCTGCAGCGCCTGCGGGAGCGCGGCCTCGTCTACCGGTGCTTCAAGACCCGCGCGGAGGTGCTGGCCGATATCGGCCGGGCGCCGCATGAGGCTGCGCCAACCTACGTCGGCGCACCGCTCGCAGAGACCGAAGAAGCCGCGCGGCTGGCGACCGGCCAGGCTTTCGCCTGGCGGCTTTCGATGGCGGCGGCGCGAGCGTCGCTCGGCGCGTCATGGGACGAGCTGGACTTCATCGAGGAAGGCTGCGGCCCGAACGGCGAACACGGCCGCCAGCTCGCCCGGCCGGAAGCCGCCGGCGACGTCATCCTCGGACGCAAGGGGCTGGGCGTCGCCTATCATCTGGCGGTGGTGGTCGACGACGCTCTGCAGGGCGTGACCCATGTAGTGCGGGGACAGGACCTGTTCGAGGCGGTCCCGGTCCAGCGCCTGCTCCAGGCGCTGCTCGACCTGCCGACGCCGGTCTATCACCACCACCGGCTGCTGCTGGGCGCGGACGGAAAGCGGCTGGCCAAGCGGGAACGGTCGGAAACCTTGCGCGCCCTGCGCGGTTCTGGCGTTACACCGGCGGCGCTGAAGGCCGAACTGGGCTTCGGCTAGAAGATAAGGGGACATGATACCTATCCCCTTAAAGCAAGTCGCGCGGCAGATCTGGGGATAGGTATCATGTCCCCTTATCTTCCCCGCTCAAGCCACATCGGAGGACCCGCCATGACCACCAGCCTCTTCCTGGCGCCCGGGGATTTCGAGCCGGTCTATGGCTGGTTCGAGGACCACGCCGGCGCGCGCGTCCAGGTCTGGGGACTGGACGACAACCGGCGCGCGGCCCTTGTGGCCTACTGCGACGGACCGGGCGACGACTTCGGCTGGAGCAACTGGGTGTGTAACGCCTACGACGACCGCAGCGAGATCGTCCCGCTATTCGGGCGGCTGGAGCTGATCGTCGACGTCGATGTCGCGTCGAGCCTCGAGGCCGCCTTTCCCGGGCGACTCACCACGTCCGGCTGACGCCACACAAAATTCAGGCGCCAGTCCCTGTTGGAGCCGGCGCCTGCAAAGGCATTGATTTATGGGTTTTGAGAAGGCCTGCTAGAGCGCCTTCAGGTTGACGGCGGCGGTCTTGCCGCGTTCGTCCTTGAGTTCGTACTCGACCTGCTGGCCTTCATTCAGGCTGCGCAGGCCGGCGCGTTCGACGGCGGAGATGTGCACGAACACATCCTTGCCGCCGTCTTCGGGTTGGATGAAGCCGTACCCCTTTGTGGTGTTGAACCACTTTACGGTCCCAGTTTGCATACGTTCGTTCCTCAGCGAGCCGTTCCAGTTTCGGGCGCCGCCGCGGCGGTTGCCCGTCACAATCGCAAATCTGGTGTCGGCTAGTTTAGGACCGAATGACCGGTCAGGCTGCAGCCAAAAGATCGGATTGCCCGACCTAAGTGCATGCAGGCGCGGAGGTCGTCAACTTAAAAGGCCGTCAGATAAGGCCTCCACAGCGTGGCTTTGGCGTTCGCGCAACCGCTGTCAGGGCAAGGGAAACGCGCTGGTTTTCGCCCGCTGCGTCCCTCGACGCGGCCGCTTCGCGTCCGGCTCAGGATGACGAATTGGGGTGGGCGCCAAAAATTCCACGTCATGCTGAGCCGCGCCCCCGAGACCGCGTGTGGGGCGCGGGTCGAAGCACGCCGTAAGGCGGTCAGGAACCCTTCAGCAGGGCGTCGACCACCGCATGCGCGGCGGGGCTGTTCCAGTCGTGATCCCGGGCCATCCTTGCCACTTCGTGGCCCTGCGCGTCGTAGAGGAAGGTGGTCGGAAAGCCCTCCACCGGCGGCTTGACGTCATAGGGCATGGCCAGGGCCTCGTCCTCATAGAAGGGCAGCGGCGCGTTGGCGGCGATGAAGGCCCGCGCCTTCTCCCGGTCCGGCGCCTTGTCCATGCTCACCGGGATGATCAGCAGCCTGTCGCCATAGGCCGCCTTGAGCCTGGCCAGAGACGGCATTTCCTTGCGGCACGGCGGGCACCAGGTGGCCCACAGGTTGACGATCACCGGTCGGCCCTTGAAGGCGGCGAGCGTCACCGTCTTGCCGTTCGCATCGAGGATCGGGGTCAACGGCTCGGGCGAGCCCGCATAGGCCCTGCTGAGCGAGGCCATGTCGCCGGTTGGCGCGCTGGCGGGGACGCCGGCCGGCGCGCCGGGTTTGATGAGGAGGTGGACGATGACATATAGAGCAGCCGCCGCCACAACCACCGCGGCGACCCAGAGCCCAATGGTCAGCGGACCGGGTTTGGGGCCGCCGCTCTTCTCACCCTCGAGGGTTTCGCTCATGTCCAAGGTCCCTTCGCCCGCGCCCACAAAAGCGCCCGAGGACTTGGGCGTCGCGCGCGGCGGCCAAGCCATGTGGGGCGGACGGTTTTCCGTCAAGCCCGCCGAGCTGATGCAGGCGATCAACGTCTCCATCGGCTTCGACAAGCGGCTGGCCGCCCAGGACCTGGCCGGCTCCAGAGCCCACGCCGCCATGCTGGCGGCAACCGGCGTGATCTCGCCGCAAGCGGAAAATGAGATTCAGGACGGTTTGACCCTGATCGAGGCGGAGATGCAGGCCGGGACCTTCCCGTTCCGCGACGAGTTCGAAGACATCCACATGAATGTGGAGCAGCGGCTGAAGGAGCTGAAAGGCGATGTCGCCGGCCGGCTGCACACCGCCCGCTCGCGCAACGACCAGGTGGCGCTGGATTTCCGCCTGTGGGTCCGCGACGCCTGTGACCATGCTGTCACCAGCCTTGAAGGCCTGCAACGCGCGTTGGTCGCCAAGGCCGAGATCCACGCGGCCACCATCATGCCGGGCTTCACCCATCTGCAGTCGGCCCAGCCGGTGACCTTCGGCCACCACCTGATGGCCTATGTGGAGATGTTCGGCCGCGACGCCGGCCGCTTCGCCGACGCGCGCAAACGGATGAACGAAAGCCCCCTGGGCGCCGCGGCCCTGGCCGGCTCCTCCTTCCCGATCGATCGCCACGCCACCGCCAAGGCCCTGGGGTTCGATGCGCCGATGGCCAATTCCATGGACGCGGTGGCCTCGCGCGACTTCGCCCTGGAAGCCCTGTCGGCCGCGTCGATCTGCGCCATCAACCTGTCGCGCCTGGCCGAGGAGATCGT